>Ga0209021_1002687_pt1 | contig 15165 bp, 10 predicted proteins | sample PinacodermFT_FD_187299 | JGI IMG/M metagenome (GOLD analysis project Ga0209021, IMG submission 187299) | Host-associated microbial community of the marine sponge Aplysina aerophoba from Gulf of Piran - sponge pinacoderm, lysed by freeze-thaw... | ecosystem: Host-associated > Porifera > Sponge >... | reverse complement strand
CCTCTGGCAGCGGAACTGACCATATTCTGTGGCTCTATCGTTGGTGCCAGTCTGGCGTTCCTGTGGTACAACTCCCACCCTGCGGAAATCTTCATGGGTGACGTAGGCTCGCTCAGCCTTGGTGGCTCCCTAGCCACTGTGGCCGTATTGGCGAAGCAGGAAGTCGTGCTGCTGCTGATCGGTGCTGTGTTCGTGATCGAGACGATCTCGGTCATCGTGCAGGTCGGAAGCTTCAAGCTCACGGGCAAGCGGATTTTCCGCATGTCGCCCATTCACCACCACTTTGAACAACTCGGCTGGCCCGAATCCAAGGTCATCGCCCGCTTATGGATTGTGGGCTTGGTGATGGCACTGATGGCCTTGAGCACCTTGAAACTGCGATGACGTTGGAAGGCAAGCGAGCGTTGGTGCTGGGACTGGGCAAGTCCGGCTTGGCAGCCGTTCACTTCTTGGTGGCGCGCGGCGCCATCGTTGCAGCCGCGGACGCCCGGGTGCGGAACCAGCTGGCCGCCGCCGCAGCCTCGCTCGAGCGCTTGCCGGTGTGCCTGCATTTCGGAGGGCATCCCGATTCGTTGCTGGCGGAACAGGATCTCATCGTGCCCTCGCCAGGCGTGCCGTGGGATCTGCCCGGTCTGGTGCGGGCGCGTCAGCGAGGAGTCGCGGTGTGTGGAGAACTCGAACTCGCAGCCGACGCGCTGCGCGGGCGTGTGATCGGTGTGACCGGCACCAACGGCAAGACGACCACCGTTTCCCTGATCGATCATGTGCTGCGCCGAGCGGGTGTGTCCGGCAAGTTGGCTGGAAACGTGGGTACGCCGGTGCTCGAGATTGCCGACGGTTCCCGTTGTGAGGACTGGCACGTGCTTGAGCTGTCCAGTTTTCAGCTCGAGGCCTGCTCATCGTTCCGTTGCCACGTTGCCGCCGTTCTGAACGTGACACCCGATCACTTGGATCGCCACAGCGACTTCGCCCAATATGCGGCGGCGAAGGCGCGGATATTGCGCAACCAGCGTTCCGGAGACAGCGCTGTGTTGAATGCGGACGATCCGCACTGTCGCGCATTGGAGCCCGCAGCGCGGGGCGCCGTGGTTCGATTCGGGGTCCAGTGTGCCGAGGACGTCGACGCTTGCGCGGCCGAGGGGAGGATTCGCTACCGCGGCCAGGACATCACCGATACCGACCTGCCCATCAAGGGGGACCACAACCTGGAGAATGCTTTGGCGGCTGTCGCGGCGTGCGCCCTAGCTGGCATCCGCGTCGACGTAATCGGGCAGGCGCTGAAGTCGTTCCAGCCCGTAGAGCACCGCATGGAGTTTGTCGCGACGATTCGCGGCGTCGACTACTACAACGACTCCAAGGCAACCAATGTCGCCGCCGCGGTCAAGGCGTGCGGCTCGTTCCCCCGCGGGTTGTGGGCCATTGTTGGCGGACAGGACAAGGGCTCGGACTACGCCCCGCTGGCAGCGGTCTTGCGGCGCAAGGCCCGGGCGGCCTTGCTGATTGGCGAAGCGGCGCCGTTGATCCGCGCCGACCTCGGCGGCAATGTTCCCGTCGTCGAGGCGGGTACGTTGCGAGCTGCGATTGACTACGCCGCCGACCAAGCGAAACCCGGCGATACGGTCTTGCTGGCACCGGCATGTGCCAGCTTCGACCAATACCAGAATTACATCCAGCGCGGATGCGACTTCCGCGAAATCGTTGCGGGGCTTGGAGGTGGAGCATGCCGCTAATGCTTCGCTTCGACCGCGTGCTGGCGTGGACGATCCTCTCGATGGTGCTTTTCGGCCTACTGACGGTGTACAGCGCCACCGCCTCCTTCGAAATATCGGGGTCGGTGTACTTCGTGAAGCAGCTGATTGCCGCCGCGATCGGGTTCGCGCTGATGTACGGGCTGATGTTCGTCAACTACCGTTCCTTGCAGGATCCAAGGGTCGTGTTTGTGGTGGTGGCTGTTGCCGTGTTGCTGCTGCTGTTGGCTGCGGGCATGGGCACCGGGGCGAATACGAGGCGGTTCCTGCGGCTCGGCCCGCTTTCCTTGCAGCCATCAGAGTTGGCCAAGCCCGCGATCATCCTTTTCCTCGCATACCACCTTGCCCGCAACCACGGAAAGATGCATCTGCCGCGGACGCTGGCGGCCCCCCTGCTGGTGGTTGGTGTCATAGCAGGTCTGGTCTTCAGCGGCAGGGATTTCGGAACAATGGCCTGCCTGCTGCTGCTGGCCGGCACCTTGATTTGGTTCGCGGGAGTGCCTCTGCGCTGGCTCGCCTCCGCAGCGCTCGCCACACTTCCGCTGCTGTACGTGTTCGTGCGGATGGAGCCTTATCGCGTGAAGAGGCTCATGGTCTTCCTCAACCCGGAGGCGGATCCCTTGGGTGGTGGATTCCAGATCATCCAGTCCAAGATTGCTGTCGGCTCGGGCGGGGTCTTGGGACAGGGCTGGATGGCGGGCAAGCAGAAGATGGATTTCCTGCCCGAGGCGCACACGGATTTTGTTTTCGCTATGGTCGGCGAGGAACTCGGGCTGATCGGCGCCGCGCTGTTGGTGGCCGGATTCTTGGTCATCCTGTGGCGGGGGCTGCGGGCCGCCTTGAACGCCCCCGATCGATTCGGCTTCTATCTGGCCGCAGGGATCACGGTGATGATTGTGAGTCAAGCCATGCTCAATATGGGCGTGGTCTTGGCCCTGCTGCCGACCAAGGGCATGCCGCTGCCATTCGTCAGCTACGGCGGATCCTCGCTGTGGACGACCTTGGCAGCCTCAGGGGTATTGCTGTCTGTTAGCAGGTTTGATCAATCATGACCCAGCCCGCGACAGCAAGATACGTACTGATCGCTGCCGGCGGTACCGGCGGACATGTCATTCCAGGCCTTGAAGTGGCCAAGGAACTGCGCAGGCGAGGGTGGGTCTGCGTGTTTGTCGGCACCGCTAGGGGCTTCGAGAACCGGCTCGTCCCCGCCGCTGGGTTCGACCTTCGACACGTGCCGATCGGTGCTCTCAAGCGGGTGTCGTTGCGGCGACGCCTGACCACCCTGCTGTCCGTGCCCGCCGCGTTTTCGGTGGCGACCGGATTGGTCCTGAAATATCGCCCCGCGGCCGCTCTGAGCTTGGGCGGCTATGCGGCCGGGCCGCTTGTGCTGGCCAGTGCGCTGCTTGACGTGCCGCTTGTCCTGCTCGAGCCCAACGCGCAGCCCGGCTTGGCCAATCGCCTGGCGGCGCTGGCAGCGCGGCGAGCACTGGTATGCCACCCCCGAGCTGCGAAGCGATTTCAGTGGGCATCGTGCCAGCTTTCGCATCTGCCAGTGCGAAAGGCGTTTTTCGAGGCCTTGGGAAAATCGCCTGGCGGGCCCTTCACAGTGTTGATTCTGGGCGGCAGCCAAGGCGCGGCTCGTCTGAACGAAGCTGCCCTGGAGGCGGTCCGCATCTGGCAAGACCGGGGCCGGCCGTGCCCCCGCTTGCTGCATCAGACCGGCAAGCGCGACGCGGAGAGCGTCTCGGCGGCCTACCGCGGCGCGGGCATTCAGGCCGAGGCTGCGGCCTTCTTCGACGACATGCCGGAGCTCTTCGCCCAAGCCGACTTAGTGATCTGCCGGGCCGGTGCGTCGGTCATTGCCGAACTGTGCGCCGCCGGCAAGCCAGCGGTGCTGGTGCCCTATCCATTCGCCGCGGACGACCATCAGCGCGCTAATGCGGCCATTGTGGCCGAAACCGGCGGCGCCTTGCTGTGTGACGACTCGGAATGGACGGGCGAGCGCATGGTGCGGGAAGTGGATGCCTTGTCGGCGGATCGGAGCCGCTTGCAGCGCATGTCGAGCGCTCTGGGCCCGCTGTCTCCGCAGGGAGCCGCCGAGCGCGCCGCCGACGCAATCGCGCAGGCCGCTACGCGGTCTGGAGGACTGAACTAGCCATGCTCTTCGACAAGAATGCGTTCTGCCAGCGGCAGCTTCATTTCATCGGCATCGGTGGAATAGGCATGAGCGGGATCGCCGAGGTTCTGCTCAACCTCGGATATACCGTGACGGGCTCGGATCTGCGCGAATCGCCTGGCCTAGTCCGCCTGCGGGAGATGGGAGCCAAGATCTGGATCGGCCACGGCACTGACCAGGTCGGCGAGGCAGAGGCGGTTGTCACCAGCTCCGCCATTCCTGCCAACAACCCCGAATTGGCTGAAGCGCGCCGCCGCAAGCTTCCTGTGATCGCCAGGGGCGAGCTGCTGGCCGAGCTAATGCGCGTGAGATACGGCATCGCCGTGGCAGGCAGTCACGGCAAGACCAGCACCTCGTCGATCTGCGCCGCGATTCTCGGAGCGGGTGGCAAGGATCCCACTGTGGTCATAGGTGGCCGTGTCGCTTCGATCGGTTCCAACGCGCGCCTCGGCAATAGCGATTACTTGTTGGTCGAGGCCGACGAGTCAGACGGCTCTTTCCTCGCGCTTGATCCGATCATCGGCGTCATCACCAACGTTGACCGCGAGCACATGGACCATTACGGCTCCGACGAGGATCTGTTGAAGGCCTTTGAAGCCTTCGGGAACAGGGTGCCGTTCTACGGAGCCGCGATCGTTTGCGCGGATGACCCGCGCGCCCGCTATGTTGCCGAGCGAATTCGAAAGCGTTGCTTGACCTATGGCCTGCGCGAAGTTTCGCCCAACGCGGATTTCGTGGCCGACCAGGTCGAACTGGCCGGTGGCACGGTCTCCTTCCAACTAGAGCGGGCAGGCGAGGGGCTGGGCCGGTTCCATGTCCACGGCGTGGGCCTGCACACCGTGCGCAACGCCATTGCCGCTATTGTGGTCGGTCTCGAGCTGGGCCTGTCACCGGATCAGATCCGTGCTGGGCTGGACGACTATCGCGGTGTCGACCGGCGCTTCCAGACGCGCGGAGTCGAGCACGGGATTACGGTCATTGACGACTACGGACATCACCCGACTGAGATCCGGGCCACGCTGGCCGCGGCCGCCTCGTGTGGATTCCGTGCGGTCAATGTGATCTTTCAGCCGCACCGCTACAGTCGCACGGAGGATCTTTCCGCCGAGTTCGCCCAGTGTTTCGACCAAGCGGACCGGCTCTGGGTGATCGACATTTACGCGGCTGGGGAGAATCCCGTTCCCGGTGTCTCGAGCCCTCGACTGGTGGGCGAGATCCTGCGGGCAGGGCATCGCTGCGTGGACTACTGCCCCACGATGCACGACGCCGTGGACCGAGCGCTGGACGTGGTCGGGTCGGGAGAAGCTCTCATCACGTTCGGAGCCGGGAACGTCTGGATGGCGGGCGAAGAGATGCTGAATCGGCTCCGCGCCGAGGCCAGCGGCAGGGATACGGGCATTCGCGTATCCGAGGCAAGGGGGAACGAGCGATCGTGACGAAACAACGGATGAGCAAGGGCAAAACGGCCAAGATTTCGGTCTCGCGCCGCGTCTGGGCGGCACTGGGTCTCGGCGGAAGCCTGCAGCCGAGTGCGGCGTTCAAGCGCGGGGTGCTGCGCTCGGGTTGCCTGTTGGTACTGCTGGGCACCGCTTGGTGGTGCGTGCATGAGGTCGCTCTGCAGGCCGAAGTGTTCCGGCTGTCGCAGGACGGGGCGTGGTTGACGGTCGAAGGAGTGGAGTCCAGAGACGAGTCCGATGTGAGAATTCTTTTCGAAGCCGACAAAGGGCGGAGCTTGGCGATGCTTGACATCGTGGAGCGGCGCCAGCAGTTGCTGGCGATCCCATGGGTAAGCGAAGCATGGGTTTCCAAGGTCTGGCCGGATGGCGTCAGGGTGGTCGTGCGCGAGCGCGCCCCTGTGGCACTGGTGCCGATTGCCGGAGGCGATCAGGTCCGCATGATTGATGTGGATGGGGTGCTGTTGACCTACGGCAGCGTTGGCAGCGACGGGCTCCCCGTACTGACTGGCATCGATATGGAGATGGACTTGGCGGCGCGCCAAGATCGCGTCGGATTCTTCATGGCGGTGATGGATGCCTGTAGCGTCCGGCGTTTCAGCGAGGGTGTTTCGGAGGTGAACGTCGCCGACCTAGCGAACGCGGTCGTTTTGGCTAAGCACGAGGGTCGACTCGTGCAGCTTGAACTGGGCCACGAACACTTGCGGCACCGCGTGGAGATGTTCTTGAACGGGGTAGACGGCTGGCAAGCGGCGCTTGGTCCTGTCAAGGCGGTCAACTTGCGCCTGGAGGGCCAGATTCCGATAGTGCTGGATCTAGAGCAGGACAAGAAGTCATGACAGACAAACCCAACACCTTCGTCGGCCTCGACATCGGTGGGGCGCTGACACGTTGCTTGGTTGCCGTTGCCAACGGGGGTCACCTGAGGTACCTCAGTTGCGGGGTCATGCCGCCGGTGCGCTGGGACGATAGCGACTCGGCCGCTTGGGATCCGACCGCCGAGTCGGTATACGAGGTGATTCGGGAGGCCGAAGAAGGCGCGGGGGCCACCATCGTTTCGGCGGTCGTCGGTGTCGGTGCCGGGAGCGTGTCCAGCCACTTGGCTCACACGGGTGTGACGTTGCCTGCCGATATGAGGAAGATCCGGCCGCGCGATGTGCGAGCCGTGATTGAGAGGGCGGAGCAGGGCCTGGTGCGTCGCGGCACCACCGCGCTGCAACTAGTCCCGCTCGAGTTCATCGCTGGCCCGTGCAGCGGCCTGCGCGACCCGATCGGCTATCCGGCTGGTCGGCTTGAGGCCTTCGTGCGGATTATTGCTATGCGCCAGAGCGACCACGACAGCGTCAGCGCCTTGGTGAACGGAGCTGGAATCGGTGTCAAGGACACCATCTTGGGAGGATTCGCGGCCGCCTTCGGCACGCTGGAGCAGGAGGAGATGAGCGAGGGTGTGGCCCACATGGAGTTTGGCAAGACCGCGACCAGCTTGACCGTGTATTGTCGCGGCTGCTTACGACTGGCCATCGGGCTGCCGATCGGGCGGGATGACCTAGTCGAGGATATCGCCCGCACGTTGAAGACCTCCAGGCCGGTGGCCTCGTCGCTGATCACCGACTTCGGCAGAATCGAATTCGACCTCGGACAAGAAGGCGTGCTGGTCTTCGTGCCCGGCTCCAACCCGAAAGATCCAGTGGGCTCCGGGGCGATGCGCTCGTGCAGGTTCGTGAACCAGATCATCACACGGCGGGTGAACGACTGTTTCCAGATGGCGCACGAGGAGCTTCGAAATCTCGCGCTGCAGGGCGACGCCGTGCGCTCGCTGGTGCTCAGCGGCGACATGGCCGCGCTGCCCGGGATCCAAGGACGGGCGAGGGATTTCCTACGCCTGCCCACGCGCATCGGGCTGCCGTCCAAGTTGCACGACCTACCGCCGGCGCTGCAACACCCGGGCTGGGCTTGCGCCGCCGGATCAGTACTGTACGCGCACCGACTCGCGTACTGGCAAGAGAGGGATACGAACAAGCAGGAAGCGCTCGCTAGCGGCGGCCTGCGACAGGGGGAGAGAGCAGCATGACTGACAATCACAAACCAATGGCGATGACGATCGAACCGGTCGAAGTCCCACAGGAAGCACACGACGAGGGGGTGAAGTTCATTCTCGAGCAATTGCCGAAGACCGCCATCTGCATCAAGGTGGTTGGAATTGGCGGCTGCGGGGGGAACGTCCTAGACACGCTGATAGCGAACGGAATCGGCCAGGTCGATTACGTGGCTGTCAACACTGACGAGCAGGCGTTGGACAGTAATAGCGCGCCTACGAAACTGCAGATCGGCCAGCGCACGACCCAAGGCCACGGCACCGGCTCGAATCCAGAGGTCGGCAAGCAGTCCGCCTTGGAAAACACCGAGGATCTGACAGAACTGTTGAGCGGGGCGGACATGGTCATTCTTGTCACCGGACTGGGCGGCGGCACGGGAACGGGCGCCGCGCCCGTAATCGCGTCGCTGGCCAAGCAAATGGGTGCGCTAACGGTGGCCACCGTGATCAAGCCGTTCGCCTTCGAAGGCGCGCGCCGCACCCGCATTGCAGACGAGGGGCTGGATAGGCTGGTCGAAAACGTGGACACGGCGATCGTCATCCAGAACGAGAGGCTCTTGACCCAGGTCGAGTCTGGCACGGGCTTCTTCGAAGGCTTCCAAGCAGCGCACCAGATCGTCTCCGACACGCTGCAGGGTGTCACTGGCATCCTAGGCAAGCGGGGCATCATGAACACCGACTTCGCCGATGTGCGGGTGGTACTCGAGGAAGCTGGGATGGCAGTAGTTGGCACAGCCCAGCGCAGCGGGCGCGATGCTGCGATGCAAGCGGCTCGCGATGCGATCGCAAGTCCCGTCATGGAAGCCGAGGGATTAGTGCGGGCGCGCAAGGTGCTGATCAACATCACTGGTTCGAACAAATTCGGAATGCATGACGCGACCGAGGCCCTGCAATTGATCCAACGCGAGATCTCGTCAGATGCAGACTTGATCATTGGCGTGGTGCAGGACGACACGATGGGCGAGATGGTCAGAGTGATGATGGTCGCATCCGGCTTCGCACAGGAGAACTTCCAACTCCGCTCGGAGAATAACAGGCAGGCGATGGCGCCATCCGATTCCCGGCCCCAGCCCTCGTGGCAGGCCGAGCGGGCCGTCGACCTAGTCAGCAGCGACCCAATGCCACAGATGGCTCCCGAAGCTTCGGCTAGGGGCGATGGCACGGCACCGGCGGTGTCACTGCCCACGCCTGGAGAACCCGGCATGCAGACGCCAATCGAGGCCAACGGCTCCAGTGAAGATGCCGACAAGGCGCTGGACTTCATGCCTCCGCCCGCCGTCGCGGCACAAGAGTCTGACCAAGAGGGCCGGGCGCGCACCGGATTCTTTGGTCGTCGGTCGATCTTCCGCTAGCGCCTTGCGGCAACTGACGCGGGTGGCCCGGCTTTCCGGCCGGGCCACCCGCCGAAGTGTTATAACGGTCTGCATGGACAGACGCAATTTCCTAGCGACATCATCGGCGGCCGGGTTGGCGGCCGGTTCTGCTGCGGGGGCCGAGAAGACGGATGGCGAGAATCAGATCTTCGAGCTCCGCTGCTACAAGCTGCGCTATTCGAAGTCCGACCAGTTTGGCCGATTGACCCAGTTTCTAGAGGCCGAGCATCTGCCGATGGCCGAGCGGGTGGGGCTGGTGCAGGGCTATTTCCGCGTGACTTTGGGAGAGTTTACGCCGCGGGTGTACACGCTGACCGCGTACGATTCCTTGGCTGACATGGGCGAGAAGCTGGCGGCCAAGCGGGCCGACAAGGCGTGGGGCAAGGCTGCCGCCGAATTCGGCTCCCACGACCAAGCTCCGTATGACCGCATCGAGAGCTGGCTGCTGCGGGCCTTTGACGGGATGAAGATGATCGAGGTGCCGTCGGTGCCGGAGAGAGGGCGAGCCTTCGATCTGCGGATTTACGAGCAGGAGACGGTGCGCGACACGCAGGAGAAGATGCGCATGTTCAACGAAGAAGAGATCCAGATATTCCGTGACTGCGGCATCCATCCGGTGTTCTTCGGCGAGACGATCGTGGGCTCGCACATGCCCAGCTTGATCTACATGTCGCATTACGCGGACATGGACGCTCGCGGCAAGGCGTGGTCGACCTTTGGCAAGAGCGATGGCTGGAACCGGATCAAGCAGACGCCGGGCTGGAGCAATGCCGAGATCGTTTCGACGGTGTCGAACATCCATTTGGCTGGTCTGCCGTTCTCGCCGATCCGCTAGCGCAGCCGCTCCCGCCGAACTCTGCGATCGTCGGTCTACAATGTGGGCCATGCGACGTCGTAGCTTCCTCCAGATTTCCTCGGCACTGCCAAGCTTGGCCGCCGCGGCGTGCAGGTCGCCCGAGCGGCGCCCCAACGTGCTGTGGATATTGGCCGAAGACTTCTCGCCCGACCTCGGGTGTTACGGCAACGAGCTGGTACGCACGCCGAACATCGACCGCTTGGCGGCCGAGGGCGTGCGCTACACACAGTGCATCTGCACCGCTCCGGTCTGCTCGGCGGCGCGCTCTGCGCTGATGACCGGGATGTTCCAGACATCGATCGGCGCACACAACCACCGCAGCTACCGGGATCGTCCGCGCGATCTTCCCGCGGGCGTCGAGACCGTCACGGACTGTTTTCGCAGGGCTGGTTATTTCACGGCCAATTGCCGCACTCCCGCTCCCGGACTGCGCGTCGGCGGCAAGACGGACTTCAACTATACGGTCGAGAATCCCTTCGATGGAAGCGACTGGAGCGAGCGGCCTGCTGGATCGCCGTTCTACGCACAGGTCAATTTCCCCGAGACTCATCGCAAGTTCCGCCGCTTTGAAGAGGCGCCTGTGAACCCGGACGACGTCCCGTTGCCGGCCTTTTATCCAGACCACCCGGTAGTCCGCGAGGACATCGCCCTGTACCTCGACACCGCCCAGCACCTTGATGTGAAGATCGGCCAAGTGATCCAGCGGTTGAAGGACGAGGGGCTCTACGACGAGACGATCATCTTTTTCTTCGGCGACCACGGCCAAGCGCTGCACCGCGGCAAGCAGTGGCTCTACGAGCAGGGCATCCTAATCCCCTTGATCGTGAGGATCCCGGAGCAATTCCAGCCCCCGGGTTACGAGTCTGGGACGGTGGATGACCAACTCTTGCAACACATCGACATCACCGCTACTTCGCTGCATTTAGCAGGTGAGACGCCGCCCGAGGTGATGCAAGGGCGGGTGTTCATCGGACCAGATGCGGGCCCGGTGCCGAACTATGTATTCTCGGCGAGGGATCGCTGTGACGAAACGGTGGACCGGATTCGTTGCGTGCGGGACGGGCGTTGGAAGCTGATCCGCAACTTCCTGCCCGGTCGGCCCTACGCGCAGAGGAACCACTACAAGGACACGAGCTATCCGGTTTTGCAGGTGATGCGCCAGTTGCACGCGAGCGGGCAGCTCACTGGGGCAGCCGCTCAATGGATGGCACCGACTAGGCCGGAGTACGAACTGTACGATCTGCAGTCCGATCCTGACGAGGTGAACAACCTTGCGGATAGCCCCGAACATGCCGAGATGCTCGCTCGGCTGCAAGCACGGTTGGCGGGTTGGATCGAGGAGAGCAATGATCACGGCCGGGAGTTGGAGGATCCGCTCCCTGCTGAGTACGACCTGCGAACCATGGTTGCCGGCTGGTACACGAACAACGGGTTGCTGAGCAAGTCCGAAGGTGCGCTCCGCCTGGAATGGACGGGGACAGGGCGGCGTCCCCAAGAGGTTGTTGTGCCGTGGGTTGAGTCGGGCGGGCGATTGCGATTGGAGCTGGAGTTACGAAGCGACATACCACAGGATCTGAAGGTGCGCTGGGGCAACCCGGCCCAGATGGGTGGCCTAGGCGAGTCGGATGCCGCCTTGGCGGCTGGGACGGACTGGCAGACTGTCGCAGTCGACTTCGAATGTGAAGATTGGCTCGCTTGGTTCTCGATTCGCTTCCCGGACGGGGCGAGCGTGGCGTATTGCAGGCGTGCGGCGTTGCGCAGGCAGGGCCAGTCCGGAGTGCTGCAGGAGTGGCGGTTCGCGTGACGCTCTAGTGGCGGCAGGACCTGCCGCTAGGCGCCTGATCCGCTTTCTTGCTGCTCGGGCGGGCTTCCTGCCCGGCATGGCAGCGCTCGCCGCTCGGGGGATCTCGCCGATTGGCTGCGGCACGGATTGCGTCGCCGATCTGGGAGAGCTGGCTCGCCGCTAGTCGCGAAACAGCGAACTGTCGACGACGGCGGCGATCGTGTCGAGGATCCGATGCTCGCTCTGCGCCGACTTGGACAGGATGCTCTGGATCTCCGCCTCGTCTTCGGGCTCGGCCCCGTTCGCGTACATGAGTAGCTTCGTGATGAAGCAGCGGACGAATCGAGCGCGGTTTTCCTCGCTTAGGATGTAGCGACGAAATTCGGTGACGTCGCGGTACTCGATCCCATCGGGAAGTGTGGCGCTCGCATCGACAGGAATGGGCTTGTTTTCCCAAGGTCTCGGCAGCGGCGGCAATCCCTTGTCGGCCCTCTGCTTGTCTTGCTCATCGATTTCCAGCAGGGCCTGTCTTGGCGGCCTGCGCGCGATTTGCTCCGTGTAGGCGTCACGCCAAGTGCCGACGGGGTCGAAGTTTTCGAAGGCGTACCCGAAGGGGTCGATGCCCGCATGGCACGCGGCGCAGGTTGCGTTCTCCGTGTGAGCCGCCAGAATCTGCTTGATCGTCTTCGCTTGGCGCACATCCGGCTCCATGATGTTGACATCGGCAGGCGGAGGCGGCGGATGAATCCCCAAGAAGTTTTCCAGCACGTATACGCCTCGGTGTATCGGCGATGTCCCGAGGCTGTCGGCGGTTAGTGTCAGAAACGCCCCCATGCCGAGCAGTCCGCCGCGCCGGCCATCGGTGAACGTGTGCTTTCGCAGCGTCGAATCCCGGGGCACGCCATCGATTTGATAGACCTTGGCAAGGTCCGCATTGATAAACGAGTAGTCGGCCGACAGCAACTCGGTGACGGGCAGGTTGTTCTCCACCACGTGGCGGAAAAACCGCAGAACCTCGTTGACCATGTCCTCGCTCAGGCGCTTGCGGTCATAGAGCGGATAGCGATCTGGATCGGGGGCCATGAAGTTGATCCGGTCCAACTCCAGCCAAGCCCGCGGGAACTGGCGCAGAAACTCCTCAACTTGGGATTGGTCGATCCGCCGCTGCAGCAGTGAACGGACCCCCTGGAAGTCGCCCAGCCGCCCATCGCGGGACGCCTCGCTGATGCCCTTGTCGGGAATTGTGCTTTCCAGAAAGTAGCTGAGCTTGGTGGCTAGGCGGTCGGCAGGTTTGCTGTTGCCGAGATTCACTAGCAAGAACGATGGCGAAGCCAATATCGCTACGATGCCTTCTTTCAAAGCGTCGATATCGCTCATCTCGCCGACTCTGGCCCGGACTAGCCGAACGATGGGGTCGAGTTCTCCCTCGCGAAGTTCCCGACGCCACGCCCTTTTGGCGATCGGACGCAGCAGAGTCGGAGCGTCTTCTGCCCGAGGATCCAAGCCCAACAAATCGATCTGGCGCTCGGGTGGCCAGCTTGCATACAGCGGGCCCTCGACCTCGGCTCCGAACAAGCGCGGGCGCGCTCCCTGCCAATGTTCTGTCCAGTGGCTCCAATGCGCCGGACTCTTGGCGGTTCTGGCGGGGGCCTTAGGGAGCATTTCCTTCAAGACCGCCTCGTAAAGCGCCGGATCACGTTCCTTGATATAGTCGTGGCCGATCGAGAATTGGAACTTGAAGTTTCCGTTACCCCTGAAGCGCAATCCGTCTGTGGGGTAGGACAGCTCGAGCTTCGTTCCGACAGCGATCCATTCTTTCAACTCGATCTCGATCGGCTCGTCATCGGGAAGATCGAAGACTCTTACGCGATCGCCCACATGCACCGCCAGGCGGATCGGATCGCCAGCGTAGATGCCTGCCTCGGCTGAGTCGTAGATGCCACGGTCCTTGCCGGTGGCGCGGACCGTAATGCGGTACCAGCCCGTGGCGGGGGCAGTCTGGAAGTTCGAGAAATAGACACGCAGCCTTGGGTCTAGGAAATCGATGCTCTCGGGCGTGCGGTTCGCCCGCTCGCGCCTCGCTGCTTGCGAGAAGCTGGTCATGCGCATGTCGTCAACCGTCACGTCGTAACGCCGAGCCACAGACCGCTCACCAGAAAGGATGGTGGCGTCAACGACACTCCTAAACGCTTCGATGTAGCGTTCCAAATGGAACTGACTCAGCCCGAGCGTGTCGCCGATTGTGTCAAAGCCGTCTTCGAGCGTGTCGCCGAGCAGGTTGGCCAATGGCTGGTGCGTGCCGACATCCTCGATCAAGAGTACGTCGCGGACACTGTTGGCCAGCTCTCGGTTGTTCAGTCTCCTAGGCGGTGCGGGCTTGGGGCGGGCGGTAGCTTGCTGGTGGGCGCGAATCCTCTCGTCGAAGAATTTGACAAGCTTCTGACGTTCGGCTGGCAACAGCTGGCCCTGGTCCGCCGGTGGCATATACCCGGCATCGACATACGCTCGGCTCTTGACCCAGAGCTCAACGCTTTGATCGTTGGGACTGCCGCCCAGGGAACGTATGCTGAAGCCTGCCACCGGCTCGACGTCTTTGTGGCACGTCGCGCAATGGTCTGTGAGCAGCGGTTGATCAGCTAGGGCTGCTGGCGGTATGGCAAGGACTGCCAGCAAGGTCGCGGAGCGACGTAGGCTACGCATAGCGCAGGTCGAGCGATCCCGTGCTGGTGTTGAACCTGTCCCGTTCTATGCCGAAGCGTTGCATCAGCGTCAAGTACAGGTTGCAGAGGGGCATGTTGGTGCCGGAGGCATTCCGTGTGTCGACGTGTCCGAGGTGCTGGAAGCTGCCGCCAGCGACGAAGATCGGGAGGTTCCGGTTGGAATGCGTGCCACCGTATCCCATGCCGCTGCCGAATAGGACGACCGTGTGATCGAGCAGCGTGCCGTCCGAGTTGGGTTCTTGGATCGCGTCCAGTTTTTTGAGGCACCGTGACAGTCGTGCGATCTGGAAGGATTCGATTGCGACCAGCTCAGCCACGATCTCTTCTTTCTTGCCGTTGTGCGTGCAGGCGTGATAGCCGCGCGTGACACCGTCAAGATCCCTGTAGCTGAGCTCGTTCGGAAACGCTACGGTGGCGACCCGGGTCAGGTCCGTCTCAAACGCGTAGGCAACCATGTCGAATATGGCGTTGTAACGATTCCCGACGGTCGCATCGTACGGCGTGAGGTGCTCGGAGATGTCGAATGTCGGCTTGTCGCGGTCGATCCATTGCTTGCGGTCGGCGAAGCTGCCTTCCAACTCGCGCAACGAGGTTGCATACTGATCCAGGCGTGCCTTGTCTTGGCTGCCTACGCGCTGCCTCAACGTTGACAGTTGCCCGCCTGCGGCGTCCAGGATGCTCCCATTGCGCTCGATCAAGGTGCGGCGGGCCGACTTTTCTTCCGAGGTGAGATTCAGGAACAGATGGTCGAACAGCTTCTGCGGATCTGTGAACGGTTTCAGTTCGACGCCGTTGGAGTTCCAGCTCATCCTGATCCCGCTCTCGAGGGCCGTATGGATTGAAGCGAACCGCACGCGGCCAGATGTCCTCCGAGCGATCACTTGGTCGACAGAAACGTTCTTCTCGGGGTACGCCTGGCTGTTTTCCGGCAAGATGCCGTTCAGGAACGAGATCTCGCGG
>Ga0209021_1002672_pt1 | contig 15243 bp, 13 predicted proteins | sample PinacodermFT_FD_187299 | JGI IMG/M metagenome (GOLD analysis project Ga0209021, IMG submission 187299) | Host-associated microbial community of the marine sponge Aplysina aerophoba from Gulf of Piran - sponge pinacoderm, lysed by freeze-thaw... | ecosystem: Host-associated > Porifera > Sponge >... | reverse complement strand
GCCGAACAGGTCGAGGTCCGCGGCGTAGACGTGCTCGGCGTGTTCGTCGCCGAAGCGTGATCCAGGCCGACCGCCGGCGCGCCAGTCGCCGTCGAGACGGTCGAGGATCCGGCGGTAGAAGTCCCGTGCCCGCTCCAGCCGGTGAACCCGTCGCAGGATGCGCTCGTGAAGGACGACGAGGACCAGGAAGCAGAGGACGGGCACGGCGGCCCAGAGCAGGGAGAAGAGCCGCCCCTGAACGGACAGCCAGACGAGTACGGCTGCCAGAAGGACCGTGGCCAGCCGTGACCAGGAGACGGCCTTCTCGAAGAGTCGCGTTCGCCGTAGTAGAGCGGTGCGCCGCGCGGCTCGGGCTGCGCAGGTCGAACGTGGGCTGTCCACCACGAGTGCGGTTCAGGTCAGTGCCGGATAGACGATCGACTTCAGTTGGCCGCGGAAGTTGAACGTGCCCGACATCCAGAACTGGACCATGAAGATGACGATCAGGTCCTCCAGCGGATCGATCCAGAAGGCGGTGCTGGCGGCGCCGCCCCAGCCGTACTCGCCGACGGACCCGATCGACTGGGCGACTGCCAGGTCGAGCGTGACGGAGACGCCGAGGCCGAAGCCGACGCCCTCGTAGGTCGTTTCGCTGAAGGAACCGACCGCCAGATCGGTCAGATCGCGGTTGCCTGGGAGGTGGTTCATCGTCATCAGTTCCACCGACTTGCGGCCGAGGATGCGCGCCCCTTCGAGTTCGCCGCCGTTCAGCATCATCTGGCAGAAGCGGTAGTAGTCATGCGCCGTCGATACGAGTCCGCCGCCGCCGGAGAAGAATGTGACGTCGCCGGTGTAGTGGCTCGTCAGCGGATCGTCGAGCAGGACGAGCTTCTTGTTCCGGTCCCGGCGGTAGTTGGCCGCGAAGCGGTCGACCTTGGACGTCGGCACGGTGAAGCCCGTGTCCACCATGCCGAGCGGCTCAAAGATGTGTTGCCGCAGGTACTCGTCGTACGGCTGCCCGGAGAACACCTCGACCAGGTAGGCGAGCACGTCCGTCGCCACGGAGTAGTTCCACGCCTCGCCGGGCGAGAACTCGAGCGGAAGTTCGGAAAGCTGCTCGATCATCTGCCGCAGGCTGCCGCCGACCGGCGGGCCGCCGACGCCGACCTCGCGGTACGCGGCATCGACGTTCGTGCGTTCCATGAAGCCGTAGGTCAGTCCGGACTGGTGGGTGAAGAGGTCTCGGATCGTCATCGGCCGGTCGACCGGCCGGGTCAGGAAGTGCGGGTGGTTGCCGCTCTGGAACACGCGGAGATCGCGCCACTCGGGGATGAACTTGTGGACCGGATCGTCGAGCTGGAAGTTGCCCTGCTCGTAGAGCTGCATCAACGCGACCGACGTGATCGGCTTGGTCATCGAGTAGATGCGGAAGATCGTGTCGGCCTGCATCGGTCGCCCCCGCTCCCGGTCCATCAGCCCCTGCGCCGACAGGTAGGCGGGCTTGCCGCCGCGGGCGACCAGGGTCAGACAGCCGGCGATCTTCTCGGGCTCCAGGTAGCGGCGGCGCAGGTGCTCGTCGATACGGGCCAGTTGGGCGGCGCTCAAGCCGACGTCTTCGGGCGCAGCCAGGTCGAGTCGGTCCGGGGCGCTGACCAGAGCGGGACGTGCCGGCATGATGGGGATCCTGTGAGGTAGTTGGTTGGTGAAGGCGAAGAGCGCGGCGATCTTTGCAGATCGTCGCGCCGGGAGTGTTCGTCTGACGGTCGGGTTTCCCGGTTTCGGCGGCTGCCCGCATACAATCGCGCAGCCGTGGCCGAACCTGGAGCCTCTTCGCCCGCGACCTCGACGTGCCTCGAGGTCGATGGCCTCACGCTGTCCTTTGGCGGTGTGCACGCCCTCGACGATGTCGCCCTGGATGTCCGTCACGGTGAGGTCTTCGCGATCATCGGGCCGAACGGCGCCGGCAAGACATCGTTGCTCAACTCGATCAGCGGTCTCTACCGCCCGCAGAAGGGCTCGATCACCTATTCCGCGTCACCGGGTGAAGAGCCGGCGTCCCTGCTCGGCAGGGCCCCCCACAAGGTCGCGAAGCTCGGGGTCGCGCGTTCGTTCCAGAACATCGAGCTCTTCCGCGCGATGACCGTGCTCGAGAACCTGATGCTGGGACGGCACATCCACATGCGGGGCAACGTGCTGACCTGCGGCATCTACTGGGGATCGCAGCGCCGTGAGGAGATCAGGCACCGCGCCGCGGTCGAGGACGTGATCGATTTCCTCGAGATCGAGAATCTCCGCCATCAGGCGGTCGGCACGCTCGCCTACGGCCTGCAGAAACGCGTCGAGCTCGCCCGGGCGCTGGCGCTCGATCCGAAGCTCCTGCTGCTCGATGAACCAATGGCGGGAATGAACGTCGAGGAGAAGGAGGACATGGCCCGGTTCATCCTCGACGTGAACGAGGAGCGCGGCGTGACGACCGTCCTGATCGAGCACGACATGGGCGTGGTGATGGATCTCTCCGACCGTGTCGCCGTGCTCGACTTCGGCCGCTCGATCGCCTGCGGCACGCCGGACCACGTGCGCGCGGACCCGGCGGTGATTCATGCCTACCTCGGAGACGCCGAGTGAGCGCGCCGGAAGCCCTGCCGCGTGACGCGGACACCCTGCCGAAGCTGCTGCTGAAGAACGCTCGCGAGCGCGGGGATGAGGTCGCGCTGCGCGAGAAGGAGTTCGGCATCTGGCAGAGCCTCACCTGGGTCGACTACGCCGAACGGGTCCGGAGTTTCGCGCGCGGTCTCGTTGAACTCGGCTTGAAGAAGGGCGAGATCGTCGCGGTGCTGGGCGACAACCGGCCAGAGTGGTTGATCGCGCAGCTCGCGGCGCAGTCGATAGGCGCCCGTTCGCTCGGCGTGTACCAGGATTCCGTCGCCCTCGAAGTCCGCTACCTGATGGAGTTCTCGGGCGCCCGGTTCGTCATCGCGGAGGACCAGGAGCAGGTCGACAAGCTCCTGGAAGTCTGGGACGAACTGAGCGGCGGCGACGGAAGTGGCGACCACAGGGTGGAGAGCGTCATCTACTACGACCCGCGCGGACTCGGTTCCTACCCCCACGATTTCCTGCTTGGCTTCCCCGAAGTGGAGGAGATCGGACGATCCGCCACCAGCAACTCCGAAGCCGACTTCGAGAGCTGGGTCGTGGCGACGGAATCCGACGACGTGGCGCTGCTTTCGACGACTTCCGGCACGACGGGCAAGCCGAAACTGGCGATGCTGTCCCACCGCAATCTGCTGGAGATGGCGCACAGTTTCGTGAGCATCGACCCGATGCAGAGCGACGATGAGTTCGTCTCCTTTCTGCCCCTGGCGTGGATCGGCGAGCAGATGATCGGCGCCGCCTGTGGACTGCTGGTCGGCTTCGCGCTGAACTTCCCCGAAGAGCCGGAGACGGTGCAGCAGGACATCCGCGAGATCGGGCCGCACACGATGTTCTCGCCGCCGCGGATCTGGGAGAACATGGTCTCCGACGTCCAGGTCAGGATCGAGGACGCGTCGTGGCTCAAGCGAAAGGTCTACAACCGGGCGCTCGACATCGGCTACCGCTCCGCCGACACCCTGCTCGAGCACGGCCGGCAGCCGGCTTTCCTCGCATTCCAGCGCGCGCTCGCGAACGCGTGTTGTTTCTTCTGGCTGCGCGACAAGCTGGGTTTGCGGCGAATCCGGCGGGCCTACACGGGCGGCGCGGCCCTGGGGCCGGACATCTTCCGTTTCTTCCATGCCATTGGCGTGAACCTGAAGCAGATCTACGGTCAGACCGAGGTGTCCGGCATCTCGGTCGTTCACCGCGACGACGACATCAAGTTCCATACCGTGGGGACGCCGGTGCCGGGCGCGGAGGTCCGGATCGGTGAGGGCGGAGAGATTCTGACCAGGAGTCCTTCCGTGTTTCTGGGCTACTACAACAACCAGGAAGCCACCGAGGAGTCGCTCCGCGACGGCTGGCTGTACTCCGGTGACGCCGGTTACATGGACGACGCAGGGCACCTGATCGTCATCGATCGCAAGAAGGACGTGATGGAACTGCACGACGGGACGCGGTTCTCGCCGCAGTTCATCGAGAACAAGCTGAAGTTCAGTCCCTACATCAAGGAGGCGGTCGTGTTCGGCGGCGGCGACTACCCGTTCGTGACCTCCCTGATCACGATCGACTTCGCGAACACCGGCAAGTGGGCCGAGCGCCGCCAGATCCCCTACACGACCTTCACCGACCTGGCGCAGAAGCCCGAGATCTACGAACTCGCACTGGAGCACACCGCGCGAATCAACGCCGATCTTCCCGAGTCGGCCCGCATCCAGCGGCTCCTGCTGCTGCACAAGGAACTCGACGCGGACGACGAGGAATTGACCCGTACGCGCAAGGTGCGGCGCCGGTTCATCGCCGACCGCTATCGCCTGCTCGTCGACGCGCTCTACGGCGGCAAGGATGCGGTGGAGATCGAGAACCAGATCACCTACCAGGACGGCAGCACGGCCATCCTGGAGACCCGGCTGCGGATCGCCGCGCCCGCGAGCGCGTAGGCAGCGCCCGAGGATCCCGACGATGCAAGGCGACGTCTTCCTTCAACTCACCGTCTCCGGCCTCTCGAACGGCATGGTGTACGCCCTGGTCGCGGTCGGCTTCGTCGTCATCTTCAAGGCGAGCGACGTGATCAACTTCGCGCAGGGTGAGTTCCTGCTCTTCGGGGCCTACCTCGCGTTCGCCTTCATCGGCCAGTTCGGGCTCCCCTGGAGCGTAGGTGTGGCCATCACCCTGATCTGTGCCGCGTTGATCGGGCTGATCGTCGAGCGGCTCGTGCTGAGGCCGCTGATCGGCGAGCCGGTGATCTCGATGATCATGGTCACGATCGGCCTCTCCAGCCTGCTGCGGGCGGTCGTCAACGGCATCTGGGGGGCACGGCCCAAGGCCTTCCCGAACTTCATTCCATCGGGCGAGATCGAGTTCATGGGCGCGGTCGTCGGCATCGACCGTTTGCTCGTCATCGCGATCGCCGGAATCCTGCTGACGGTTCTGACCCTCTTCTTCCGTCACACGCGGGACGGGATCGCGATGCGGGCGATCGCCGACGACCAGCAGGCGGCCCTTTCGATGGGAATCAGCATCAAACGCGTCCTGGCGGTGGCCTGGGCGATGGCGGCGATCACGGCCGCGGTCGCCGGCATCATCCTGGCGAACACGGTCGGTGTCAGCCACGACATCATCTTCATCGGTCTGCGGGTGTTTCCGGTGGTCATCCTCGGCGGCCTCGACTCCGTCCCCGGTGCGGTCGTCGGCGGCGGCGTGATCGGGTTGCTCGAGTCCTACACGGCCGGCTACACGACCTCGGGTCTCGAGCTCATCGTTCCGTACGTCGTCCTGATCGTCGTCCTGATGGTTCGTCCCTACGGTCTGTTCGGCAAGGAGATCATCGAGCGCGTGTAGGGGGTTCTCCCCGCGTCCCATCGCGCCCTGCTTCAACTCGATCCCCTGTCATGGAATCCGGAATCTTCTTCAGCGACTACCGCTCGGACATGGCTCTGCGGCGCATGCCGTTGCAGAAGGTGCGCACGGGGCTGCTCCTGGTCGGACTCGTCGTGTTCCCGTTCCTGGCCACGCCGTACTGGCTCAATCTCGCGAATCAGATCGCGATTGCCACGATCGGTGCGATCGGTCTGAATATCCTGGTCGGCTACACAGGCCAGATCTCGCTGGGCCAGGGCGCCTTCATGGCGATCGGAGCCTACGGCGCCGGCCTTCTTACAGTTCGCTTCGGCGTTCCTTTCTACATCAGCATCCCCGTCGCGGCTCTGATCACCGCCGTCGCCGGCCTGGTGGTCGGCCTGCCGTCGCTGCGACTCAAGGGCCTCTACCTGGCGGTGGCCACTCTGGCCGCGCAGCAGATCGTCGAGTTCGTCGTCACGCACTGGACCGGGCTCACCGGGGGCACGGAGGCCCTTGTCGTGCCGGCGCCCGAAATGTTCGGCGCGCGACTGAACACGGACGGGCGCTTCTACTGGATCCTGATCGTTGTCGCCCTGGCGGTGGCGCTCTTCGCAGCGAATCTGTTCCGCTCGCGGGTCGGCCGAGCCTGGGTGGCGATCCGGGACCAGGACATCGCGGCTTCGGCGATTGGCGTGAACGTCTTCGGCTACAAGCTGCTGGCGTTCGCCACGTCGTCCTTCCTGGTCGGGCTCTCGGGCGCTCTGCTGGCGCACTACCGCTCGATCGTCACGTGGGAGCGGTTCACGATCGAAGTATCCATCTCCTACCTGGCGATGATCATCATCGGCGGCCTGGGGACGATCTCAGGTTCCTTCTTCGGCGCCACGCTCATCGTTCTGCTGCCGGCCATGATTAACACCGTCGGCCGTTCGCTCCAGGACACGGCGCCCTGGGCGGCCACGGTCCTGCCCTACGTCCAGCAGGGCGTCTTCGGCCTGGTGATCATCCTGTTCCTGGTGCTCGAACCGGAGGGCCTCGCCAGACTGTGGCGCAACGTGAAGGACTACTTCCGCGTCTGGCCGTTCTCGTATTAGCAGATTCGTCACGTCGCGGGCGATATGATCCGCCGGTTACTCAGACGCCAGACTCGGGTTGCCCGGCACCCCTCGAGGAGACCTTCCCCATGACTCGTCTCGCCTTCATCGCGGTTCTCTCCCTGTCCCTTCTCGCCGCCTGCGGAGGCGGCGATCCGGTCGATGAAGCGACCGCCCCGATCACGATCGGCGCGATCTTCGATCTGACGGGTCCGACCTCGGACGTCGGCACAATGTACGCCGAGGCGATCCGCGACTACTACGCCCGGCTGAACGGGCTTGGCGGTATCGACGGCCGTCCGGTCGATTTGCTCTGGAACGACTACGGCTACGACGTGGCGAAGGCCGAGCAGCTCTATTCCGAGTACGTCCAGGCCGGGTCGGTCATGTTCATGGGTTGGGGCACCGGTGACACCGAGGCCCTGCGTGGCCGGATCGCGGCGGATCGCATTCCCTTCGTGTCCGCTTCCTTCTCGCATGTGCTCGGCGACCCGGAAGAGGCGCCGTTCAACTTCCTCGTCGGCACGACGTACAGCGACCAGTTGTTCATCCTGCTCGACTACCTGATGGAGCAGGCGGAGGCCACGGGAGACGAGAAGCCGAACGTGGCGCTGATGCATCACCCGAGTCCGTTTGGACTCTCACCGTGGCGGCAGGGTGGCGAGGAGTACGCAAAGCAACTGGGTATCGAGATGACGCCGCACGAGATGGCGCGGGGCAACACGGACTTCAGCGCCACGCTGACGCGGATTGCCGAGTCCGGCGCGAACTGGGTCGTGTTCCAGAACACGTCGGGACCGGCTTCGCTGGCGCTCAAGAACGCGCGGGACCTGGGCCTCGACATCCGGTTCGCCTGCCTGAACTACTGCAGCAACGAGGTGCTGCTGGAACTTGCGGGGGAGGCCGCCGACGGCGTCCTCGGTTCGATCATCTACTCGCCGCCGGGTGAGGGTATCGATGGCCTGAACGATGCTGCCGAGTACCTCGCCTCGAAGGGCGGTTCGATTGACGAGGAGGGCCTGCTCTATGGCCAGGGCTGGACGGTGGCCGGCTTCGTGACCGAGGCGATCGAGCGCGCCGCCGCGACGGGCGAGATCACCGGCGAGGCCATCCGCGCGGCGTTCGAGACCTTCGATGGGCTCGAGTCTGGCGGCGTGACCGCCCCGGTGACGTTCACCGCGACCGACCATCGTGGCGTCAAGGGCATGAGGATCTTCGAGGTCCGGGACGGCAAGTGGCAGCCGGTGACGGAGATGCGGATGGCGGGCAGCCCGGGGGCAGCGGAGTAGGCGAGCACCCCACCCCTGGCGGTCGGCGGAGGAGCCGGACCGAGGCAGGGTTGGAAGCCCCTCTCAAGGCACGTCATGCTCTCTCTGAACAACGTCGAAGTCATCTACAACGACGTCATCCTCGTTCTCAAGGGGCTGTCGCTCAAGGTGGAGCAGGGCCAGATCGCGGCGTTGCTGGGCACCAACGGAGCCGGCAAGTCGACGACGCTCAAGGCGATCTCCGGACTGCTCCATCCCGAGGACGGCGAGGTCACGGACGGCGGGGTGGAGTTCGAGGGCGAGCAGATCGACAAGCTGCCGGCCGAGGACATCGTGCGACGCGGGATTTTCCAGGTCATGGAGGGGCGCCGGGTGTTCGAGCACCTGACGCCGCAGGAGAACCTTCTTGCCGGCGCCTACACGGCCCGGGACAAGGGTGGGGTCGACGAGTCTCTGGACCGTGTCTACAGCTACTTCCCTCGCCTCAAGGAACGCGGCGCGTCGATGGCCGGCTTTCTCTCGGGCGGCGAGCAGCAGATGCTGGCGATCGGCAGGGCGCTGATGGCCCAGCCCAAGCTGATGCTCCTCGATGAACCGTCCCTGGGACTGGCGCCGCTGCTGGTCCAGGAGATCTTCGAGATCGTGCAGCGCATCAACCGCGAACAGGGAACCACGATCCTTCTGGTCGAGCAGAACGCGTCGCGGGCGCTTGAGATCTCCAACTACGGGTACATCATGGAAGGTGGCCGGGTCGTGCTGGAAGGAACGCCGGCGGAGCTCCAGGACAACGCCGATGTCAAGGAGTTCTACCTCGGCCTCACCCAGGTCGGGCAGCGGAAGAGCTACCGCGACGTGAAGCACTACCGCCGCCGGAAGCGCTGGCTGTCCTAGTCCCGTTCGATCGACTCTTCGATCTCCCGGAGCCGTTCGCTGAGTTCGCGGCGCGCGTCGGCCGCGAACGGGTTTTCCCGGGCGATGGTCAGGAAGAGACCGTCCGAGTCGTGCCGGAGGTTCTCCTCGATCTTCATCATGTGCCGGTAGGCGACGGTTCCGAGGGCGGGGTCCGGGACGTGAATCTCACGCAGCGCCTTCGCCATCCAGTGGGTCAGCCCCTGGATGTAGGCCATCTCGGCGTCATGCTCCTCGGCCGACATCTCGAGCACTTCCAACCCGAGGTCCGCCGTGAGGAAGCCCCGCAGGCCCGCGACTCGTCGAGGATCCACCGGGCGGCCCGGCAGGCAGAGCACGACCTTCAGGCCCGCGATGCCCTCACTGCCGCTCTGGGGGCCGAACATGGGATGGGTGCCGATGAACTCGACTCCGGACGGCAGCGATCGCTCGAGAATCCTGTGCGGCTTGACCTTGACCGAGGCGACATCCACGACCAGCGAGCGTTCGCCGAGGTGGGGAACCACGTGGACCAGCAGGGAATCCAACTCCTGGACGGGTACCGCGGGAATGAGAACATCGCAACGCGCACAGGCGTCGAGACTGGCCCACCGCACTCCCCGGTCCATTGCCTCCGCCTCCAGCTCCCGGCGGTCCCAGACCCGCACGTCGAAGCGGGCGCCGAGGTGGCCGGCGATGAACCGGCCAAAGCTGCCGAAGCCGATGATCCCGATCGTCCTGACCGAACAGTCCTGCACGGTGCGCAGCGTAGCAATCCCGCTGTCCGGCCTTGCGCCTTCGAGCCGTCGGGTCGTCGTCAGCGCACGGCGCTCGGTTTGCCCTACAATCGCCGCGTCGTGAAGGAAGGGAAGTCAGGATGAGATGCCGAGTCGCTGCCTTGCTGGGCGCTGCCGTCGCCGCGGCGGTGAGCTATGGTTCACCGCCCGTGGCCTCCGCCGAAGAAGAGCGCGCCAGTCGGGAGCATGTGCTGGAACTGCTCCGCGAAGTGCCGTTGATCGACGGACACAACGATGTGCCCTGGCAGTACCGGACGCGGGTCGCGAATCACGTGGACCAGATCGACTTTCGCGATACCTCGGCGGTCGAGCCGCCGATGCACACCGACCTGGCTCGCCTCCGCCTGGGGGGAGTCGGCGCCCAGTTCTGGTCGGTCTACATTCCGACGTCCTTCGGCGGGCAGGGAGCCGCGAGAGTCGTCCTCGAGCAGGTCGACCTGACGAAGCGGCTGATCGACCGGTACCCCGCGGACCTGGAACTCGCGCTGACCGCCGACGACATCGAGCGGATCCACAAGGACGGCAAGGTGGCGTCGCTGCTGGGCGCCGAAGGCGGGCACTCGATCGAGTCGTCCCTGGGCGTGCTGCGTCAGCTCTTCGATGTCGGCGTTCGGTACATGACCCTGACCCACGGCAGCAACTCGGCCTGGGCCGATTCCGCCACCGACCGCCCCGCCCACGGTGGCTTGACGGCCTTCGGGCGCCAGGTCGTGCGCGAGATGAACCGTCTGGGGATGCTGATCGACCTTTCCCACGTGTCGCCGCAGACGATGCATCAGACGCTGGACGAGACGAGGGCGCCGGTCATCTTCTCCCATTCCTCCGCCTTCGCGGTCACGCCGAGTCCCCGCAATGTTCCAGACGACGTGCTGAAGCGCCTCGCGGAGAACGGGGGCGTCGTGATGGTCACCTTCGTGCCGTCCTTCGTCAACGACGGTGTGCGGGCCTACTTCCAGCGCATGGACGCGGAGCGGCTTCGCCTGTCCGCGGCCGGCGTGGCGCCGAGCGAACTGCGGTCGCACCTGGCCGCCTGGCGGCGGGAGAATCCCGGCCCCCAGGCTTCGCTGGGCGATGTGGCGGATCACATCGACCACATTCGGGCCTTGATCGGAACCGCCCACCTGGGGATCGGTTCCGACTTCGACGGCATTCCCACCGTCCCGGTCGGACTGGAGGATGCCGCGACCTTCCCCGATCTCCTGGTTGAACTGGTTCGCCGCGGATACAGCGACGACGAGTTGAAGGACATCGCGGGACGCAGCTTCCTGCGGGCGATGCGCGGAGCGGAGGAGGCCGCCCGGCGGTTGCAGTCCTCGGAGTCCGCGGCCGACGATCTGATTGAAGAACTGGATGGTGGCGATGTCTGAGCAGTCGAAGGCCCCGGTCACAGCCCGTCACGCGTCGACCGTCCTGCTGCTGCGGGACAGTGAACGTGGTGTCGAGGTGTTCATGGAGCGCCGCCACATCAAGTCGGACTTCGTCGGCGGCGCCTATGTCTTCCCCGGCGGGCGGGTCGATCCCGAGGATCGGGTCGACGAGGCTCTGTGCCACGGCCTGACGGACCGCGAGGCCAGTGATCGGCTGTCGCTTCAGGAGGGCGGGCTGACGTTCTACGTCGCCGCGATCCGCGAGTGCTTCGAAGAGGCCGGCGTGCTGCTGGCCTACGATCGCGACGGACGCCTGCTCGACTTCTCGGACCGGTCGGTGGAGGAGCGCTACGAGGCACTGCGGGCCGAACTGAACGCCGGCAAACTCTCCCTGCTCGACATCGCGGCCCGGGAACGGCTCACCCTGGCCACGGACCGGATCAGCTACTGGGCGCACTGGGTCACCCCGGAGGGGCAGCCCAGGCGGTACGACACCCGTTTCTTCGTCACCCGGGCGCCCAGGAACCAGACTGCCGGGCACGACGACTACGAGCTGACGAACTCCGCCTGGGTCACCGCCAGGGAGGCCCTCGAACACGGCCGCAAGAAGGAGTGGATGATCATCTTCCCGACCATCCGCAACCTGATGAAGCTGGCGCAGTTCGACACCGCGGCCGCCGCGATCGCGGCTGTCGAAGCGCAGGAGGAGTTCCCCGTCATCCAGCCCCGAGTGCTGCTGGGCCGGACGCCGGATGACCCGCCGCGCCCGGTGATTCCGGGTGAGGAAGGCTACGAGAGCGCGGCCCCGAGTCCTTCAGTCGCCAGTGCCCGCGACTGGAAGCGGGCATTCAGCGTCTGAGCCGCAGCCGGATGGACGGTCTTGTGAAGGGTAAGCCGGTGCGGCTGTCCGACCGCGTGTTGCGAGTGACGCAGGACAACCCGGGGATGTTCACCGGCCCGGGCACGAACACCTGGGTCATCGGCTCGGCGAGCGGACCCGTCTTCGTCCTCGATCCGGGCGAGGAGGACGACCGGCACTTCGACGCGGTGACCGCGGCAGTTGGCGGCCGCCAGGTCGAGGCAGTCCTGGTCAGCCACCTCCACCGCGACCACTGGCCTCTGGCGCCCCGCGTCGCCGAACACTACGGAGCGGAGATCCTCGCCTTCAGTGAGCGGCCCCCGTTCGCCGCTGGCCGCCTCACGGACGGCGAGCGTCTGTCCGCCGAAGGCGCGACGATGGTGGCCCTCCACACCCCGGGCCACGCCAGCGACCACCTCTGCTTCCTGCTCGAAGAGGAGCGGGCCGTGTTCACCGCCGACCTGGTCATGGGCTGGTCCACCTCGATCATCGCGCCCCCGGACGGCAACCTGAACCAGTACATGGCCTCCCTCGAGCGATTGATCGAACTGGGTTCCGACGGCGGCGTCGAAGTCCTCCACCCCGGCCACGGCGAGTCGATCAAGCCGCCACTCGACCGGATCCACGAGATTCGTCGCCACCGCCAGCAACGCACCGACCAGGCCCTTGAAGCGGTCGCCGCCGGCGTCGCCACGATCCCCGAAATGGTCGAACGCATCTACGCCGACGTGGACCCCAAGCTCCACGGCCCCGCCGCGTTCTCCTTGCGGGCCCACCTGGATGCCCTCATCGAGGAGGGCAAGGTCGTGGAGACCGAGCCGGGCCGGTACGCGCCGGCGCCATAGGTGCGGAGGCGGTGCCTGTTGCCGCCTCGGCTGGACGGACCGAAGGGAACGGGTCCCAGCGGCCGCTCGCACTTATCGGATGACTGGAAGGGTAGTGCTCGCTTCGGTCGGCTGCGCTCCGGTTGGGCGTCGCCTCTTGGCAGGTCGTCGACCGTCGCTTGCCGACAGCCCGCTGGGACCCCTTCCCTTCGGTCCTGGCCGAGGCTGAACGGCGTTGCGCTGTGCAACGCAACCCTCATGATGTTTCGCTGGAGGACTTGCTTCGCTGCGTCCTGCGGCGCGAGCGGGTTCTGGGCAGGCAGACGCGATCGGACTTCACGGGGGCCGTGTTAGCGTCAGCCTCGGTCCGAAGCGCCTGGAGGAACGACGCATGGTCTTGCCCGAGAGGGGTGCGCAGACGAGGGAACAGCTCGTTCGATTGGCACAGCGGGTGCCGGACGACGAGATTCCGGCGGCCGTCCGCTACCTGGAGTACCTGACGAACAGGGCGGATCCCTGCCTCCAGTTTCTCCTCGGCGTGCCCGAAGTGGACCATGAGTCGAGCGAGGAATGCGAACGAGGCCTGCAGGAAGGGTGGGACGACATTCGGGCAGGTCGGGTGTATATCGCGGACGAATCCGCACGGGAACTCGTACTCAAGGCACGCGGGAACTCAGGGCTCGACTCCGATCGGGCAATGGCCGTCGCGCTCAAGGAGACGAGGCGTCACCGAGAAGCGAGGTAGGACCTAAGACGGGGGTCACCGCCCCAAGGTCGGTCGCGGTGCGCTCCGCGGGCGAGCAGGCGTCCGGTCGATTTCCGAGGAGAGGATGAAAGGGAGACCCCGATACGGTGCACTGATCCGCGTTGACCGCGACGGTGGAAGCTCCGAGGTCCTGCAACGGGCGCCGTTGGCCTCGCGTGTCGGGGAAGGAACCGTCGACGAGGCGACCTTGCAGGGAATCCTCTTCGACCATCCGGAGTGTCTCCCGATCGCAGATGTGGACGCCGCCTACCAGGATCCGGTCCCGGTCTGCAGAGAACTCTCGGTGCCGGCCGGCAACGTGGACGCGCTCTTCGTCAATGCACTGGGCCGGCTCACGCTCTGCGAGTTCAAGCTCTGGCGCAACCCCCAGGCGCGGCGCGAGGTGATCGGCCAGATCCTCGACTACGCGAAGGATCTCGCCTCATGGAGCTACGAGGACCTGCAGCGCCAAGTCTCCTTGGCCCGCGGTGAGCAGGGCGCCAACGTCTTGTACGAACTGGTCTCCGGACGCGACTCCGACATCGTCGAGGCCGAGTTCGTCGACAACGTCACGAGGCATCTGAGACGGGGCGAGTTCTTGTTGCTCATCGTAGGGGACGGCATCCGGGAGGGAGTCGAGGAGATTGTCGACTTCATCGGGCGACACAGCGGCTTGCATTTCAATCTTGCACTGGTGGAAGCCGCTCTCTACGCCGACGGCGCCAACCACTTGATCGTTCAACCGCGTGTGCTCGCACGTACCGAAACCTGGGGCCGCTTCGTCCTTGATGACGGCGTTGTTGAAGCGGGTGTATCGGCCGACGTCGAAAACGAGCGGGATCCCTTGTCAGATCAGGAAGAGGAGAAGCTCCGGTTCTGGACGGCGATGCTACGCGGTTTCGCCTTTGCGGATGCAACGGTCGAAATGCCCAAGGCAAGGGCGTGGCCGACCGTGAACATCAAGGTCCCCAACTCAGGCTACGGAGGTTGGGGACTGTCCTTTGCTGCCTATCTGTACCGCAGCCATCGTACAGTGGGCTGTTATCTGACGTGTCGGAAGGACCAGACACGAGAGGTGCGCATCTTCGATGAGATCGTTGCATCGTTGGAGGAACTACAGGAGGAGATTCGTCCACCTGCTTCGAGTCGGGGCGACGATTGGACAGATGTTGAACTCTGGGAAGGCAGCGGGCGCCCCAGGCTCGGGTTCAGGGTGGAGCGGGACCTCGCACTCCTCGGAGGTAGCGAGGAGAGTACTGGCTACCGAGAAACCGTGGCCTGGATGAGCGATCGTCTCAATCGCCTCGTCAGCGGTCTCAATCCGCGTCTTCAGCAGATGCTCGCCGACGATTGAACGGGCCGTTCGTGCCCTGCCCAGCGCAACGCCCTTCAGCCTCGGCCAGGACCGAAGGGAAGGGGTCCCAGCGGGCTGTCGGCAAGCGACGGCCGACGCCCTGCCATGAACCGACGTCCAACCGGAGCGCAGCCGACCGAAGCGAGCGCAACCCCCTCCTTTCACCAAACAAGCGCGAGCGGCCGCTGGGACCCCTTCCCTTCGGTCCGTCCAGCCGAGGCGGCAGCAAGCACCGCCGCCACGCCGCCACGCCGCCACGCCACGCCACCGCCGCCACGCCACCGCCGCCACGCCACCGCAGCCGCGCCAACGCCGCCGGCCAGCGCAACGTTGCTCCGCCGCCGAGCCGCCTCAGCGGCGCCAGGGGGCGCGGATCTTGCGGCCGGCCTTGTAGGCGGCGAGCCGTTCGCGGGCTTCTTCGAGGGCCTCGGGGGGGCCGCTTCGTTCCAGGTTCTCGATCAGTCGTTCCTGCCAGGCAGCGGCTTCTTCGAAGTTGTCGGTTTCGGCGTAGGCCATGGCGAGCACGGTGCCGTGGGCCGGGGTCTGGGCACGCTGGAACAACTGCTGGGCGAGGTTCAGGGCCCTTTCGCCGTCTC
>Ga0209021_1002670_pt1 | contig 15248 bp, 15 predicted proteins | sample PinacodermFT_FD_187299 | JGI IMG/M metagenome (GOLD analysis project Ga0209021, IMG submission 187299) | Host-associated microbial community of the marine sponge Aplysina aerophoba from Gulf of Piran - sponge pinacoderm, lysed by freeze-thaw... | ecosystem: Host-associated > Porifera > Sponge >... | reverse complement strand
GCTTGCTGATGGGCTTCATGGGCTTCATTGGCGCTTGAGGACAAGGAGCATACCCGGCAGCATAAGCCGGGGTTGCTCCCTCGTCAAGCTTGCTTCCGGGGCTGCTGGAAAGTCCCGGACCCATGAACACCGGCACGAGACAGGGTTGAGACTGCTTGCTTGAGGGGACAAACGCCGTACGTTATTCCCTACAGCACCGGCAAACGCAGCAGTTGTGCCGTCACGGCGGCTCCTGCAGGCAGTTCCGTGCTGGAGGCGTCCACCTCCAACAACAGATCGGCTCCCTGGAGGGAGGCCAACCGAGCTGAACTCTGATTGCCGCAAGGTGTGGCAAGAGGGTTGCCCTGCCGATCCGTGCTCAGTCGGGCGCGAATCAACTCCGGACGGCCCGGTCGGCGTCGTAGCGGGGTGGTCAGGTGAACCCGCAAGCGAGGCCAGGGCTCCGGTGGCGCACCTTCCAGAACCTGGAGCGCAGGCCAGACCAGTTGCAGGAAGGTGACGGCAGCCGAGACCGGGTTGCCGGGGAGACCGAAGAACCGGGCGCCAGCCATGGTTCCCGTGGCAAACGGCCGGCCCGGCTTGAGAAACAGTCGCCAGAACTGCAACGCGCCCAGCCGCTCCAGCAGGGGCCGGACATGATCCCCGTCGCCAACGGACACTCCCCCCGTACTGATCAACACGTCACTACGGCCGGCCAACGTCAGCAGTGCCTTTTCCAATTGTCGGGGATCGTCGTCAACCCGTTCCTGACCCACAACGGCAACACCCAACTGTTCCAGCAGCAGCAGCAGCAGGGGTCCGTTGCTGTCGTAGACGGTTCCAGGGGCCAGCGGATCGCCTGCCGGGCGCAACTCCGATCCCGTGATCAACAGGGTCACCCGAGGGCGGACACGAACCTGGGCCATGCATAGGCCGCAACCCAGTGCCCGGGCCACATCAACGCTGCTCAGCCGCTGCCCCGCGCTCGCCAGTTGCTGGCCCGCCGCAGCCTCCTCTTGCGGAGAGCGAATCCACTGACCAGGACGGACGGAGTCTTTCAGGGTGACGGTGGAGCCAGGCGGCTCCCCCTGCATCAGGTGGACGTCTTCCTGGGGCGCCACCGCATCAGCGCCGTCGGGCACCATGGCCCCCGTGAAGATCCGCACCACCTGCCCCGGTTGCAGGGAGCGGCCATGGGGCGCTCCGGCGGCTGAACATCCCACCACAGGCAAGGACCGGCCCGGCTGGCCGTCAACAGCGCGAAGGGCATAACCGTCCATGCCGGAGGCCCGGAAGCCGGGCACAGCGCTCGGCGCCACCAACGGCGCCGCCAACACCCGGCCACGGGCTTGCCGTAACGGGCAGACGTCACGGCCCGGTAAGGGGCTCAGGGCTGTCAACAACCGGGTGCGAGCTTGTTCCAGCGTCCACCCTTGCTTTGCCTCCTCCACAACAGCAACTCCCTCGGTGATCAGCCTGAGCAAACCGACCCTAACCAACGGCGCCCGTCCGACTCGATCACACCAGGGACCGGGACCAGGAGGTCTCCACTGCCTGGCGATGCCACAACTGTTGATACGGTCCGCTCTGGTGGAGGAGGGTCTGATGCCGGCCGGATTGGACAATACGCCCTGCCTCCATCACCAGCACGCGATCACAGGAGGCGGCAGCCGCCAGTTGATGGCTGATGAACAGCACGGTGCTCTGGCGATGCTGGCGGAGATTGTCCAGGATGCCGGATGCGGTGGCGTTGTCCACACTGGCAAGGGCGTCGTCCAGCACCAGAAGGGGCGCCTGCTGCAACAAGGCCCTGGCCAGGGCGCTGCGCTGCCGCTGACCACCGCTGAGGGTGATGCCCCGTTCTCCCACCATGGTGTCCAGCCCGCGGGGAAAGCCTTCGATGTCCTGGCTGAGCTGGGCGGCGGCAGCGTAGTGGATCACCTGCTGCCGCTCCGTATCCGGCTGCCCGTAGCGCAGGTTGTCCTCCATGGTGGCGGTGAACAGATAGGCCTCCTGGGGAACCAGAGCAATGCGACTTCTCAAATCGTCCAACCGCAACTGCCGGATGTCTTGACCGTCCAGAAAAACACTCTTTTCCGGTGGATCAATTATGCGGCCCAGTAACCGGGCGACGGTGGACTTCCCACAGCCCACTGCGCCAACCAGGGCAACCAGCTCACCCGGTTGCAGGGTAAAGTTCACCCCCGCGAGCGCCTCTCTCCTGCTGTCGGGATACCGGTAGTGAAGGTTCTGCACCTGGAGCCGTCCCGCCGGCTGGGGCTCCAACGGCTCGGCCACTGCCGGGTCGGTGATCTGCGGCTGGCGCGCCAGCACCTCCTCCACCCGCTCCAGACTCACCTGACCCACTTGAAAGGTGTTGATGGTGAACCCGAACAACGCCGTGGGAAACACCAGCCGCTCGGCGTAGAGGAGCAGGGCCACAAAACCGCCAATGCTGAGGCCCTGGGGATCTCCCAGTGCAGCAGCTTCCAGCCGTCCTGCACCCAACGCCAGAAGCAGCAGCAGGCTGAGATTACTGATTTTCTCCAGGGCAGGGAAGAGTGTGGACCGGAGCTTGGCCAAAGACAGCGCCGCGTTCCGGTAGTGGCGATTCAGGACGCTGAACGCCTCGTGCTCGTTCGCCTCCTGACCGTAAATCTTGATGGCGCTGATCCCGGACAGATCCTCCTGAATCAGGTCGCTCAGTTCGGAGAGATGCTCCTGCTGGCGACGCTGCAGCCGCGCCATTCGCTTACCAAACAGTTGCACCAGCAGCAGCATGGCGGGGTGAAGCGACAACGCGGCCACGGTGAGACCCGGATCAATGGACACCATGGCGGGCAACTGCGTGCCATAGACCATGACGACGTTGACCAGGTTCAAAACGGCAAAGCCCAGCATCCGACGGACGTTGTTCACGTCGTAGGTGGCGCGGGTGATGAGTTCTCCGGTGCGCATCCGGGACAACCAGCCGGGTTCCTGCACCAGCAGGTGATCGAAGAGTCGTTGCCGCAGACCCGTCTCTACGGAAATACCCACCTCGAACACCAGCAGGCGAGAGATCATGCGCACCACCGCCATGACAGTGGCCAGAACCAGCAGCCTGGCAGCTCCACCGGCCAACTCCTCCATGGTGAAACCTGGCGCCAGGCGGTCAATGGTGTCCTGCACCAGCAGGGGGAGCACCGCACCGATGAGGTTCAACACCATCAACGCCACGGCCCCCGCCGCCAGCCGCTTCCCATGGGGCGCAAGCTGACGCTGCAGACGCCTGAACTGCACACCGACCGGGGCCATGGCACTGTTGCACTGTGCGCAGCCTAGGGAACCAGGGGAGGCTAACCTGTACCCGGGTCAATGGCCGAAGGGGAGTCAAGTGGCAAGCGGGCAACAGCAGCATCCTCTCTACGGCAGGGATCGTCCAGTGGTGGATCGTCTTCTCCAGGTCCGATCACCCCGTGATCAAGACCTGGTGGAAACTGCCCGGCTGCTCCAGCGCTATCGCAACTTCCCTGGTGCGGAGGACGTTAAAAACGACCTGAAAACAGCCATCAAGACATGGGGTCTGAGCCAGGAGTCCCTTTACCAACGGACTCGCGCCGTCTGGGCCAACGGTTTTCGACCCGACATGGCGGCGGACGACGGTCTTGTGGGCAGCGGCTTTGATAGCACCAGCGAAAACCCTGCACCTCCCTGACGAAACGCTGGACAACCGCAAATTGACACCGGGAGTCTGTGTTCAGCCTGGTCCCTGTCCCCCTCCCCTGGCAGCACCACGGCAGGTGGCCAGGGCCTGGCTGTAGCGGCTCACTTGTTGGTCAATGCCGGTAACGGCGGTGCCCACAACCACGGCGGTGGCCCCCAGGGCCATGGCTTGCCGGGCTTGCCGGGGCGAGGCAATGCCCCCTTCACACAGCACGGGGACGCTCAGTCGCCGACGTAGTGGCTTCAACAACTCCAGCCCCGGTGGTTGCTGATTGGCGGTGGCTTGTGTGTAGCCGTAGAGGGTGGTGCCGACCCAATCACAGCCCAGGGCCACTGCCCGCTCGGCATTGGCGAGGGTGTCGATATCGGCCATCAAGGTGGCTGCCAGCTCCGCTTTGGCACGGGCAACCGTTGTCTCCAGACTTTCCCCCTCCGGGCGGGACCGGTCCGTGGCATCCAGGGCCACCACATCGGCCCCTGCCAACCGGATTGCAACCAGATCCTCGTAGCGGGGTGTGATGACGACGGGGCTATCGAGATGGAAGCGTTTCCAGAGACCGATAATGAGTGCCTCCGGACAACGGCGCCGCACGGCTGCCACGTGTTCCGGGGAATCCAGCCGCACACCGGCAGCACCGTTGGCCATGCTGGCTGCAGCCATGGCGGTGATCACCTCGGTGGCGCGGCATGGGGAGTCCCGTGGCGCCTGAACGGAAACAATCAACCCACCGTCCGGGCACTTCCTGCTGATCCGGCTCGTGCTCATGCCGCATCCTGCCAGGGGCACTGATGGGGAAGGCGACTGCGCGGCAGCCAACTGCGCAGGTGGAGAGAACGGTGCTGCCGATCCGGGGAGTCATTGGGGGACCGCTGCTTTCCGGTTGCCGGGGTGACGGTGGGGATGTCTCCGTTCTTACCCTGGAGGGGAACGGGCTTGGCGGACTGATCCATCTTCAGCCGCCGCTTGGTCACCTGGGCCGGTGTCGGCTTGACGTCGTCACGGATCTGGTCTACCGGCTCCGTCCGGCTTTCCGGATGCCCGTCAAGGGGTAGCCCCGCTTCAGGTCCGGGGTGTTGCCGAAGGCCGGGGGCCGGCTCCGCCTGGTCCGCCGCGCTCCGGGCGACGACCGGGAGCTTCTCTTCCGTCCTGTCGTCTTGACGCTCCTTGCCTGTCGGGATTGTCTTGCAGTGGGGTTGGAGCCGTGATGGTGGTTGAAGGTCGGGACGGAGCCGGCCGATCTGCTCTCCCCACCACAGACGATGGCTTGACCACTCGGGTTGGCTGAGGAGTTGTTGAAGAAGGGCATGGCCATGGCGATGAACCAACCATGTGGTGAGGGCAACGACGCCTGGACGATCCCTCTGCTCCAGACAGTGTTGCAAGCGCGGCTTGACCTGAGCAATCACCCGCTCCTGGGGCATTCCGGAGATATGCAGTTATGCGAGGATGGGAGGCTGGACGGTAGGCCGTCAAGGAAACTCTGTGCAGCTTTGAGGGTGTCACACTACGCTGGGGTCTGTCCCGTATCGCACGACATCAACCGGACACCCGGGCAGGACACCACCTGACAAGCGGGAGGCGCGTAATCTCCCGATAACTCGAAACGTCCACGGGGCGGCAACCGTCCGGGAGATCACGCCGCTTGCATGTAGAAGAGGCGCGATCCGATCAAGGATCGCTGCGTGGGAGTATCTGCACCACGATCAGACGGTATTCAACGGGGAGTTGACCGCCTTTCCGTTCTGATCACCGGCAGGACCCTGACCGGCTACCGCATCGAAGCGAGGGAGGCGGACCCGGACTCGAACTTCAGCAGGACCGTCAACGTGAGCGGCGCGACGACCACGTCAGGCGAGGTCGCCGGGCCGACCAACGACACGACCTACCAGGGCCTGGCTGGAGTTCATTCCGAAGGCGTCGACCCGTCGGATCTCGTTCGCGCAGTCGAGCTATAGCGTGACCGAGGGCGGGAGCGAGACGGTGACGGTGACGATGAACGTCCGGCCTTGTCTGGTCCTGCGGTGGAATGTGTCAGGCAGACCGTGTGTTCTTTAACCGAGTTTGCGGCGCAGAAGGGGGCGGATGGATAGAAACAACAGACCAGCCAGGCCAGCCAGCACCAGCAGGCAGGCACCCATGGTAACGGAGCCGTAAGGGGCGTCCAGCACCACGGTGGACCAGTTGGGGGAACCGTTGTAGACTGCCCGGATCGGCTCGATGGCAAAGCTGAGGGGGTTGAGGGCCGCCAGCCAGGCCAGCCATGGGGGCATGAAGCTGAGGGGAGCCAGCGCTGTGCTGGCAAACAGCAGGGGCAGATTGGCCACAAAGATCACGGCAAGCAGCTCGATGTGTCCCGGCAGGGCAAAGGCCAGGCCAAGGCTGAGGGCTGTCACCGCCAGCACCAGCAGCAGCAGGACAATAGCCACCACCACCAGGCCGGATCCACCCGGCCAACCGTTGCCCATGACGGCTGCGGTGCCCATGATGGCCAGACTCTGCACCCCGCTCAGGCTGGTGATGTAGAGCACGGAGGCCAGAACAATGGAGTAGCGGGACCGCAACGGCGCCACCAGCAGCCGGTTGAGGAAGCCGAACTCCCGGTCGAACATCACCGGCAGGCCAGCGTTGAGGGCGCCGCTGAACGCTGTGAACACAATGATCCCGGCGCCGAGAAAGCGACCGTAGCTCAGCCCGCCTGGCAAAAGCCCCTCCGGCGCTCGCTGAAACAGGGCGCCAAACAGCACCAGCCAGACGAGAGGTTGCAGTACCCCTGCCACCAGGGTGGTGGGCCGCCGTTGCAGTTGCAGAAACAAACGCCCACTGAGGGCCAACGTTTCTTGCAGCACTTCCGCCCAGGCAAATACGCCGGAGTCCGCTGGGCGCAGAGCAGCCGAGGGGGAATGGGCAGGAAATCCGGTCATGGTTCTGGTCGTGGTGGGGTGTTAGCGCATGGCGGCCTTTTGCTCGGCCTTGGTGTCCCGTGTGGTGGCCATAGCCAGTTCTGCGTCCATCAGGGTGCGGCCTGTGGCCTGTAGATAGACGTCGTCCAGGCTGGGTTGGCTCTGGCTCAGGCAGAAGATGGGCAGGCCATGGTCTTGCAGTTGCTGGCGGAGCGCCTCCACCAGCCGGGCGTCACGGGCAAAAAAGCTGATGGCGTTGCCCTGGGAACGGTTCACCACCGGTTGGCTCACCCCGGCCTGCTGTTGGAGCAGCGCCAGAGCCTGGCTGGCTTCCCCGTCGCTGGCAAACTCCCGTAGTTTCAACGTAATCCGCTCACCCCCCAGGGCTGCTTTCAGTTGGCTGGGTTGTCCTGCTGCGATCAAGGCGCCCTGATCCAGAATGGCCAGTTCATCGGCCAGGGTGTTCACCTCTTCCAGGTCGTGGCTACTCAAGAGGACGGTTGTGCCCTCCGCCTTGAGTTGACGCAGCACCGCCCACAGAGCATAACGACTCTCCAAGTCCAGGCCCGCTGTGGGTTCGTCCAACACCAGCAGGGGCGGGTGGTGGAGTAATCCGGTGGCCAGATCCAGGCGGCGGCGCATCCCGCCGGAGTAGGCGCCACAGGGGCGATCCAGCCAGGCAGCCATCTCCAACCGGGCGGCCAACTCCACGACGCGGCGCAGGGTGGTGTCTCGACGCAGGTGGTAGAGGGCGCCATGCAGGTGCAGCATCTCGCGCCCGCTCAGGATTTTGTCCAGGGCGGCATCCTGCGCCACATAGCCCAGGCGACGGCGCGCCAAACGAGGCTGGGCCAGCACGTCGATGTCATCCAACCACACCCGGCCGGCATCAGGGGCCAGCAGGGTGCAGAGGATACGCAATGCCGTGGTTTTGCCGGCGCCGTTGGGTCCCAGCAGTCCGTAGATGCAGCCCGAGGGAACCTCCAGATCAAGGCCTGCCAAAGCCTGAACGGCGCCATAGGACTTCCGTACCCCCTCCAGCCTGATCACGATCTGCCCAGCGACTCAACTATGCATGAGTCTAGAAACCGCCGTCACAGGCTGGCGAGGATCCCTGTGGACCAATGCTCCAGCAGGTGCTGCACTTGCTGGCCCAGCAGGGTGGCGGTCCCACTGCGGGACCACAGGATCAGTCCGCAGATGCCAAAGAGATAGAGGATGGAAAACCGAAACAGGTTGGTGGCCCGCTGCCGCTCCTCCGGTTGTTGCCGGAGTGCGGTGCTGAGTTGCAGGAGACGGCCGTTGAGGGGCAGCACCAGCAAGCCGTACAAGACCCCACCACTGGGCAACAGCGCTGTGCCCGCCAAGCTGGCCACAGCCGTCAGCCTGGCGTAGTGACCGATGGCCCGACTGGTCACCAGGGCCCCTTTCACCACGGGCAGCATGGGAATACCCACTGCGGCATAGTCATCCTTCAGAAGCAGGGCCAGGGCCCAGAAGTGGGCCGGAGTCCAGACCATCACCAGGCCGAACAACCACCAGCCCCCAAGGCCGATATGGCCAGCCGCCGCCGCAGCGCCCACCAGGGGCGGAATGGCTCCCGCCACCCCGCCAACGACAATGTTCCGGCTGGTGCGTGGCTTGAGAACAACGGTGTACAGCAGCACGTAGCTACACAGACCCAGCAGCGCGAGTCCGGCAGCCAGGCAATTCACGCCCGCCACCAGCAGCATGGCGGCGGCCATGGTGAGGCTGACGGCCAGGAGAAAGGCTGTCCGCACGGATAGGCGTCCTGACGGCAACGCCCGCCCCGCGGTTCGCGCCATGCGACCGTCCAGTTCCCGCTCCCAGAGACAGTTGAGCACCCCCGCCGCGGCCGCAGCCAGGGCGCCGCCCCCCATGGTGCAGGCCAATTGGGGGGTGGGCAGAGGCCAGGATTCCGACAGGGCCATCCCCCCCAACGTGGTGGCCAGCAGCAAGGGAATCAGCCGGGGCTTGGCAACCTCCAGCCAAGGGGGCAGACGCAAATGCCGGCGACTGGGCACAACGGCATCACGCCCGGAAAGGGTGAGGTTGGCCTGGGTCATGGGGATGAGGGCAGAGGACGGAGGAGGACAGCCAGACTGGTCAGCACGCTGAGTAGCAGGGCTGCCCCCAGTTGGTGGCCAATGGTCACCAAAGGCTGAGACAGGGATAAGTGCAGCGTTAGTGCCCCCAGACCTGCTTGCAGCAGCACCAGGAGACCGGCGGTAAAGGCCAGGCGCTGCAGGGGACCGGGCCAGGCCGCAACCACGGCTTGGATCGGCAACGCCACAACGGCCACCAGCGCGGCACCGGCCAGCAGGCGATGGGCCGTGAGCCAATGGCAGCCCTGCAGCAATTGCAGGCAGCGTCCTGTGGCCCACTGGCTGGCCAGCAAGCCGCCCAGGACACATTGGATATAGACCAACAGAGCCGCCAAAGCCGGCCACCAGCGCCAAGGTCCCGTCAAGGCTCCGTCCATGTCGGGCGGCAGGGGACGTAGTGTCGGACGTAGCTGTTGTCTGAGCAGGCTCAGCAAGGCCACCAGCAACAGGCCTGTGGCCAGATGAGCGGTGACGATGTCAAAGCGCAGCAACCGGGTCACCGTCAAGGCGCCGAGGGCAACTTGCACCACAACCAGCAACACGGCTGTGGTGGCCAGGGCGGGCACGGTGGCGGGGACGTACCGACGCTGCCCCCAACTGAGAACTGCCATCAGAAGCAGACCCAGGCTCACCAGCGCGGCATCCAGGCGGTGAAACCATTCCAGAAAGACCCGAACGGTCATCTCCGCTGCGGGCAGAACGCTGCCGTAGCAGAGGGGCCAGTCCGGACAGGACAACCCGGCTTCCATCACCCGTGTGGCGCCGCCAACCGTTACCAGGGCCACCAGGGCCACCAGCAGATGGGTACTCAGCACCAGCAGTCGCGACCTTTGGAAAGGCGGCAAAGCCAGGCCAGCAGCGGTGGACACGGTTGAGCTACGAATGGTTACAAGCTAGCCGGGTGCGTCGAATCGCCCATGCCTGGCACCGCTTTTTTAGATTCCCGTTAGAAATTCACGGGAAACCATCCATACGCTGAAGGCAAGTGACAGGCGCGTGCCGTGCCGATTCCCGGGTCCATTCTCACCTTGGTTGCTGGCGTCTTTCTGGCGTTGATCAGTCTTTGGGTGGGTCAAAACATCAACCTGATGCCCGTTGCCGCCGCAGATGACGCCAGCACTGTGGATGCACTGTTCAAGGTTCTCTTTTCCATTGGCGTTGGTCTGCTACTGGGCATTACCGCCATGCTGGTGGTGGCCCTGGTTCACTTCCGCCGCCGTTCCGGCGATCACCTGGACGGCCCTGCCGTGGAGGGCAACCTTCCCTTGGAAATCTTCTGGACAGCGGTTCCCGCCATTGTCATCTTGATCGTTGGCGTCTACAGCTACGACATCTATGCACGGATGGGTGGCATGGCCGACTTCAGCCACCACACATCCATGCCGCCACAAGAAAACGTGGAGACGGCCTCTTCGGGGCATCCGGCGGATCCGGAAACCGTCATCTGGGGGGGGATTGACCGTGCCGAGGGAGCGGCGTTTCCCGTGGAGGTGACGGCGATGCAATTTGCCTTCGTCTTTCACTATCCTCAGCAAAACTTTACCACCGGAGAGTTGCACTTGCCCCTGGGGCAACCCGTGGAGTTGCAGTTAAAATCCAACGACGTGATTCATGCCTTCTGGGTTCCCGAGTTTCGTCTCAAGCAGGATGTGATTCCCGGCCAACCCACGGTGCTCGGCTTCACCGCAAATCGCCAAGGCAATTACGACATTATCTGCGCCGAACTCTGCGGACCTTACCATGGGGGGATGCGCTCCAAGGTGGTGGTGGAGGATGCCGAAAATTTTGAGAAGTGGCTCATGCGCAACACACCGGCCACGGTCGCCACAGCTCCTGAATCCTCTCAAACCGCTTGACCACGCTTCCACGTTCCTGTAGACAAGACCCATGACAACAAACGCCCTCCCGGCCTCTCCACACCCTGTAGAGGTTCAACATCACACCCCTTGGCACGAGTACTTCGGGTTCAGTCTTGATCACAAGGTGATCGGTATTCAGTATTTGGTGACGGGATTTTTCTTCTATCTGGTTGGTGGCGCCCTGGCGGGCATGATCCGTGTTGAGCTGGTGACGCCTCTCTCGGATTTCATGGCCCGAGATACGTACAACCAGGTCTTGACCTTACACGGCACCATCATGATTTTTCTCTGGATCGTGCCAGTGGTCAATGGAGCGTTTGGAAATTATCTGGTGCCTTTCTATGTGGGAGCAAGGGATATGGCCTTCCCTCGGCTCAATGCAGTGGCCTTCTGGATGCTTCCTCCAGCAGGCTTCCTGTTGATGAGCAGTTATTTCGTTGGGGGCGCCGCCCAGTCCGGCTGGACGGCCTATCCGCCCCTGAGCATCACCACACCCGCGGTGGGTCAGGTCGTCTGGATTATCAGTGTGCTGCTGCTTGGCGGCAGCTCCATCTTCGGCGCAGTCAACTTCATTGCCACGATCCTCAAGTTACGTCAACCTGGATTGGACCTCTTTCAGTTGCCCATGTTTTGCTGGGCCATGTTGGGCACCAGTGTTCTGGTGGTGCTGGCCACACCCGTGCTTGCCGGCGCCCTCATCCTGCTGAGCATGGATATTGTTGCTGGCACCGGCTTTTTTAATCCGGCCCTGGGGGGGAACGCGGTGGTCTATCAGCATTTGTTCTGGTTCTACTCCCATCCCGCTGTTTACATTATGGTGTTGCCTGCTTTTGGTTTGGTCAGCGAAATTCTGCCTATCCATGCCCGCAAACCTTTGTTTGGTTATCGATCCATGATCTATTCTATTTTAGGCATTGTATTTTTAGGGTTAATTGTTTGGGCTCACCATATGTTTACCAGTGGAACACCTCCGTGGATGCGCTTATTTTTCACAATTGCGACGGCCATTATTGCTGTACCAACCGGCATCAAATTTTTTAACTGGCTGGCCACCCTCTGGCAAGGCAAGCTTGCCTTGAACAGTGCATTGTTGTTCTGTTGTGGATTCATTTTCAATTTTGTTTTTGGCGGAATCACAGGAGTCGCCTTGGCTCAGGTTCCTTTTGATGTTCATGTCCATGACACCTATTTTGTTGTGGCCCACTTCCATTATATTGTTTTTGGCGGCACTGTTTTTGTTATTTTTGCAGCAATCTACCACTGGTTCCCGAAAATCAGTGGCCGTCTCCTCAATGAACACCTGGGACGTCTTCACTGTTTGCTCTCGTTTATCGGCTTTAACGTCTGCTTTTTTCCACAGCACTGGTTGGGACTCAACGGGATGCCACGGCGAGTGGCGGAATATGACCCCCAGTTTCAGCTCATCAACCAGATTTCTTCCGTGGGTGCATTGATCCTGGCCATCAGCACCCTACCCTTTCTCGTCAACGTGTTTCTGAGCATGTGGAAGGGGGTACCGGCAGGTGATAATCCCTGGCGGGCTTGCACCGCGGAATGGCTCACCAGCTCACCCCCACCTGTGGAAAATTGGCTCCACGAGGCTCCCCTCGTGACAGAACCTTATGATTACGGCAGCACAGAGGACGCCATGTCAGTTACCACCGTCCGGGGCCGTGATCTCTGGTCCGCAGGCCGTTGAAGCCTGCGGGGCCAGGGCCGGATTCGTTGTTCTTCGTTGTCCTCCTTGCCATTCCTCAGCATGACCACCCTGATCCAGCGGCCCACCTCTCACCGCCTCGAGCAACAGCAGGAAGACCGGCAGAAGGTCCCGGTCCACTCCCATCATCCGGATGTGCGCCTCTTTGGTCTGACCGTTTTTCTGGTGGCGGACGGGATGACCTTCGCTGGCTTCTTTGCCGCCTATCTCACCTATCGGGCGGTGAATCCCCTGCCCGTCAACGCAGAGTACGAACTGGAGTTGTTGTTGCCCGCCGTCAACACCCTCCTGCTGCTGGCCAGTAGCCTCACCTTCCACCGCGGAAGCAAGGCGCTCATGGCCGGCAGCATGTCTACCTGTCGTAGCTGGCTGCTGCTCACGGCTGCCCTGGGGATGGCTTTTATGGCGGGCCAGATGTGGGAATACTTCCACCTCCCCTTTGGCTTAACCGACAATCTCTTTGCCAGCACCTTTTATGCCTTGACCGGCTTCCATGGGCTCCACGTCACCCTGGGCGCCATGATGATTCTAATTGTGTGGTGGCAAGCAGGCGCCGAAGGACGCTTCACAGCAGAGAATCACTTTGGTTTTGCAGCGGCGGAACTGTACTGGCACTTTGTTGACGGGGTTTGGGTGGTACTATTTGCTTTGCTTTATCTCCTGTGAGTCTGGACTGGAACGCCAATGTCGAACAACGAGAAGATGTTGGAGGGGGAGACACTGCTGGCCAAAGTGAGAATCTTTGCAGATCGCCCCCTGGATCAGATCGCCAGGCTTTGTGGCTATGTCGGGCCGTCCGGCCGGCTACTGAAACAGCAGTTTTATTGTGCCCTGGTGCTGGCCAAGGGCTTTCGGATGCCGGATCAGAAAGGGGAACAACACAAAAAACGAGGTCGCCAGGCAGATTTTACCACCCGAGTTCATGGCAACGGCAATCTACTGGTCGGCCAGACGTACACTCATCGCGCCGGCATTGAGCCAGGCCAGGAGTTTTTTATCGAGATTCAGGAGAACACCGGATCCATCTTTCTCCTGCCTTGCAACGGGAAAGACCTACGTGTTTAACCCCATTCCCCAGGGCGGGGGAACCCGCGGTCTCCAGTTCTAGCTCCAACCCTGCTCCTGTAGCCAGGCTTTGTTGATGGACTGCTCCTGGTGGGAGATGGGTTGCGGTGGCTCCAGGCCCAACAGTCGCTCGCTGTATTTGGCCAACAGATCAGCCTCCAGGTTTACCCAATCCCCCACCTGCCTGTACTGCAAGGTCGTTTTCCCCCATGTCACGGGAATCACTGCCGCCGAGAAGCGCTCTCCTCCGGCGCTGCACCGAGCCACCGTGAGGCTGATGCCATCCACCGCCACACTGCCTTTGCTCACCGTATACTTCCCGAAAACCGGATCCTGCCAGCGGATGTCCACGTTCCAGGATCGGGGTTGCCGTTCAATGGCCGTGATTTCCCCCAATCCGTCTACATGACCGGACACCAAATGTCCCCCCAGTCGGTCCTGGAGCCTGAGAGCCGGCTCCAGATTCACCATGACCCTGGCGGCTTTGGGGTGACCCATGGTGCTACGGGCCATGGTTTCGGGGCTCACATCCGCTTGGAATCCCCAGGGTTCCAGCCTGGCTACGGTGAGGCAGACACCATCCACCGCGATGCTATCCCCTTGCCGGGGGCCGACCGTTGCAAGGAAGTCCGGATTTCGGATGGCAACGCCTCCCAAGCCAATATTGACCTGACCCATGGCCTGAATCAGTCCGGTGAACATGGCAGTTCCGTAGAAAACAAGGCACCCCTACCCCCATAATCAAGGTAGGCCCGCGATTGGGGAATGCTGACATGGTGGAGATGGGAATTACCGGCATTGCTCTTGACGTCACAAGTCATCAGCCCATTGTGCTGCTGGGTGATCCCGATGGTCGCCGTCAAGTGCCCATCTGGGTGGACAAGGTGCAGGCCCATAGCATCATCTTCGGTTTGAAGGGTCTCCATCCGGAGCGTCCCATGACCCATGACCTGATGCTGAATCTGCTTCAGGTGGCTGAACTGGAATTCGACCGCATCATCATTAGCAGCATTCAAGACAGCACCTTCCATGCAGAACTGCGGCTGCGACGGCGAGACAAAACCGTGGTGAGCCTGGACTGCCGACCCAGTGACGCCATTGCTCTGGCAGTGCGCAGCAAGGCCAGCATCTGGATGGTGGAGGAGGTGGTCAGTGATGCCTCCATCCCGGTGGATGCAGAGGCGGATGCCATGGACACCGAAGCCTTCCGCAAGGCCATTGCCGAGATCAGTCCCGCGGAACTGATCCGTCGCTCCGGAGTTCACCTGGATCCACCGGCGCCATCCTCCGACCGTCCACCCCGACAGGCCACGGACAACGGCGACGACCCCAATCCCGAGGAGTCGGAGGAGTCATCCGATTCCGGGAACTGATGGATGCCGGCGGTGACTGCTGCTGCCCCTCCCATGACGTGCCGGCCCTTCGGACCGGGGCCGAAGGTGAGTGTCTTTACCTTGGGGCTGATGCGGGCCCTGGCCAGTCCTCTGCAGTTGCAGCAGGTGGTTGCCAAGGCCCTGGCCATCGGCATCAACCACTTTGAAACAGCGCCCTCCTATGGCCCTTCCCGGATCTACCTGGGCCAGGCTCTGGCTGCGTTGGCCGTGCCCCGGCATCGCTATGTGATCACCAGCAAGCTTTTGCCGGGGATGGACGTGGCCAGCGGCCTGGCGGTGGTACGGGCCACCCTCCGGCATTTGAGACTGGATCGGTTGGATCGACTGGCTGTCCACGGCATCAATCGGCCTGAGCATCTCCACTGGGCCTTGGACGGTCCCGGCGCCGAGATCCTGGCAGGCTGCCAGGCGGAGGGTCTTGTGAGACAGGTGGGCTTTAGCAGCCACGGCAGCCCGGAGATTGTGGAGCAGGCCATGGTCAGCGGCCGCTTCGGCTTTTGCA
>Ga0209021_1002662_pt1 | contig 15307 bp, 10 predicted proteins | sample PinacodermFT_FD_187299 | JGI IMG/M metagenome (GOLD analysis project Ga0209021, IMG submission 187299) | Host-associated microbial community of the marine sponge Aplysina aerophoba from Gulf of Piran - sponge pinacoderm, lysed by freeze-thaw... | ecosystem: Host-associated > Porifera > Sponge >... | reverse complement strand
TGCCGATGATCGACTCCTCGCTCAGGGGTCCGATCGCGCTCCAGGTCACCGCGTCAACGATCGAAACCGGCGGCGGCGTCCCATGCCGCAAGCTCTCGGCCCATCCGCGCAATTCCATCCAATCCGCGCCACTGTGTCCGAACTGTAGCGCGCGCTCGCTGTACATCTTCCAGATCGGGTGGTCAAACTCGTCAAGGAACGGGTTCAGCGAATGCCATCTACGGGCGTCTACCGCCTTGCCATCCCAGTGCCGCTCCTGCACCCAGATCGAACCTTCGCCAGGGAACGGCCAGCGGACCATGCCTTTGGTTCCCTGATACTTGTGTCCGTCATCACGGGGATGCCAGCTTTGGACGTCGTGGAAATTCAATGCCGCGCGGCCATCTTCCAGTTGCAATAGGACGTTCGTCCGATCGGAGTTGACGTACTCGCGGTTCGCGTTCGGGTGATCGGGCCCCCACCGGTCCTCGGCGTATTGGTTCATGCCCCGGGAGACGCCGCCCGTGGCGATCAAGGACTCTATGCGCGTCCCATGGTTGATGTCCATCAACATCGCTACCGGAGCGAACTGGTGGGTCGGATACAGGTTCCCGTTACGGGTGACCGAGTGCTCTCCGCGCCACTTGAGCTCGCCTTTGTCTGCGAACCGCGTGTCGAACATTACATACCGGACATCGTGACCGTACCCGGATTCGCAATACACGATCTCTCCCAGCAGGCCAGCACGCGCGATGTTCAGCACTGCCAGCGGTTCGCGGCGGTACACCCAGTTCTCCAGCATCGTGGCGGACACGCCCGTCCGCTCGGCCGTTTCAACAAGCTGCCAGCACTCGTCGACCGTGATGGCCGCCGGGACTTCGATAGCAGCGGCCTTGCCTGCTTCGAGCGCCGCCACAGCCATGGTCGCGTGCCATTCCCACGGCGTCGCGACAATCACGCCGTCCAGATCTTCGATGTCGAGGAGGCGGCGGTAATCCTCGGGGCCGCTCGCATAGATCGCAGGCGCAGGTTTCCCGGCATCCACGCAGGTCTTGCGCGCCTTCGCTGCCGCATTGTCGTCGAGATCGCAGATCGCCGCGACTTCGATTCCCGGGAGATCAAGCAACGGGCGCAACAGAGATGAACCGCGCGAACCCGCGCCGATGATGCCCACCCGGACAGGCATCTCGGCGGCTCGCGTCTCGGCGGATGCAAGAGCGGCGGCGACGCCCACAAATGTTCGTCGGTCGATTTTTTTCATGACGGTCCCTCATGGTGGCTTGGGCCGGGCCGGGCCGAATCCGGCTCTATCGTACAGCGCTTCGATCTGTCCGGGAGTCGAATCGCGCTCCGGACTCGCGACGGGAAAGTTGGCTTGGCAGGCGTTGCCATTTGCCCGTCGAATGGTGAATGCTTGACTGCGAAGACCATTGGCGCGGCCGGCACCATCGCGGGAGTACACCACGTCGTCCGTGATTCCAACGTCGCTAGCGAACTGCTCGCTCAAGATCAGCCGATCTATTACTTCACCGAAGGCCGCGGCGGCCGAGAGGGGCAGACGATACACCAAGCGTCCGCAACCCCAGCCGAGTTCGGTAGTCTGGCCGGCGGGAGATTTCCTTAGGTCTGTATTCCCGCTTTCGGACGTTACGAGACGGTTGTTGCCCACCAGAAACTCAAAGGAAGTACCCTAGGCCCACGGGAGCGTGCCCGTGGCGCAGAGAACACAACGAAACATCCGATCCGCTCTATTGGTCCTCCTCCTGCCGGTGGCTGCGAGTAGCCAGGAGACTTTGTGGATTACGCACGGTCCCATCCTCGGAAGACTCAGTGCCCACGGCGTCGGCGTTTGGGCGAGAACTGCTGACTCAAAGCCATTTCAGGTCGCGTATGGGCAAGACTCGGGGAATCTCGAGCAACTCTCTGCCGTGGTCTCCCCGATGTTGGAGCAGGACAACACGGGGTGGGTCGAGATCGACGGTCTCCGCCCAGACACGAAGTACTTCTACCAACTGGTCGTTCCGAGTACGGGCCAGCCCCAATCGAGTGTCCACTCGTTCAAGACCCTTCCGCATCCGGACGATGTCCGGAACCCCGAATACAACCCTGAAGGCCTCTTCAACTTCAGCTTCGAGTTTGCCTGCGGAAACAGCCAGCCGTCCAATCGGGATCTGCCGACATTCGCCACCATGCTCCGGCAGCTCAAGGACAGGATCTACTTCGCCATTCAGAACGGGGACTGGCTCTATGAGGAGCGCAGGGACTATCCGCTCGACCGATGGGCGGCAAACCTGGGGGTACGGCGCGAGGCGCTCCCTCGGCGGATGCGGATCGCCCCGACGATTGTCGGAGTTTGGGAGAACTACAAGCTCTATCTCGACCGGGGGAAGGCCATGACCCAATGGCACAAGGAAGTCCCCTCTTTCTTCACCTTCGACGACCACGAGATTCTGGGCGACGTGAATGGTGCGGGAACGATCGGATTGCGAAGTCGTCGCGCCGTGTTCCGGGATATCGGAGTCCAGGCTTGGTACGACTATCTCGGCTGGAGTAACCCGGTCCACAACACGCAGCCGATCCATTTCGGGCGTGCGACGCTCGAGGGCGGTAGCGACATCCTGACCGACGCAGATGCGGATTTCTCAAAGCTCGACTTGGCCGAGGCTTCCAACCTGCACGTGCACTGGGGAGGGCCTACTGCTGGCGTCAATTACTTTCTCCGTGACGACATCAATCACTTGGACCGGCAGGGAGGGGAGCCCAGCGCTGGCGTCTACGCAATCGAGGAGATCGTCGATCCACAGCGCTTGCGAATCCGCCCTGAGGCCAAGGCGGATGGCGAGGTCAGTTACTCGGTCGGTCGGTTGTCGTATTACCGGCTGCGCGTGAGCAATGCAGACTTCTTCCTGCTCGACACTAGGTCACATCGCCAGCTGCACGACAAGGACGACCCTTGGAAGGAGGGGGTGTCCATGCTCGGCGAGAAGCAGAAACGGTGGCTCTTGGAGGGGATGCGCCAAAGTGACGCGGACTTCTTCTTCGTTGTGTCGTCTGTCAACTTCATGGTTCCGCACGTCGGACCGGGAGCCGGGGGAGCCAACAAGGACGAGGCATGGACAGCGATTCCGCGCGAGCGAGAGGAGTTGATCGAATTCTGGGACTCCCTCGGCAAGCCGGTCTTCGTCCTTACCGGAGACCTCCACAACAGCTTTGCCATCAAGATCACCGACTCGGTGTGGGAGTTTGCATCCGGGCCCCACAATTCCGGCAATCACCCCGTGTCGTCGGAGGGTGGCCGGCCTCCGAATGGAAAATTCGAATCGCGGGGCCGGGAATCTGAGATTCGTTGGTCGACCTATTTCCTGGACGACGTGAGCCCGAGACGCTTGCCCGTGTATTGCGTGGTCCAAGTCAATAACGTGATCCGGAGTCCGACAAGGCAGGGAAGGGAGCGCTGGGTTGCCTACCCGCAGCCCCAAGCTGTTTTCCAGTACTACAACGGGCTGACCGGGGAACTGCTCTACGCCGAATCAATCCTTGCCCGGAAATAGGGCGAGGAGACCGGCCACAGAGGCTGACAGCGGCGTGCTCGTGAACCCCGACGATCTGCGGTCGTCCACAAGGACCGAGGCATTTGCTGCGATCTCAGGTCCTCAGATTCTGGCCGGGCCGCAGTGAGGAAGGGGCGCAGGACGCGGCATCCGCGGCCAGCCTGAGGCAGAGAAAAGGGGCCTGCCGCTACGTGCCTGGCCGGTCAGGCAAGGATCTCTTCCAGTACCCGACCGCCAGTATCCGTCAGGCGCTTGTGCCGGCCTTCGTGGAGATACGTCAGCGCATCCGAATCCAGGCCCATCAGGTGCAGGATCGTGGCGTGGATGTCACGCACGTGGAGTGGCTCGTCCGCGCAGCTGAGGCTGAATTCATCCGTGGCACCTACGGTGGAGCCCCCCCTGACTCCTGCTCCGGCGAACCAGGTCACCATGGAATGCCGATGGTGGTCGCGTCCCACCCGGGATCCGTATGCTCTGCGGGCGATAAACGGGGTCCGGCTCATCTCTGTGGTGAAGACCACGAGCGTCTGGTCGAGCAGCCCACGCGACTTCAGGTCCTGGATCAGTCCCGCGATAGGCAGGTCCACTTCCTGTGCCCGGGCGGGCAGCCAATCGCGGATTTCCTTGTGATGGTCCCAGCTGAACACACCGTTTTCCCAGCCATGGACTAGCAGCGAGTAACGGACTCCTCGCTCCACCAGCCTCCGCGCGAGCAGGCACTGCCGCCCAAACGGTTCAGTGGCCGGGTTGTCCAGACCGTAAAGGTTCTGGACCGAAGCGGGCTCGTCGGACAGGTCCACGATCCCGGGAGCATGGGTCTGCATGCGGTATGCCAGCTCGTATGCGGCAATACGAGCTTCCAGGGTGTCGGTAGCACGCCGCCCGGCGGCATGCTGCTCGTTGGTCCAGCGGAGCAGGTCGAATTCGCGCCGCGACCGCTCCGCGGAGTCCGCCGCCTGTGAGTCCAGGTTCAAGATCGGCGGGCCCGATGACCGGAGCAGCGTCCCTTGGTACGAGGCCGGCAGGTAACCGCTCTGCCAGACGGCAGAGCCGTTCACCGGGCCGCCGCGCCTGTCGTGCAGGACCATGTAGCCCGGCAGGTTCTCGTTCTCGCTCCCCAGGCCATAAGCGACCCATGCCCCGACGGAGGGATTGCCCGCGAAGACCGAGCCTGTCGTCACGTGGAGCGTGGCTGCCGAATGCAATGGCGAATCGACTTCAATGCCGTGGACAAACGCCAGTTCATCGGCGACGACGCCGAGGTTGCCGAACATGGTCGACATCTCGCGGCCCGAACCGCCATACCTCCTGAATTCGAACGGACTGCCGACCGCAACGACATCGGACCGGGCATACGCGTCCAGCTGCGTCGCCAAGCCCGGAAGCACGGGCATGCGCTGGCCGTCGATCTTCTTCAATTCCGGTTTGTTCTCAAAGGTGTCGACTTGGCTGACACCCCCGGACATGAACAGGAAGATGCAGTTCTTGGCTTTTGGTGGATGGTGGGGCGCGTTCTTGGCAGGTTGGGCCGAGGCCCGGGAATCTTGCGATAGCAGCGACGCGAGAGCGAGGCCTCCAAGCCCGTTGAAGCTCTGCAGCAGCATCTGCCGCCTAGAGGTGAGCTTGCCCGTCTGGAGGTCAATCAACATGGACGAACTCGTTGGCGTTGAACAGGACGCGGCAGACTGCCGCCAACCCTTCGCTTTCGGCGAAGTCATTATATCGGTGAAGTTCGGCCGTTGAGGGCTCTCTCGATAATGCGAGACGGAAGGCGAGCGTGATCTGATCCCGCGAATCTCGTCCGGCCTCGTTTTCCAAGCGAGCCGCGAAATGTTGCGATTCCTCGGCAACGAGTCGGCCGTTCAGCATGGCCAGAGACTGAATTGCCGTAGTGGAAATCCTGCGTTGCTCCATGGAGACTTGGGGAACCGGTGCATCCAGCATTTCTAGGAGCGGCAGGGCTAGCTGTCGACGCTGGAAGACGTAGACGGACTTCTTCCTGGAGTCCGGCCCGCCGCTCGGTTCCCAAGCAGGCCAGTTCTTGACCAGCATCTGGTCCTTCATGGCCTCGGGCAGCCGTGGATACACCCCAGGCCCGCCCCTTGCGCGATTCAGGCGACCACTGACTGCGAGGATGCTATCGCGGATGACCTCTCCTTCCAGGCGTCGGCCCGGCATCCGCGACAGCAGGGTGTTCGACGGATCGATCTCGCTCGCCTGCTCGGAGAAGCTGACCGAGCTCTGGCGGTATGTCGCGGACTTCAGGATCAGGCGGTGCATCGCCTTCACGCTCCAGCCGCTTTCGACAAACTCGTCGGCCAGCCAGTCCAGCAGGTCAGGATGCGTAGGGCGCGTGCCGTTTGCTCCGAAGTTGCTGGGTGTGGCCACAATCCCCCGTCCGAAGTGCCATTGCCAGATGCGATTCACCATCACGCGGGCGGTCAGGGGATTCTCCGGACTGGCGATCCAGCTGGCGAGGGGCAACCGCCACCGGTTGACATTGCCCAGGGGATCGAGCGGCATGGAAGCGGGAGCATCAGTTCCCGTCAACGCATTCGGGAAACCTGGCAGCACGCGTTCGCCCAGGTTGTCGACTTCTCCCCGAATGCGCACGAACTGCACCGGCAATCCAACGCTGTAAGGCGATTCCCGCGCGTTTTCGACAGTGTGGATCTTGGGCAGGTGGCGTTCTACCTGCCGTCGGTACACCCCCATATCCCGCCCGCCACGGAAGCCGTCAACGAAGCTCAGGCAGCGGATGTACTCGACTTTCTCGGCCAGGGAGAACGCCGGTTCGTCCCGGGGGACCACGCCGTTTGCAACAGCGTCCGTCAGCCTCACTCGCAGGGTCGCGGGGGTAGCGGACGACGGGTCGTCTCCTTCTTCCTTCAACACCCGACGGAACTTGGCAAGCAGTTGGCCCTCATACGACTCGTAGGCCTCACGGGCCACCTGCAGCCTCTGCTCGGCGACCCCGCGTCCACGGGCAATTATTTCTTGGGTTGCCTCCTGCGTGAATTCGGCATCCGCGTTGATGTTCTCGATTGGCAGAAAAAACGCCTGGAAGCGATAGAAATCTCTCGTGGGGATCGGGTCGTACTTGTGGTCATGGCACTGGGCGCAGCTGAGGCTCAGGCCTAGGAACACGGAGCCCACAGCACCCGTGACTTCGTTCAGATGCTGCTGGCGCGCAACACGTCGGATCTGGCTTTGGGGAGGTGCTCCAAGCCTCAGGAACGCCGTCGCGACCCGTTTGTCCGGATCGGTGGGCGCAAACTCGTCTGCCGCAAGCTGCTCTTTGACGAAATCGTCGTACGGCTTGTCGCTGTTGAATGCGTCGATCACATAGTCGCGGTAGCGCCATATGTGATACATCTCCCGATTGGCTTCGCCGCCCGTGGAGTCCGCGTACCTCGTCACATCCAGCCAGCGGCGGCCCCAGCGCTCCCCGTAGCGCGGATCCCCGAGCAGCTTGTCCACGAGCCGCTCGTAGGCGTCGGCACCCGCGTCGGCTAGAAAAGCCTCGTCTTCTCCCGGGGTTGGCGGCTCGCCGACCAGGTCGAAGTAGACCCGACGCATTAGGCGGCGCCGATCGGCTTCCGGAGCCGGGTCGATGCCCCGTGCCTCCAGGCGAGCGAGGATGAACCGGTCGATGGGATTGCGCGTCCATGACTCGTGCGCGACGCCCGGCGGCTCCGGGCGACCGTTCGTCCGGAACGGGCTCCAAGCACCAGCTTCGACGGGTTCTTGCGCCGGCTTGAACTGCTCGATCCACTGCGCTATTGCCCGGATCTTTCCATCCGGCAATTGAGGCGAGCCCATCGGCATGCTGGGAGTCAACTCCCCTTCCAGTACCCGGATCAGCACGCTTTGTTCCGGGTGGCCGGGGACCACCGCGGGTCCGTGGCGGGCACCTCCCGAGAGCAATCCCTCCAGTGTGCTCAGATTCAGGCCGCTCAGCTGGCTGTCCGAGCCGTGGCAGGCCAGACAGTGCTGGTCGAGAATCGGACGGATTTCGGAATGGAAGATGTCTCTTGCTCCAGCCGATAGTGACGGGAACGCAATGAGGGCGGCAAGAAACAAGAGGCGGCTCCCGACGCATCGAACGGAGCCTGAGACGTAGGATCCGCGAGCCGGCATCGGACTGCCATGCGTGGTGCCCTTCATGCGTGAATCGACGGGCGTGCGCTAGTTCGCCAGACCGATTGTACCCGTAGCCACTTGAGAACCGACGCTGTACGAGGTCTAGTCTAGGGCGCTTCCGCCTCATCAGTCCCGGACTGCCGCCTGTGAGCGAGGAACCATGCGTAAAGGTCCCAGCCCTCGTACACCCGGGTCCAAACGTTATGGCCTAGGTCCTCATGCACGGTGAAGCGAACATCGGGATGACCTGCTGCCTCCAAAGCTGTCACGGTTTCCAGAACGCGTTCCGGACGAACCACCGTGTCACGCCCCCCCTGAAACACCCATACTGGTGTCTTGGCGTTCGCGATCCGGTCGACCCGGCTGGGATTTCCAGGACCGCAGATGGGAGCGATTGCGGCCCAGCGTTTCGGGTCTGCCATCGCTAGGTGCCACGTTCCGGCACCGCCGAAGCTCAGGCCGGTCAAGTAGACCCGCTCCTGGTCGGCCCGGAACTCTCGAAGGGTGGAGTCGACCATCGCCAGCACCTCGCCTTCCATTCTGGTCCAGATGTCTCGCAATGGAGAGTCTGCGAAGGACGGAATGCCGGGATCGGTGACTCGCGCCATCGGCTGCGTCGCACGACGACCGTACCGTCGGGGCGGTGGAGGGCCATCCTCAATTCGTTCAGGGACGGGCTGGTCGGAGCTGCGGCGCGGCCGGTCGAACAACGGCATCTGCGGCGAGATCATGATGAATGGCAGGTCCCGCCCTTGGATCCAGGCTTCCGCCACAGGGCCGTGAGCGAGGACCACATCCAGATCAGCCACGGCGTCGCCGCGCTCGCCCCCGCCGTGGAGGAACAGGATCACGGGCCAACGTTTTCCGGGTTCCGTGTGGTAGCCGGTCGGCAGGTACACAAAGTACTCGCGGCGCGCTCCTGTGACCTGGCTGTCGTAGCCTCTCCGCAGTAGCTGTCCCTGGCTGCGGCCCGCTGGCTCAGCGGATGCCAGATCGCCGGCGATGGCCAGGCTGACGGCCAGCGCCACGCCGGTGGCGACAAGGCTGCGGTAGCCCGTTCGGAGTGACGTTGTTCGGACGAACTGTTCCATTGGCGAGGGCTATCGTCGCACAGGTCGCTAGCGCTAGGCTGAGTGAATCCCCGGCCCCGCTTGGGGTGGATGCTAGGGCAAACGCGCTTCTCCTCGACTCAGCATCCTCCGGCCCGGCCCGTCATCTGCGCTTGAGTTGCTGTATTGGTCCCCTTGGATGGGCGTGCACGGAGTCCGAGGCCGCGGTTTCCGTCTTTCGGGCCTTCGCCGGCAGCGCTTGTGCGCTTGCGGAGGAGAATCCCGTCGTCCACGCCAGGAAGCCTCGCCTTGCACGGGCGACACTCCTTCGTGGCCTCTCCTCGGAACTGTCCACACGGCGTTGGCAGCAAGTGTGGACTCCCACTGCGCTCTGCGAGTCAAGCTGCCCCGTCTGTGCTGTTCGGCCCCTAGCCCATGGATCTCCGTCCCAGCTTCACGGCCAATGCATCTCGGTGCTGTTCGCCCCACTTGGCGAGCCTCCCCGCCAGTTCCTTGACGACCTCCTGCCGGTCCGAGAACAGGTTCTTCGTCTCGCCGGGATCGTTCTTCATGTCGTACAACTCGTCAACCCGCATCTGGGACCAAGCCCGGAAGTCGCGCAGGATCAGCTTCCAGCGCTCTGTGCGAATGGCTCGCTCTTCGAACAAGACCCCGTCGATGCCCTTTTGCGAGATGTTTTGGATGATGATCTCCCGATCCCACTCGTCTTGTCCGCTGACCAAGTCTGGGATCAGGCTGCGGTCCGAATAGTCCTCGTCAAGCCGGCCATAGAGACCGGCGGCATCCATGATCGTTGGCATCAGGTCCACGGAACTGACGCCGGACTGCCAGACGACTCCGGCGGGCAGGACTCTGGGGTAGTGCATGATCAGCGGGAGGCGGGCGGCTTCATCGTACGAAATGCTCATCCCGGCAAGTGTCCCAGGGCGATCGATCCACGTCCGTCCGTGCTCGGTGGTGAGGATGATGAATGTGTTGTCGAGTACGTCGGTGCGTCGCAACGCATCAATCATTCGTCCGATCTCCTCATCGAGCGCCGTGACCGAAGCGTAGTACTCCTCATGCTCAACGTTCTTGCCCTTATACGGTTCGTGGAACCGTTTCGGAGGGTTGTTCGGCTCGTGCGGCGAGTAATAAGACTGGTACAGGAAAAACGGCCGGTCAGCGTTCTCTTCGATAAACTCGATCGCAGTGTCGGTCTGAATGGTGGGCCTGTAGGGGGAGTTGAAGGGCTCGCCGACCCAATGGTGAAGCAGCGAGTTGAAACTCTTCCAGACGTCAAAGAAGCCGGGGTTCCGTTCTCCCAGATGCCACTTGCCAATGTGCGCCGTGCGGTAGCCGGCGTTATTGAGGAAGTGCGGGAAGTTGGCCCACAAGTCGAACCGCGGATCGGCGAATGGATCGGGAATCGGTTCCTGATAGACATTGTTCGAACCGTTCGGTACGAAGGGATACGAGTTCTTCTGCATCCCGTGCTCGTGAGGATACTTGCCGGTGAGAATCGAGGCGCGACAGGGGCCGCACAGCGGTTGCGGGGCGTAGCAATTGTCGAACCGGATGCCGGCCGCGGCCAGTTGATCGATCCGCGGCGTGTGGACATCCGAGCGACCATATGCGCCGATGGCGTCTCGGCGGCACTTGTCAAGCAGGATGAACAGGAAGTTCGGCGGGTTCTGGCCATCCCTTGGTTCCGAAGCGGATCCAGTCTGAGCAACGGCCCGCTGGGCCGCAGATGCGCTCCCGAGTAGTCCGAGCCCACCGAATGCACTGAGCATCGAGCGTCGATTCACTGATTGAGGCATGTCTCCCTCCCGCTATCCCCACTGCCACCGCAACTCGAACTTCGGATTCGTCTTCCACTTGCCCTTCGAGAAATCCGGCATGTCCACCGACTTGGACTTGCCGGCGATCGATTGCTCGCTCAGGGGACCGATTGCGCTCCAGGTCACAGCGTCAATGATCGACACCGGTGGCCCGGTGCCTTGGCGCAAGCTCTCGGTCCACCCGCGCAGTTCCATCCAATCCGCGCCGTTGTGTCCGAATCGTAGCGCCCGCTCGCTGTACATCTTCCAGATGGGATGGTCGAATTCGTCAAGGAAGAGGTTCAGCGAATGCCACCGCCGGGCGTCTACCGCCTTGCCATCCCAATGCCGCTCCTGAACCCAGATCGAGCCCTCTGCGGGGAACGGCCAGCGGACCATGCCCTTGGTCCCCTGATATTTGTGTCCGTCATCCCGGGGATGCCAGCTTTGGGTGTCGTGGAAGTTCAATGCCGTTCGGCCGTCTTCCAGTTGCAATAGAACGTTCGTGCGATCGGAGTTGGCGTAGACGCGTTTTGCGTTCGGGTGATTGCGTCCCCACCGGTCCACGGCGTATTGGTTCATTCCCTGAGAGACCCCGCCCATAGCGATCAAGGACTCAATGCGAGTCCCGTGGTTGATGTCCATCAACATCGCGACGGGGGCGAACTGGTGAGTCGGATACAGGTTTCCGTTGCGGGTCACCGAATGCTCTCCGCGCCACCTCAGATCACCGTTGTCCGCAAACCGCGAGTCGAACTTTGTGCCCCGCACGTCGTGACCGTAGCCGGATTCGCAATATACGATCTCTCCCAGCAGGCCGGCACGCGCGATGTTCAGGACCGCCAGCGGTTCGCGGCGGTAAACCCAGTTCTCGAGCATCGTGGCGGACACGCCCGTCCGCTCAGCCGTTTCAACAAGCTGCCAGCATTCGTCGACCGTGATCGCCGCCGGGACTTCGATGGCAGCGGCCGTTCCTGCTTCGAGGGCTGCGACAGCCATGGTCGCGTGCCATTCCCACGGCGTCGCGACAATCACGCCGTCCAGGTCTTCGACGTCGAGGAGGCGGCGGTAATCCTCGGGGCTGCTGGCGTAGATCGTGGGCTGCGGTTTCCCGGCATCCACGCATGTCTTGCGCGCCTTCGCTGCCGCATTGTCGTCCATGTCGCAAATCGCCGCGACCTCGACGCCAGGGAGGTCGAGCAACGGCCGCAATAGCGATGATCCACGCAGGCCCGCACCAATCATCCCCACCCGAACAGGCGTCTCGGCGGCTCGCGTCTCAGCGGCGGCAACAGCGGCGGCGACGCCCACAAACGTTCGTCGGTCGATCTTGTTCATGACGGTTCCTCATGGTGGCTTGGTCGGTGCCGAGCGGAATCCGGCTCTATCGTACAGCGCTTGGATCTGTGCGGGAGTCGAATTGCGCTACGGACACCCGACGGGCAAGCTGGTTTGGCACGCGTCGCCACTAGCCCGTCGAACAGTGGATGCTTCGCTGCGAAGACCATTGGCGCGGCCGTCACCATCGCTGCACCACGTCGTCCGTGATTCCAACGTCGCTAACGAACCGCTAGGGCTGATCGAGACCAAAGGCGTAAGTAGGTACAGTTAAGGCACTCGCGAAGTTATGGAGGCAAAGAAGATGAGTAGATCGACCTTGGTCTTGCGGGGTGGTTGGGTACTGCCGCTCGTCGCCGGAACGGCATTCTTGTTCGCGGCGAACGATCCCCCGGACCCGCAGCCGACCCGCATCAACAAAGCGATCGAACTGCTCGCTCAAGACCAGCCGATTTACTACTTCACCGAAGGCCGTGGAGGCAGCCAAGGCGGGTTCAAGGAGGGGCTTCGCTTGGCGCAGACCTGGGCGGACCTGATCATCTACGAGATGGAGTTCGGCCCCTACGATGTGACTGAACTGCGCGAGTTCATGGCCGGACTGGTTCAGGGCGGCCCGACGCCCAGCGGACACCGCACGCCGGCCGTACAGGTGGTCGTTCCATTTAGCGGGTATGATGCCGCGACGGTGCGCGCGAATCACTGGGTTGTGCAGCAGATTCTTGCCGCTGGCGTCCACGGGATCACTCTCTGCCATGCGCGCGACCCAGCGGCTGTTCGAGAGTTTGTGCGGGCGGCCCGCTTTCCACATCACCGGCAAGGTGTGGACGAGGGGCCGCTCGAGGAGGGATTGCGCGGTAACGGCGGTCAAGCCAATGCGGCCCAAATATGGGGACTGTCTCCCCAGGAATACATGCGCCGGGCGGATGTATGGCCATTGAACCCGGAAGGAGAGATCCTGATCGGCCTGAAGATCGAGGACAAGTACGCATTGGCGGCTGCCGAGGATTTGGCGAGCGTGCCGGGTGTCGGGTACGCAGAATGGGGCCCTGGAGACATGGGTCTCTCTCTCGGCTACCCGGAGATCCACGACCCACCGTATCCGCGGGTAGTCGAGCAGGCGCGCCAAAGGGTGCTCAAAGCGACGCAGGCGGCCGGGATTGCGTTCTTGGATGTTGTAACTCTTGAAAACGTTGAAGAACGCCTGCGCGAAGGCGCGCGAATCGGAGCGACGCGTAGGCGAGAGGCAGCCGAGGCAGGCAGGCGATTCACCAAGCGACAGCAACCATGACTGGACGCACGCCAAGAGTTGAAAGACCACGGCCTTGGCCACGAGGGATTACCTGTGGCACAGTGATTACACCAAGCCATCCCATGCGTTCTACTCGTCCTACTAGCAGGAAGCGTGCTACCCGGATCACGGCGGATTGGAATCTAGTCGGCGGTCGCTCAGCGCTCATGACTCGAAGAATCGCTCTGCTCTCGATGGCTGGTGCCCTCGTGCTCGCCGCCAGCGGTCCCGGCGAAGACGACTGGAGGGAAGGTGTTCGACTCTTCTCGGCGGAGGATTTCCGGCAGGCCTAGGATGCATTCGAGCGAGCCGTCGAGCAGCATCCCGAAAGCTCGACTTTCTCGCTTTGGTTGGCATTGGCCATGGGACGGCGCGCTGAGAGGATGACCGGATTGCGGAAGCTTGCCGCGGCGCCTCTTGTGCGTCGGGTGCGCCGCGAAGTGGAGCGCTCCATCGAGTTGGATGAAACCAACCTTGACGCCTACGACGTGCTCCAGGGCTTCCATCTGGGGGCTCCCGCTGGTCGGGGGCAGCAAGGCCGAAGCCAAGGAAATTGCGATTCGGATGCGTGCCATCGATGCAGTGCGAGGCGCGGAGGCTCTGGGCACGTATTACGAGGCCATGGGCGAGTTCTCCGCCGCTGCCGAGCAGTTCGACGAGGCAAGGAGACTCGACCCGGAAGGCATGAGGCCCTTGTTGAAGCAGGCCGGTTTCCTCTCCCGGCGCGGCAGGCATGAGGAAAGCGACGAACTCTTTGACTTGGCATTCTCCCGCGATCCGGACGAGCCCAAGCTCTGGCGGGCCGCCGCGACGGCGTGGATCCTCGCGAAACGGAAATCCCGCTATCCGGAAGCGCGGAAGCTGGTTGAACGATATCTTGCGACGCCGGACCGACAGCCTAACCCGGATCCGAGATCCGAGCTCCGGGATCTGCTCATGAAGCTGTGATCGCCGGCCTGACGGCTGCTCGCTGGACTGCCGAGTGCCGGCGACAGGGATCCAGTTGCCGTCGAGGTCCGTGATTGTTTCCGAGACCGGTTTTCCTCCGGCTTTCCGGGTCGCGTCGGCCATGCGGGTTTTTCTGGCGCTCTTGGGCGCAAATGACCTGAAGGCTTGTGTTTGGCTCTTGGCGCCAGAGGACATCCGAGCCGAGTTCGACCTTGCGTTTCGCGGTTCAGCCGATCGATCGGCAAGCGGACTTTGTGCGTGAGGATGAGCTGCGGCGGGAGCCAGGCCGGTATCGTCAGGCCAGGATCAACTTGGCAGAACCCGATTAAGCAATGAGCTCGTGGACGACATCGCCGTAGACGTCGGTCAGGCGGAAATCGCGGCTATTGTGGCGGAAGGTGAGCCGCTCGTGATCCAGGCCCAACAGGTGGAGGATGGTGGCATGGAGGTCGTGATGCGAGACGCGGTCCTTCTCGGCGTGCATGCCGAGCTCGTCGGTAGCGCCGTGCGTGATCCCTGGCTTGACGCCGCCACCTGCCACCCACATGGAGAAGCCGAAGTGTTGATGCCCGCGGCCGAGGGATTCCTCCTTGCGCGACTCCTCCATTGGCGTGCGACCGAACTCTGTAGCCCACACGACGAGGGTCTCGTCCAGCAGACCGCGTGACTTCAGGTCCATGATGAGGGCCGCGATGCCTTGATCGGTGCGGGCCGCGTTCGTGCGGTGGTTGTTGATGAGCCCGCCGCGGTTGCCGTGCGCGTCCCATCGCCGCCCGGTGGCGCCGTCAAGAATCTCCACGAATCGGACCCCGCTCTCCACCAGCCGTCTCGCTGTGAGGCACTTCCTCCCGAATTCGGTGTCGCCATAGAGCGCCTTCACCGAGTCCGGCTCACTACGGATATTGAAGAGTTCGGGCGCTTCCATCTGCATGTGAAAAGCCGTTTCAAATGCAGCGATGCGCGCGTCAAGTTCGGGCTGCGTGCTGTGTATGCCGCTATGGAGGCGATTCAACTTCCGCACCAGATCCAATTGCTTGGCTTGCTGGTCTCGGCTGAGAAATGCCGGCGCTGTGATGTGCGGTACCGGTGGATTGCCGGGTTTGACGTCCGCCAGCGTGGCTTGGTGGGTACCCGGCAGGAAACCGGCATCGTGAAGCGCGCGCCCGCCGGACGGTCGGCCGTCCGTCA
>Ga0209021_1002661_pt1 | contig 15309 bp, 12 predicted proteins | sample PinacodermFT_FD_187299 | JGI IMG/M metagenome (GOLD analysis project Ga0209021, IMG submission 187299) | Host-associated microbial community of the marine sponge Aplysina aerophoba from Gulf of Piran - sponge pinacoderm, lysed by freeze-thaw... | ecosystem: Host-associated > Porifera > Sponge >... | reverse complement strand
AAGAAAGCGATGGCGCGAATCGCCAAGCGATTCGCATCATCGACCCGTGGGGAAAGCGCCCCGCCACCTCGAAGACCTGCGGCTTCCGCAAGTCCCCCACGCACGAGTCGATGCGGGGTGCTTTCTTCACGGGTTGGTGTGTTCAATGACCGGCGGCCAATCCAAGCCGACGGGGGTCGCTGACCCCGTAAAGCTTTCCGTCGTCACCGCGCCAGATGATCTGCATCGAGCCGGTGTGCCAGTTGTAGTTGCCGAGTTCTTCCATCGCGATGCCGCTCCTCGCCATGCCCCGGCGGACTTCGTCCGAGATCCGGGACTCGATCCGCAGGAATCGCCGCTCGGTCTGTCCGTAGAGGAAGGCCCAGAAGCGCGGCGCGTCCGCCGCGTCCTTCGGGTGCATCCCGAAGTCGAGGATGTTCACGAGCACCTCGGTCACCGGCTGCGGCGGGAACCCCGGGGTCCCGAGCGAGAGCCAGGGCTTGCCGTCGCGCATCACGAACACCCCGGTGACCTCGGCCAGGATGCGGCGCCCGGGTCCCATCGTCTCGGCCTTCACGCCGCTGCCGGTGGCGCGGACGCCGTCGATGAAGATCCCCGGGGCGCCGCCGTGCCCGGTGTGGAGCGAGCTGATCCAGTTCCCCTCGGCGTCCACGATCACGTTGTGGTTGCTGCCAAGGGTCATCGAGGATGCGACGTTCGCCTCCGTGGTTTCGAGTTCGACCGCCGCCGTCAGGTCCACCCCCGGCTGCGGCATCGTCTGCCGCACGAATTCGGCGCTCAGCCGCGCGTATTCCCTGGAGTTCCAGAGCTCGTAGGGGTTTCGGTAGGCGGCCGGGTCCTGGATGGACCACTTCATGTCGGACTCCACCTTGCCGAAGCTCCGGACCATGATCTCGAGGGTCTCCGGGGACTCGGCGAAGTGGCCGGTTGCCTTCAGGTCGAACTGCTCCAGCACGTTCAGGTTCTGCCCGACCAGCAGCCCGCCCTTGTTGGGAGGCGGCTCGACCAGGATTTCGTGGCCGCGGTAGGTGAAGCGGGCCGGCTCGAACCAGCGCGTCTCGTATTCGGCTAGGTCTTCCAGGGTGACGCAGAAACCGCTCCGGGTCGCCCGCTCCACGAACTTCTTCGCCCAGTCGCCCTTGTAGAGGTGATCGGCGCCGCTCTCGGCGACCGCACGCAGGGTTCCGGCGAGCGCCGGCATCTTCCAGGTTCCGCCCACCGGAACCAGGTGTCCCTCGGGCATGTAGAAGGCGCGCGCCTCTTCGTTCTCCCGGATCAGGTCCCCGTTCTCCCAGAGGCTGTAGTTGTTCGCGTACTGGAAGTTCGTGACCAGGACGCCCTCTTCCGCGGCAGTGATCGCGGGTTCCAGGTAGCTCGCCCAGGGCCTCGTACCGAAGCGCTCGGCGAGCGATTCGAGCCCGCGGACCGTGCCGCCGATGGCGAGCCGTCCGACCCGCTTCCCTTCCCCGCAGCGGTCGGCCCGCGGCCGCTCCGAAAACGCGTTGAAGGCGTAGGTGGCGCCGGTGGCCGCCTCGAAATAGAGACCGGACATGGCGCCGAAGTGCGAAACCTGGTGGAAGTCCTCGACGTGCTGGAGGAAGACGGCGGTCACGAAGGCGTCCACCGCGTTCCCCCCGTCCTCGAGCACGCGGACCGCCGCCCGCGTGACGTTCGGCAGTTGCGTCGCCACCATGCCGCCGTCCGACGTAGCCACCGCCTTCGGTCCCTGGTTCAGGAGCGGATCGCGCGAACCGGACGGTTCCTGGGCGAATCCCGCGGACGTGACGGCCAGCGTCACGAGGAGAACCAGGGCGAGTCGCGCCGAAGTCTTCATTCCTGCCTCCCGCTTCAACTTGGGGGTCTTCCGAAGAGGTCCCGAACCTCGTCGTCGTGGCCGGTCATCTCCCAGCGGATGAGCGAAATCGGGATCCAGCCGGCGGCGAGGAATTCGTCGTGGAACTCCTTCAGGTCGAACGCTTCACCCAGTTGGAGGGCCCGGTCCATGAGGAGTTCCTCGATCTGGAGCTTCCCCATCTGGTAGGCAATGCCCGAACCGGGCGTCTTCAGATAGATCTCGGCGTCCACCCGGGCCACGTCCTGGTCCATGAACGGCGTGTTGTCCACCATGTAGTCCACCGCCTGCTGGACGTTGAACTGGTTCGTGTGCATGAGGGCCTCCGCCCGGTTCCGCACCGCCCGCGCAATCTGGAAGATGTAGTAGAGCTCGCGGGTGCGCGGCAGTTCGTCCAGCAGCCCGGCCTGGAGCATCATCTCTTCCAGATAGAAGGCCCAGCCCTCCGAGCGGCCCCGGTCGCGCGCCGCAGCGCGGATGGGACGATCGTCCCGGCTTCGCAGCAGGGCATCGAACCGGTGACCCGGAATGACCGCGTGGACGTGGTCGGGCCGCGGATCGCGGTACTGGACCTCCTCCCAGAAGTTCCGCCGGCCGCCCTCGCGGACGATCCAGGGCACGTTCGTGCCGAACTCGCCGACGTAGTCGGGGATGGTGAGGATGTCCTGGTCCACCAGGAACTTCCGGACATGCTCGTCGGCCTCCCGGATCCTTCGGGCGTAGTCGTCGGCGCTCGGCGCCGGGTCCACCGTCGGAAGACCCCGGTTCTTGTTCCGCTCCAGTTCGAGGAAGGCCCACGACCGGTGGAGTTCGCGGTCGCCGATGCGGTTCACGTCGTCCCAGTCAAAGGGCATCATCGCGACGTATTTCAGGTACCAGTTGTAGTTCTCGCGGCCGAGCCCGGCGGGAGCGTTCATCTGGTCCCGGCTGTCGGTGAGCCAGGTGTGGAAGTCCCCGACCGCGGCCTGCGCATCCCGGGCCGCCGGAACGAGTTCGGAATGGTGTGATTCGAGCTGCCCGACGAGATCCGCGTACCAGGCCAGGGTCCCGGCGGGGGGCGCCTCCCGGTAGGGATGGCCGTGGCCGACCCCGTCGGCGGTCACCAGGTTCCTCAGCGCCAGCATCGTCAGCTCGCCGCCGGCGTCCGTGAGGTTCTCCCGGGCGAGCGCGAGAAAGCCCGGCACTCCGCCGAGCTGCGTCGCAAGCCGGGCGAGCTCTTCTTCGCCGAGCGGGAACTCGTGGAAGGCGAGTCGCTGCACGGTGTCCACGTAGGTTCCGGGGTCACGCGCCCAGGGACGCCGGATCCGGAGGTCGAAATCCAGGCGGTTCAGCCGCGCCCGCACCAGCAGGTAGTCCACCTGCTGCGCGACCGGCCAGCCGGCCGGAGCGATCGCCCCCAGGCGGTCCGCGAAGCCGTCCAGGCCGGCCCGCTGCCGCTCGATCGTTTCCGGCCGGTAGTCGGGGAGGCCGTTCTCCATGGCGGGACGATCAAATTCGAGGAACTCGTCGTGAAGGGAGACCAGCGCCCCGTAGTCGCCGGCGCCCCCGGCCACCCCGCAGGCGGCGGCCGCCGGAACGACGAGAACGAGAGCCAGGGCGGATCGTCTCTTCATCGGGGCCCCTCCGAGTCGGACGCCGGGACCGCACCGGGTACGCGCTCGCGGAGGAACTCCACGAACTCCCCGGGAGGATTCGTTCCCGTCTCGCGTGCGGCCACCAGGTGCCGCCAGGCTCCCGCGTAGTCGCTCACGCCGGCAAGCGCCATCGCCAGGTCGAGATGGACCGGTCCGGAGCCGGGCCTCGTGGCGAGGGAGGCGCGGAAGTGCTCGATGGCGGCCGCGACGCTCCCCTGCCTCGCCAGAATCTGCCCGAGCTGGTGATGGGCGATCGGGTTCTCGTGGTCGGCTGCGACCGCCCGGCGGTAGATCGGAACCGCGTCGGAGATCCGGTTCCGGCGCGCCAGCACGTTCGCAAGGTTGGTCAGGGTGCCGGCATGGTCCGGCCAGGTTTCGAGAGCGGTGCGGTACTCCCGCTCGGCTTCCTCGAGCCTCCCCTGGTTCAGCAACATGTTTCCCAGGTTGAAGCGGGCCTCGGCGTTCTCCGGCGCGATCTCGAGCACCCGCCGGTACCGCAGGATCGCCTCATCCGTCCTTCCCAGGCGAGCCAGCAGGTTCCCCAGGTTGTAGTGGCCGTTGGCGTCCTCGGGATGCGCCTCCAGCAAGGTGCGGTAGACCAACTCGGCTTTCGTCTGGTTGCCCAGCGAGTCGGCGACCGCCGCGCGGCGGTGGTAACCGATGACCGAGACGCCTTCTTCCACGACCTCGTTCATGAAGGGGTCGTTGTGGATCACTTCACCGTCGAGTCGCCCCACCCGCTGCGCCGCCCTCCGGGCCGCGTCCATATTCCCCAGACTCCGGTACACCTGAACCAACAGGACATGGGGGGCGCGCGCGCCGGGTTGCAGGGTGGCGACGCGCTCCAGGTGGCGGCGACTCACCTCAAGATCCCCGGCGGCCAGCGCGAGGCGGCCCAGCCCGAGCTCGCACGGGGCACAGCGCGAGTCCAGCGCTGCGGCCCTTCGGTAGTGGTCACGCGCCGTCCCGGCCTCGCCGTCCTGCTCCAGCAGCTCCGCCCGCAGCAGTTGGCCTGGCGCATAACCCGGTAACAGGGCGACCGCGCGCGCCGAGGCATCGAGCGCGACCACCGGATCCGGCGTCTTCGCGGCGAGCGCCAGCAGGTAGGGCCACCGCGGCTCGTCAGGGTCCAGCTCGACGGCGCGCTGGTAGGCCGCTGCCGCAGCCGCCTCCCGCTCGTGCGCGTGCAGGACGGAACCGAGCCGGCCCCACGCGCTCCCCGAGCGCGGGTCCGCGGCAACTGCCTGCCGCGCATCCTCAACCTTCGCGCGCACCCGCTCGTCCCGCTCTGAGTCGGAATAGCCCGGAACCTCCGCCAGATCGAGGGTGGGAGGAAACGCTATCCGCGCGAGCAGAAGGCCTCCCGAGAGGGCGGCGCCGGCCGCGCCCCAGAGCCGGATTCGGGACGCCCGCCTCCCAGCCGTCCGCGCGCGAGCGCTTGCAGCTTTTCGGCGGTGTTTCCTGGTCTTGCTCAAAGGGACAGCGGCGGCAGTCTATGGACCGGCGCGAGCGCCGGAGGGCGGCGCCGAAGCGCCGCCCCCCGGCGACTGGCTAGAACTGGAAGCGCACCCCGATGCGCAGGATCCTCGGAGGCTCGATTCTGGCGGGCACCAGGAAGCGGTTCTCCAGACCGTACCGGAGCGACTGGACCGCGGTGGTCCGGTTGATGTTCGTCAGGTTGAAGACATCCGCAATGACCCCGATGCGCATGTTGTCCCCGAACGGGAACTGCTTTTCGACCCGAACATCCACCTTGTTCCGGAAGTCGTGGCGGTAGGTGCCCCGCGGCACGCCGGCCACGTCCACGAAGCTCTCCACCACCATCCCGGGAACATCGTCGCGGAAGAACCGCACCGTGTAGGCGCCAAGCGCCGGATCCGGGGCGAAGTTCTCGGGCGGCTTCAACGGGAAGCCCGTCACTCCCTGGTAGTAGGCGCTCACCAGGATGTCCCAGGGCATCGTGTAGGTGCCCTGGAGCTTGAACTGGTAGGTGGCGTCCAGATCCAGCGGGCCTTCCGCGTTGATGAGCGTGTTCGGGTTGTCGTAGATGGCGTGGCCGCCCCAGGTCGAGCCGTACGCGTTCCCGATGTTCCCGTAGGTTTCGGAAACGTTGAGCGCGGCCATCAACTGCCAGCCGTCGCGCCAGCGGCGCCTGACGACGAATTCCACGCCGTTGTAGTCGCGGAAGAGCGGCCCGTCCTGCCCCGGGTTCGTCAGGAAGCGCACCCTGCCGGAACCCTGGAACTCGGGCTTCAGCGCATAGATGGTCATCGGCGAGCCATCGATGGGGTTCGTGACCGAGAGCGGGTTGTAGGCGCCGAAGGGCGTCCCGTCCGGCCCGACTCGCCCGACGTCAACCGTCTCCATGACGTCCTTCTCGCGCTTGAAGATCCCGGACACCGAGAGCACGATGTCGTTCTCGAGCTGGTGCTCGACCCCCACGTGGAACGCGTCCACGTAGGCGTTTTTCAGGTTGGGATCGGCGCTGCTGGTGTTGGGCTGGATGGCGTTGGATACCAGTTCTCCCTGTTCCCCGTCCTGGAACACGAGATCGTTGTTGTGGTCGAACCACTCGTATTCGTGGTGGCCACCGGACCGCGGCAGGATGATCAGGGTGTCCTGGTTCAGCAGCGGCTTGAAGTACTTCCCGTAGCTGGCCTTGACGGAGGTCCGGCCCTCCTCGCCCAGCGCCCACACGAAACCGACGCGCGGCGAGAGCGAGTTGAAGGTGATGAGGTCGCGGGTCTCATCGAGAAAGACCTCGTTGAACCAGCGTCCGCCGCCCGAACTCTGCCGCGGGTACCAGCCCTCGGTGGCTTCCCAGCGCAGACCCATGTTGACCGTGAGCGCGTCACCGATCGTCCACTGGTCCTGCGCGAACAACGCCACGCGGCCAATGTTGGTCTGCTGCAGGTTGATCGGGTAGTTCATGAGGCGAACGCGGTAGGCCTCTCCGTTCAGCAGGCGTTGCTGCACGTCTTCCCCGTTCGGGAAGAAGAACTCCCGCTTGAAGGGAGAGTGCTCCCAATAGACCCCGGTCTTGAACTCGTGGGAGCCACCGAGGCCCGTCCGGAAGTGGGAAAGAGTCAGGTGGGCCTGCCGGATGTCGCGCGCGAGCGTGTTGCCGACGCCTCCGGTAAGCCCGCCGAAGGACTCGCCGGTGCCGATGTCCACGTAGCCGACCGTGAAGTTCTCGTTGTTGGGGTAATCCTGGTTGAAGGATTTCCAGACTCCGTTGAACCGCCCCTCGACAATCGTGTCCTGGCCGATGAGCTGGGTCGCCTGCAGGTTCACGATCCGCTGGTTCCGGAAGAACCTGTTCCAGGTTTCGGGGTGGTCGGCGTTCGAGAAGCTGGTGACGTTCCCGGGCCACTTGTCCTGGTCACGGGTGGTGAAGGAGCCGCTGAACCGCGTGTTCGGGCCCATCTGGGTGGTGAGCTTGAAGAACGAATGGGTCTGATTCGTCTCGAAGGGCTGGGTGGGCAGGAACGGCTCCTGCTGCTCCACTTCGAGGCGCCGGAGATTGCCGAAGAACCAGGCCCGGTCCCGCACGATCGGTCCACCGAAAGTGCCGCCGTATTCCTGGTTCTTGACCGTGCTGGTGGCCGCGGGAAGCGCTTCCTCGAGGTCGGGCGTCAGGTTGCTCCACTCGAGTTCCTCGCCCTGGTAGTAGCCATTCAGCGTCCCGGAGAACTCGTTGCCGCCGGACTTCGTGACGAAGTTGAAGACCCCGCCCATGGAGAGTCCGAACTCCGCCGAGATGCCGCCGGTGGTGACCTGGACTTCCTCGATCATGTCGATCGGGATCTCGGTGGAGATGTAGCCGACGGTGGTGTCGTTCAGGCCCGCCCCGTCGATGTTGAACAAGTTGTCCCGGGGTGAACTCCCGTGGACCGTCTGTGCCGGGGTGAACGAGTACTCACTGTCGAGGACGCCCGGCATCGAGACGAGCAGGTCCGAGTAGGTGCGCCCGAGCGGGATGTTCTCGATCAGGTCCACGTCCATGGTGCGCATCGCCTGGTTGCTCTTGACATCAACCAGCGGCGCCTCGCCGATGACGGTGACCGTTTCCTCGACTCCGGAAGGAGACAGCGTGGCGTCGAGCCCGATATCCGTTCCGGCGTTCACTACCACGCCCTCGAAGGTCACGGTCTGGAACCCGGCGAGCTCGACCGTCACCGTGTAGGTGCCGGGCGAGAGCAGCGGGACGCGGTAGTCGCCCCGGGCTCCGGTGACGCGGGTTTCCGTCTGGATGTGTGATGGACTCGTGAGAGTTACCGTGGCGCCGGGGATCGCGAGCCCCTGGTCGTCCGTGACCTCGCCGTAGATCGTTCCGGTCAGTTCCTGCGTGAAAGCGGTTCCCGCCCCCAGCAGGAGCGCGAGGCCCAAGACCAGCGCCGGACACGACCGATTGGCCGTAAATCGTTGCAGCGTCATGATGTTTTGCCCTCCTCTGGGGATTTGGATCGACAAGGTGGGCACACCCTCCGAGGCGAAGCCCTCCGGGCGGCATCCAGCGGTGCGGGGACGGTGCGAATGCACCTCCGCCCCGCGCCCTGCCGGAAACCGCGACCGGAAGAAGCCAAGGGACGGACTGCGGGTCGGGACGACTCAGGATCGGTACAAACGGATCCGAGTGTCCGCATAGGCATGCCGTCTCCCTATGCCTGAGGCATGTGCCAGCACAACCCATCAGACTGCCCGGCCGCACCTGCCGTCAAACGTGACACCGGACCCTAAGCCCTTGAAAGAAGGTCCAAATGTGGCGAAGTCATCATATAGTCATTTATTCGTAATCATTTGTTAACAATTGAGCGGCGGAAGTTCGTGTAGAGACGTCCCGCTCGCGGACGAGAGACAGCGTCCCTTAGTCGGCTTCGGTACCGAAGAGCCGGAAACCGGCAGCCACGAAGTCCGTGTCGAACGCCAGGGCCTCCGCGATTCCGCGGCGCCGCATCACGATGAAGCTCACCTGGTCCACCAGACTGGCTCCGGCGCCGGCGGAGAGGGCGGCCGTTGCCTCCTGATGCAGAGCTTCTCCCACCCACTCGACTTCGAACCCTGCGGCATCCCGCGCCAACTGGAGAGCCGTTTCCCGCCCCAGCCGGCGATGCAGCAGGGCCATCGACTCCACCAGCACGTAGTTGTGGGTAACCAGCCGAAAACGGCTGCTGAGGGCGAGGTCGAATCGGCGCCGCGCGAGCTCGTGGAACTCGTCCCCGCGATCGGCCAAGGCGTAGATGACGGAAGTGTCGAGAAAGATCACGCCTTCCGGAACCGCGCGGAGATGGCGTCATCCAGGAATTCGTCGTGTCGCTCGGACACCGGCCCGCCGGGCGGCCGCTCGCTGCTCCCCGATCCCACGAATCGGAAATCGCTGACCGAACGTTCGGACGAACGGGGAGTCCCGAAGGCTCCCGCGAGTGCGTCGCGAACGACCGACGCCATGGACGCCTGTTCTTCAAACGCGCGCCGGCGTAGCGCCTCGTACAGCGTCTCGTCCAACTGGATCTGCAGCCGCTTCATTGCGGCATCATATCATGATGGCATGATGTAATGCCGCCATCCATGCGGCTGATGATTCGTTCCGTCGCCGGGGTCGCTACCTCCCCAGGTGGCGCTCGAAGAAGTCGGCGCTGCGGCGGAATACCTCCAGCCAGTTCTCGTGGCGGAGGAAGCCGTGGACCTCGTCGGGGAAGATGAGGAGTTCGTGCTCGACCCCGAGTTCGCGGAGCTTCTCCACGAGTTCGATGGTCTCGTTGAAGGGCACGTTCCGGTCGTCGTCGCCGTGGACGAGCAGCACCGGGGAGCGCCAGCCGTCCACCGTGGAGAGGGGCGAAGACTCGAACGCCAGCCGCTGCTGTTCCGGGTGGTGGTCCGGCTCGTAGCTCGGGTTGAAACCCTGGATGGTGCGGTTCCAGTCGTGGACGCCGTGGATGTCCACCCCGGCGGCAAAGAGATCCGAGGCGCGTGAGAGGCCCATCGCCGTGAGGTAGCCGCCGTAGGAGCCTCCCCAGAGGCCGATGCGGTCGCCGTCCACGCCCGCCATGTCGGCGAGCGTGCGGCCGGCTCCGAGCACGTCCTGATGCTCGGCGCCGCCGCTCGCCCCGTAGTTGAGGGCCTCGCGGAACTCCATGCCGTAGCCGGTGCCGCTCCGGTAGTTCACCGAGATCACGGTGACGCCGCGGCTTGCCAGGTACTGGTGGAAGGCGTAGCAGTTCGAGTAGTAGCCCATGTAGTGCCAGCCGAGCAGCATCTGCCGGCGGGAGCCGCCGTGAAGGAAGAGCACGCCCGGCCCGGGGGACTCCGAGCCGCCCGCGGCGGGCCGGAAGAGCTGGCCGTGGATCTCCATCCCGTCGGCCGAGGCGAACACGACCGGCTCCGGATCCACCATGTGCTCCAGCGGGAAGTCCGCCGGGAAGGCGTCCGGCGCGAGCGCGCGAGCCTCACCACCCGTCTGGACCATCGGCTGGAGCGGGCGGCGCCCGTCGCCCCCGAGGAAGGCCACGCCTCCCTGGACGGCGACCGGCAGCGTTTCGATCCCCGTTCCGGAGGTCAGGGCCTCGGCGGCCGATCCCGCGCTGAGGCGCCAGAGGTGGCGGCGGTCGATGTCGTCCTGGTTGGTGGCGGCGATCAGGCCCCCCTGCCCGTCGCCGACCGCGTATTCGACTTCGAACGTTCCCGCGGTGAGCGCCTCGGGCTCGCCGCCGGCAGCGGAGACGGCGTAGTAGTGCCGGTAGCCGGTACGCTCCCAGGGAAAGAGGATGCGGCCGTCATCCGTCCAGTGGAGCTGGTTCGCCGAGGCGGTGCCCGAGAAGACACTGCCCTTGCCCGGTTCCGCACGGAACACTTCGCGGCTGGCCGCCGGGTTCTCCACGGAAACCACCCGGATGCTCCAGGGCGGACCCTCGCGCTGGGGGACGAACATGAACCGCTCGAGCACTGGCGGAGTACGCAGGAATGCCACCTCGCCGCCATCGGGGGAGAACGCCGGCGAACCGTCGCGGTCCACCGCCGGATCCAGCCAACGCACGGTTCCCGCGTCGAAGTCGTGGACTCCGACGAACGAGTGCGCCCCGCGGCTCGAAACGAAGGCGAGGAGCGAGCCGTCGGGAGAGAGCCGAAGGCTTCCGAGGGATCCGCGCACGTTGACCAACGCTTCGGCTTCCGCGCCCGGATCGAGTCCGATCCGCCAGATCTTGCCCCGCCGCACGAACAGGAGAGCGTTCCCGCCGGCGGTGAACAGCGGGCTGCCGGCGGGCTCGGTGAGACGGCGCGGGCGATCCTCGATCACCCACAGGGCTCGTTCCACCCCCTCCGGACGGCTCAGCGGGTTGGGCAACTCCCCGGCCCGGTTGGGGCCGTCGCCCCGAATGAAGGCGATTCGGGAGCCGTCGCGGCTGAACGCGAGGCCGGAAATGGTGGTGCCGTCGTCGCCAGCGAAATCGGTTACCCGGCGCCCCTGGAAATCAGGCGCGTCGGCGACCCAGACATTCCGCGCGCCCTGCTCGTCAAATACCCAGGCCACCCGCGACCCGTCGGGAGACGCGGTAAGGCTCGTCGGGAACGGGGCCGAGAAGACCTGTTCGAGGGTGAACGGCCCCTGGGCGGCTCCGGCGGCGGGAAGGAGGAGGGCAGCGAGCGCGAGCGGCAGGACGGCTCGGGCACGTGGGTTCAACAGTCGGCAGGACATGGCAACTCCCGGGTCAGCGGGGGACGAGGCGCACCGGCAGGTGCTTCACGCCGTGAATGAAGTTGGAGCGGAGCCGGTCGGGCGGTCCGGTGAGTTCGACGCCCCGCACCCGGCGGAAGAGTTCCTCGAAGGTGACGCGCACCTCGAGGCGCGCGAGCCAGGCGCCAAGACAGACATGCCGTCCGGCCCCGAAGGCGAGGTGGGGGTTCGGGCTGCGGCGGATGTCGAACCGCTCGGGCTCCGGGAAGGCCTCCGGATCGCGGTTCGCGGCGATGTACCAGAGGACCGCCTTGTCACCCCGGCGCATCGCGGCGCCGTCGAGGTCGAGATCGCGGGTCAGGGTGCGCCGGAAGTGCATGGTCACCGAGGTCCAGCGGAGGATCTCCTCGGTAGCCGACTCGAAGAGGCCGCGGTCGCCAGGAGCGGCGTCGAGGGTCTCGCAGGCGGCGGGGTATTCGAGCAACGCCAGCAGCCCGTGGGAGATGGTGTGCCGGGTGGTTTCGTTCCCGGCCACGATGAGGAGCAGGAAGAAGTTCTGGAACTCCAGCTCGGTCAGGGGCCGGCCGCCGGGGTCCTCGGCCAGCATGCCGGAGATGATGTCGTCGGTCGGCCGGCGGAGGCGCTCCAGCCGGATCCGGCTCGCGTAGTCGAAGACGGAGCGCGCCGCCGGGCTCCGGAACGGCAGCAGGCGGAACGCCTCGGTGTCCTCCCGGTCGATGACGGCCATCGAGAACTCGGGATCGGCGTTCGAGATCAGCGCGTCGCCCCATTCCACGAGTTCGCCGGCGTCCTCCTCGGGCACCCCCAGGATGCGGCAGAGCATCCGGATGGGGAGTTCGCGGGAAACCTCCTCGACGAAATCGAGCTCGCCCCGTTCGAGCGCGCGGTCGAGCACCTGTGCGGCCAACTCACGCACCGAGGCTTCGTAGGTCGCGATGGACTTCCGGGAGAAGCCCGCGCCCACCAGCCGGCGGAGCCGCGCGTGCTCGGCGCCGTCGTACTCCATCATCGTGCGGCGGGCTTCGAGTTCGTCCTGATCGAGTTCCTCGAGGCGGATGCCGCGGGCGCAGGAGAAGTCCCGGGGGGTGGAACTGGCCTGGAAGACGTGCGCGTGGCGGGTGAGCGCCCAGAAGCCGGCGCCGTCCTCCTCTTCGATCCAGCAGGGGGTTCGCTGCTCCCGCATCCGCTGGAAGAGGTCCCAGGGGACGCCCTTCGTGTAGGTGTCGTGGGAGACGATCGCCTCGAAGCCGGATGCGGCTTCCGTCCGCCCGTTGGTCGTCACTGCCCGGATGGTATGCCGGGAATCGGGCACGGACCGAACGGGAAAGGGGGGGAGAACCAGGAGCGCCTGGCTTGGTAACCTCTCCCGTTCCGATGAACCCGAGCAAGATCGTCTGTGTTCATCTCAACTACTCGAGCCGGGTCGAGGAGTTCGGCGCGCGGCTTCCCAAGGCGCCCACCTATTTCCTGAAGCCTCCCTCCGCCCTGATCCGGAGCGGGGAGCCGGTAGTCCGTCCACGAGGCTGCCGCTACCTGAACTTCGAAGGAGAAATCGTTGCGGTGATCGGGTCGCGTTGCCGGGGAATCGAGCCGGAGGACGCCGGCCGGTTCGTCGCCGGCTACACGGTCGGCAACGACTTCGGGCTGCACGACTTCCGTGACACGGACGCCGGCTCGATGCTGCGGGTGAAGGGCTCGGACACGATGTGCCCGGTGCTCGAACCGGTGGTCTCGGGGTGGGACTTCCGGGGGCGCGGGATCCGGACGCTCGTGAACGGCGAGGTGCGGCAGTCGGGGAACACCGACGAAATGCAGTGGGACCCGCACTACCTGATCGCGGACATTTCCCGGACGCACACGTTGCTGCCCGGCGACCTCGTCTTCACCGGTACGCCCGCCGGATCGCGACCGGTGGAGCCGGGCGACGAGGTGGCGGTCGAGGTGGACGGGCTCGGGCGCCTCGTGAACCCGGTGGTGGCCGCGGAGTGGGGGATTCCCGAGGGCTACGGGGCGCAGCCCAGCGAGTCCGAGGAGGTGCGTTCGACCGCGCTCGGCGGCGACTGGGAATATCGGGGAGTCCGGCCTCCGCGGCCGGCGGCGCGATGAGCGGCCCCACCCTCCCAAGACGTCCCCGCATCGGGCTGTCCTCCTGGAAGCGCCCGGTCCACACCATCGTGGGGGATCCGGAACAGCTCTTCACGCTCGCCGAGGAGTACGTGGACAGCGTCCGCTACGCGGGCGGCCTGCCGCTCATCCTGCCCCCGGCGCCGCTGAACGCGGCGGCCGACGCGGTCGCCTCGGTGGACGCCCTGGTGCTGACCGGCGGAGGAGATTTTTCGCCGTCGTCCTACGCGAGTCACGACGAGGGCGTGAGTTCGGACATCGATCTCGAGGAAGACGCCTGGGACGTCGCCCTGGCACTGGCCGCCCGCGACGCGGGAATCCCGTTCTTCGGCATCTGCCGGGGCATGCAGGCGCTGAACGTCGCGCTCGGCGGGACGCTCCAGCAGGACATCTCCGACCGGGCGAACCATCCGCCCATCCCCGGTGCGCCGAAGGACGCGGTGGCGTTCCGGCATCCCGTGACCATCAAGGAGGCAAGCTGGCTCGGCCGGATCCTCGGCGTGACCGAACGCAGCGTGAACAGCATCCATCACCAGGCGGTGGACCGGCTCGGGGAGGGGCTCGTTCCCGTGGCCCACGCCCCCGACGGGATCATCGAAGCCGTCGAATACAACGGATCCACCCCCGGGAGCCGGTGGCCCTGCGTCGCCGTGCAGTGGCATCCCGAGCGCATGGGCCACACCCTCGACCAGCGCATCTTCGATGAAGTGGTGCGGATGGCCGCGGAGCGGGGACGCAACGGGGAATAGCGGAAGGGGCCCCCGCCGGGAGGGCTGACCGCTGGCCATCAGGCCGGCATCGCCGCGCGAAACGCGTCGGGACTTGATACGACTCTTGCTTAGTCATATCATTGACTAAGTTCAATGGGCGGAGGCAGCCGGTGGCTACGGTGAATGTGCACGAGGCCAAGACGCATCTCTCCCGCCTGCTGGCTCAGGTCGAGGCGGGCGAGGAGGTCGTCATCGCCCGCAACGGCGCGCCGGTAGCGCGGCTGGTTCCCTGCAAGGGGCCTGGGAAGCGGCAGTTCGGAGCGCTCAAGGGACGCCTGACGGTCCCCGAGAGCTTCTTCGAGCCGCTCCCGGAATCCGAGTTGGAAGCCTGGGAGAGGTAGCCGGTGCGGCTGCTTCTCGACACGCACACGTTCCTGTGGTGGTTGAGCGGCAGCGAGCGGCTGTCGGTTCCGGCGCGTACCGCGATCGGCGACGAAGCGAACGAGGTGCTGGTCAGTGCCGCTTCGGCTTGGGAAATCACCACGAAACACCGTCTCGGCAAACTGTCGGGGGGCGAACTGATCGCACGGGATGTCCGGTCCGGGATCGCGGGACAGGGCTTCGCCGAACTGGCCATCACGGTTCGGGACGCGAGCCGCGCGGGCGGTCTGGCGGGGCCGCTCCGCGATCCGTTTGACCGGATGCTGATCGCCCAGGCACTCGTTCACGACCTGGCTCTCGTCTCGAACGAAACCGTTTTCGACCGGTACGGCGTCCGGCGCCTCTGGTGACACCTGGGCAGGTAGCACGGACTGCCGCTCCAAGGGGGATTGGAGCGCCACGTGTGGCGGTGCCCCCCACCCACTCTTGAGAAGTCCCTCAAGCGGCTCATCGACGCCCGGCTCATGGAGCACGAGGCGCGCCGCTCTCCACGGGAGTCACCAACCAAGGAGGAGATCGAGGCGACGCTACGCGCGAGGGGAGGCGGCCCGTTGCGCACGGTCAACGCCGCAGATCATCGCGTTCTCGCGAAACCACTGCCATATATGATCGCGTCATCGCCCAAAACTGACACATTTACGGGGATGATCGCGGAAGTGCGTAAGAGCCCAGCTCTCGTAGTCCGGACACGACGGTCGGCTGCGTGGTCGCCGTGGGCATTCTCCCCCGCCTTCTGGCAAGGACGAGTGTGGCGCGTCAATCAGGATGAGACGCCACAGACGAGTTCCATCATGAGAAAACTGGGGTGGGTGACTCTGCTCGCAGTTGCGGTCCTTTCGGGCTGCGGAGACGGAG
>Ga0209021_1002658_pt1 | contig 15314 bp, 20 predicted proteins | sample PinacodermFT_FD_187299 | JGI IMG/M metagenome (GOLD analysis project Ga0209021, IMG submission 187299) | Host-associated microbial community of the marine sponge Aplysina aerophoba from Gulf of Piran - sponge pinacoderm, lysed by freeze-thaw... | ecosystem: Host-associated > Porifera > Sponge >... | reverse complement strand
ATAATACCCCGCGGAAATGCCTCGGCTATCAGACGCCCGCCGAGGTTTTTAGAAACCACCTGTTGCACTTCAAATGTGAATCCACCTTCCCGCTTTCGCGGGAATGACAGACATCGTGTGGTCAGCCCCATACTCCGTCAACGAATTAGTGAACATTGAAAGTCTTGGCGGGCCGGGGAAGTTGACGATTAATCTCCTCAATCCTGTACCCGAACCCGGGCCCACTGATTGTCCTGAGGTCGACGAACCCGCCCGTCCGTTGATACAACCCCGGATGCACCCTGGCTTCGTCTGCGGACGCGTCGGGATAAAACTGCATGGAGTTGGTCTCGATGCCGATATCGGGAGAAGCGTGGGCGCCGAGTTGGACGTGTGCTATTTGTGCAAGCATGGGGTTGGTCAGGTCCTGGGTCAACACCGCCATGCCGTGACGCTTCGCCCAGCTCATCGTCAACAGGGCTTCCGTCTGGGTCTTGCACGTTTTCAGGACCACCCCCGAGTACCCGAGTTCACTCGCCTTCCCAAGGACGCGCCAATCGTGTGCGCTTTCATCCAGGACGCACGGCGCCCATTTCGCGACGGCGGACACGTCCGTCCCGCGATCCAGCAGTTCCGGAGTGAACGGCTCTTCAATGTAGCAAAGAGCGTCCAGGACGCCGGGCCGGTCCCTGTGGATTCGCTCGCACAGATGTTCCACGTACGAGAGGTCCGTCACCATCCCGTTAAAGTCCACGCCCAACATCGTCACCCCGCACGGCAGCGAAACGTCGGCCACGTGAACAACCCGCCCATAATCCCACTCGAAGTCCGTTCCGCTCAACTTGATTTTCAATCGGCTCAATTGGTCTTTGTGTATCCACTCTTTCAGCGTCGTGGGGAATTCACTCCCCGGCTCATCGGAAGCCTTTGCCCCTCCGGACAACGTGTCCTTCCCGCCGACCGCATGCCACGCGGGGAGCCTGCTTGTGCCATATGAAAAAAAGTCGCTCGGGTACAGTCCTCTGAAATCGGCCTTTCCAAGGTAGGAGGTTAAATCGTCCGGCATGTCGCGAGAGGAGTAGCAGTCGTAGATCGACCGGCCCGCGGCGTGACCATACGCGTCATGGAGCGCGATATCAAAGGGAGCGCAGCACATCAACGCCGCCAGATAGGGGACCTGGCTTTCGGCACTCCGTCGTGCGTTAAACGAAGCCAGCAAGCCCGGCAACGTGTCACGGAGAAATACATGCCCGAGCGTGAGAGGGTGTCCGCCGGCGTCATGCGCCGACCACGCATCGAGGACCTCACAACAGAATTGTTGCAACGTCGACTCGCGCTCCGATAACGGCACGTCGCTTGGCCAAGCCCATTGTGCGGAGAGAGGCGACTCCCCCCAGCCTTGAAATGGACCACGCGAGACCTCTTCCACTTCAAACATCACGCGGGCACACGTGACCCGCTCAAGTGTCTCCTTGCCGAATCGAAACGGGACTTTCGCCCGGACATCAATGAAGTAAAGGGCCGCCCTGCTCGGACGAATCGAAATCATGTATCTGATCCGCTGAACGTCATTACCGGGATGGGAACGCGCAGGAATTGAGCGTGAGGACGTGCCATCGTAGCCGGGCTGCTTTGACCCGTCAATATGGCTTTGATATTTTTCCCGTCATACTGGTCTCGAGACGATGGCTTAGCTTCCATTCTCCTAACGTCTCCTCACGTGGTGACGCCCCGAAGGAGAAGCATCATGCACAACGTTGATAACTGGAACAGGTTGTACCGCACGCAGGGACATGACCTGCCCTGGTGCGTCGAGAAGATGCCGTCCTGGTTTACGGAAGTCGTAAATTCAGGTTGGATGAACCCGTGCAAGGCGTTGGACGTGGGATGTGGGGTCGGCAATTATGCTTACCACCTTGCGGAACGAGGATACAATATTTTGTGTCTGGATCATTCCGAGACGGCTCTCGCTCTCGCACAAGAAAAAAACAACCATCCGTCTCTACGCTTTGTGCTGGATAGCACGGAACATCTGGACTCCCTGGGTGAAACGTTTGATTTGATCTATGACATCTCGCTCCTCCATCATCTGAAACCCCACCAAAGGGATCACTACGCGTTTCAATTGGCCGCGCTTCTCAACGCCGGCGGGAAATTGATGGTTTGCGTGTTCAGCGACGATGAAGGGCGTTTCGGCAAGACGAACGAGTTCATGAATCCGGTGACCGGCACCATCACTTCCCTGTTGTCAAAAGAAGAAATCGTGAGTGCGTTTGAACCGTATTTCACCTTCGACAAACTGGAAAAAATTCCCTTCGACAATTACTTGCGCTATCTCTGCTTGATGAGAAAAAAGGACGTCCGGTGAACGAGCATCAGCCTCATGAAACCCGTGAGCATTCGGGCGCCCTTGAGTGGCCGTCGTCTTTCCGGAACGGACAAGAAAGTTTGAGCGTATATGAAGTATACTTCTATTAGAGGACACACAAGACATCAGCTTCAAAATCCCCTCTCCCTTGGCGGGAGAGGGCCGGGGTAAGGGTGATGATTCAGCGTCTGACAATTTCGATACTGGTTGCGCTGTCGGCGCTGTCGATGGCGTCATCGGCCGTGGCTTCGGAAATTGCCCCGCCACGCCAGTTTCTTCACCAATCGATTCCCGTGCTTGGGATGACCCTGGACAAAGCCCGGCAACCCGCGGGAATCGTGACGTACGTGGTGATTCACTTTCACCAACGCTCGGACCATGGTGGGCTCAAGGTCCACTTTCGAAAAGTCCCCGGACGGTTCGGCCCCATCGCGCGAAAAGCCGTGGCGACCGCTATCGACCGCGTCGCAAGATCCGCGAATCTTCAGGATGACTCGTGGACCGTGGTTTTGACCTTTCCCTACTCGGGATTGACCTTGTACGGCGACAGCCTATCGGCGATGGTGGCGTTAAGCGTCCTGGCCCTTGCCAAGAACGAGGCGATCGTCTATGGCCGAACGCTCACCGGAAGGATTACGGAGGACGGCCACATCGGGAAGGTCGCCGGTATCCCGTATAAGATTTATGCAGCCTATTCGGAACGCTTGGACCGGGTCCTTATTCCTGACGAACAACATCCCGGCGATGGCGAATGGCGAACCCCGTTCCTTATGCACGTCTCTCACGTGGGGACGCTGGAAAAAGCCTATCAGGGATTGACGGGGCGTTCCCTGTTTCCTAAGAAATCCTTGAAATAAGCTCCGGTTGCGCCTCATGCGCGTTTCGATTCTTCAATGAAGACCGAGTCGAATCTGCCAGCGGAGAAATTCGTGTTCGATAGTTTAGGTGAAAACGGAGGGTTGCTTGTGGCAAGCTTGGTTTTGTTTCTCATTACACTGCTCGGTCTGTCGTTCATGATGCCGACGACCGGAATGAGTATGGAATTCGAACCCCTCAAGCATCCCTCTCCTCGACAAAGTGAACGGGATCGCATGGTAAAAGCACAACTCCTGTCGCGCGGGATCAGCGATCTGGCCGTCATCCGGGCCATGCGGGAAGTGCCTCGTCACGAATTCGTACCGGCCGAGGATGCAGCCGAAGCCTATGACGATCATCCGCTGCCCATCGGGTACAGGCAAACCATTTCCCAACCCTACATCGTGGCCTATATGACCGAAGCGCTACGCCTCAACGACCAGGAACGCGTGTTGGAAATCGGAACGGGGTCGGGGTATCAAGCCGCCGTGTTGGCAAAGGTTGGGGTACGGGTATTCACGATTGAGATTGTCGAGGAGTTGGCCGAACGCGCGCACCAGACGTTTGACCGGTTGGGCATTCCCCGCATTACCAGCCGGACGGGCGACGGGTATCAAGGTTGGCCGGAGGAGGCGCCCTTTGACGCGATCATTCTCACGGCGGCCCCTGAACATATTCCCCAACCCCTGCTGGATCAACTCGCACCCGGCGGGCGCATAATTTTGCCTCTGGGGAAAACGCTGCAAAAACTGATCATCCTCACCAACACCCCGGCGGGGATCCAGCGCAAAGAGTTGTTGCCGGTCGCGTTCGTGCCGATGACCGGAGAGGCGCAGACGCGCTCGTCGAGCCCGTAAGCGGGCAATGTCGATAGAACCCCTCCCCTGACGGGAGAGGGCAGGGTGAGGGGGTAGAGGCATTTGTGGCTGCCGCATACCGGAACATGCCGTATGCGGTTTGAGAAGGAAAAACACACATGAATAACAAGCATGGACACATCCCACGCCGAAAGCCCGGCCTCATGCTGCATCTGATAGGGGCCATCGTATTAAGTGTGACAGCAGGGGGGCTTGCGCAAGCCGAATCGTTACCCAAAGAAGCGGTGCTGCCCTTGGCGTTGGCCCAAAAAGCCGCGGCGGCAGGTTTGGCCAAATGTGAAGAAGGCGGGTACAAAGTCAGTATCGCCATCGCCGATCGTGGAGGGAATCTGAAGGTCTTGTTGCGCGGTGATGGCGCGGGACCGCATACCACGGACAGCAGTTTTCGGAAAGCCTATACCGCGGCGAGTTTGCGACGTTCCACGCTGCACCTGGCTGAACTCATCACCAAAGTTCCCGGTATCCAAGCCTTGCGGGATATGAACGACAAGATTCTGATCCTTGGCGGGGGGCTACCGATTGAACTCGAAGGCGAAGTCGTCGGTGGGATCGGCGTCGGTGGCGCTCCGGGAGGCCACCTGGATGAAGCCTGCGCCGCAGCCGGCCTCGCCAGTCTTGGAAAGCCCCAGTAGCCAAGGCTTGCGAATGGGAGACAGGACTGAGGCGTTTGGTCAGACGGCATCGCTCAGGCAATATGGAGAATCACCATGAAGGAAATTGCGCTATCAGAGGTAAAAGATGACCTGTCGAAATACTTGCGACTTGCTGAAAAAGAGAAAATCGTGATCACAAGGCATGGAAAACCGGCCGGCGTGTTGATCGGGTTTGAATCAGAAGATGAATGGTTCGATTATCGACTGGAACACGATCCTCGATTTCTCCAACGAGTTGAGAAGGCCAGGCAAAGTCTACGAGCCGGACGTGGTGTCACGCTTGAAGACAGCGAGAAGTAACTCAGCCCCTAATTTATTGCAATCGGGCGCTTTGCGTTTTTGCCTCGGTACCCTCACCCGATAGTTAGAATTCCCGCTCCGTTGATCGTTCCGGCTTTGAGGGCTTGAAGCGCTTGGTTCGCTTCCTCCAGCCTGAAGGCTTGAGTATGCGTGCGAATGGGAATCTCCGCCGCGACGCGGAACAGGTCCAATCCGTCCTGCCTCGTGTTGGCCGTGACGCTTTGGAGAGACCGTTCTTGAAACAGATCGCAGTCATACACCAATGACGGAACGTCAGACGAATAAATGCCGGCCATGGCGACCGTGCCGCCCCGTTCCAGGGCTTGCAGCGCATGAGGCACGAGGTGCCCGACCGGCGCAAACACGATCGAGGCATGGAGCTTTTCCGGTGGTGATTCGGTGGAATGTCCTACCCAGGTTGCGCCCAGTTGTTCGGCGAGACGTTGATGGGCATCCCGGCGTGAAAAGACGTACACCGGGCAGCCCCAGTGTCGCGCAATCTGAATCGTGATATGCGCCGATGCGCCGAATCCATACAGGCCTAATCGTTGCCCGGGCTTGAGGTGACTCCGGCGTAACGCCCGGAACCCGATGATGCCCGCGCACAGGAGCGGAGCGGCTTCCGCGTCGGAAAAGATCGAAGGAATGGGGTATGCAAAACGTGCGGGCACGAGCGCATATTCCGCAAACCCGCCGTGCACGTGATAGCCGGAAAACGTTGCACTCTCGCACAGGTTTTCACGACCCGTGGTACAGAACTCACAGGTCCGGCACGTATCCTGGAGCCAGGCGATGCCTACGCGGTCGCCAAGTTTGACGGTGGTCACGTCGGCCCCGAGTCGATCGACGACCCCGACCGTTTGATGCCCGGGGATGATGGGTCTCGTGGAAGGCGGCAGTTCGGCTTCCACCACGTGCAAATCCGTCCGGCACATCCCGCACACGTGTACTTTCACCCGCACGTAGCCGGCTTCGGGTTCCGGCATCGGCACGTCCCGGAGTTGCAAGGGAGCCGTGCTCGCGTCGCCGTCATGATCGAGGATCATCGCTTTCACGACGTGTATCTTTCCCCGGCAGGTTTTTTATCTCCCAAACCCACGACGCATGGACTATAATAGGCACGTATGAAACTTCAAAAACAATATACTGCTTTAAAAAAGATGTCCAAGGAAGACTCCCCCTTTGTTGACGGCTCCCCGGCCGAACGGGTGTCCATGATCTGGGACTTGACGGCAGAATTATGGAGTTTGACCGATCCGCAAGGTGTTGAACGACGATTACATAGAGATGTTGCAAAGCTTATCCGCCCACGGAGTTAGATTTCTTGTGGTGGGCGCATATGCCATGGGTGCTCACGGGTATCCTCGGGCCACGGGGGATTTGGATCTGTGGGTGGAATCCAGCCCGGAAAACGCCAAACACATCTATCTGGCTCTCTCAGACTTTGGTGCTTCGATGGACGAGATCGACCGGCAGACGTTCGCGGAACGGGGTATCGTGTTTCAAATTGGGGTCGCCCCGCGCAGGATCGACTTGCTGACGCACATCGACGGCGTGGAGTTTAACGAAGCCTATCAAGCAAGAGAGGAAATTCAACTCGGAGGACTGACGATTTCACTTCTATCAAAGGACCACATCATTCAGAATAAAAAATCGACGGGACGGAAGAAAGACGAACTCGACGTGGAATACCTTGAAGGCCCAAGCCCGACTCAAGAAAGGAAGAATCAAGACTGAAACTCTGGGGAAGCCTGCGAACCAACCCCCTACCCCACTACAACCGCAGCCCAAACCACAACTCCCAAATCGTTGACGACTTAACGAACCAAATGTCTAGGTGGCGGGGAAATGGTGGTAAAACGGCGGATATGTTCTGTTTCTTTTTGATGTGTTCATTCCTCAAGGTAAAACATCAAGGCTCAAACGGTTTTGCCATCATACCTAACGCAAGATAATACATTTGTTTGTCTTTTTCCCCAGTTTTTTCGAATATTTCTTTGTTTTTTTCTACTTCTTCTCCGATTTTCTTTTTCACCATAAACCGTTGTTCATTTGAAAGCGAATCAATCAAAACAGAGCACACGTATTCTAACGCGCTAAATCGAGCTTGGATCTTATCATCCACGACATCCTCCTGGTTGGTGTTGGATTCTGGTTTTCATAAATTCAATTCACTGCTGACTGCTGAGAAATTCAGCCCCTGAATACGGATTTCTCTCAATATCTTTAGCCCAACGATCTGAATCGGCATCTGTGCTATAGGGCCAATGTACGGGGAAAGGACGATCTGCGTATTGCGGCAAGTCACACCCATTCGCCTGCGATTCTTTCCGCAAAGCGTGAAAATACTGATAGGCTGTATGCCATTGTAAATGAATGGCTTTGACTAACTCTTCTTTCTGCTTCATCAAGGCTTCCAGTTCTTTGACATCAATATCTTTTTTGGTAAAGCCTTGAAGCCCCATAATCCTGTGCCTTTCCATATCGTCATAGTATGAAGGCAAAATTACTTTCAATCGTTGACCCAACGCCTTTGATTGCGCAATCTGCGCATGCAATGCGAAATCATGAAGCACACATACCTGAACCACGTTCGCCTGAGCCAAAGACGAAAAAAGACATACAAACAAGAACCCTATCACACAAAGAAGTTTTGTATAGAACATCGTCCCTCCCCGAATAAAAGCGTCTGTAGTTATGACGTTTGTTTACACCGATGATTCGGTTTCTTCTTCCCATCATAGGGGAGCGCAAGCCCTCTCTCAAGTAACGCCTGGCTCAGATTTTCTATTGACTCCCCAGGGAAAGAGGCATAAGATTTTTCCTGACCTTATCGATCTCACTGATTGATCTAAACAAGAGGGGTCAACGATGAATGACCTCAGCCCACCGAAAGAGTAAGGCCCGTAGCGAGCGAAGGTTTGACCTTCTTCGGCATACGGGCTCCCGCGGTTGCCGCGAGGCAATGCTCCCGGACCGTGCTTAGCAGCACACGGTCGGAACGACCAAAGAACAGCCGGGACAAGCAGAATTCTCGAAGGATTCTCCCTCAGGCAACAGAGCCCCCGCAAGAAAACAGACCTTGCCCCTAGTGGGTCAATAACAGCAAAGAAAAAAACGCGCATAATGCGCAAACGCAGATGGGCCCGCTTTCTTTAGAAAACGGGCTCATCGTCGTTTTAGAACAGGACGCGGCCCAAAAACGTTGCTCCCGGGCCGCTCACAACGAAGGCCGAACCTCAAGGTCCTCTCGTCACGGCTGTCAATCACGTTCAATGCCCGAACCGGCTTCAGGTTCCTTTGACCCCGAGATAGAATTCCGTGTACATTTTTGTCGAGAACAACCCCGTAAGAAACCATGCGCAATTCCTTTTTTAAAGGCCACGGATTGGGCAATGATTACATTGCCCTTGATCCCAAGCAGTTGACGTTTAAGCTGACTGCCAAAACCATTCGGGCGATTTGCGATCGAAATTGGGGGGTGGGGAGTGACGGGATCCTGGCTCTGGTGCCCTCAAAAGAAGCCGACTTCGGATTGCGGATTTTCAACCCGGATGGGAGTGAAGCAGAAAAATCCGGCAACGGCTTGCGCATTTTCGGCTGCTTCCTCTATGCCACGAAAAAGACGAAGCGCCGGTCTTTTTCAGTTGAAACCAAGGGCGGGCTGGTTCACGTCGAGTTGACTTTGGATCGGAACGGGCAGGTGAATGGCGCGACCGTGGATATGGGGCGAGCCTCGTTCAGACCGAGGGACTTACCCTGCACCATTAAGGCCCCGGAGTTGATCATGCAACCGATCAAAGCCGTCGGGCAGTCCCTGCGCTTCACGGGGGTGAGTGTCGGCAATCCGCATTGTGTCGTGTTCAGGGACCGGGGCGGGTCGTGGACTCGTGAGGATTTACTTCGCATGGGGCCCGAATTGGAAACCCATCCCACCTTTCCCAAGCGCACGAACGTTCAACTGGCTGTTCCCACGGGCCCTCACGCCATGTCCATTTTAATCTGGGAGCGGGGGGCCGGAGAGACTCAGGCGTCCGGCTCCTCCGCCTGCGCGGTGGCCAGTGCGGGGGTTCGCTTGGGGTTGGTGAAAAGCCCGGTCAGGGTGTTTGCTCCAGGCGGCAGACTGGACATCACGGTGGATGCCCAGTACAGCCTGACCCTGAAAGGTCCCGTCACCGAAGTGTATCAAGGACGGTTCAGCGGAGCCTTGTTACCCGGCGTGCGGTAAGCCGTCGTCAAGACTCGCCTTTTACCGGGGGAATTGGGTTGGCGGCGTGACGTTCCACCCTTCCCCGTTCAGTGATTCCATAAACTCGACCAGGTCTTTCTTTTCCTGCTCCGTTAAATTCAGGGGCTTGATCACGGGATCAAGCTGGGGATTCGGTATTCCGCCCTGATCGTAGAAATCGACCACTTCGCGCAGGGTCGCCAGGCTGCCGTCGTGCAAGTAGGGTGCCGTGTTGGCGATTTCACGAAGGGTCGGCGTTTTGAACGCGCCCATGTCCTCGGGCTTGTTCGTCACTTCCTGGCGGCCAACGTCGTCAAACGATTTCGACTGCTTGTCCCACCCCGCGCCAAGATTATGATACCCTTCGTCGGCAAAATTGAATCCGAAATGACAGCGGAGACACTGCCCTTTCCCCAGAAACACCCGAAGCCCGTTTTGGGCATTGGCCGATAACGCCTGCTCCTCGTTCCCTAGGGCGAAGCGGTCGTAGGCGCTGTTCCCGGAGAGCAGGGTGCGTTGAAAGCTGGCAATGGCTTTGCCGATCAGGTCAGTCGTAATGGCCGGTGACCCGAAGGCCCGTTCAAATAACGGGCCATACCCGGCAATGCTCTTTACCTTGGCCACCAGTTCGTCGTGATCCTTAAACCCGTGCTCTATGGGGTTAGCGAACGGACCAACGGATTGCTCCTCAAGCGTGGCCGCCCGCCCGTCCCAAAACTGAGCCGAACTGAAGGCGCGGTTGATGGCCGTCGGAGCACTTCGCCCCCCTTTTTGCCCATGAATGCCCGTGGAGACCGGCTGCCCGTCCGTAAAGGCCAGGGACGGCAGGTGACAGCTTGCACAGGCGATCGTATCATTCGCCGACAATCGTTTATCAAAGAACAACAGCTTCCCAAGTTCCACTTTTTCTTTGGTTAAGGGGTTATCCTCGGGGATCACGAGGCTGTCTTTTTCCAATCCCAACGGGAGGATCAACTGAAAGGGAGATTGCCCCGCGCCCGGCGAGGGATCTGCCTGGATCATGCCGCTGGTGACGAAGAGCAGCAGGACTCCCGCAATGAGAACCCATCGAGGTCGAGAATCTTTGATGACGTTGAGAAAACCCTTCTGTTCTTTGTTGCCGGTCATTTTGTTCCTCCTGTTTTGCGAATCATCAATGAGAATGAGTAGAAGCATTCTCTCTTTTCATCATACATGGCAGTCGCTACGACGCGTTCCCCTCAGCAACCCGGTATTTTCGTTCGCGCTGAGCATTTAGTCAAAGCGATGTTGGCGAACTCCGGGACGGCACGCGGGCCGTCCCCTACCTCGAATGGTACGGGGACCGTACCGAAACGTCCCGGTGGAAGGCTTTGCAGGCTTCGAGGTAAAGGACCAGGTGCTTGGTTATGAATTCGTCCGGTTGCCATGCGGCGGACGTGAGGCACGCTCGATCTTGTGGAAGAATGAGGTAGGCATAGGCTTGCAGGGATCGGCCTTCCGTCACTTCCACGTCAACGCGTTGACGGGTATAGACCTCATCTTCAAAGGCGTCCAGGATTTCGAGGGTTCGACTATCCATGTCGTAGTAGACTCTGCCTGAACAGATCGCTCCTTGTACGGCGGTCATGCCCGGGTAAATCCGGCCTCTGAGCAAAAATTTGGCGAATCCTCTTGCCCGGCCTTCCGCAGAAGCCAGTGTTCTGCCGGTAACCGCTTCCATCACTTCAGGGATTTCAAGCGTCCCGTAGGTGAAGAGATGAATCATGACTCCCCGTTCATCAGACAGCCCCTATTTTGCCTCATGGAAAATCACGCCCAGGACGTCACGCCGGCCGGTCTTGAGCGGGCTGACCCCATGCCGGATCGAGGCCCGGACGTATCCGCGCGTCCCCGGGACCGGCCGTTCATGAACGGGGAAAATGAGCAGGTCTCCCAAATCGGGATTGAACGCGGTCACTCGGGCCTGTTGCCGAGCGCGGTTTTCCACGAGTACGAATTCACCGCCCTCAAACTCCTGTCCTTTCCGGCTCAGCATGACCATGGCCTGCAGAGGAAAGAGCGTCGGCCCGTAGACGTCCCGATGCAAACAATTGAAATCTCCACTGTGATACCGAAGTAGCAACGGCGTTGGTTGGGTTTGTCCCTGGCGGTGACATTCTTTGAGAAAGGCCGCCAGGGTCGAGGGGTACCGCTGGGGGCGGTTCAGCCGCTCGATCATGCGGTTGGCAATCGGTGCCAGATGCGTATACAAGTGAGTCCGTACATGCGAAACGAGCGCCGGCAGGGGATACGCAAAATACGAGTACTCGCCTTGTCCGAAGTTGTAGCGTGCCATGACGATCCTGGATCGAAAATAGCGGTCGTGGTCATAGAGTGTTCGGAGGGATCGACAGGCGGAAGATTGCACAATTTGCGGCACATGGGCATACCCGTTCGTGAGGATCGAATGTTCGACGGCAACCCAATCCAAGGCGTGAAGATCCGGAAGGCGATTTCGGTCTGACACAAGTTTTCGCTTCGTTCCAACTATGGTAGTCAAACGTTCAATTCCCCTCCGGGGCAAGGTGCTTTGGTGGTTAGGGCTCTCGGCGTCGTTTATCCTCGCGCTCTGGATGTTCCTTCCCGCCGTCGCCTCCCATTTTGTGGAACGTCAATTTGAAGCCTTCGGCTGCACGCATGTCAACGTGGTGGTCGACTATCCCGGTTTGCGACGAACCGTCAATGACAACGGTGGCCGCGATCCTGGACACTTCAGTAAGGAGTGAGATAGACTTCCGGCGAAGGTAACGGCATTCGTGAACGCGGATTCGGCCGGATGGTCATAAAAGGTCCAACATAATGGATTTCGGCACACACGTCGCTGAGGTATGGCAAACGGGCGTACTCGGGGTCAGCCTGGGGCAAGTCGTGACGGCCATTCTCGTGTTCCTGGCCTTTCTGGGCCTGCGCCGGGTATTTTTCCGGTTCGTGGTGTCCTCCCTCCGGACCCTGACCAAGAAGACCGAATCGAAACTGGATGACATGGTGCTCCACGCCGTGGAAAAGCCCTTGGAATTCGGGTTTGTGGCCGTGGGGTTCTACCTGGCCGGTCAGGTCCTTCCCATGTCCGAGGCCGTCGGCGCCACGTTCGACACGTTCATTCGATCCCTGATCTCACTGACGTTGTTCTGGTTGCTCTTTCGATCAATCGATCCCTTGTCCTCGTTCATGGATCGCGGGATCGCCATCCTGGGCAGCTCCAGCATGCGCGACACCATGAAGGGCTTCTTCGTGAAGCTGGCCAAGTTCGTCGTCATCTGCCTGGGGATCGCGGCCGTGTTTCAGGAATGGGGATTCAACGTGGCGGCGCTGCTGGGCAGTTTGGGACTGATCGGCATGGCCGTGGCCTTGGGCGCGCGCGAGTTCATTGCGAATTTGTTTGCGGGGCTGACCATCTTCCTGGATCGGATGTTTGAAAAGGGCAATTGGATTCGCACGCCGGACGTGGACGGGCTCGTCGAGGACATCGGCTTTCGCGCTACCAAGATTCGACAGTTCGACAAAGCCCTGGTGACCATTCCCAACTCGCGGTTGGCAGGGGAAGCGCTGGTGAATTTTTCCCGCATGACGAATCGACGAATCTATTGGAGCATCGGAGTCGAATATCGCACGACCCGGGATCAACTGCGGATGATCGTGCAGGACATTCTGGAATACGTGAAATCCCACGAGGACTTTGAAACGGATCCGGCACGAACCAAGACGTTCGTCTTCGTGGATGCCTTTGACGCGTCCAGTATCAATATCATGGTGTACTGTTTTACCAAGACCACGGACTGGGGGAAATGGCTGGCCTGTAAGGAGCGCCTGGCCTACAAGGTCAAAGACATTGTCGAAGGCCACGGCGTCGCGTTCGCGTTCCCCTCCACCTCGCTCTACGTCGAAACGCTTCCCTTTGGGATCCCCGAGACGTTTCCGCTTCCCGGCAAGCCCCAGCCGCAGCAGGTTCCCTCTTTGCCCTCTTGAGGGGGGACGCAGGGCCTTTGTCATTCGCAGTCACGGCATCTGAGCGGTGCCACTCGCCTTATCCGAACCCCTCTCCCCGTTGAGGAAACGGGCTGGGGTGAGAAGGGACTCCAGGAAAATGTTACATTTTGTAATAATTTGTTGTTTTTGTACAATATGTACATATTGTACAAAACTGTACGAAATTGTACAAAATGCAAGATTCATGCAATTTCGCACGATTCCATCTCGGGCATGGTCAGCCCCCGTGTGAGTAAACTAACCGGGAGCCGTTTTTGCCATCTTTTCCGGGTGAAGGAGGAAAGATATGCCGGCGATCGAAATCAGGAAGGCCTTGGTCGCGGAAATAAAATTTATTACGACATGGGAGAATAGACGCGCGTGTCGTTATCCTACCGCGGCCTAGCACATGTGTGGTCTGAAAGAAAGCATCATAAGGCATGTGCCTTTTAAAATCTCTCAAAGATCTACTAATCTCTACCATGTATTCTCTCGGCCGTCTTGTCCCTGAGTTCAGTATTACCGGCAACCTCTGCCATTAAACCCGTCGAAATCAAAGCAAAATTATATGTAGAAATGAGTAATTCCCCCATCTCGTCTTCTGTATAGGTTGGTTCAATATCGTCACCTGAAAATTGTTTCTCAAGTTGATGATAGCCTGTATGGACGAAATCGTGCATCATCTGCAATTGGTCATTTATGATCTCGAATCGAATGCCGCCTCTGTCCCCAAGTCTTTTTTCAATGGCCCGAACGAGCTTCCAAAGTGACAAATCTAGCTTGTCTTTCTTATCTTTTTTAAACTCCTTAAATCCCTTAAATTTTTTCAGTTCTTCCTCCGTGGCACAACGAAAAAACCATTCCCCTCGAATAAGCGCTTCAAGGATTAGACGACGAAAGGCGTTGGCGGAGGCGTACTGCTTGTGTTCTACGAGTAGTACCACTGCTGCGCAATGTTGTCTGGACACAAAGAAGCATCCCATTGCGACCTTAGATCGCTCCGTTTCGTCGATTCTAAATGTAAGACCAGCAGTCTCGGCGTCTATCCATTGCAAGAGATTTTTACTTTCTGCGATTTTCTCTATGAGAGACACCTCAACCTCCTTTATTTGATGTTTTCGCTCTGCTATGAAGTCACTGCCAATTGGCACAAAACTATAGACAGCTTTTCTGTTTCAGCCATCGAGTCTATGCTGAACCGATCAATCGATCAACGAGGCATCATCCGTTTGCCTGATCTCTATGAACAGATTCGCCAAACCGACGTTTCTTAGAATCCTGTTCTTGAAGGCAGGCTTAGCCGTTCCGTATGCTGGCGGAAAAGGAAAAGATTTTTTTGCCATTCATTGATCGGCTAATCATGTCCTGCAAGATGAGAGAGTATGCGATAATGGGGAAAAGGCAAAAAGGTCACTATAAGCACCGCATTGAGTTGCAAGGCATGTTCGCATCGGCGCTGTTGGTGCTTGCGCTACTCGGCGCACAGGCCACGGAGGCGCAGACATTTGAGGAAGCCTCGGCTGCGTATAGGCGGAGTGACTTTGCCGTTGCCTTCGAGTCGTTCCTCGACCTTGCTGCACAGGGCCATGCTGATGCTCAGGCCTTGGTCGGGCGCATGTATGCTGATGGCAGAGGCGTACGACAGGACAATACTGAGGCTGTACGCTGGTTTCGCCAGGCGGCCGAGCAGGGCCATGACTTGGCTCAAGCCGAACTCGGGTTCATGTACCTTTTGGAGATTGCCGTGCCGCGGGACGATATTGAGGCAGCACGCTGGGTTCGTTGGGTAGCCGAGCGGGGCAACGACTTTGCTCAGTACAGGCTCGGGGTCATATACGATGAGGGTAAGGGCGTGGCACAAGACTATGCCGAGGCGGTGCGCTGGTTTAGTCGGGCCGCAGAGCAGGGCAATGCCCGTGCTCAGCACGCTCTCGGGAAAATGCACGGTCAGGGTAAAGGCGTGCATCAGGATTATGCCGAGGCCGTACGCTGGCATCGCCAGGCCGCGGAGCAGGGCTTAACCGTTGCTCAGTTCATGCTTGGGCTCATGTACGCCGATGGTCGGG
>Ga0209021_1002651_pt1 | contig 15328 bp, 9 predicted proteins | sample PinacodermFT_FD_187299 | JGI IMG/M metagenome (GOLD analysis project Ga0209021, IMG submission 187299) | Host-associated microbial community of the marine sponge Aplysina aerophoba from Gulf of Piran - sponge pinacoderm, lysed by freeze-thaw... | ecosystem: Host-associated > Porifera > Sponge >... | reverse complement strand
CCCGCTTCATCAGCGCCGAGCTTCTTCTCCGGACGGCGTCGGAAGCCGGGAACCAGACCGAAGATAACCCAGCTCGACAAACTCATGTCGATCACTGCAACAAGCGTTTGATCTTCCTCAAATGGGACGAAAGAGTGGTTGAGGCCATCACCTGATGACATGGGGATTCTCCTGTTCGGGGATGAACTAAAACGACGAGACCGTCACGAACCCGTCGCTAGCCCCATAGTATCTACCATGGTGAGAATGGGCGGCTACGTTGGTGAGATTCCGCAGCCGTCTCGAACTCGCGTCTGCATCGCGACCAGCCGCTCTGATCGCACCTTGGGAATCTGAGGATTTCAGTCCTGCAGCGACCTCTGAAACGATGGGTCTGGATCACTGGAACCAGGAAACTGCCAGCCCATTTGGGTGACCGAACTGATAACCGCGCACGAAACTTCGGCCACGTGGCGCTGCACCTGATCCAAGAACTCACAGTCAATTGGAGCGTCGAAGACATTCAGCTTCTGATCGACGAACAGGGGAACAGATGCACCATTCTCGTCGGGTGCTGACCAAGACCCATGACACAAGACGTTTCGAAGCCTTGCGGATTTTCGTAGGTGATCAAGCAGAACATCTAAGTTTTCTACAACTGCATCTGGATGTTCGCGAACAGATTTACCGTATTGATCAATAAGATTACCCAAGGGATTCGTCAGCGCTCTCTCCAGCGTCGGCAACCATTTTTCAAACGCTGCATCGATTTCTGTCGCCTCATAGCGTCTCGTCGCGGTGAAGGAATAGATTGCCTTCCCCAGAATCTCCTCCAAGAACCCGTAGGTCGCCACGGCGCGCCCCAGACGCTCCCAGAACACTGCGTCATGACGATGAGTAGGAAAGTCGAACGGGAGCGCATCCATATCCACAATCCAAGTCATCCCCGCCTTCTCCCAGGACCGCATAGACCGTCTCCCACTATTTTCTGAACGTACGTGTGTGCTGCCGCCTTACTTCTAGCCTGCGCAGCATAGCAGCATAGGCTGCTTGCAGCGTTCCCACTGGGCTGCCACGGTCGAATTTCAGCCGCGCAAATTTACTTGCGAGTACGATACACCTAGATCTTTCGCGAGCCGGGTCAGGTCGGCCGATAGCCGGCACTCACTGACGAGCAACGAATTTACTGATCTACCGGATTGTTCCTGTGCTTGGAGCACCGCCTGATACTTTATGCACTGAAAAATGCCGCGTCGAAGATCGTACCAATTCGAATCCCGCGATTTGACCTCAATGGCAAGAAGTTCCCTTGCCGTGGTAAACACGATGTCAACACGATCACCTGAAAGAAGTTCCTTTTCTGTTTCCACCTTGGCGGATCCAAAACGCCTTCCGATTCTCTTGGGATGTCGCATAACCCATATTCGAAGAGCTCTATGGTTGGCACCCTCGCCACCGCCACCTCGTGGAGATCGACTATCCTCTGCGGGCGTACATTGAGGATCAGGGACATATCTCCCAAACAATTCCCCGTACACCGCATCCCAATCGGGAAACCGATAGACCTCCTCAGCAGCCTGCATCACTAGTTCGGTCCAAAGTTCGGGATGCGAAGTTCGAACGCCTTCCTCCTCGAGCCGAATCTCGGCGGGGTTCCTGTTTGCTAGGAATTCGCGAGCCTCGTCTCCGGGTTCCCCAGTGTCGTTTCGGACGAGAAGCACATTGAGCAAAGGGGCATCCTCATCCAACTCTAGAATCCGGTACTGCATCTCCCCCACGACCACACCCATTCTGACGGCCGGGAATATTCGACCAAACCCGCATTCCTTCTCCAACCTTGAAGCAGCCTCTCCATAGGTGAGGTTTGTGTGATGTGCCGCCGCACCGACTAGCCAACGTGCAAGTGGTTCGGTTGCCCGCGGGCTTCCGAGATTCGCATTCGTCGCCTTGATCCGTTCCACGATGCTGTAGCCCAGCACCTCGGAAAGATGGAGTCTGGACTCGTTGGCGTGGAATCGACCAGGTCCACGTGGCGGCAGCTCCCCCAATCCCTCGTGCACGTGTGCTGCGCGTGCGATCAGCTTCTGGTCGTACCGCCGGTTTCCCACTTCAACGAGCCATCTGGTCGATCGTCCCCCTCCGTACTTTCGAAGCATCGCATCCAGACCGATGCGATTGAACTCTTCGAGAGCCAGATCAACCCCGTTGCTCGTAATGCCACCACCCCCCGGATACGCGCCAGATTCGTTGTCTGCGAGAGAGGGCTTCGCCTTCCCCCACACGGCACGCTTTGGCGAGTTTCGCACCGCCGCCAACTCTCCCTCCCCTGCCTTCTTCCTAGCCTCCTGACCACCACACCTTCAATAACTCTTGCGCCCTCATGGAGTGTTTCCCTTCGGCGCTTGCCAAACATTCAAGGCGGGACTTGACTGCTTCAACGTCAACAAAGTTCTTAAGAAAATGTGCTGGCACATGTGGGATATTATTCTGCTCGCTACTACTCACATACTTCAGGTCACCTAGAGTATCCAATAGACCTTCGTCGGATTCACATGCTAATGTCAACAAACCTTCCGGTCCGTCCGACGATCCCGTTACTTCCTTCCACGCATACAGGACGTCGTAGGGTGATGACAACTTTACCAACTCCTCTGGCTTCAACAACTCGAATTGGTCTGTTTGACACTTTACGGCGGTCTTCAACTCTTCCTCAGTCAGATACACTCTGTCCATATCAGCGCTATCTCCACTTCCCATAGCTGCGAACTGCTCACGAAGTATAGCTGCGCTAACACCCAAGTTGCTGCCTTCACAAAACAAAACGCGTATTGCTTCACCCCGGCGCTCCTCATTTACAATACGAAAAATCTCTCTCGTCATTACTTTGACCCGAATGTCGAACTCTTTGTCGAAGCCAAACTGTCTTTCCACCTTCGACGTCTCCTTAAGCATTTCGGCGTTCGCAATCACGGCCTTAAGCCAACGAACGGGCTCTTTGATCGCCCTGTTTCTTGCATCAAAAATCACCCGACTGACGACTTGATCGCCTACATCGCGCCCAACCGACGATCCAAGAGATATTAAGTCTCGAATCACTTCGTTTAGTTTCGACACCGAAACCATGGCACCTGCCTTCAATGCTGCCCACTCATCGTCTGTGACTGCATGAGACGGAGGATCAAGAGCAAAATAGAGCCGCCAATGCCACGGTGACGACAGACGGCGCTCCTCTCGAAAATGATCCAATTCTGCGGCTTCTATCTCGTGCGTCCATCTTCCCGGTCCCGTCGAATTTTCATCAAGGCTGTCCTGCGTGACTCCGGCTAACAGCCGGTCCAAATAGTGGAAATCGATCGAGTCCATTCCCTCCTCGTCTTTGTATTCCCTCCAACCTAGCGTCTTAAGTATTTTCACTAGCTCACTCTGATCCCCAAACGTGCCTGAGATTCGTCCCCCAATTGCCACCGCATCTAGAGACTGAAGGTACCTCGTCACCCACGAGTATAGGTCCGCATCGGGTTCTGCCGCCTTCTCCTTCACCATTTGTAACCAGATGAGGTCCAACAAATCAGCCTTCGCTTCCAACCGCGGCCAAAGCGCTCTTACAGAGAAAAGCAAGCGCTTTACATCTCGTGGTGTCCTCAGCAAGCGACCAGCCCAAGCATCCAACACCACCTGAACCCGAGGCGATGCGTCATCTATTGCTGTTGGAAAGAGCTTGTCGATCTCGTCCCGTAGCCACCGTCGCAACCGAAATGGCTCCAGGGGTGGCACCTTGAAAGAGAATTGAATTATCTTCTCCAAGTATGCATTACCGTCCTTTATGAGCGCATTCTCCGAAATTGAAGCGGCCAAGGCCGGACGATCATATGCGAGAAAATATGTTATGGCGGGAAAGTCTGCCACGGTTTTCACCAATCTCAGCACTTCAAGCGCGTCTTCAGGGTCCAAACGGTCCAAGTCATCAATAACAACAACAATGCGAAAGCTGCTATCTGCGTTGGCAATTTGTCGTAGACATCGAACAAGGTTAGATTTCAACTCTTCAAGAGAGCGCTCACCGGGCTTTATTGCTCTTCCTAGACGACCCGACAGGTTAGCGACTACGGCAGCATTTAACGTAGGGTCAACCGCTGACGCAGCGGTAGAAGCAAGAGTCGTTAATCCTGCAAAGCGGCTCATCGCTTTTCGAGTTGACCGAATATGTTTACCAACTAAACGTCTTCTCATTCTAAGCCACTTGCGAAATTGTCTTCTGTCACCAAAGGAGTGAAGAAGTCGTGTTCTTCGAGAGGCCGTGTCTATGGCTTTGTCCAGTTGTTCGAAGAATTCGGAAATCAACGCTGTCCGGTTGGAAATCAGCCACGGAGAAAATGGAACAACTATCAACCCTACGCCTTGAGAAGAACTCTGCTGATCTCTTTCCTCTAACTCTTTGCGCAATAGTTTAAGAATGCTCGATTTGCCAGAGCCCCACGGTCCGTCAATACCCACGGCCAGTGTAGAAGTGTTGGATTGGGACAGAATGATGGCTCGCAGCGTGACGGCGAGCTCACCGTACCCGAGGACATCCTGATCGTCGTTAACAATCGGCTGATCAAGCAAATGTTCGTCTATTGACAAGCTTTGATTTATCGACACAGGGGTCATTTTCCATCAATGCTGAGTTCGCGTCGTCCAAATCGTATCTGCTTCTATAGGCTCCGCCCGTCTCTGCATGGACGGCGTACTCGGTCTGTCTGACTTTCGGTGAGAGGTAGTCTTGTAACCCAGGAGCATTGCTTCATTGTTGATTCTCAAATTGTGATTCCCTTCGGAGGGGTCCTTGCAAGCAAATAAGGACTCCTTTCTTCGGTTGGCACCATTCGCGTCTACTATTCCTCTACGAGTTCTACTCCTGCGACCTGGATTGTCAAACATTGCCCAGGCCACTTGAGAAGGCATCGCCACGATGCCTTGCGTCAGCGTGAATGTTGGCGGACCTGTCGTCAACTCTGGCGGTTGACCCCCCGACGCGAGTTCCGCTTGGATTCGGTAAAGGTTCATTCCTGTCCATGTGGCAGGCCGACAGCAATTGCGGCCACGCCGTGCAGGGACCCTCCGCGCCGATAGCTCCCGCGTTTGCTCACGGTCGTCCTCACTTGACAGCTCGCCACAACTGATCCATACGCGTTGGACTTTGTTCCGTAATGAGGCAATCGCCCAGACGGGCAGTGGTGTGGCCTTCCTTGAATCCGACTAGATGGTAGCAACGACTTAGCGATCTCACCCACGAACGAGGTCAACTTCCACGGGTCGGCCGAATGACCACCGAGGGTTCGGGCAATCGTTCCGAGAATCCGTGCTCAGCCGTCCCAAGAGAGGTAGTCAATGCCCGGAGTGCGCAGAGATCCGTCATCTGGGCGCACCAAGCGCAGCCTTGGGCCGGTCCGGTCCATGGATACACGGAACGGTTGCCAGGGTTCGGGCGGCAAAATGGACATCAGCTGCCTAGGGCAACCACTGTACGTCCTGCTATTGAAAAATCTCGCATTCGGTTTGATGATGGATACTGTACTCTTGTCGAAATGGCCTCCCTAAGAAGGGTTAATTTCTTGCTATATTACAATGCATTATGAGTTTTGATCACGAGACACACCGGCTTTAGTCCGTGGACAGCTGGTCGGCCGGACGTCCGTCAGGATCGCCGCTCAGCCGTGCTGACGGCGGTCGTGCCACAGGGAGGGCGCCAGGTCGCCCCAGAGCTGCTGGCCGCCGCGGGTGCGAAGCCCGGTGCAGACGATGATCTCGGTGCGGGCGGGGCGCATGTCCCTGACCCCCTTGAGCGTGGCGGTGACGCACCTCGCCCGGCGCCCGTTGCCCTTCGCCGGCGTCTCGCCGGGCCAGGGGCGGATATCGCCGTCGGCGTGAGCTTTGAACCGTTCGACCACGTATTTCTCGTCGGCTTGGCCACTTCCGAAGAGGTGAACCAGAAAGGTCGCCGCGGTGTTGCCGGGAACCGCCATTGCTGCATTCATCGTGCCGTCTCCGTCCTGCCGTGGGTGGGAACGACGGCGGCGCCATCCTCGGGGACGCCCACCGCCGCCCCGCTTCCGGCACGCCCTCCACTCTCGACGGCGCGCGGCAATGCGGAGGCGCGGCTGAACGGCGGGCTATACGGATGTCGCCCGACACGGCACCGGTGTGGCCTCTCCGGTCAGGGTGTCGCGCGCCGGTGTCTTGATTGCATCGCAGTCACTCATAGAATGCAGCCGACCAGCGGGCGGACGATCGCGGGCATGGCGAGAATCACGATCCGCAATCTAGATGACGACGTGAAAACGCGGCCGCGCTTGCGGGCCGCGATGCGCAATCCGCCGGACTTCTCCTGAGCCGGCCGGATGTATGTCATAGACACGAATGTCGCGTCCGAACTGATGCGGCTTTCATCGTCCCCTGCCGTCGCGGCGTGGATTGCCGGTCGGGACGCGGAAGAGCTGTGCCTGACGGCTTCAGCGAGGCCGAACTGCTGTACGGCGTCGCGATCGTGCCGGCGGGGCGACGGCCAACGATCTGCAAGCTGACCCTCTTGGGGCTGACAGGAACGACAGCCGAGATAAGCTCTCGTCAACTTGCCAATTTTGTATTATTTTCACTTTCTTGAGATTAGCGGGCTCAGTTGAGAGGCAGGACGGCTGATGGCCGACACCGACGTTATGACCGTGCGCGAGTTGGCCGAGTACCTGAAGGTCAAGGAGCGTACGATTTATCGGTTGGTCGCTCAGGGAGATGTTCCGGCATTCAAGGTCGGGGGTCCTGGCGTTTCAGAAAAGGAGAAATCGATAAATGGACGGAATCGCATGCCATCGGGCCGAACGACACAGAGGAAAGAGCAGAACAGGATGAATGATTGTCCCAACGATGTTCGGGATGTGCCATCCATGGTAGACCTGCCCGTTTCCGGCCCGAGTCGCTTGGGTATGACGGATTGGACATGAAGGAACCTGGCCGTTGAGTGGTGACGCTCCCCTGAGCGAAGGACAGATCGTCACCGGCCCGTTGTTCAGTGAGCCGATGCGGGTGGAAACCGTTCGCGCCAATGGCCCCGACGCCTGGGTCGCGGGCCTTGTCGGGTTGCAGTCGGAGCAGTTTCGCCGGGTCACGCTGACTGCGGATGACATCTCGGGCCTGAGCATCGCCGACTCCGCCCTCTCCTACGACGGCGACGGACGGCTTCTGCGCCTCGGCCTTCAAGCCTATTCTCTGGGCATTGCCTACGAATTCGACCCGTATTTCGGGCTCTCCATCTCCCGGGTCGATCCGCTGCCGCATCAGCTCGAAGCCGTCTACGAGCATCTCCTCAAGCTCCCCAGCGTGCGGTTCCTGCTCGCCGATGACGCGGGCGCTGGGAAGACAATCATGGCGGGCCTGTTGGTCCGCGAACTCAAGCTCCGGGGCCTCGCCGAGCGGATCCTCGTCGTTTGCCCGGCGAATCTGGCCTTCCAATGGCAGCGCGAGCTCAAGGAGAAGTTCGACGAGAAATTCCTCGTACTCAAGGGCGGCGACATCCGCGATCAGTTCGGCGTCAATCAATGGCTGGAGCAGAAGCAGGTTATCACCTCGCTCGACCTCGCCAAGCGTGACGAGATCCTGCCCGGACTACGTCAGGTGCATTGGGACATGGTGATCGTCGACGAGGCGCACCGCATGTCGTGGTCGCCACCGGCTCGCAAGACGGCGCGCTATGCGCTCGGCGAACTTCTGCGTGATAGCGCCGATCACATCCTTCTGTTGACTGCCACGCCGCACAAAGGCGATCCGCAGAATTTCACGCTGTTCCTTCAACTCCTCGATCGCGACGCCTACGCTGACGTGAAATCCATCCGCGAGGCCATGGACCGGCAGCGGGCGCCTTTCTACCTCCGCCGCACCAAGGAGGCGATGGTCTATTTTCCGGAGCGGCAGGCAGACGGAACGTGGGCGGCGCAGCCGGTTTTCACGAAGCGCATTCCGCGCACGGCCGATTTCGCCATCGATGGGCCCGAGTTCGAGCTCTACCAGGAGGTTACCCGCTTCGTGAAGCGCCAAAGCGTCCGCGCCGCGGCGCAAGGTGACGATCCGAGGGCGCGGGCCGTCGGCTTCCTAATGTCGCTTTATCAGAGGCGTCTCGCCTCCAGCACTCACGCCATGCGCCGATCGCTTGAAAATCGAGCCAAGCGCTTGGAGGACGGCCTCCAGCGGGCGCAGGAGTTGGTGCAGAAGGCGCCGCCCACACTGCCCGAACCGGAAGAACTGGAAGAACTGGAGGACGCCGAGCGGGAACGCCTGGAGGAGATGCTCGAGGCAATCACGCTGGCCGGCAACGCGGAGCAGGTGCGCGAAGAAATTATCGAGCTTAGGGAACTTGCCGAAGAGGCGAAGAAGGTCGAGGGATCAGGAGCCGAAGCGAAACTCAGTCGGCTCAAGGGCATCATGCAGGACGAGGGTTTCTTCGAGAATTCCGACCAGCGCCTGCTGTTGTTCACAGAATTCAAGGACACTCTCGACTATCTGATGGAACAGCTGAAGGCTTGGGGCTTCGTCGTCGGCTGTATCCATGGCGGCATGAAGCCGGGCTCGCGCGACGAATCGGGAAGCCGCCTCTACACTGAACAGCAGTTCCGCGAAGGCCATATTCAGGTCTTGGTGGCTACCGAGGCGGCCGGCGAAGGCATCAACCTTCAGTGCTGCCACATCCTCTTCAACTACGACATCCCCTGGAATCCGAACCGGCTCGAACAACGCATGGGCCGCATCCACCGATACGGCCAGCGTCATGACTGCCTGATCTTCAACTTCGTCGCCACCAACACCATCGAAGGCCGGGTGCTCCAGCGCCTGCATCAAAAGCTTCAGGAAATCCGCGATGCCCTCGATGACGACGCGGTGTTCAACGTGGTCGGCGAGGTCCTGCCGGCCGCCCATGTGGAGCGCGTGCTCCGGGACTACTACGCCGGCAAGCTCGGCGACGCCGATCTGGAAGATCGGCTCTTAAGGGACGTGGACGAAGGCCACTTCCGGGCCATCTGCCAGACGGCTCTGGAAGGCCTCGCCTCCAAGAAGCTCAACCTCGAAATGCTCATCGAACGCCGGGCCCGCGCTCAGGAACGCCGCGTGGTGCCTGAGACCATCGCGCGTTTCATCAAGGAGGGTGCCGAACGCGCCGCGCTCGCGCTAAAGCCCATCGGCAGTCTGGCCCATACGTTTGAGCCGGGGCGGACACCGCCATCCTTGAGGAAATATGAGCGCGAGGCGAGCTGGAAGCTTCCGGAACTCGCGGCCCGTTATCCCCGCCTGTCGACGGACCGCGAGGCGGCGGAAGCAGACAACCTCGAATGGGTCACACCGGGGCATCCACTGTTCGAGGCCCTGCGCCGGCACAGCCTCGAACTCGGCCGCGACGCCTTCGCCAAGGGCGCCTGTTTTCACTCCCTCGAACACGAGGCGCCGGCACGGCTCGACTTCTACCGGGCTCGCGTTGTGGATGGCATCGGACATGTTATTCACGAACGACTGTTCACTGTGGAGCTGACGGATGATGGCACCCCTTGCCTCCGGGAGCCGGATGTCCTTGGAGACCTGAGCCCCGCCACCGCATCGACTGAATTGCCGTCCCTGGCGCTTCTTCCGGAGGCGACCGCTTGGCTCAACGAGCATGCGCTGGTCCCATTTATCAATGAGGTTCGTGCCGAGCGGCTGGCCGAGGTCGAGCGCATCGCAGAGCACGTCGAGCTGTCGTTGACTGAGGTTCTGCAGCGCATCGACGAGGAGATCGGCCGTGCCGCCGAAGAGGTGGCGAACGAAGTGACCGGCGCCGAGGGCCGCCTTGCCCAGGCCGAAACCCGCCACTCCGAAGTCCTGGCTCGGCGCGAACGCCGCCGTGAAGAACTCAAGCGCCAACGGGCGGTGACGCTACAGGGCGTTGAGCGGCTGGCGAGCGTCCTGATCCTGCCCCATCCCCAACGCGACTCCTTGGACGTCCGGCGGCTGCGCCCCAACCCGGAAACCGAGATGACCGCGATGCGCGTGGTCATGGAGCACGAAGAGGCGCAGGGCCGGCAGGTCTATGACATCCACGAGAAGAACCTCGGCTACGACGTCACCAGCCTGGACCTGGAAACCGGGGAACTTCGGCTGATCGAAATCAAGGGTCTCGCCGCCGCGACCGGCAGTATCCTGCTCACGCCGAAGGAGCGCCGCGTGGCCGAGGACCGGCGCGATTGTTACTGGCTCTATGTGGTGACCAACTGCGCCACGGCGCCCGAGCTTCAAGAGCCGGTCAAGGACCCCGCTCGGTTCCCGTGGCATGAGGTCACCAAGGTGCAGCACTACTGGCTCCAGGTGGACGCGATGACCAAACCCATGGGGCTACGGGAAGACCAGGTGCCGTATGGACCCGGGGAGGCGGACGAATGAGCAAACGGAATGACCTACTAGAATCCATTGCTAACACGATCGCCGACTATCGGGCGGGTGATATTCCCGAACCAACACCGGACCATGTCGACCGTTGGATCAGTCAGTTCGACGCCGCCGTACAGGTTCCGTTGCTGCGTGAAATCGACCATGTATTCGAAAGGACATACTTTTCGAAGGACGATGTCACTCGGTTCTTCGCTAATCAGATCGAACATGAAGAGCTTGCGGGCGATGATCCGTGTGAATTCTGGCAAGCGGCGCACCTGCTTGATATTCAGCAGCACGGGAACAGTCAGACGGATCTCCGTGAGCTGTTCAGCGAAGCGTTGAAAGAAGAGTGCGACCTTGAAATCGATGAATGTGGTTCGGCTAGTGGAGACTTCATCTATTTGGACGACGTACTGTTCAGCGGCGGCCGAGTTGGGACTGACCTCGCCGCCTGGGTCGCGAACGCGGCTCCGAAGAATTCGACCGTTCATATCATGGTCATCGCGACCCATCGTCTTGGCGAATGGCAGTGCATCGAACGCCTCAAAAAGGACGCTGCGGCAGCCGGAAAACAATTGGAACTACATTGCTGGGCCGCCGCTCGCTTCGAAAACCGATTCAAGTATCGCCATACGTCCGAGGTGCTCTGGCCGACGGTTGTTCCTGAAGATGCCGCCCTGCAGGCCTATATTGCGGAAGAGAAGAAATTTCCATTCGAGCCACGCCAGCCAGGCGAAAAGATTGAGCATGCGATCTTTTCCTCGGAGGAGAACCGCCAACTTCTCGAACGGGAGCTACTTCTTGCCGGCATGCGGATACGGTCGTTCAGCCGAAACCCCAGCCCGGCCTTGAGGCCCTTAGGATTCAGCGCGTTCGGCCTCGGTTTCGGTTCGATGATGGTGACGTTCCGGAATTGTCCGAATAATAGCCCGCTCGCGCTCTGGTGGGGCGACCCGGACGCCAATCCAGGTCATCCCTTCAGAAACTGGTGTCCTCTATTGCCGCGTAAGACCTACACCCCAGGAGGTGGATTTCGATGACATCGACTTCTGATGGGCGCAGCAACGGCCAGACACGCATTTACGACCGCGCCGATAGCGTCGTCTTTCGCAAGACGAAGGAAGCGTTTGGAGGCCTCTCGAATATGGCGGGCGGCTTCCCGCTTGAGGTCAACGGTATTCGCATTCTCACCTCGGAAGCACTTTATCAGGCTTGCCGTTTCCCACACCTCCCGGAGGTGCAAAGGATGATTATCGAGCAAAAGAGCCCGATGACGGCGAAGATGAAAGGCAAGCCGCACCGCCATGAATCGCGACGCGATTGGGACCGAGTACGGACCAAGATCATGCGCTGGTGTCTTCGCGTGAAACTTGTTCAGAATTGTGTGAAATTTGCGGACCTGCTTCTAGAGACCGGAAACAAGCCGATCGTCGAGGAGTCGAAGAAAGACGATTTCTGGGGCGCGAAACCGTTAGATGACGGGACGCTTAAGGGAAGAAATGTCTTGGGGCGTCTACTGATGGAGCTCCGAGAAGAACTCCTGAGTCAGAATAGACAAGCGTATGAACGGATCGCACCGCTTAAGATTCCAGACTTCAATCTCTTTGGCTCAGCAATTGACGCCGTTATGGCACCGAAGGAAAAAGAGTCAGAGAAATCCGAGTTTCAGGATGCGCCTTTGTTCTCGCAACCACCCCTTCCAGGGCTCTCTGCTGAAGAACCGGCATTGGAGCGGGCCGGATCTCCCAATGCCGCTAGAATTGTCATGGGCATTAATGAATCGACTAAGAACACAGGAAGTATCAACTCTATCCCAAAGGAGTGCAAGCGGCTAGCCGAAGTAGATTTCCCAGTTGCTCAAGTCTCCGATTACTCTGTGAGGGAAAACAATGTACGCCACGGCCACCCTAAGAACATTCACTGGTGGCGCGCTCGACGACCGTTGGCGGCATGTAGAGCTATGATTTTGGCTCTGGCGTTCCCGGATCCGATAGACCCCTACTGCCCGAGGGCATTCAAGGAACAAGCCATAAAACTTCTCTCACGGTTACCAGGCCGAGTGGGGACTACGGACCAGGACCTACAGCATGCGTTGTTACGATTCATTGCAGACTTTGCTCAGTGGGATCTGGCACGAGAACCAGCCTACTTGGAGGTCGCAAGAGAACTTGTGTCGGCGGCACACCCAGATGAACCGCCGTTGGTCGTTGATCCATTTGCCGGCGGAGGCGCAATTCCTTTAGAGGCGCTTAGGACCGGTTGTGATGCATTTGCGAGCGACCTCAATCCGGTCTCCTCATTAATCCTTAAAGTCATGCTTGAGGATCTACCTCGTCAAGGAGCGGGTTTTCAACATGATCTCCGGGTTGCATTTGATAGGTTGATTTCTGACGTCCGGCTAGATCTGAGGGAAGTTTATCCGACCGATCCTGATGGTGCACAACCCATCACTTATTTATGGGCCCGAACGGTGACTTGTGAGTCTCCTTCATGCGGCGCCGAGATTCCGTTAATTCGAAGTTTTTGGTTGAGCAAGAAGGCGAATAGGAGAATCGCACTTTACTATAAGATAGTTGAACGGAATAGTGACGTTCCACTGATTGATCTTGAGATTATTTCCCCAAGAACTGATGGCGAGGTTCCACAACCTACGATTAGAGGTGGAAAAGCGACTTGCCCAGCCTGCAACACCTCGCTATCCTCGAATAGAGTAATGAGCCAATTGACCGCCCAAAAAGGCGGAGCAAATATTGTTTTTGATGAACAGGGCCAAAGAACGCACGGAGCCCGTTTACTAGCTGTAGCAACATTGAAACCCGGCAATATAGGGCGCCACTACAGACTTGCTCAATCACATGATTATGTAGCTCTAGTTCGAGCAGAAGAAAGATTGCGGAGTTTCAAAGAAGATTTATCAGAAGGTTCCCTCTCAATAACGCCTGATGAGCCGATCAACCCTATACGACCGTCCCCAAATGCGCGAGGCCTTTCGGCTCCTACGAGATATGGAATTCTCACGTTTGCTGATTTGTTTACTCGTCGGCAGCTGCTTAGCCTCATAACGCTTACGCGCGAGGTCCGTATTCTGAACGAAGCACATGCCGAGATACTCTGCCTCGCTCTCTGCAAACTGACGGATCTAGCCAACTCAATGACACGGTGGGAACCTATTGCGGAGTGCCCGCGACAGATGTTCAGTCGCCAAGCGATTTCAATGACATGGGACTTCACTGAGGGCGTTCCGATCTCGAATTCGAGCGCAAGCTTCGAAACATGTTTCGACGGTTTGCTCGACGGTTTGCGTTCTTTAGATTTCAAATATTCTTCTTCATCACCACAAATGGCAGATGCTGCTAATTCTCCGCTTCCTGATGATTCCGCCGCGATTTGGTTTACTGATCCTCCGTACTACGATGCGATCCCTTACGCCGATTTGTCAGATTTTTTCTTTGTTTGGCTAAAGAGGACGCTACCAGAAAATAGGTTCGTGAACAGCCCATTAGTTTCGGTTGATCTATTGACACCCAAGAACGAGGAATGCGTTTGGAATCGCGCACACAAGATATGCGGCAAACCTAAGGATGGCCACTTCTTCGAGGAAACGATAGCAAAGTGTTTCTTGGAAGGAAAGCGCGTACTTAAGGACGATGGGATTGGATGTGTTGTTTTCGCCCACAAAACAACTGAAGGATGGGAAGCCCTTCTTTCAGGGTTGATACAAGGTGGGTGGGTCATCACAAGCTCATGGCCCATTGAAACCGAAACCACAAACCGTCTGACTGCGAGAAACACTGCGTCACTAGCGACGAGTGTCCATCTCGTCTGCCGTCCCCGCGCAGGCGATGCCGCAGTAGGTGATTGGTCGGATGTTCTCCAACGATTGCCGGTCCGCGTTGGAGACTGGATGGAGCGCCTGCAGAGCGAAGGCGTGCGGGGAGCCGACCTCGTGTTTGCCTGCATTGGTCCCGCTCTTGAGATATTCAGCCGGCATTCAAGAGTTGAGACCGCCGAGGGGCGAGAGGTCGGTCTGCCTGAATACCTCGAAAAGGTCTGGGAAGTAGTCGGCCGCAGAGCCCTTGAGCAGGTGCTAGGGACTGCCGAAGCACAGGCCCGTAATGGTCTTGCCGGCGCGCTGGAGGAAGACGCGCGACTGACCGCGTTGTTCCTGTGGACACTGCAAAGCACGAATGGCGGCGCTGAGTCGAATGGCGCCGATGATTCCGAGGAGGAGGACGAGGCCCCACGAGGCAAGTCGAAGGGCTACAGCCTGATGTTCGACGTTGCCCGCCGCTTTGCCCAACCGCTCGGCATCCGACTTCCCGACTGGGAGGGCCAAATCATCGAGACGAGCAAGGGCGTGGTCCGGCTGATGGCCGTTACCGAGCGAGGAAAGCAACTCTTCGGAGAATCTGGAGCCGGCACGCTGGCCGACGAAATCGAGGTGAGCCCGTTGGCGGCGGCGCAGCTCACCCTATTCCCCGAGGAAACTCCGACTGTTCGCGGTAGCGGCCGGCAGCGCGGGAGAACCGCGAGCGTGGCCGCCGGCAACTTGGAAGCTTCCCTTGAAGCAACCACACTCGATCGGGTCCATGCCGCCATGCTTCTGCAAGCTTCGGGCCGCAGCCAAGCGCTCCGCAACCTGCTGAAGGCGGAGCAGGAACGCGGGCCGGATTTCCTGCGCCTTGCCAACGCCCTCTCCGCCCTTTACCCGCGCGGTAGCGAGGAGAAGCGCCTCTTGGACGCCATGCTGTTGGCGGTGCCGCGATGAACCGGGCGAGAAAACGTTTAGTTGGGGAAGGATGAGAACGTGGACCCTTGGTACAAAATCGTAACGCCTCGAAAGGAGGTCCGCGAGGGCCGCTCGTTCAGCCCGGACGAGTTCGCGATCGCCCTCGAACAGATTGTCGCCAAGACCGCGCCTCTG
>Ga0209021_1002646_pt1 | contig 15341 bp, 18 predicted proteins | sample PinacodermFT_FD_187299 | JGI IMG/M metagenome (GOLD analysis project Ga0209021, IMG submission 187299) | Host-associated microbial community of the marine sponge Aplysina aerophoba from Gulf of Piran - sponge pinacoderm, lysed by freeze-thaw... | ecosystem: Host-associated > Porifera > Sponge >... | reverse complement strand
GCGTCAACGGGTGGAGTGAAAGATATGGCTGATTCTATCAAGGCGGCGGCGCGCAATATCTGATGGCGTACTTCTCGCTGTACGCAGGGGCGCAGCACCGCATCTGGGTCCTGAGAAGTCTCTGATGCGGTTCTGCAAGCTCCAGTGTGCAGAGGTGATGCTGCCCTGGGCGGGTATCTTGTCTCTTGTGCCTCTTGCCGGCGGGGAGGTTATCTGACGAATGTCGTACAGGGTTTGGCGCCAGGCACTATGAGATACGGGTGTCCCGGGGCTTTGCGATGCGCTCACGACACGAAATGAAGTCGAATGAAAAAACAGGAGCTTCGATCCAGGTTCCGCTGAGTCTGCGGCCCCTCACCCCAGCTTTTGTGTTGGGGTTTGTTTTCTTTAGATCAGCAAGGCAGTCAGGCCGCTGCGTGTGGTTTTAGGGGGAGCCTTGCCCGGGTTTTCCATTTTTGCACCCGCCTCGCTGTGGCAAGGTTGCGCAGCCGGAAGCTCTGCAGGCTGGGGCCCCGGTTGCCGTTGCATGCCGACTTCTCAACGACAAAGCACCGCTTCAGCGTATTCGGCGGCTATCCAGGCTATCCATATTGAGGATTGAGGATTGAGGATTGAGGATTGAGGATTGAGGATTGAAAAGGGAACACCTATGCCACAAAGGATATGGACGCCCCTCTTTCAGAAAACGCACAGCCGCGAAGCAGCTCCGGCTGTGCTTGAAAGAGGGGAGGATCAATCAGGACTCGGCAAAGTCTTTCAGCTTTTTGAGAGCGCGCACCTTCACCTGGACAGAAGCCGGCTTCGCGGGAACGTCGATCAGTTCGCCAGGATTGAACGGGTTGGGTACGTCTTTGCGGGCTTTCTGTGCCGGCTTTTTCTTGGTGACGATTTTCAGCAGGCCGGGAATGACAAACTCGCCGCAACCCCGCTTTTTGATATGACGCTCGATCAGCAAGGTCAGCTCATCAAGCACGTTGCCTACGCTCCTGCGACTCAGCTCAGTATTCTCGGCAATTTCATTGATGATCTGGCTTTTGGTGTATTTTGTTTTGATAGCAGCTGCCATAGCATGCCTCCGAGTCTGTCGTCCTGACATCAAGCCCTTGTTTTTAAATGAAAACAACCGAGCTAAGAAGCACTATAACCTGTGTTTTTTTGTATGGCGAGCCTTTTTGTTACTTCTTTTCCGCAATCGGCGCTGTTACAAAATCAGCAGCACCGGACTTTGTGGCACAGCAGGCATAAGGCAGTCTACTCAACATCCCTATCCGATACAGAACAACAGCCCCAAACACAAATCCTGTGTCGCAAGGTACCAAGTCCTTCCGGCGAGACCGAGACAGAGCCCACCCGGTGGCTCTGCCTCCGTGCTGCGCTGTATGTCTGGCAGGGGACGCAAATACAAGACGGAGGATTCACACCCAGGAGAGTTTGCATCCCTCTCGCCGGGCGTGTTGCGATCATTGGCAGCTGCATCCAGTTACCCTCGTCACGTGCTGCCAAACTACGCTTGCCCAGGCAGAAGAAACAATGATGGTTGTTGTCGTACAGATTCCAGTCTACAGCCGGCTTTCACCGAAAAACTGACAGCGTCAATATGCTTTTTCACAAGAGGCGCCTTTTATCGCTCCCAGAGCTTGTCGTGCGGCCCAAGCTACTTCAGCCGAGCCCGTCCCTGCCTATAATCAAAAGGCTCTCTGTAGCCAGATCCTGCTTTTTTGCCTGAAGAATAGCGCTCCTTCTGATCATTCCAGGTCCAACCCAACACACCAGTCGACCCGTCTCGCATAGGGCTCGCCAGCGCAACCGCAGAAGTGCTCCAGCATTCCTGCGCTGCCCTGTAGACAGTCCGCATCCGGACCTTCAGAAATGCACTGTGTCTATTGCCGGCCATCGTGAGCCCGCCTCTTGCACTCAACCTCATACTTGACGAGCTACCCAGGACCATCAGAAACGACAGTCGCCGAGCGGAGAGCCAGATGTGCAAATCCGCCCCAACAAGTCGGCAACCCTTCCGAAACCTGCGGGACCATGCATACATTCAGAGACAACCTTGCTGGTGACGGGAAGGCTCCGTTGGATAATGGCGGCATTTTGGTGCCTTGCTCATCCGTCACCGCAACCTCCCCAGCCTGCGAGGGACGCAGGACAGGTGATTCAGGAGGCATATCCCTGAACCTGTCACTGAGGGATTTTCTTGGGAGCACACCAAGGGAGCAACAAAGCTGCGTAATGGAGGTATCTTTTTTGCTTGTGTCAGCATGCCATTTGCCGGGCTCATGCACAGCCGAACACAAATGCGGGAAAACCCGCCTCAAGGGTGCATGCATCGCTTTGTCTGGCCAAGCCCGGGCTTGACGACTCGCCGTCACGCACGAGACAGGCTCTCTCCACATCAATCACCACACCAGACGCCAGGACGACTGGAGCGACCGCACCATCAGCGCCGCAACAACAAGCCTTTGTCCGGTTCGGCTTGTCATCCGGCCGCCTGGACCGGTATGGTCGCCGCACTGGAAAACACTCTGTTATCAGCGTCAAGGTAGAGCAGAACCGGCTTGTGGTCAGCGCAAACAGTCTCTGGATAACTGGCATAGGCGCATATAATCACGCAATCCCCTGGCGCTGCCAGGCGAGCCGCCGCACCATTGACAGAAATAATGCCAGAGCCATGCTCTGCGCGAATAATATAGGTCGTAAAGCGGGCACCATTGGTTTTGTTGTAAATCTGGATCTGCTCAAATTCCCGCAGCCCGGCCCGCTCCAGCAGTGCGCCATCAATAGCGCACGAACCCTCGTAGTCCAGCTCAGAGTGGGTAACAGTTCCCATGTGCAATTTTGCCTTGAGCATGACATTCGTGATCTGTTCAGACATAAGAACCACCCCTTTCCTACAGCCAATGTTGTGCAGAACAAAAGATAAAAGCGAGGCTGCAACACCGCTGTGAAAACAGACAACCCAAGAGAAAGCCAACACTCCCCTGCTTGAAGGCAGAGATCCCTGCGCCTCTTACCAATGGTCGTATCAAACACTCTTCGAGGAGCCGCTTCGGTGGAAGCCCCCTGCTGACAATCGTCCCGCACTGTTTCCTTCACAGTCAGACCGGGCCTATCGCGCCCGCGCCGATTATGCTCCTGATTCAGGAACCATGGCAACTTCAAAACAGCGACATGACAACAGCCTCTGTCTTGTTCCGCCACGCCCTGACGGGAAACCCTTTTCCTGTATCCCGGCAGCGCTGCCCGGGGCTTGCGGCAGAGCTCAATCCTTACCGCAAATCAGCCCGGGCAGCATCAGGCCACTGACTGGCCCTGCCTGATTATTGTCGAGCCAGGATCGCAGCAGCTGTTACACCGTCTTTTTGTTCCGGGGCGAAGCGGCGCAGCCTGGGTGACACAAAACTTGATCAGGAACACAGGCCTCAAGCTTCCGCCTTTTCTTCTACAGACTTCGTCCTGGGCGCGTAACGCACTGCGTCCCGCTTTTTACTCATGCCCCCGGAGTGAAGCCCGCCGACCAGGTCTATTTGAATATTGTCCAGAATTCGCGTCTTCCCCAGAAAGGCCGCTGCAAGAATGACCAGGCTTCTGTCATCCGGAGCCGCCTCCCTGAGATCTGAACGTCGAACAATCGAAAAATAATCAGGTGTCAGCCCGGCCCGCGCCAGACAGGCCCGGGCCTGCTCTTTTATGCGTTCATAACTATGTGTTCCTGCCAGAACAGCCTTTCTGGCCCACAACAGCTGCGCCCTCAGTGTCGAGGCTCGCTCTTTTTCTTCGAGCGACAGATACTCATTACGCGAGCTCAAGGCCAGCCCGTCCTCAGTGCGTACCGTGGGAACAGACACAATGTCTACAGGGAAACACAAGTCCTTGACCATCCTGCGCACCATGCACAGCTGCTGAAAATCTTTTTCACCAAACACAGCCATATCCGGCTGGACTATGTTGAACAGCTTGGCAACCACCGTCAGTACGCCAGTAAAAAATGAGGGGCGCGTTCGTCCGCAGTGTATTCCATCCAGAAAAGAATTCTGGATAACAGTATGTTGCTCCAGCCCTTCGGGGTATATGGCCGCAGCAGTGGGAACAAACACAGCACTCACACCGCATTCCTTCAAGCGAGCCAAGTCTTCTTCCAGGGTACGGGGATAACTGTGATAGTCCTCGTTAACGCCAAACTGCATTTGGTTGACGTATATACTGACGATCACAGCACCCGCCTGGCGCCGGGCCTGTTCGACAAGGGCCAGATGGCCGGCATGCAGGTTGCCCATGGTGGGAACCAGTGCCAGCCTGTCATGTTTTTCCCTGAGACGTCGGGCTGCCAGTCGCATGGCAGCAGGGGATTCAATCAGATCCATTCGCGATCACGCACCAAAACTGTGTTCAGAAGCAGGAAAAAGCCCGCTCTTTACATCTGCAACAAAGCGGCTGACTGCTGCCGCCGGTGTACTTTCTTCACTCATGAAGTTTTTTGCGAAACGAGGAACACGGCGCGGCGTCATCCCAAGAACATCATAAAAAACAAGGATCTGCCCGTCTGTATCCGCACCGGCACCAATGCCTATAACAGGGACAGTCGCCGCACAGGATACATCGCGCGCCAACGCCGTTGGAACACACTCCAGCAACAGCATGTCCGCACCAGCAGCCTCAAGCCGGTGAGCGTCCTCACTGATTTTCCTGGCTGCCTCGGGATCTTTCCCCTGGACCTTATACCCCCCCAGCATGCTCACCGACTGAGGCGTCAACCCCAAGTGCAAGCAGGTAGGGATGCCCCGCGCCGCCAGACCGGATACCGTCTCGCACAGCCAGCTTCCGCCTTCAATCTTGACCATATCCGCACCCGCTTGCATCAGTGCAGCCGCATTACGGTAGGCCTGATCAAGCGTGGCACAAGCCATAAACGGCAGATCCGCCATCACGAGTGAACAGGTGTTTCCCCGGGCGACACAGCGCGTGTGATAGAGCATGTCTTCCATGGTGACCGGTACAGTGGACTCGTGCCCCTGAACGACCATCCCCACCGAGTCCCCCACCAGGATAATATCAGCCTTTTGCGAACTGACAAGGTGAGACTGGGTGGCATCGTAAGCGGTCAGGCATGCGATCTTTTCACCCGACCGTTTCATGTCGAGAAGAGAGTGAAGCGTCGTTTTGGTCATGAACTTTCTTGAAGATACTGCGTGCCAACTGGAAGTGCATCGACCGATGTGGCACGCACCTCACACCGGAATAACACAGTGACCGTTCTATTTCCCGGACAGGTCGCAAGGATCGAAGGAGCCGCCAGAAACCTGCTCCAGCCCGGCAGCAAGCTCAGACAAGCCAGCATTTCCGGCTGCCGTCACCAGATCCCGAAGGCGCTCTCCTGCAGGAAACACAAGGTTCGGCTCTATGTCCGCCAGAGGACGCAAAACGAAATTGCGGTTTTTCGCCTGTGGATGAGGAACATTAAGACGCGCGTCTTCTATTATCCTGTCACCATATAAAAGCATGTCAAGATCCAGAGTTCTTTCTCCCCAGTAACGCGTCCGCCTTCGGCCATGAGCGCGCTCGATAGCCTGCAAATGATCAAGAAGCTTCAAGGGAGACAAGGATGTTTCCAGGGATATCACTGCGTTGACATAATCAGGTTGATCCTGGGGACCAACCGGCTTGCTTTTGTACATTCTGGACATGGCATAAAGAGAAACACCCCGGAGAGCCGCAATCTGGGCCACCGCAGATTGCAGGTTCCGCACCGGGTCGCCCAGATTGCTTCCCAGACCTATATAGACACGCGGCAACATCACTGGCAAAGCCCCTTCCCTGTCCAGGAGGCCGCCTGCCAACAAGCCGTCCTGCTTCGAGAAGCCTGGTCGAGTCATCTCTTTGTGCAAGCTCCCGCTCAGCAGAACAACAACCCGCCCCGTTACAGCTTCCTCTCAAATTAGGATGTTCCCGCCCCACCCGGCCTGCGATTTCTGTAACGCCGCCGCGGACGGCTCCGTCTGGGACGCGACTCGGCATCTGCCAACTGCGCCCCAGGTCGGGCAGGCTCTGCCTCTGTCTGCATGCGCCGCAGCACACCTGTCCATCGACGCACAGCGCCACCCACCTTCTCACCTGCCGCTTCCCTCAGAAGCAGGAAGTCATAAGCCGCGCGAAAGCATGAGTTCTGAAGCAGCGTCTCAACTTGACGGGAACGATCACTTTCCAGTCGTTTCTGCAAAAACCAGACCTCACGCGCAGCCATGGAGAAACGACGCGGTATAGCAGTATAGCGGCACTGCTGCGCAAACAGCTGGGCCGCCGCCTGCTGATAGGCCTCGGGTGAATCAATATCCTGCTCCTGCAGCTTGCGTTCCGCTTGCCGCATGGGAGGCCACAGCAACACCGCAACCAGAAATGCCGGTGATACCGGCTTGCCTTCGGCAGCACGAGCGTCAGTATCCTGCAGAGCTTTCTCCAAAAACTGCAGTCCCTGTGAATCTCTGGCAAGGACTGACTCAGTCGCCGGAAAGAGAAAAGACAGCAATCCGTATTCCCGCATCATCTCAATCGTTCTGCAGCCTTTTCCTGAGAGAAACAGTTTCAGCGATTCATCGAACAAACGGGCCGGCGGTATATCGCGCAGCAGGGCAGCCTGTTTGTGAATAGCGGCTGCTGTATGCTCTTCTATCGAAAAATCCAGGCGAGCAGCAAAACGTAGTGCTCGCAGCATCCGCACGGGATCTTCCCGGTAACGACTGCCAGGATCACCTATCAGCCGGATAACGCCGTTGTGCAGATCCTGAACACCACCACAGAAATCACGCAGCGAACCATCTGTCGCCGTGTAGTACAGGGCATTGACAGTAAAGTCCCGACGCAGGGCGTCTTCTTCAATGGTGCCGTAGACATTATCCCTCAGGATGCGCCCTGAACGTGCATGGCGCCGCGACCTGCCCGAACTCCCATTGGTGCCCGCAGAGTCCTGATTCGCCCGGAAAGTGGCCACCTCGACAATTTCCCGGCCAAAGAGAACATGAATCAATTTGAATCTGCGACCAATAATGCGCGAATTCCTGAAAAGCGAACGCACCACCTCCGGGTGAGCGCTGGTGGCCACATCAAAATCTTTCGGTGTAATACCAAGAAGGAAGTCCCGAAGGCAGCCCCCCACCAACCAGGCATCATGGCCATGGCGTGCCAGACCGTTGAGCACCTTGAGAACATGATCAGGAACAAGATTGCTTGGCAATCCATGCTCACTGGCAGGTATGACCTTGAGACCGGCCCGAGAGGCATTTTTCATGTTTGTCTTGAAAAGACTGGACAGGAATCCAATAACCCCTTTGCGCCCGCCCGTCATAATCTATTCTGGCCCCCGGTGATTACAGCATTCAGGGTAAACCCCTTTCGCATGGAAAAAGGGGGCATTCTATCACCGGGAGCGCAAGAGAGACAGCCCACGTATTCAAAAAGCCTCCACGCCCTTACCGCTTCAGTCAGTACAGCCACCATATCATGTCACCCGGACAATCATCTCCCAGGGCATCTTCAAGAACCTGGTACGCGCTCGTGCTTTGCATGTTTTCCAACCAGTCCTTGTCGTTGACTCGCTCCTCGACATACCACGCCGGATAGGTTCTCAAGCGACGATCATAGTAAGCAAGCGGTAGAACAATGCTCTTTGGCAGCCTTTCCAGATTCTGGGCCAAGGCAAGCACGCAGCCCTGCATGAGCCTCTCAGCATCTTCGTTACGCGTGTTTATATGGCTGATGGCTTCCTCTTGATGCTTCCACTCGTGCATCTGCATCAGCTCCGCGTAACGTTCTCTCTGGCACTGGTCCATCGCAAGGCGTGACTCCTCATAACCCAGCACCTTACAGGCCTCGTGCGCCCTTTGCCTGCTTAACGCGCTGCTTGCCTCCCGAGACCAGGGCACGAGAGCACCCAGCTTCTCCTCAGCGACAACCAGTGCAGTAAAATACAAATTTTCGCGTGGCTCAAAACAACTGGAGGCACTCTGCTCATGCAGCTCCCCCTCTATTTCTATATTTGTATTACGAAAGATTTCATGCTCGCGCTCCATTCGCTCCCGCGCACAAAATGTCAGCTCTTCACCAGTATGCCCAACATGCCCTGCCGTCCTGCTCCCCTCGGCCCCTGCAACAACCGGCAAGAGACTACAGAGAAAGAACAACCCAACCCGCATCAACCGCTTGCTGTCATTTGTCATTTTTTTCAATAACACGTTCAGCCCCTGATCCTGTTTCCCTGACTCCACTAATTGTAGACAGCTGCCAGGTAGAAACCTTGACTCAGGTACTCACTTCTCGCCGGGGAATACCAAAACGTCGGCGCCGTTCCCACAGGTTTTTCCGGCTTATCCCCAAACGCCGAGCCAACTCTGTCTCACTCATACTGCTCTGGTTTTTCTGCACGAACTCAATAAAGTAGTCTTCCATTGACAGCCCTTCCTGCTTATCGGCAGAGTACCGCACCGCAGCAGGTTCAGACGCAGGACCACGCAAGCCCAACATGACAGGGGTTATTCTGTTTTCGTCGCCCAGCACAACAGCTCTTTCAATAGCGTTCTCCAACTCCCGTACATTGCCGCGCCAGGAGTGTTTGCTTATTGCATCCAGAGTCTCCGGCGCCAGCCACATTTCCGTACGCCCTGCCCGAACGACTGCTTTCTCCAGAATGGCCTGGGCCAGGGCCACAATATCATTGCCCCGCTGCCGCAGAGGAGGAACCCGCAGTTCTACGACATGAAGACGGTAATACAAGTCTTCCCGGAAAGAGCCTTCGTCAGCCATCTTGCGCAGATCACGGTGAGTCGCCGCAATCAACCTCACATCCACGCGATGAGAAAGTGTCGACCCCACCCGCCGTATCTCTCCCTCCTGGAGTACTCGTAACAGTCGCGCCTGAGCTTCCAGTGGCAGCTCACCAATCTCATCAAGAAACAAGGTCCCTTGATCGGCTGCCTCCAACAAGCCATTGCGGGTACTGACGGCACCAGTAAAGGCCCCCTTCTCATGACCAAACAGTTCCGACTCAATCAAAGTTTCAGGAATCGCGGCACAGTTGACGCTCACCATAGGCTTGTTGCTACGGCGACTGGCTGCATGCACAGCCCTGGCAACCAGCTCTTTCCCCGTTCCAGACTCGCCGCCGACCAGAACAGTGGTGTCTGTCGGCCCCACCCTGTCTATGTGAGAAAACAGCCGCATCATGGCCGGAGATTCACCAATCATACCGCTCGCCCCCGGTGACGAGCCGTTCCCCCCTGCACCTGCCTTACGGTCGACTGCCTGACCAGTGCCCGCATTTTTTTTCCCGATGGTCTCCGCGACAGCAGCAAGCATGTCCTCGTGGTCAAAAGGCTTGGCTATGTAGTCCACCGCACCCTTCTTCATGGAGTCCACCGCTGAGCGCAGACTGGCATAGCTCGTCATAATCAAGACCGGGGTGGCCTGAGCGCGGTCGATCATGGCGGTGCCAGGCTCTCCGGGCAAACGCAGATCAGAGATAATCAAATCAAGGGACGCCAGATCCTGGCGACAAGCCTCCTCCACAGACTCTGCTTCCAGCACTTCATAATCATTACGCTCCAGCAAACGGCGCAAGGAAGAGCGAATGACAGGCTCATCCTCCACAACAAGAACTCGCCCCACTCTCATGACCAGTCTCCACTCCCTGCTGAAGAAAGACGCGCGCCAGGCTTCCGGGGTAGAGCAGCCTCTTGCGCAGCCCGCGCCTCAGGAAGCCTGATACAAACACAGGTCCCCTTCCCCGTTTCCGGCACGGGAGACTGGATGGTGATAGAGCCAAAGTGCTCCTCAATAATGCGATACACAAGTGCCATCCCCAGCCCCGTCCCCTGCCCCACTGCCTTCGTGGTAAAAAAAGGTTCGAAAACCCGCCGTTGATGCGCTGGTGAAATTCCGTCACCCGCATCCGTGACCTTGATCAGAATCTGCCCGGACTCCCGGTGCGCGCCTATGATCACCTCCGCATTGTTCGGAGAGGCATCCTTGGCGTTGTCCAACAGATTCACCAAAACCTGGGTTATTTTCTGACTGGAGCCAAGGATCCCGCATCCAGACATACACCTGTTTACAAAGCGCACACTGCCTCCTTCCTTGTTGAGCTCCAACAGACTGATGGCGTCATGTGCGCAGCGGGACACATCAATGACAGCTCTGCTGCCAAGGCCTCCATCGTCAGCCGCAGGGTCGCCACCGCTATGAGCAAACGACACCAACGCGCGTACTATCCGGGCGATGCGTTTCGTTTGTTCCAGAATCTGCCCTGCCAGCTGTCTGTCCTCTTCACTTGCGGCAGCACTACGCAGCTCCTGAGCCAGGCAGTCGATGCCTGTCAGAGGATTCCCGATTTCGTGAGCAACGCCAGCGGCCAGCTGCCCGATAGCCGCCAGCCGTTCGTTATGCATCAATTTCTGCTCAAGAGTATGCACGTCAGTCTGATCTTCCAACGTAATGATCAGACACTTTTCCTCTTTCACCTCACTACTGTGCCTGTGCAGAACACGTGACCGTCCTTCAATAGTCACAGGGCAACGCTGCCCTGATACGCCATCATCTACCGCATTGTCAGCATCAACAAGAAGGTCAGACCAGGGTGCAGGAAGCGTTTGCAGCTGCGCTCCCAGCATGGCCGTCGCAGGCAAGGCCGTCAGAACTTCCATAGCCTGATTCCACACCAGTATTTCCCGATCCTTGCCCAGCACGCACAGAGCAACCGGAAGACTGTGCAACATGTGCCTGTGATACACACGCAGCTGATCCAGATCAGCCGCCAGCCCAGTCAGGCTATGACGGGATATATCCAGCTGACTTTCGATATATTGAACGTCATCTGCCTGGTTGACTTCGTTGGCATAAGGAAGACACTCGGCAACGGCCGTCCTGGCCACCTCCGGCCCCAGAACCGAGCAAAGATTGGACTCAATCTTGTCCCTTAAGCGCCGCAGCGAGTAAGGGCGCCGATCATGTTCATCAAGCCCCAGGCTCTTTATTGCCAGTGCGACCTCACGCTGAGCCATGCAGCTACCCACAGCCCAGACCAGACGCTGCCTGAATTCTGCTATAGACAACACCAGCAGAGGCTTTCTTGTCTGATGATCCAGAGCCTGAAAACACTCACAGGCTGCCATTTTCTCTTCGGGAGACTTGCGCACCAATGCACTGATCACAGAAAAAAACGCGGCATTGACGAATAAAGGCAACAGCGCCCACAGATACCAACTGGATCCTTGTAACCCTGCATCAAACCAGAACCCAGACACCGGCTGCACCCCCAACAGCGGTGCCATCATAACAAGCCAGATCAAAAACCCGCCCAGCATACCGGCAACAAGGCCCTTGCCACTGGCCCCCGGCCAGTAGACAACAGAAATCACTCCCGGAAGAAATTGAAGAACCGCCACGAAAGAAGCCAGCACCCAGGGCGCTATGTTGCCACCTGCATCCAGGCACAAGTAGAGCCCGTAGCATCCAGCCGTAATGACTCCAATCAGAATTCGCTTGGTTTTTGCAAGCCACGCATACAGATCCGGGTGCCCAATCGGCCGGTGCCATGGAAGGACACAGTGAGTAACAACCATTGAAGAGATGGCAGACACGCAGACAATCAGGCTGCCACTGGCCGCAGAGAGCCCTCCCATATACACAAGAAGCACAAGCCAGGGCTTGGCCAGATCCATGGCAATGCCCAGGGCATAGTACTCCGGCAATGTATCGGTTCCCAGCGCCATCCCCCCCCACAGGATCAGAGGCACAGGAAGGCTGACGAGAAGAAGATAAAACGGGAGTCCCCAACTGGCACTGCGAAGATGGTCCGGCTTTCGGTTTTCGGCAAAAGTCATATGAAACATGTCTGGCATAACAACTGCTGACGCACAAAAAATCAGCAACATAGTCCGCCAGGGACCGGCATCCAGAGCAACGCGCAGCGTATCCAGCGTTTCCCTGTGAGAAGAAATCCAGTCTTGCAGACGGGCAGGGCCACCAAAGACAGTCGAAAGAACCAGGGCGCCCAGAATCAGGAGAACCACAACCTTGACGAAAGATTGCAGCGCAACAACCAGTACAAGTGCACAGCTTTTATGTTGGCTTGAGTTGTAGCGGGAGCCAAAAAACATGGCAAACAGTGCCGAGCCCAGGCAGAGTAGTCCTGCCACCGGCTCAGCGAAGCTTTTGTTCGCAACAATGCTCACAGAATCGACCACTGCCTGAATCTGCATGGCCAACAAGGGCAGCATTGCAACCAGCATCAGCAAGGTAGTCACGGCACCCGCTGTGGTACTACGAAAGCGAAAAGAGAACAGGTCCGCCAAAGATGTCAGCTGATGAGCGGCCGTCAGACGCAGCACAGGAGACAGCAGCACCGGCGCCAACAAAAAGGCTCCACAAAGGCCAAAATAATAGGCGAGAAAAACAAAATCGTACTGATGCGCTATGCCCACCGTACCGTAAAAAGCCCAGGCACTTATGTAGACGCCAAGTGCCAGGGTATATGTTGCAGGGTGCTCGCTGAGCCTGCGCAGAAAGCGCTTTCTCTCCGCCAACCTGGCGACCCCGAACATAATGAGAAAGTGGAAGAGGCTGATGGCGACCAAGTTGCTCACTCCAAAAGTCATCCCGGCGGCCTCCAGTGCTGAAGACAGCAAGCCACTACCACGACCACGAACCACAGCAACCAGGGGCCATACCAACCCTGCGGTGCATTTATCCACCACTCCATAACAGCAGGGGAGAACAAGTAAATGGCTATGACAAGAAGGAGGACAAGGCGTTGAATTTCCATAAAACCAACGGCAAAAACGAGGGTAAAAAAGGAGCTTCGGCGAGCTTACATCCTGACAACCGGAAGATTCAACAGAACTTTTCGTTTTTTTACGAAGCAGGTGGACACCTGGTTCAAGACCCGGATATTCTTTTCGGTTATGTCAACCATCCTTTGGACCACGCAGATCCAGCGATGAAAGGCGACTTGTGTTGAATGCTCGCTCTGCGCGGCTGGCCGCAAATCACTCCGCACACAGGTGGGCCGGCAGCTCCTGCTCCTGTGCCACACCACATTGCCACATAAGGTGCTTGAGTGTTGTCCACCAGCTTTCGACACAAGGAACGGTGTATGGTCGTTTCCTTCGCGGCCGTCCCAAGTTACCTCACCAAAAACTTTGACCCTCTGCGACAGGTGTTTGTAACTTATGCGTCATTTTGTCTACACCCTGGTGAGTGAGACACCCCACTACTGCGAATAGGGCTCGCGTAAAACAATACCCGGCCGACAATCCCTGGAAAACGTTGCACGATCAGAACCTGCAGCCTGTGTCGGCATAATCTTCACCTTTCCTGATTTATCTTCTGAATACAGGGAAGGTAATCTGTCCATTTCGCAGGAAAATCTTTTCTGGCAGGCTTTCCGTGCTGCTGAACACGCTCAGTGTCGAGGGGGTGGCGGCATTGGTTCACACTTCACTTAACCATCAACATTGGCCGAGGAATGTGTCCCACCCCCAGGCGACCCGTGCACACCATCCAACCAGGCTCTTTTCGACAGCAGCAATGATATGCACCCATTTTCCGGTTTGGGAGACAACCACCACTGGCTTTTCCCCTGCCTTTAGCGAATGGCAGAAAACAACGCAAAAGCCATGCCCGAAGACGACGGGCGGGGTTCTTTTCCTGCGACAAAAAAGCCTGCCATCAGGGAGGCCAAGAGAACGACCGGGAGAAAAGAAGCCGTCTGATGGTGCTGTAAAAGCTCCAAACCCGTAACGCCCGAAAAACTGATGAAATGGGGACAGTTATAACTGGCGCTCACACCTGCACCGGGATGTAACGGAAAAATGAGCCGAACTACGACCCGGAGCGGGGTAAAACCGGCCTGCGCGAAAGCAATTTGGGGAAATCCCGCCAGTGGGGTCGGGCTCGAACCACCATCCTCCGAAGTCATGACACGCTGACTTGTTCAGCACCTGCCTAATAGACTGTGGCCGAGTTATCAGTCTGTGCTGACTGGCGAAGACAAACCTTCAGTCACAGATGACAAACTGACAGGCACAATAACAAAAGACATTAAGGACTGGTGGTAACACACACCGACCACCAATTCGCCACCAGGTCGAATGCCCCAGTGCATCAGGCTGAGAAGACAGAGGCGCATCATGGATCTCCCTCCTTCACTGAACGACTTGAGTACGCAGGAATCGCGGTTGAGCACACTCCCTGTGCCGGTATGTCAGCTTGGAAATCTGAAAAAAACACAGAAAACATCGAAAAATATATCTCACTCCCATCATTCTCCCCCTTCGCACGGAGGGCGGAGGGCGGAGGGATGATAAATGGAGGAGAGGTTGTTCGAACGGTGGGCCAGCATGGATTCCCGTCTTCGCGGGAATGACGGAGAAGGGCTAACGGGTGAGGGAGAGGCCGTACAATCGGCGGTAAGCATGGATGCCCGCCGTCGTTAGACGAAAGCATGCGCTAGCGAATAGAGTAGGCAGGTACACAGGAATCGGTTGGCTGCTCTCCCTGTTTCAACGTGCCAGCTCAGCAATCTAAAAAACCATGAAAACCTCGAAGAGTCGGTCTTGCTTCCGTCTTTTTCGCCTTCGCACAGAGGGAACGGAGGGATGACAAATGAAGGAGAAGTTGTACGAACGACAGTACAGCGCACATTCCCGCCCTCGCCGGAATGACAGGGAAGAAATGACGAATCAAGATGAGGCCGTGGAAGCAGCAGTCGCGAAGGCGGGAATCACGGGAGGAGGGACGACGAAACAAGGTAAGGCTGAGCAGGCGGCAGTGCAGCTTGTGCTCCCGCCTTCGCGCAATGACGGTGACACAAGAATGAACAATGAGGGTGAGGCTGTAAAGACGGCAGCGCAGGGTGGATTCCCGCCTTCGCAGGAATGATGAGAGTACGCAGGAATAATAGCGGGGGCCAGTCTACTGCAGCGCAATTACCAGCCCATCTTGTATCGTAACCATCCCCTTTTCACATAGAAGGCTGGCCGACACAATATTTTGAAAGACATAGTGAGCATCCATCGTCGCAGACCGGGGCAGCAGCAGACCGTGACATACTTGAAAAATAGCTCCGACCGATAGCCTCTCAATCTCCAGGCAGGACACCGCAGCAAACTGTTAGAGTCAGCATGACAGGGAACGTCAGGAACGTCGGGAACGTCGGGAACGTCAGAAAAACGCTCCATGCAGAAGCAAATTTTTTTACAAAAAAAAGCCCCGACGCGAACGTCAGGGCTCTTCAAAAAGAAGCCTGGCAGTGACCTACTCTCACATGGGGAGACCCCACACTACCATCGGCGATA
>Ga0209021_1002642_pt1 | contig 15361 bp, 9 predicted proteins | sample PinacodermFT_FD_187299 | JGI IMG/M metagenome (GOLD analysis project Ga0209021, IMG submission 187299) | Host-associated microbial community of the marine sponge Aplysina aerophoba from Gulf of Piran - sponge pinacoderm, lysed by freeze-thaw... | ecosystem: Host-associated > Porifera > Sponge >... | reverse complement strand
GGCCAGCCGCCGCAATACGCGGTGCTCGATCAGATCCAGGTTCCGGCCGCGGAGCCCCGCGATGCGAATCGGCATTCTGACGTGCGGTGTGGCCGGCGCCGGCAACTGCCAGATCTCGTACGCCGTGTCGGATGCGCCGTGCGTCCGCACGCGCAGTTCGTACCGCGGCGCGGATGCCGGCGTCGCCACACTCGCGAGGCTCTCCATTCGGGCCATCAGGGTTTCGCTTCCGCGGTTGCCGAGACGTAGGCGGCGCCGCTGGCGAAGCGGCATAGGCGTTCCGTAAGCGTCTCGGGCGCATCTCCCTCCATCGGCATTCCGGCACCGAACGACAACTCGAATTTCGCCTCGACCTTCCTGGACCCGGCGTCCCGCAGCTGCGGCTCCAGGAACTCCCTCACAGGCTGGGCATCCGGGGCCGAACCGCGGAACTCCATCTCGAACGTGCCGCCGTCGCGCGTCTCGTAGCCGCCGGTGATGGTCACGACCTTCTCTGCGCCGGGCACCGCACCGACCGCGCCGAGCAGGCGGAAGGCGTCGCCGGCCTCGAACATCCGGATCGTCAGCATCCCGAGGCGGCCTGCCCGCTTCGCTCGCGCCTGTTCCCAGAGTTGCGTCAACGCATCCCGGAGCACTCCCTCGGCGCTGACGGTGACGGCGGACGGCGGTAGGTCAGGTGGATCAGGTGGCGGTGGCGGATCCACCGGCGGCGGATCTGGTCGCGGCGGCGGCGGATCTGGTCGCGGCGGCGTCGAGCGCGGCCAGACCCCCTTGTTCTTGGCGTAGGCCATCGTCATGACGACGGCCTGTTCGTCGATCCGGATGTCCGCTGGCGGATCTCCCGGTCCGAACAGCAGGTCGCCACGCTGGTAGACGTAGTCGCCCTGCTCGATGCCGAGCCGGATGCCCCGGATGAAGATGTCGTCGACCAGCAGCATCGGCAGTCCCGGATCCCGCCGGAACTCGTCGCGCAACGCCGCCGTGGTGATCTGTCCCTTCCGGAGCGGGGTCCGGTCGCGCACGTAGGCCGGCGCGTCCGGCTCGTCCTCGCGGAAGCGCAGCTTCTTGAGATCCCGCAGCGCACGCGCGACCTGCTGCTGACCAGCACCCGGCTGGTTCGACGCCGACGGAATGTCGATCGCCGTGTGCGCCAGGTCCACGCCGCCCGTGCCGATGCGATTGCGCGAGGGGTAGAACACGTGCCGGTAGCATGCTTGCACCGCGATCGCCAGCTCCTGCTCCGACCGGGCCTCCAGATCGCGGATCTTCTCCTGCTGGTGCTCGGCCAAATCGACCAGACGGTCCGGCGCTTTCAGACGCTGCAAGGCCAGGCGCGACCGCATTCGGCGTCGCATCGCGTCGCTGGCATGCTCGTCGGCGGCGACGAAGACGAGGTGGTTCCGCAGGCGGCGGAGCCCCGAACCGTCGGCCCCGCTGCGCGCGTACACGCGCTCGATCAGCTCGGGAACCTCGTCGACCGCGTCGCCGATAGCCAAGCCGTCGTACGCGAACACGACGAGCTTCGGGCGGCCGTCGCCCGCCTCGTCCGGCACGTCGAACGGACCGCCCGGAAACGCCACGGTCTCGAACGTCTTGCCGCCGAAGATGCCGCGAATCCGGTCGTTGAGCTGCGCACGGGCATCGGCTGCTTCGACGTGCTGCTCCTCGCGCCGGATGATCACGTTCAGGTTGGCTTCGGCCCGGAACTGCATCGGAGCCGCCGGCCGGTCGTCGAGATACGCCGACTCCGCCGTGAACCGCTTGCGGGCTTCGTCGATGAAGCTCGGGTCGACCGCCGGCCCCGCCGTCGCGTACCGCAGCTCCTCGGCGGTCAACCCCTTCAGCGGGTCGTTGAACGCCAGCGTGTGCATGAAGATCGTCCGTGCGACGTAGGCCGCATAGGGCGGCAGCCCCTGATGCTGCTGTGCGTCGATGTCCTCTGCCAGCGACCGCTGCTCGGCCGATCCTGCGGCCACGTCGTTGGTGATTGCCGGCACGAAGGCATCCTGGCCGAGACGGGTCACGATCTCCTGCCGGATCGGCTCGCAGCCGGGATCGACGTGGTGAAGGTGAATCGCCGTCGCGTCCGTGGGTCGCTGCCGCCAGAGGTGCTTGACGGTATGGGCGAGTAGCCGCAACATACCGCGCACCCGCTGGAAGTTGGCCAGCGTGGCTGTCTTGCCGGTCAGCGTCTCCAGAACGTGCGGGTGCAGCGGGTAGCTGGCCCTGAACTGCTCCACCGTCTCCGGACGCGCCGCGTCGGCGCCGAGCGCATCCCGGTTGCCGGCCCACAACTCGCAGTACGCGTCGACGACTGCACCCGCCCCGTCGCCGTCTATGTACTCGAACAGACGCCGTCGTAGAACCTGCACCGTCTCGTCCGCTTCGGTCGGATTCAGGAGCGTCGCCTTGCGGGCCGAGACGCTCTCGATTTCCGCCATCTGGTCCGCGACGAACTGATTCTCCGCCGAATAGGCGTCGGTCGCCCGACCGTCCTTGCCGATTGCGAGGGTGTAGACAACGGCCGTGTTCGGCGAGGACTCGACCGCCTTGAACAGCGACGTGAGGAAGGCCGTCAACTGGCCTCCCGCGTCATCCTGCCGGCTCACCTTGCGGAGATAGACCGACAGCTCGTCGAGCAGGATCAGTGCCGGCGCGTCGCCCAACAGGGATCGCAGCGTGTCCGCGCCGGGCGCCTCGCGCTGCTGGTCGCTCCGCCGCACCCGCTCGTAACCGGCCGGACCAGCCAGCGCGTGGGCGATCTCGCCCCAAGGCGTGAAGGCCAGCACGCCGCCGTCGAGCGCGCGGCCGTTGGCGGGATCGGCGTTCTCGCCGTCGAAAGCGGCGATCCGCACCGGCGCCGCCGGCAACAACGCGGGATCGATGAATTCGGCCGCGTTGGATACCCTGGCCATCCCCCGCCCGGCGTGGGCCAACGCGATCAGGCCGTGCGTCTTTCCACCGCCGTAGGACGTGTCGAGACGAAATACCGCGCCCACCGCGTCGCCGGCGCCGCTCAAACGCCCGCAGACGTTGGCGAGCAGGTTCTTCAGTCCCCTGGTCGGAAAGGTGTTCGCGAAGAATCGACCGGGCTCCCGGTAGTCGGCGCTCGCCTTGCCGGTAAGGACCTGAGCGAGGTCGGCTGCGAAATCGGTGTCGGCGACGGTGCCGGCGAGCACGTCCGGCCGCGGACGGCAGATGTCGAAGATCGTTGGCAATGCCACGTTTGGTCTCGGAGCGCGACCCGGGTATGGGCCGCTACGCTGCGGCGGCGTCAGACGCGAAGCCACGACGCGTCGCAGACGAAATCGCGGGGCAAGTCTACCGCGATTGTTGGCACGGCCACCACCGAAACGCCTTCGGACGGGCGCAACAGCCGTAGCGGGCCACCTGCTCCGGTCACTGCGGGATCAAGGCACGGAGCCCGTTTCGGCGTTCGACGGCGGGCTTGCCAACGCTGGCGCAGGTGTGGAACAGTTACACACTTACGGTGTGCAGGGGCAGGACGGCGTGTCTAGACGGGTCAATATCATGATGGACGATGACGCGTGGCGCGTCATCGAGCAACTGCCTCGGGGCGCCCGAAGCCGCGCCGTCAACACCGCGATCCGCGAGTGGTCCGGCGCTTCCGCCCGCCGGAACGCCGCCGCGCGCATGGATTCGCTGCGCGCCCAATTACCACCGGTCGCCACCGAAGACGTGGTCCGCTGGGTACGCGAGGAGCGGGAGCGGCGGCCGTCGTGATCGTGATCCCCGACGCGTCGGTGCTCCTCAAGTGGGTGCTTCCGGGCGATGACGAACAGGATGGCGACGCGGCGCTGTCTCTGCGCGACGAGGCCGTGTCCGGCTCCGTGGAGCTGGTCGTCCCCCAGCTCTGGCTCTACGAAGTGGGCAACACGCTGGCGAGGCGGTTTTCCCGATCGGGCTGGCGAGTTGCTCGCGTCGCTGACCGATTTCGGCCTGACCGAGGCACGGCTGGACTTGAGATGGAGAACGCAGGCCCTGTCTCTGGCCGTTGCGTACGAGGTCGCATTCTACGCTGCGGCGTACCACGCCGTGGCGCTCGTTCACGGCGTGTTCGTCACGGCGGACGAACGCTATGTCGCCCGTGCATCGCAGGTGGGTAGCGTATCGACGCTGCGGCAGTGGCGGGCGCAGTGATCCTGGGACTTCGTGACTTTCCAGTCCGACCGGCGACGCGCTCTCGGTACCGGAATCCGGCGAGACGGCCCAGCTGCGGGACGCTGACAGGCGCGCGCAGGTTGATGCCGGCTTCGGGCTCAACTGGCTCGCCGAGGGCCGGATCTTGCGCCCCTCGGCGACAAGACCGGAACGTCGGCGCTCCTAGCCAGAAAGCCGCCGGCGGGCAACGTCTCGATGCGGAGGCGGATGGTAGGCTCGTTCATCGACCGTGCGGTCTCGACACGCCTCGTGATGGGATGCCCCAGCCGCGTCGCAAATATACTCCCACGAACTTCTCGTGCGGTCGGCGCCATGCCGGCACCATCACCACTACGGACGCCTCACGATGCCTGACACCCGCCTGATTGAACGCTGGCTGCCCATTGCCGAGATCGGAGAGGAGAGCATCCGAGAGCGGCGGTCGATGACAGCCCTCCCGCCGACGTACTACCTCCACGTTTGGTGGGCGCGCCGGCCCCTGGTGGCCTCCCGCGCGGCGGTACTCGCGTCGCTGCTGCCGGCGGACGCCGACCGGGAAAAGTTCCTGCACGTGCTCGGGATTCATGGGGATCCGGTTACGACCCGGCGGCGGCTGGACGCCGCCAAGCGAACGAAGGAGAACCTCGGCCTCAATCCGTACGGCTACAAGCGTGCATTCTCGTACACGCCAACTGGGAACGATCGTCATTGGGTTGAACACATTACCGGAAGAGCGCTGGCGACCGAGACGATTCTGGATCCGACCGCTGGCGGCGGAAGCATCCCGATCGAGATCCATCGGTTGGGCTGCCCGGCGGTCGCCAATGACCTGAACCCAGTCGCCGCCCTGATCCTCAACGCGACGGTCGAGTGGCCACGCGCACACGGTGCGCGCTTGCGTGCACAGTTCGACGACATGGCGCGCGAGTTCATTCGCCGGGCTGAACCGAAGTACCAGCGGGTTTTTCCGGCTGAGCCTGAGGACATCCGTATTGAAGGCTACCTCTGGGCGCGCACAGTCACCTGCCCCTATTGCGACGGCCTGGTGCCGCTCTCGCCGAACTGGCGGCTCGCCTCGGACGGGACCGGCGTTGGGCTGCTGCCGGCCTGCGCCGGCGGTCCGGGAAAGCCCGGCCGCATCTGCTCGTTCGAGATCGTCAAGTCCGCCGAGGAGCAGTTTCCCGGCACGGTGGCGCGCGGCGACGGCCACTGTCCGTACGACGACTGCGGCCGGGTGGTCGACGGCGACGAGATCAAGCGGCAGGCCCAGGCCGGTCGGATGGGCGAGCAGCTCTTCGCGGTCGTCTACAAGCGGCGCGTGCCGGGGAAGGTACTGAAGTCCGGCAAGCGGGGCCGGGACAAGTGGGTCCGGGGCTACCGCGCGCCCCGGCCGGAGGACGACAACAGCGCGGCCATCCGGGAGAAGCTCGCCGAGAAGCTGCCCGAGTGGGAGGCGCTCGACATCGTGCCGACCGAACGGTTCCCGGAGAACAGCAACGACGATCGCCCTATCCAGTACGGCATGCCGCTCTGGCGCGACCTGTTCTCGCCCCGCCAGCTCCTATGCCACGGCACGAGCGTCGAGGTGTTCCGGGAGATGCTGGACGCGGACCGGGCTGCGGGGCGGCTCGACGACCTTCGACAGGCTGCCTACGGATATCTGGCGCTCTCGCTGGACAAGCTGCTGAACTACAACAGTCGGATGTCCGTGTGGATGCCAACCCGGGAAGTGGTCGCGAACACGTTCAACCGTCACGACTTCGCGTTCTGCTGGTCGCACGCAGAGATGTCCCCGCTGGTTGTCGGTCTCGGTTACGAGTGGGCCACGGGGCAGACCGCCAAGTGCATCGACGAGCTGAGCGCCCTGATCCGTCCCGAAGCGCGTGACAACGCTGGCGACCTGCTCGACGCGGTCGAGCCGAAGCCGGCCGAGACGCCGCTGCCGCCAGTCACGATCACGTGCAAGTCCGGCGACAGCCTCGACCACGTCGCCGACGGGAGCATCGACGCCGTCGTGATGGACCCGCCGTACTACGACAACGTGATGTACGCGGAGCTGTCGGACTTCTTCTACGTCTGGCTGAAGCGGACCGCAGGCCGCGTCTTCCCCGAGCTGTTCCGGCGGCAGTTGACAGACAAGGAGAACGAGGCGGTCGCCAACCCGGCCAAGTTCCGGGACCAGAAGGGCGCCCGCGCCCTTGCCGGCCGGGACTACCAGCAGCGCATGGCTGCGATCTTCGCCGAGTGCCGCCGGGTGCTGAAGCCGGACGGCATCATGACGCTGATGTTCACGCACAAGGCTACCGGGGCGTGGGACGCGCTCACCACGGGCCTGATGGACGCCGGGTTCGCGATCACGGCGTCGTGGCCGATCAACACCGAGGCCGGGGGCAGCCTGCACATCCGCGACAGGGCGGCGGCCAACAGCACGGTCTTCCTCGCCTGCCGCCCGCGGCCGGCCATCGACGCGGCCGACAGCGCCAACTACTGGGAAGACGTGGAGCCGCAGGTCGCCGACGCCGTGCGCAAGCGCGTCGAGGCGTTCCAGACCGCCGGCATCAGCGGCGTCGATCTCTTCCTGGCGGCGTTCGGGCCGGCACTCGAAGAGTTCTCCCGCCACTGGCCGCTACGGCGCGGCGAACCTCGGGACCGGCCGCAGGAGCGACGCGGGCAGCAAACCCTGCTGGAAGCACCGTGGGATCCCTACGCTGTGTCGCCGGAGGATGCGCTCGATGTCGCCCGGCGCGAGGTCAAGCGCTGGCGGCTGGAGCGGCTGACCCACCTGAAGGCGAACGCTGACCTCGATCCGGTCACTGCCTTCTTCGTGCTCGCGTGGGACACGTTCCGGGCGCCTGTGTTCGACTACGACGAGGCGCTCCGGCTGGCGCGCGCCGTCGGCGTGGATCTTGACCGGGACCTGACCGGCCGGCTCGTGCACAAGTCGGGAAGCAACCTCACGCTGTGGGACAGCACGCGCCGGGCGGCCACCGGGGCGCTCGGCCCGGCCGATGGCTCGCGCGCCATGATCGACACCTTGCACCACGCGGCGCACGCGGCCCGCAGCAGGTCCTTGACCGCGGCTCGGGAGTTGCTCGACCGGGCAGGTGTGGGCGAGGACCCCAGGTTTGTCGCGGCTCTCGAAGCCGCCCTCGAAGTGCTGCCTCTGTCGGCGGACATCACGGGGGCGAAGCTCACTGGCGACGCGCGGGCTGCCGGCGATGACTTCCAGGCCCTCTACGAGCTGTCTCGCCTCGCGTACAGCGACCGCGTCGACGAGCCCGATCAGCTCGCTTTCTGGCGCAGCGCCCGCGAATGACGACGCGGCCGGTCGCGCCGAACGATTCCGCCGCCGTCGGCGCCGGGGCGATCCCGCGCCGGCCGGCGAAGTTGCCGACAAGGTGATTGCATGCAATCATTGGTGGGTCTGGTCGCGTAAGGAATTGCCATGGCAAGCATCACGATTCGCAACCTTTCGGCGGAATCGAAGGCGAGGCTCCGGCGACGCGCCGAACAGCGCGGTTGCAGCCTCGAAGCCCTGGTGCGCTCGCTCCTCGACGCTGCGGCCGAGGAAGCCGCGCCCACAGGGCGTTTTCCGCACAACTTGATAGCGCTCGTCGAGCCGGGCGAGGACATCGAGCCGTTCATCCGCGAGCACAGGCATCCGCAGGAGCCGGTAGAGCTGGCGTGATCCTGGTCGACACCAACGTCCTGTCGGAACTGACAAAACCGGCGCCGGAGCCACGAGTGATCGCGTGGCTCGAAGTCAACGAGCCGTCGCTCGCGCTGCCGGCAATCGCCTTGTCGGAACTGCGGTACGGAATCGCACGCCTGCCTGACGGCCGCCGGCGATCAGGTCTGCTGCACTTCTGGCAGGCGACATGCGCGCAGTTCCGCGGCCGGATCTTCTCGTTCGACGAACGCGCCGCCGAGCGGTACGGGGACGTGGCCGCCGGCGCGGAACGCGCAGGCCGACGGCTTACCATCCAGGATGGACAGATCGCAGCGATCGCACTGGTACACGGCATGAGCGTCGCGACGCGCAACGTCGGCGACTTCGAGGCGACAGGGGTCGTGATCGTGAATCCGTGGGAGTAGAGCGGTGCTCAACGACCGCGACTGGCAGTTCAAGTACACGCCGGAGGATGGCGACCTCGTCCGGGTGTTCTACGTCCCGGCGCTTCAGGACGCCGAACGCTACGACAGGCTGACCGGCTACTTCGACGCCGGAGCGCTCGCGCTGGCCGCCCGCGGCGTCGAAGGCCTCGTCCGCAACGAGGGGCGCATGCGCCTCATCGTCGGTTGCACGCTCGACCGCGAGGAGATCGACGCGATTCGTGAGGGTGAGACGCTACGCGACCGGGTTGAGCGCCGCCTTGCCGAGTTGCCGCTGGCGCCGCCGGACACCGACGCCGCCCATGCCCTGGAGCTGCTCGCCTGGATGGTCGGCCGCGGCCACCTCGACGTGAAGGTCGCCGTCCCCTGCGACGCGAACCGGTGCCCTATTGAGGGCACGGCGATCTTCCACGAGAAGTCCGCCGTCATCGAGGATCGCGCCGGATACAAGATCGCCTGGACCGGCAGCCTCAACGAGACCACCGCCGGCTGGCAGCGCAACTGGGAGAGCATCAACGTCTACCGGAGCTGGGGTCCGGAACCGGAGCGGGTGGACCGTGAAGAGCAGAACTTCGCGCGTCTGTGGGCTGATCAGTCCCCGCGCGCCATCGTGCTCGACGTGCCGGACGCCGCCCGGCAGGACCTGCTCCGGTTCCTGCCATCGGAGCTGCCCGCACGCCTCAAGGAGAAGGCGTCATCGCCGGAGCCGGCCGTCGAGCCTGTCACGCCGGAGACGCCAGCACCGCCCCCGCTTCCGTCGACCGACCGCCGGCGGCTCGTCTGGTCGTTTATCCAGCGCGCTCCGTCCCTGCCCGTGGGCGGAGCGGAGGTCGGCGCCGAAACAGCGGCCATCGATCCATGGCCGCACCAAATCCGCGCCTTCGAGCGACTCTACACGCGCTGGCCGCCGAAGCTCCTGATCGCTGACGAGGTCGGCCTCGGCAAGACCATCCAGGCGGGCCTGCTGCTGCGGCAGGCGTGGCTCGCGGGGCGCGCGAAGCGGATCCTGATCCTCGCACCCAAAGCGGTGCTGAAGCAGTGGCAGATCGAGCTGCGCGAGAAGTTCAACCTCAACTGGCCGATCTACGACGAGGGCAAGCTCGTCCGCTACCCGGCCAGGGCTCTGCGCGGCAATCACGAGCGGAATGTCGACGCGAAGCGCTGGCACGAGGAACCCGTGGTGCTGGCGTCCAGCCAGTTGATGCGTCGGAAGGAGCGCGCCGCGGTCCTGCTCGACGAGGCCGAGCCCTGGGACCTGGTCCTGCTCGACGAGGCGCACCACGCCCGGAGACGCGCCGCGGGCAGCCCGCAGGAGGGCGGGCCGAACGCGCTGCTCAAGCTGATGCGCGCCCTGAAGGCACGCACGCAGGGACTCATCCTGCTGACCGCGACCCCGATGCAGGTGCATCCGGTAGAGGTGTGGGACCTGCTGGATCTGCTCGGTCTGCCCCCGGAATGGACGGCGACGGCGTTCCTCGACTTCTTCAAGGAGGTCAGGCAACCGAACCCCTCGGCGGAAGCGCTGGATCGGATGGCGCGGTTGTTCCAGGCTGTCGAGCGCCATCACGGTGAAGCATCCGGCCACGCGATCCAGAGCCTGACCGGCCTGTCACGCCTGAGAAATTCCGCGCTGCTTCGCGCCCTGCGCGACGAGGCGAGCATTCCCCGCCGGCGCCTGGAGACCGCGGAGCGCCGCGCGGCGGTCCGTGTCATGCTCGCGCACACGCCCATCCGCCGCCTGATCTCCCGGCATACCCGCGAGCTGTTGCGCAAGTACGCCGCGGCTGGCGTGCTGTCATCCACCATCGCGGACCGGCAGGTGCATGACTGTTTCGTCGAAATGAGCGAATCGGAACGCAGCCTCTACGAGGCTGTGGACGAGTACGTCTCGACGACCTACAAGCGGGCCGCCAGCGCAGAGCGATCCGCGGTCGGCTTTGTGATGACCATCTACCGCCGCCGGCTCGCCAGCAGCTTCGACGCGTTGCGCGCCACGCTGGAGAAGCGCCGCCACGAAGCGCTTGAATCGACGGTCTCCCTGGAAGAGGACGCGCCCGACGACGAGGCCCTCGACGAGATCCCGGACGCCGACGACATCCGCGCCCTGGAGTTGCAGGCGCAGGCGGTCGAGGAACAGGGGGAGATCGACAGCCTGCTGGAGCGGATCGCCGCCCTGCCGCCGGACAGCAAGCTCGCTCGGCTGGTCGAGAACCTGGACGAGCTGACGCAGGACGGTTACGCCCAGGTCATGGTGTTCACGCAATACACCGACACCATGGATTTTCTGCGCCGCGCCCTCCGGGAGCGGGGCCACCGGTTGTTGTGCTTCTCCGGCCGCGGCGGCGAGAGTCCTATCGGCAACCACGACGAGTGGCGAGTCATCGACCGCGAACAGGTCAAGCGCCGCTTCCGCGACGGCGACGCCGACCTGCTGCTGTGCACCGACGCCGCGGCCGAGGGGTTGAACTTCCAATTCTGCGGCGCGCTGGTCAACTACGACATGCCGTGGAACCCCATGCGGGTCGAGCAGCGCATCGGCCGCATCGATCGGGTCGGCCAGCGCCATGCCACCATCCGCGTGGTGAACCTGCACTACGAAGGTACGGTCGAGACGGCGGTCTATGGTGCGCTGCGCGACCGCATCGGACTGTTCGAGCAGGTCGTCGGACGCCTGCAACCGATCCTCGCTCGCATGCCCCGGGAAATCGCCGATGCCGTCCTCGCTGGCGGCGGCAACCCGAACGCTCCGAATATCGCCGACCGGATCAAGCGGCAAGTGGTCGAAGAGGAGCAGAGCGGATTCGACATCGACGCCGCGCTCGACACGGATCCGGGCATGCCGGACCGCGTCCCGTCTCCGGTCACCCTGGACGACCTGGACCGCGTGATCAGGGACCCGGATCTGATGCCGCCGGGCACCGAGGTGCAGCCGCTGAGACCGCGCGAGTACAGCCTGCTGGCGCCCGGCATGGTCGAGCCCGTCCGCGTGACCACTGACGCCGGCTACTACGAGGAGAACTCCGAGAGCGTGGAGCTGTGGTCGCCCGGCAACCCGTTGTTCACCGCCCCCGAGATGCTTGCGGACGACGAGGAGCCGGCAGCCGGCGAGACGTTGAAGGACATCCTCGAGCGATGAACGGCCGGTGCTGAATCGCGCCGCGGTTCGAGACGGTGCAGGTGGCGTCGGATCTCGTACATCATCAACCCGCCAGCCGCTCCTTCGACGGCAACCGGCGCCGGCCACCGCGGCCAATCATGATCCGGCAGGACCTGTAGCGCTCCCCGGCGGGCGCGCACGTCCGACGAGGCAGGAACCGCGTCAGGTGCGCGCCGCAAGATCCGGCACGTGCAGGAACTCCACGAAGAAGCGCACGGGCCCGGCGGGATCGACCTGGTGTGACGCCTCCGGCGCGACGATGCCCGGCTGTTCCGGCGTGAGCGCGACGTCGATGCCGAGCTCGGCGCATCGGTAGCGCAGCACACCCGCGGTCACGACGATCCGGCCCCAGACGCCCGCTACGGTCACGTGGCGGGCGCGGAGGCCGTTCGGAATCGAGTCCTCGGTGAACTCGGGCGTGCGCTCGAAGGCCACGTACGCGTCCGGCAGCTCGAGCCGGTCGCAGCGCACGCAGTCGAGCTGCTCGCCAAGGCGGCTGGCGCGGCCCGCGGCCGTGACCGTCCACGGGCGGGTCACGAACGGCGGATTGTGCCGCACGTGCTGGCGATGGCCGCAGGTGAGCAAGGCGGTCCAGTCGCCCGACTCGTCGCGTGCAAAACTGGTGATGGGCCGTTGCATGGAAGCGGTCCCACCATACCACCCGGCGGCACCTCAGTGGCAGGCCACCGAGAGATGGCCCGGCGCGTCGGGGCGGCGGCGCGCGTGCAGCCAGACCAGCACCCGGCCCACCGACAGATGTCTGAAGGGCGAAGCCTGATGCTAGCCTCGCCCCTCTTCGCCAAAGCCGCCCACCGCGTGCTCGAACAGAAGCGCGGCGGATGGCGCGGGCGGTGTCACGCGCTCGACGGTGTTGCGGCCACGGTGTGATTCCGGCCGTGATTCGAATCCCTCGACCGAATCACAGTCCGCCGCGGCATAATGAGGCTGCGGACGGCGTGATCGAGGCTGTTGCAGAGTTGGGGCTTGCTCCGGGATCGCCTCGGTGACGAGGGCAGTCCGCTCGGGTGCCTCCGCCGGAGCGGGATGAGCCGGGACACGGTAGGCGACCGGATAGATGAGGCCGTACTGGCGCTCCTCTACTTGGGGATCTGCGAGCGTCACCCGATGATGACGGGGCGCACGCACGTGGAAGTCGTTCGACTGGGAGGCGATGGACCGTCTTCACCGTAAGGGCCTGATTTCCGATCCGGTGAGCAACGCCAAGTCGGTGATGCTGACCGAGACGGGCCTGCGCCGGGCGGAGGCGGCCTTTCACCGGCTGTTCGAGCCCGACGACTGAGCCGTGCGCATGACGTCGGCCAGTGGGCTGCCGACGCCGTCCACGGACAGCCCGCCCCAGATCGTCTGGAGCATTGGTCGCCGAGTCCGCCGAAATCGAAGCCGGCCAGTGGAGGCGCGCCAGCGCCTTGACGGCGGGACCGCCTTCGACGTCGGCCTGCATCGGACGACGCCAGCGGTACGGCCTGCGCCGGCTCCCGGTTGATCAGCTCCTTTAGCTCCTTGCCGGCCTCCGCGCCCGGATCTCGCCGTGGTCCAACGTCGGGCTCGCTCGCGGGAGAAGGCCACGTCGGCTTCGTGGAGGACACCGGTCGGAACCACATCGAAACGCGTCCGCGCTTCGGCGCTGGCCGGACCAGGAAGCAGTTTGGCCTCGATGGCCTGCAGACCGAACGTCGTCCTGCGTTTCGGAGTCGGAGGCGGCCAAAGCCGGCTCTGCGAACCCAACCCCGTGACGGTCGCCGTTGCGGGGGATCCGACGCGGGGAGAGTCCGCAACGGTGAGCGATAATGGACAGCGTGCTGATTGTCTGAAGGAGCTGATGTTGAGTGAGATGGATCGGATCACAGCAGACGTCACAGTGTGTGGAGGACGACCCTGCATCCGCGGCCTGCGCATCCGTGTCACAGACGTTTTGGAACTCCTTGCGGCGGGAGCGACGCGAGAGGAGATCCTGCAGGACTTGCCTTACCTGGAGCCCGAGGACATCGTCGCGGTTCTTGAGTTCGCAGCACGCCAGCATGATCATCCTGTGCTCCGGAGCGCGTAGTTGCGTTTTCTTGTCGATGCTCAGCTCCCCCCCGCTCTGGCGCGCCGGTTCGAGGCCCTGGGGCACGAGGCGGAGCATGTTGCCGACCGCGGCTTTGCGTCGGCGCCTGACGACGTGATCCGACGGTAACGCTGGCCGAATCGGTGCGGTCATCGTGACGAAGGATGCGGATTTCGCCGTTCATCACATCCTGTCATCAGGTCCTGCGGTGGTCTGGCTTCGCGTAGGAAACACGCGCCGCTCGGCTCTGCTCAAGCGGATAGACAACGAACTTGGCGCCATCGTGTCCGCGCTGGAGCGGGGAGAAACCCTTGTGGAGGTTGCCTGAGGTTCGACGGCATTGCGCCAGCGGAACCCGCGCGAACTGCGGGCGTCGACGCGGATCTCCGCGATGCCGCGGATGAAGGCGATGTCACGTTCCTGTTCGTCGGTCTGCGGGCGCACGGTTGGCGGTTGGCGCATCGTCGAGTCCTTTGGGAGTCAGGGGCGGCGCCCGGCATGCAGGACCAGCGCCGTGTTGGCCGACAAGGTAGAGCGGGTGGCCGACCGCCGTCGGGTCGCCCAGGCGGTGGAAGTCGACGTGCCGGGTGGGTGTGTTGAGGACCGCGTCGGGTCGTCGGTTTCCGCAGTCGCGGTCGACGGTTGAGCATCGGGATCGGGCATACCGTTTTCTCGACGTGCTCGTGCGTCTCTTCGAGGAGGGTCGTGCTTATTCGTCCGCTCCGGCCGATGCGCCAGGGGTACTTCCGGATGCGGTCTATCGCAGCGTCGAGCCCGTTCGCGGGTGCCGCTTCGTCGTTCGTCATGGGTGGATCTCGTCCTGCTCGGGGCGGTCTGTCGGTGGCGGTTTCTCGCCGCGTCGGCGTGTTCCGATTGCGCTCGATCTCGGTCGTTCGGCTTCCCCGCACCGTGCGGTCGTGGGGTGCGGATTGACGCGATTTCCATCGTCGCTACGGTGGACGAATGTCCGGCTCGATGTCCGGTCCGACTGCGGTTCGTCGCGCGCGTCCCCCTGCTGCTCTTGTGGTGCGTGTTCCTGTCGTTGAAGTGTGGCTGCTGGTTGCCGTTCGCGCCCGTGAGCGGTGTCGGTCGGATCGTCGATGAAGGTCGTCGCCGTCGCCCCCGGCCTTGTCGCGATCCTGGTCGTCGGCAGCTTTCGTTGTATGCCTGGTCGGTGCTGTTCTGCGGCCGATCGCTCCGTCTTCGCTGCTCGGCCGGACGACTGTTCGGCTCACGTCTTGCCGAGGCTCACTGCTCTCGGCGAGTGACGGCGGCGCTGCCTCTGGCTGGTGCTCTCGATGGTCGCGCGCCGTGCGTCATCGGAGCGCGACGCGTCGGCTTGTGCTCTTCGCGGCCGTCGAGGCGATCCGTCGTCCCGGGTCCGGGACGGTCGGGTCGTTGCGCGGGGTCTCGTCGGTGCGCGGCGGGACGCCGGTTGCCGTGTTCGGCTTCTCGATGGCGGGCTGCTCGACGTCTTGCGGATCCCGGTGTTGGTGGTCGCGCTCTGGTCGCTCGGATCGACTGCCGGGAGTCGTGGCGTTGCCGCTCGAAGCATCGGGTCCGGGCGGCGTTCTGCTGGCGTCCGAAGGAGCGGTCGAGGGGGAGATAGCACCCCTCAGTCGAGAACTGGGGCCGCGGGAACTGCCTATCTGGGGCCACGGCCCCCCGAAAAACTGGGGCCGCGGAAACGGCCCGATCAGGTACATGTCAATGCAACGTGTCAACGTGACCACCGGATCAAGCCTTCCCGCAGGGAAAAACATTGGGTGAGCGACGCCAGAACTGGGGTCGCTCACCCTCCTACAGATATTCGATATCCGTGCGTCGTCCGTCCTTCAGGGCGTCCAGTGGACGATAGAGTG
>Ga0209021_1002641_pt1 | contig 15364 bp, 13 predicted proteins | sample PinacodermFT_FD_187299 | JGI IMG/M metagenome (GOLD analysis project Ga0209021, IMG submission 187299) | Host-associated microbial community of the marine sponge Aplysina aerophoba from Gulf of Piran - sponge pinacoderm, lysed by freeze-thaw... | ecosystem: Host-associated > Porifera > Sponge >... | reverse complement strand
CGCCTCATTGGGCTGCCCACGAGCGGCTCTCCCGGCCTCTTGCGCCCCGGAAGCTGAATGCTTACGTAGAAATGGGCATTCGCTTGAGCTGATCCGCACAATTCCAAACTGAATCCGCAACCACCCCCACCATCTCCGTGACCGAGCCTCCGCCTGTTCACACGCATTCCACCGCGGAGCTTCAGTCCCCTCCCATGGTCTATCGTGATGGCAATCATGCGTACAACATCACACTGGATTCACGCTGGCCCCGTTGCCGTCATCTCTCTTGCACTTGCGGCATTGACCGGCTGCACGCCGCCACCCGCGAGCGACTCTCCAGACCCTGCCGACGTCGCCCGAGACGGAATTTCGGCATACCTCGCCCGCGAAGCCCGCGAGATCACGGACCGGGCGGTTGCGGAATCAGCTGGGCGCGAAGCCTGGGAATCCGTACGTGAACAACGGCTCACAGAACTCAAGGACATGCTCGGCCTTGGATTCGAACGCGAAAAGACCCCGCTGAACGCGCAGATTCGCGGCAGGATCGAGCGCCCGGGGTATGTAGTCGAAAAAATCGCTTTCGAGAGCATGCCCAAGGTCTACGTAACCGCCAATCTCTACCTGCCGACGAGTTCGGACGGTCCCGTGCCGGGAGTCATCTACGTCTGCGGTCACGCCTACTCGCCGCACGGCGCCAAGACATCGTATCAACGGCACGGCCACACCCTGGCCCTCCACGGATACGCTGCGATGGTGCTCGATCCCGTGCAGATCGCGGAGACCGCGGGACTGCATCACGGAGTCCTCAATCAGGAAATGTACGAATGGTACACGCGGGCCTACACGCCAGCCGGATTCGAGGTCTGGAACGCAATCCGAGCCTTGGACTACTTGGAAACTCGTCCGGAAGTGAATAGCGAGCGCGTTGCCATGACAGGCCGGTCTGGAGGGGCCGCCATGAGTTGGTTCACGGCAGCGGTCGAGCCGCGCATCAAGGTCGTGATTCCAATCATGGGAATCGGCACCTATGCAGTCAGCGTCCCCGACAACACCCAGAGACGGCACTGCGACTGCATGTATCCGGTCAACTTCCGGATGCACGACCTGATCCATCTCGGGTCCTTGATCGCGCCGCGTCCACTATTCACGGCTCACGGCCGGCTCGATCCGCTCTTCCCAGTCGCGGGCTACGAAGAATTCGAATCCGCGATGACAGCGCTGTACGACTCTTATTCCGTTCCGGATCACTTCCGCAACCTGGTCGTCGAGAGTGGACACGAAGACTCGGACGAATTGCGCTCAGAGGCGGTCCGATGGCTGGACCGTTGGCTGATGCAACGCGAACCGCGGGAGATTGACACGGAATTCGACGAGATCGATGCCGCGGAATTGGCCGTTTTCGGAGGCCATCCTCCCGAGGACGCCCAAAACTACCGGGTACACGAGCTCTTCATCCCGCCTCCCAAGCCGCTGGAATGGACGAGCATGGCGGAATGGACGTCGCGGCGCGAAGAACGCCTCGGGGCCTTGCGGGAGTCCGTATTGCACTCCATTCCGTTCGATGCGGACGCACCGCCGACTCGTCCAGGAACGCTCGTGCCGCCGGGCGAATTCGAGCCCATCGCCTTCGACTACGGCGGCCAAGTGCCGGTCGAAGCTTTGCTCAGGATCTCCGATGACGCCGACGGGCCCGCGCTGGTACATGTCGCGATGCCAGGAGAGGACCCGGAGAGCGTTCAACGGCTGCTCCGCAACATCTCCCGTTTCGGTCGCAATCCATTGCTTGTCGTATTCCCGCCCGGTACGGGTTCCGGAACCTGGACGAAGTCCGAATGGAAAATGTTGCTTCGTAACGCGATGCATACCGGAAGAACGGTCGACACCATCCGCATTGGCAGTGTCCTTGCCGCAATCCGGGTTCTCCGCAACAGGATCGGGGACGATCGAGAGGTCGCGGTCAGCGGTATCGGGCCGGCAGCTGGATGGGCCCTGTACACAGCAGCAATGGACGAATCGATTTCCCACGCCATTCTGGTCCGTGCCCCAGCATCCCATGTGGAGGGGCCAATCCTACTCGGGGCTCTGCGCTACGTGGATCTCCCGGATGTAGCGGTGCTCGTGGCACCGCGGCGTCTAACGTTTTATGGCGGTATGCCTCCGCAGTACGCCAGGACCAGAGAGATCTACGAAGGCTTGGGTGTCGGCAACCGGATTTCAGTCTCAATGAGTATCGGGGCCGCCCTCAACGGACAATTCGGTCACGGCTACTCGATCGGGCTGTGACGCGAAACGTGCGAGCCGCCGGGCTCGCCGACCACAGATAGCCACGCTCACGCCGATAATGGCCGGTCCGTGATTGGAATCATCGTAGCCATCAGCACAGCGACCAGCTTTTCCTGACCAGCAGCCCGTGCCACGGCCTCGCCGTAGCAAACGGAGAGCTTCCGACCAGACCGCAGCACCCTGCCTCGAGCGACAAGCTCGTCGCCGGCGGCGGGGGCAAGGAAATTCACCTTGTACTCCACCGTCATGACCGTGGTTCCGTGGGGCATGAGCGATCGTGCCGCGTATCCGCAGGCACTGTCGACCACCGCGGCAATGACCGCACCGTGAAGGAAGCCATGCTGCTGCAACAGATCCTCTCGAAACGGCAGGACTATTCCGACCTCCCCCGGGGACACAAGGGACAACTCAGCGCCAATCGCCCTCATGAAGCTCTGCTTCCCGAAACTGGTACGGATGTGCAATTCGAAGTCCTGGTCCTGAGCTTTGACCTCCGGCATGATTCCCCTCGTCTTCCGGCCACTGGCGCAGTGCCGCGCCACGACGCGTCCATAGCCTAGCTCAGGCGGTCAAGCTGACATGGGCCGGCAGGTTCGGTCCAGTGACGAACGCCCGCAGGCGCGGCCAGCCTAGACTTCGCTTCCGAGTCCGCAGTATCTTGGAGCATTCCAAGGTTTCATGCGACTTGACATTGCCAACCCAATAGCCAGCTGGAGACTTCGGTCCGTGGCAGTGACCTGCTGTCTCGTCACCCTGCTCCACATGGCCGCGTGCTCGCAGCCTCCCGCGGCCGAGCCATCATCCGTGCTGGAGCGGGAGCAAATCACCCAAGGTCCCAAGAACCATCTCTTCGGGTACATCGGCCATGTCGGCACAATCCCGTGGAACGCAAGCGGGCGGTACATCGTGGCACTTCGGACCGACTTCGTGGACCGCATACCCGGGCCCGACGACACGGCCGAGATCATCCTGCTCGATACCGAGAACGACTACGCGATTCGCGTCGTGGACGAGTCGCGCGGCTGGAACGTGCAGCAAGGCACGATGCTGTACTGGAACCCGGGCGATCCCGAGAACCAGTTCTTCTTCAACGACCGGGATCCAGCGACCGGCAAGGTCTTCTGCGTGCTCTACGACATCAAGGAAGAGCGCCGGGTCCGCGAATACCGCTTCGAGGATACCCCCGTGGGAAACGGTGGCGTCGCCTTCGACGGCAAGCACTTCGCTGCGATCAATTACGCCCGCATGGCGAGGCTCAGGCCGGTGACCGGATACCCGGGAGCGTGGGATTGGACCTCCGGGGTGAGCGCCCCTGAAGACGATGGGGTCTTCGTAGTCGATGTCGAGACCGGCAAGAAAGAGCTGCTGGTCTCGTTCCGAGAACTCGCCGAGGCAGTTCGCAGGGAAAGGCCCGAAATCGATTCGATGCCGCTTTTCATCAACCACACCCTGTGGAGTCGGACCGGCGAACGGCTGTTTTTCTTCGCCCGTGCCAACTTCCGCAAGCCAGGCCGTTTGAATGCATCGTTTACAATCGCGCGTGACGGCACGGATCTGCGACAGCAAGAAACGCATATCGGCGGCCATCCCGAATGGGATGCAGGCATGCGAATGATTGGCTCGATCGCCAACAGACAGGCCGTCTTCGACGTTGACTCCCAGCAACTTGTCGAGCTGATCGGCGATCGCGAGTTGTTCCCAGACCCGGAGGGTGACATCGCGCTCTCGCCAAACCTTGAATGGCTCGCAAACGGATACAAGGAAGACGGCAAGGTCTACTACGTCGTACACAATCGCCGGACGGGCGAGACGTTACGCAGCGGAGGGTACGATCTCTATGGAAGGGTGTCGGGCGATCTGCGCTGCGACCCTGCGCCCCGCTGGAATCGAGAAGGGGATATGCTGCTGATCCCAAGCATGATGGAGGACGGCACGCGGCAGATGTTTGTCCTGAGACTGCCATGGGCATAATGGGCCGAGGTGGACTGGAGCGTCCTCGATTCGGTTCCTGTCGAGAGGGGGACGCGCTCCCGCAGCCATCGGGATCAGAGTGACTGAAATCCCAGTACGGGCTATCCTCGTTATTGGGAGCGGCCCGCTAGAAGCCATCGATCGACTATGCCCGACCCAGGCCAGCAGTCCTCGTCAGTCGAAATCGAAGTCATTGAGCAGCTATTCGCGGACTACATAACAGATCCGGAGTCGGTGCCAGTCCAGTGGAGGAACTACTTCGACTCCTTGCCAGCTGACCCCGATGCCTTGCAGGCAGCCCTGGAACGAGTCGCGAAGTCTGGATTGGAAGGCACCCCTACCGGATCGCCGATTGAGCCGGAGGTGCGGTCAGACACGCCGCCGCCAGACGAAGAAGCCGTCCCCATGGCGGCAGGCATCCAGCACTGTGTCGACAAGCTGGTTCGGGCGTACCGGGTTCGGGGCCACATGGTCGCTCGCATTGATCCACTGGAGCTCGCAGTGCACACCAGCCCGGAGCTGGACCCGGCCCACTACGGACTCCATGAACGGGACATGGACGAAAAGATCTCTCCGAAGACGCTGTCGGGTTGTTCGCTCGACACACCCCGCGCAGTGATCGAACGGCTCCGAGAGACCTACACACGGTCGGTCGGCGTGCAGTTCATGCACATCGACGACCTCGGCGTACGCGAGTGGCTCCAGGAACGCATGGAGCCCTTCGGGAACCACGTCAGCCTCTCCCAGGCCCGCCAACTCCGGATCCTGACCAAGCTCACGGATGCCACGATCTTCGAGGACTTCGTGCAAAAGAAGTTCGTGGGTGCGAAGAGCTTCTCCCTCGAAGGCTGCGAGACACTGATCCCGCTGCTCGACCTGCTCATGGAGAGAGCCTGCGATCACGGTGTCAACGACATTGTGGTCGGCATGGCGCACCGTGGACGGCTCAGCGTCCTCACCAATGTCGTCGGCAAGAACGCGCAAGAGATCTTTCGTGAATTCGCCGACCTCGATCACGTGCACTACGAAGGACGCGGAGACGTGAAGTACCATCTCGGCTACCGTGGCGAGTGGATGAGCTCCCAAGGAGAGAAGCTGCGGCTCTCCCTGTGCTTCAATCCGAGCCACCTCGAGTACGTCGATCCTGTCGCTGTCGGCCGCCTGCGCGCCCGGCAGGACCGCAGGGGTGACAACAAGCGAAAGCACGGCCTCTGCATCCTGCTTCATGGCGACGCCGCATTCGCCGGCGAAGGCATCGTGCAGGAAACACTCAACATGAGCCAGCTACCCGGGTATTCAGTGGGTGGCACGATTCACATCATTGTGAACAACCAGATCGGATTCACGACCACACCAAGGCAGGCCCGTTCCGCAATTTACGCCAGCGGTGTGGCGAAGATGCTTCAGATACCGCTGCTCCACGTGAACGGAGAGGATCCCGAAGCGGCAGCCCAAGTCGTCCGCCTCGCAGTCGACTTTCGGGACGAGTACCATCGCGATGTCGTGATCGACATGTACGGCTATCGGCGGCGAGGACATAACGAGACTGACGAGCCTCGCTTCACTCAACCCTTGCTGTACCGAGCCATTCAGCAACGCAAGCCGGTTCGGGAGGGTTACTTGCATCACCTGCTGAGCCAAGGCGGGGTCACCGCGGAAGAGGCCGATCGGATCGCCGATGAACGGCGCCGGCGGCTCGAGGAAGAGCTGGCCTCGGCGAAGAGCGAGGACTACATTCACATCGGCGACCAGGTTACGGGCGATTGGGCCGGATACAACCGAGGTTCGGACGGGCAGGTTTCCGAGGTCGATACCGGTGTGCCAGCGGACCGGCTTAAAGCGATTATGCACAAGCTGGGCAAAACGCCGGACGAGATCATTCCGGATCCCCGGATCGTCCGCATGCTCAAGCAACGCGCCGAAATGGGGAACGGGACCGGACCGATCGACTGGGCGGGAGCGGAAGCCATGGCCTTGGGCAGCTTGCTGCTGGAAGGGTTTCGAATTCGCGTTACCGGCCAAGATTGCGAGCGCGGCACGTTCGCCCACCGACACGCCGTACTGCGCGATGCCGAAACAGGTTTCCCGTACGTTCCGCTCCAGAACCTCTCCCCCCGGCAAGGCACATTTGAGATTCACAACAGTCCGCTCTCGGAAGGCGGCCCGCTAGGTTTCGAGTACGGATACAGCCTGGAATCGCCAGATGGCCTGATCATTTGGGAGGCACAGTTTGGGGACTTCGTCAATTCCGCACAGGTGATCATCGATCAATTCATATCCAGTGGGGAAGACAAGTGGAGCTTGTGGAGTGGACTCGTGATGCTGCTGCCCCATGGTTTCGAGGGCCAAGGGCCGGAGCATTCGAGCGCCAGGCTCGAACGCTTCCTGCAGCTGGCGGCCGAGGACAACATCCAAGTAGTCAACCCCACCACTCCGGCGCAGTACTTCCACCTCTTGCGCCGCCAAATGGTTCGCCCGTGGCGCAAGCCGTTGATCGTAATGTCGCCAAAGAGTCTCCTGCGCCATCCTCAGGTCGTGTCCAGCCTGGATGAACTCTCGGGAGGACGCTTCCATAGAATTCTCGGCGAATCACAGCTGGATCCGAGCAAGATTCGGCGAGTGCTGGCGTGTAGTGGCAAGCTCTACTATGACCTCACGGCCGCACGCGACGAGGCCGATCGGCAGGACTTGGCCATCATTCGCTTCGAGCAACTCTACCCTCTTAGCCTGTGGACGATCCAAGAGGCTCTGGCGCCGTTCAAGGACGCGGAAGTTTGGTGGGCCCAGGAGGAGCCAAGAAACATGGGCGCGTGGAGGCACCTTCAGATGCGGTTTCCCGGATGTTTCTCACGGGTCGTGTGCCGTCCGGAGTCAGCCAGTCCGGCAACCGGATCGCCAGGCAGTCACAAACGCGAGCAGCGTCAGTTGATCGAAGAAGCCATTTCATTGGAATAACGGAGAATGCCCTGATGTCAGTTGACCTTAGAGTCCCGGAAGCGGGCGAGTCGATCGCCGAAGTCCGTATCGGCGCCTGGCACAAGTCAGAGGGAGAGTACGTCAACGCTGACGAGGTCGTCGTCGAACTGGAAACGGACAAAGCCGCAATCGAACTTCCAGCTCCGGTCAGCGGAATATTGGTTAGTATTGTCCGGCCGGAAGGGGCCGGAGCAGCGGTCGGCGATGTCATCGGAGTGATTGACGAACATAGTACGGAACCGGTGGCCGGAGCCAAGCCATCCAAACCGGAAGCCTCCGTTGCTGCCGAGGAGACGCATGCGCCGGAGGCGGCAGAGACGAGCCCCGGTCCGGCACAACGCGTAATGCCATCGGCTAAGCGAGTGCTGGGCGAGGCCGGAGTCGAGGCCGCGGCTGCCAAGGGAACCGGACCTGGAGGCAGGGTGCTGAAGGAGGACGCTATCCGCGCGGTTGAGTCCGCCCACGCGGAACCATCCCCGGAAACAACGCCACAGCCCAGTCCGGAGCCGACAGCAAGCGCGCTCCGGGAGGAGGAGATCGTCCCGATGTCCCCGCTACGCAAGGTCATCGCGCGCAATCTCGTGGCGGCACAGCAATCCGCAGCGCTCCTTACAACGTTCAATGAGGTGGACATGAGCGCAGTCATCGAGCTGCGAAAGCGCTACAAGGACCTGTTCCTGGAACGGCATGGCATCAAGCTCGGGTTCATGTCGTTCTTCGTGAAGGCCGCGGTGGACGCCCTGCAGACCGTTCCCGCGGTAAACGCCCGCCTCGACGGGACCCAAATCGTCTATCGGAAGTACCAAGACATCGGTATCGCCGTCGGCGGCGGGCGCGGCCTCGTCGTTCCCGTGTTGCGAAACGCCGAGTCCATGAGCTTTGCCTCGATCGAGCTGGCAATCGCCGATTTCGCCAAACGGGCGATCCAGAACAAGATTGGGCTCGCCGAACTTCAGGGTGGGACTTTCACGATTTCGAATGGCGGGATCTACGGTTCCATGATGTCGACACCGATCGTCAACCCGCCGCAATCCGGCATCCTCGGGATGCATGCCATTCAGGACAGGCCCGTGGCGATTGACGGGCAGGTCGTCGTGCGGCCCATGATGTACCTGGCCCTGACTTACGACCATCGCGTTGTGGACGGTCGCGAAGCAGTTACATTCCTGCGGAGAATCAAGGGTCTCGTCGAGCATCCGGAAAGGATCTGGCTGCAGTTGTGATCCCGTCTCGCCGACCGCGGTCCGATCCGGCCGGCGGCCAATCGACGCAAGTCCTACCAATCGAGGTTTCATGCAGTCCCACGACCTGATCGTCATCGGAGCGGGCCCAGGAGGCTACACTGCCGCGATCCGCGGCGCGCAACTCGGTCTGGATGTCGCCTGCATCGAGAAGGAAAGGGCGCTCGGGGGCACTTGCCTCCGCATCGGATGCATCCCCAGCAAGGCCCTCCTCGAGTCATCTGAGCTCTTCGCGAAAGCCAAAGGGGAACTGGACGCGCACGGGATTGTCGCCCCTGATGTCCAACTCGATTTGGAGAAGATGCTGCAGCGCAAGGAACGCGTCGTGACATCCCTGACGAGGGGCATCGCCAGCCTGATCAAGAAGAACAAGATCACGCGATACACGGGCAGCGCGAGCTTCATCTCGCCATCACGGCTACTCGTTCAAGAGGCCAAGGGCAACCGGGAGCTGGAAGGTAAGCACATCTTGATCGCTGCTGGAAGCCAGGTTGCCAGCCTGCCGGGCGTTGACTTCGACGGTAAACGAATCGGTACGAGCACGGAGGCGCTTTCCTACAGCGAGGTACCCAAACGCCTCGCTGTGATCGGAGCTGGCTACATCGGCCTCGAACTAGGGTCTGTCTGGCAGCGCCTAGGGGCCGAAGTGAAGGTCTTTGAATACCTCGACAGGATCTTGCCGGGGATGGACAAGGAACTCGCGGATGCCGCTCACAAGATCTTTGCCAAGCAGGGTCTCGAGTTCAAGCTCGGAGCCAGGGTCACCGCAGCCAAGGCAAGCGGTGAGGAATGCACGGTCGAGGTCGAGGGAGCCCCTCCCTGGAAATGCGATCGAGTGCTGGTCTCGGTAGGACGCAAGCCGAATACGGTCGGCTTGAACTTGAAGGCCGGAGGCGTAGAGTTGGACGACCGCGGCCGGATAGCAGTCGATGCCCAATTCAGGACTTCCGCGAAGGGTGTCTACGCCATCGGTGACGTGATCCGCGGCCCCATGCTGGCGCACAAGGCGGAAGAGGAGGGCGTGGCCTGCGTCGAAAGAATCGTCACCGGCTTCGGGCACGTCAACTACGACGCGATTCCAGGGGTAGTCTACACCCATCCGGAGATCGCCTCAGTGGGCATGACCGAAGAGCAAGCGAGCGAATCAGGCGTGCCGTACCGGAAAGGCAAGTTTCCCTTCGCGGCAAACGGCCGGGCAAAGGCCATTTCCGAGACTGAAGGCTTCGTGAAGATCCTCAGCCACAACCAAACCGACCGAGTGCTCGGCGTCCATATCATCGGCGCACGAGCCGGCGATCTAATTGCGGAAGCAGCGGTGGCAATCGAATTCGGCGCGTCGAGCGAGGACATCGCGCGGTCAAGCCATGCTCATCCAACGCTCGCTGAGGCAATCAAGGAAGCTGCTCTCTCCACCGACGGCCGCGCCCTGCACATCTAATACCACCGAAGCCGGGGGGGCGCCGGACACTTCCTCGCGACACCTGTATCGGGACGGCCCGCAATCCGGCAGTCGGAACTGAGTGGCCCAACCGAAACGATTCCAACCCGGGACCCAGACTGTTTGGAAATGGTGGCTAGGGGCGGACTTGAACCGCCGACGCCGGCCTTTTCAGGGCCGCGCTCTACCAACTGAGCTACCTAGCCTTCTCATCTATCGTAACCAACGGTATTTTCGTGGTCAAAGCGAACCGAGACAGCCCCACCGCTGGCGCACGGACCCAGGCCAAAGCCCGAGGTGGGAATACGGTCTCATGAGTCGCCGGGACGCGATACATGCTGAACTCCATCGGCACAATGAGTTCGCGCATCGATCACCGAACCACGGCCTGCCCTGTCGCATCGACTTAACCTCCAAGCCCTCCAGCCGATCGGTCGGAAGCCCGAATGTCGGAAATTCAACAGCAGTCGCGCGGCCCTCAAAACTCGTAGCGAACGAAGAGCTCGATCCGGCGCTCCTGGGACAGCGTACTGGAGATGCGACCGAACTGGGACGAACCGATCAATTGAACCGGCGAGGCATAGAACACCGGGTGATTTAGGAGATTCTCGACTCGCGCTCCGGCTTTCACGATTTGGCCTTCTGTGATCCGTGTCGACTTGCTGACAGAAAAATCAAGGAAAAAGCCAGTCGGGCCAGAGAAAAACCGCCGCTGCAGCGATCCCGCTTCCCCGGGGCTAGGGTGGAAGAAGACCTGGCCGAGGAACGGCTCCGCTCCGTCTGGCGAAACGCCGCTGTTGTCGCGCGGGTTGATCGCACCCTCGGCAATGATGAATGGTCCGTCGTCGGTCATCCGGAACCGCACTATGAGCTCTAGCCCGAGGAATTCCGGATGGTATCGTAGCGATCCCTGCATCCCGGTTGACGTCGTAAGAAGGCTGGTTTGAGGAGGGCGTCGGCCGTGGACCGGGCCACTTCGCTTCTCCGAGCACCCTAGCGCTCCCGTGTTGCCATAAAATGCACAGAACAAGGGCCTAAGGCTGACCTTCGAGGGCACGGCGACGGGCGCTCTCCATGGCAACCTGATGCCTGGCGTAGCGGTTGTCAGCGAGTTGTAGCCATGCCACATGACCTGGTGGCCGGGACCCGGGTCGTGCTTGGGGGCCCGATACCCGCCCAGATGCGCCACCAAACGCACCGCTGCACCCAGATCGGCCGGACCGCCGAGACCGAATTGGTCCTCATAGTCGGCCAGAAAGTGCAGTTCGTGGTCGGTGAACATCAGCCCCGGCTCGCACTCGGGCACCTCCCGCCCCAGCAGCGTCATCGGGATGATGCGCCACGCGATCACGCTGTTGATCGCGATCGCTCGCTGTAGACGGTCCGCGATCCGGAACGCCAGGTGCTCCATCCGAAAGCCCGACTTGAGCACCCGGAAGAAATCCTCCACTCGCCAGCGCTGCAAGTAGTGGGCGCACGATCTCCGCCACCGCCTCCTCATCGCCCACCTCCAGGCTGGTCAGCAGGTACCACTGCACCGGCTCCTCCCCCTCCGGCGGATCGGCCTCCACCAGATGCACCCCCGCCAATTCGACCGGCTCCGCTCCCCCGCGCGTTGCTGGCAGCCGCACCCGCCGGTAGCGCAACTCGCACGCCGCCAGCCGCTTCTGGCGGGCTGGCCGCGCCGGATTGCGGCTCGCTTTCGGACGCTGGGTCAGACCCGCGATCTCCACCTCAATCTGGCCGTCCGCCGGCCAGCGTCGCGAACAGCCTCTCGCCCTTGCGCTCCAGCCGGCGGTCATGCCGGGCCCGCACCAGGATCTCCACCCGCTCCTTTTGCCGCTGTGCGTCCAGCAGTTCGAAAGAGTCCCCCTCGCGGTCCATCACCGCGATCACCCGGATCTTCCGCGGCAGTTCCCGCGCGGCTCCGCGATGTCCCGGTAGCCGTCGATCCAGCGCCGCGACTTGCCGCCCTGCGCCTGCGCCGGTGTGCCGAACTCGCACCGCAGCCCCCAACGGCAACCCCTTCGCGTTCAGCGCCAGCATCAGGTGTTGTCGTCAATGCTAATTTGCACGTTTTCGACAGGCAATAATTGCACACTTTTCATCGGCGGGTAGACCGCTGCTCCACCATGTGGGTGAGCCCGCATGGTGGGGCGGAGAGATGTACGACATGGAGACGAAGACAGTTGCTGAAGCATTACCTCGAGCAACGGGTGTCGAAGGCCGAGCTGGCGCGACGGTTCCAACTCAGCCGGCGAACAACACCACTACTGGATCGAGTCCGATCAGTTGGATCGGGAGCTGAAGGCGGACGCGGGTGGCTATGCGCGGCGGGCGCCGATCGAGCAAAAGCTGGACCCGTTCAAGGGGATTGTCGGGGCGCGCCTGGAGGTGTATCCGAAGCTGACGGCGCAGCGGCTGTATGAGGAGGTGCGGACAGCGGGATACCCGGGCAGCTACGGCAGCGTGCGGGTCTACGTGCACCAGGTTCGGCCGCGAGAGACAACAAGCAGATCCGGTGGTACCGTTCGAGACGCCCCCGGGGCGCCAGGGCCAAGTGAACTTCGGATGCTTTGAGCAGGTGTTGTTGTATCCAACATTCAAGGGCCCCACAGAACAGTTGACGGAGTGAGAAGCGATTTGCCCCGCAACTCGGGTCTCCGGGTCAGCCTCGTAGTTTCTGGGGTATCGGATCCCCAGCGAGACGACTCGCCCAACTCCCAACATGTCCGCTTCTGCCGACCCTAGCGGCGTCGGGAGCCCACGCGAGTCGGGTTTCTCTTGGGACGGCTTACTTCTTGTCCGCCCCGTACGGTCTCTCGTCCACGGTTTTTGACCGGATGCGGTTGTACAGGGGGCGAAGTAGCATAGTGTTGATGCTGACCAAGGCCGGAATACATGCGATGAACCAGGACTGCTCCCCGAGGTACGGCTTGACGACGAACAGATAGAACAACGCCCCTCCGATCACGTTGACCGCCAGCATCCGCAGGTCGGACTTCAACCACCTCTCAACACTCGCTCTCATCACATTCACGCTACGGTTCATCTTATCCAACCGAAAGTCTGATGCTTCGTTCGGGGCGTTCTTCAGCACTCATCGGCGAGTTCCAACGACAGCGCGGTCGCTGACAATACCCAGAACCAACTGCAACCGCCACCGACCCCAGGCGCTAGAGGACCGGAGGCCACAGCGAGGCCAGTGCAGATTATCACCCCTGCGAGTCCGTATCCGGATTCGATCAAACGCATGACATCTGCGCACGCCCCCTGGATCGTCAAAGGGCTTATCATCATCAGCAGCGATAGACACAGCGCGAAAACAACCAACTTCGTCACGTTGAGACGCAATGGAGAAACATCCAAGTTCGTCATGTTACTTCCTTTCATCAGGATCCCCAGACTCCTGGACAGGCGCAAGAGCCTTACCCATGACTCCGCGCAAGATTTCATCCATTGGCTTGCCGGAGTCCCTTGGCACAGCCTCCAGAGCTTGTAGCAGCCGGTCCTTCATGGCGTACCACTCGCGAATCGACTCTAGATCGCCGGTGGCCTGCCAGTGCTTCAATGCGGTGGCCCCAAGGGACTCGAACCGGAACCGTAGCGAGTCCTTGGGGTCCACCCCTTCGGGCAGTTCACGAAGCCCTTCCGCTGCTTGGGACATCGCCCCGGCAAACTCCAACTCCTTCCTCAGAGCGTCGTTCACCTCGTCCGCTCCCCGCAACTTAAGAAAGTTCGCGATGCGGGTCCGGCCTTTCTGGTACGCCATCACCAACGGTGTCACACTCGCGCTCTCGATCAATTCGTTTTCTGCATCCACGTCCGCCCCGTTGTTTGCGAGGAACTCCACCACGGCGTAGTTCCCGGCGGACGCTGCATAGTGGAGCGGCGCGAACCCCTTGCTGTCCGCGGCGTTCGGATCCGCCCCGAATTTCAAGACCAGCGGCACCACCATGTCAATGGCGTCGGCGGACTCGTCCTGCGCGGCGATTCCGACTGGGAACGTTCCCATGACATCCACAATTCGGAGGCCAGGTTGAAGGCGAAGCGGCGCCGGTCCTTGGGCTCGGGCTGCTTGTCGGCGCGCTCCATCAGCCCCTCGCGGTGGAGCAGGCGGTTGACGCTGGACGGTGCCAGCAGCACCTCGCGGGGGACGCTGGTGCGGGCCTGGAGGATGACCTCGCGGACGGACAGATGCGGCTGGCGCTCCTTGATGCCAACCAGCAGCTCGGCGACTGCGGGCGGCAGGTGCCGCGTCCGGCCGCGGTCCGCGCGGATCTTGGGATAGAGCGCTTCGAAGCCGCCTCGCTCGTAGTGCACGATCCAGTCGCGCATGGTTTCGACGGCGACGCGGGTGCGGTAGCTGCCGGGAATGGCGTAGGTGCGCTCGGCCTTGGCCCGCATGGCCGCCCAGCGCTCGGGCGACCCGGCGGGCAGGCACAGCAGTTCCGCAATGACGCCGTAGCGGAACAGGGCCACTTTGCGGCGGGGGTCGTTTTCGGTGTCGGGCATGGCAATCGCTCCTGGCATGGGTGGCCGGACGGCCTGTTGCCCCAAGCTAGGCGGTCGGCGGCGGGGGGTCCAGACCATGCGCGTGTGGGGCGTGGGCCGGGCCTGGTATTCCCGCCTTGCGCCACTGCCGGAAGAAGCCGACCGGGGCCGGCAGCGACCCCAGCCGCTGCTCCGCGACCACCCGCAGGCGTGGCAGGACCGCCGTGCTGTCCAGCGTGGCCCCGAACGCCTCCAGGCTCGGCTCCAGCTGCCCAAAACGCTCCGGACAGATCGTGCGCATGACTGTCAGGAACGCCCGCACAGCCTGTACGCGCCGCCGCACCCAGCGCAGCGCCGAGGCCAGGCTGACGTGGTCCGTGCGCAGCCGGTTCGCCGCCGCTTCCAGGCTCTGCGCCTGGCCCGCCTCCCGCACGACCCGCTCGACTTCCGCCACCGTCCCGGACGAGTGCGCCGCCAGGCAGCGCGGCAGCATGCTGACCGTCCGCCCCGATCCCGGGCACAGGAACCGCCGCACCCGCGTGCCGGTCGGGAATTTGCGACCGTAGGTCCCGTGCGGCACCAATCCGCAGCCGCCCTGCGGATGGTAGGGACACTCGGGCGGGCTTGCATCCCACCACGCCTGGCGCTTAACGTAGTCCTCGGCGGTGAGGTCCGTGCCGTAGAGAAACTGGATAACGCCGTCCACGGCCCGGCGAGTTGCCATCGCGCGGGCCACCCTATTCAACCGGGCCGGCTCTCTGAACGCAATCGCAGTGGGGCCGGCCCGGTTCCTGCGTGATCCGCACCCCGGCCGCCATCCACGGCACACGCCGCCCCTGACGGCGATCAGTGCCTCCGTTTGAGCCCCGGCCTGGTCAGCTTCGCGACCGCCGCTCTCGTTACTACGACACGGCTCTCCGTACCAGATTGACCCGCTTTCCCACCCGATCCGCCACGAGACAATCCGATTCAAGATCGT
>Ga0209021_1002635_pt1 | contig 15380 bp, 12 predicted proteins | sample PinacodermFT_FD_187299 | JGI IMG/M metagenome (GOLD analysis project Ga0209021, IMG submission 187299) | Host-associated microbial community of the marine sponge Aplysina aerophoba from Gulf of Piran - sponge pinacoderm, lysed by freeze-thaw... | ecosystem: Host-associated > Porifera > Sponge >... | reverse complement strand
GGGTCCATCCTGTTCACTTGCAGTAGACCTGTTCAGAGGTGCCTTAATTTTCCAAGCTGCAATTTGGTGCGCAGATATTCCATACCTCTATCTCCTTTTACGCGATTACAGTTTCCACATAATAGTTGAAGATTGCTAATATGGTCAGTTCCACCTTTCTTGGGGGAGATGATATGATCGACTTCCAAGTTGCGGAACTCGAAATGTGTGGCACAACCTCCACAGTAACCTTTCTGCTGACCATAGAGCAACTCTCGATTTTTCAGACAATTGTAACGCGGGAGCTTGCCCAAGTCCGTGCGGGAGGGAATGTCAGTGCGGATTGAACCTTGGAAGAACAGGTCGAGTTCGTTGTGCATTCTTTGCTGCACAAGCTCAGTTGCCTTTGACGATATATCAATCCCGGCCCATTGGCGGTTTTCTGTCTGAGCCGCAATACAGGCGGTGGCGCATCCACAAAAGGGGTCAAGCACCATGTCACCTTCATTGCTAGAAGCTCTGATGATGCGCTGTAGGAGACGCAATGGTTTTTGTGTGGGATATCCAGTTCTTTCTTTCGCTTGAGAATTCACATAAGGTACTTCCCAAACATCTCGCATAGCAACTAAATTATACACACCATCTTCATCTTCATAGAACATGGCTCCCCCTGCACCATAATTAACCAACCCTGGCTTTCTGTTTTTTGCTTTCGTATAGGCTTTCTCGGTCTGCATGTTAAATGTTGCTTCGTCAGCAGCATAGAATAACAGCACGTCATGTTTGCGCGCAAAGTACCTTTTTGAGACACCGCCGGTTCTATAGGACCAGATGACTTCGTTTTTAAACTTTCTCTGTCCAAATATTGCATCCATCATGATCTTGAGATAATGGCTCATGGTGGGGTCACAATGAAGATAAATGCTGCCGGCCGGTTTGAGCAACCGGTGTATTTCAAGCAGTCTCACTGCCATATAAATTAAATAGGACTTATCACTATCTTTCATTGACGCATGAATAACACGGCTCAGCGGGGGATGCTTGGCTTCAATCAGATCCAGCCAGGCAATATCCAACTCCTGAAGTGTCCATGTATCCTTGAACTCGGCGCCAGCAGCCTGGCTGCCTATGGGCGCAGCGTAGTTTGCATTGGAATTGAAGGGTGGGTCAAGGTAGATAAGATCAACAGAAGCAGAGTTCATGCCCCGCATAATGCCCAGATTATCTCCAGTCCATATGGTCTGATTGCTCCAGTTCGGTATTCCATCGTTTGCCTTGTCCTTCTTGGCTGGCTTGGTTGAATGCTGTTCCATACGAGTTGCCTCTGATTGCCCCTGTATTGTAGCACGAAAAGCTTTCGGAATTAGTAGTTCCGGGTTTGGAAGCATGGATTCTGCAAGGATCCCGGCCCAAGCGCTGGATAGGCGGCGCCAAGGTGGCGTCAACAAATTCGGCCCACGTGTAGATCCCTGTAACCCCTTGGGTTCTTTAGCCGATACGGACCCAGCCCCGGCCTTGCCGGCTTGTGACCCGCAGCCACAGATACTGGCCGTCGTACCAGCGCACCAGGCCCTGCAAGGGTTGACCAATGGGTAACGGCAAAACCTGTGGGGCACTGACCAGGGGTTCACGGCGCAAACCGGTGGCTTGCGCGGCCAGCAGGGGATCGCCCGGTTGCCGTTGACGGGATTTACTCGACTCAAGGCGCGCGCCACCGGCGGGCAAACCAATGGGAAGTAGCAGCGCCATGCTCAGCATCCAGGCCCAGCGACCTGCCATGGTTTGCTGTGTACCGAAGGCGGACCGTCCCGCTACGCTGGGCGAAGAAGATGGTGTCATCAGATATCCAGATCAGTGAAGTGGAGCTCTGCGCTGTGGTTTTCAATGAATTCACGCCGAGGGGCCACCTTGTCTCCCATGAGAATGGTGAAGATACGGTCCGCTTCCGCAGCGTCATCAATCCGTACCCTTTTCATCAGGCGTGTAGAAGGGTCCATGGTGGTTTCCCAAAGCTGTCGGGGCATCATCTCCCCCAAACCTTTGAACCGCTGGATGGTGTGGTTGGAATTGCGGGGAAACTCGGCAATGCATTTATCCTTCTCTGCCTCGTCGAAGCAATAATAATGCTGTTTTCCCCTCTCAACTTTATAAAGGGGCGGACAAGCAATATAAATGTAACCATCTTCCACAAGCTGCCGCTGGTAGCGATAGAAGAATGTCAAAATCAGGGTACGAATATGGGCACCGTCTACATCTGCATCCGTCATAATTACAACACGATGATAACGTAAATTGGATGCATCAAACTCCTCGCCTTTGATGCCCAATCCCAGGGCAGTGATTAACGATTGAATTTCTGTATTTTTGTAAATTTTTGCATCATCAGTTCTCTCGATGTTGAGAATCTTTCCTCGCAAGGGCAGAATTGCCTGAAAGCGACGATCCCGGCCCTGCTTGGCCGATCCACCAGCCGAGTCTCCCTCCACAAGGTAAATTTCCGACTCTGCGGGATCCCTGGAGCTGCAGTCCGCCAACTTGCCGGGCAGGGTGGAACTCTCAAGCACGGATTTGCGACGCACCAGCTCACGGGCGCGCCGGGCCGCTTCTGCTGCATTAAACGCCTGAATCGCCTTCTCCAGGATGAGATCCACAACTTGAACGTTAAACTCCAGAAATTCGGTTAGACGTTCCCCGACAATGGAATCGACCACACCGCGTACTTCCATATTGCCCAGCCTGGTTTTTGTCTGTCCCTCAAATTCAGGCTCCGGAACCTTGACAGAGAGCACAGCCGTCAATCCCTCGCGAATATTCTCACCGGATAAGTTGGAATCCGAGTCCTTGCGCTTATTGCGTTTCCTGGCCAACGTATTGAGCGTGCGGGTTAGCACAGCCTTAAAGCCTTCCATGTGGGTACCACCATCCACGGTGCGAATATTATTGGCAAAACCAAAAACACTATCGGAATAGGCATCGGAACACCACTGTAATGCTGCTTCCACCTGAATGCCGTCCTTTTCTCCTTGCACGAAAATAATGTCCCTGTGTAGAGGATCCTTGTCTTGGGTCAGATAAGCCACATATTCCTTGATGCCACCCTCGTAACAATAGGTTTCCTGGTAAGGGTTGCCCGCGTCGTCCAGGGCGCCTTGGCGACCGTCGGAAAACAGGATATTGACACCGCCATTGAGATAGGCCAGCTCCCGCAGCCGTACCGCCAACGTTGGAAAATCAAACCCGATTCCTCCAGTGAAGATATCCGTGTCCGGACAAAAGCGCACCGTTGTGCCTCGCTGCCCCCACGCGGGATCGTTCTTGGCAAGGGAGCGTCTCTGTAGAGGCCCCTGCGCCACACCCTTTTCAAAACGCTGACGGTGCTCCTGATCCTGTCGGTAGACCGTCACCTCCACCCAGGCGCTCAGGGCATTCACCACGGACACCCCTACCCCATGGAGACCACCGGAGACCTTATAGCCACCCCCGCCAAACTTCCCGCCGGCATGGAGGACGGTCAGCACGGTCTCAAGCGCAGACTTGCCCGTACGGGGATGGATATCGGTGGGAATGCCGCGACCGTTGTCCCTCACCTCGACAGAGCCATCGCCATGGAGATGCACACGGATTTCCGTGCAATGTCCTGCCAAGGCTTCGTCCACGGCATTATCCACCACCTCGTAGACGAGATGGTGAAGACCCCGGGGACCGGTGCTGCCGATGTACATTCCCGGACGTTTGCGCACAGGTTCCAGTCCTTCAAGAACCTGGATTTGCGCCGCGCCGTAGTCCGCCTGAACCTTGCTGGTCTCAACCATTGGCCCCCGGTTCACCACGGTCGAAAAGGTCCTTGACGTTGTTGGACCAGGACGGACTCGAAAATCCCTGTAAATGGTGCAAAAGTGCTTCCGGAACCCAATCTCTGCCCATCCTAGCATCGGGATCCGCTGATCCGACGATGGCGTCTCGGGATCGTGGAGCTTCCCCATGGACCACAAGCAACCGGGCCTCATCGTCATCCTTGGCCCCACAGCCAGCGGCAAGTCCGCCCTGGCTCTGGACATGGCCTGTCACCTCAACCTCCCCATCCTCAATGCGGACTCCCGCCAAGTGTATCGGGGGATGGACGTGGGCACCGCCAAGGCCACCCCGGAGCAGCAGCGCCTGGCTCCCCATTATCTGCTGGATCTGCGGGACCCCGACCGACCCGTAACGGTTCGGGAGTTCCAGGTCCTGGCCCAGCAGTGCATCCTGCGGTTTCACAGGCGCGGAACGACCCCGCTGCTGGTGGGAGGAAGCGGGCTCTACCTGGCGGCCGTCACCCAGGGACTGCGCCCACCGGCGCTGCCGCCCCAGCCGGTGTTGCGACGCCAACTGACCGCCCTGGGTCAGCCCCACTGCCATGGTCTGCTGCGCTGTGCCGATCCTGTGGCCGCCCGCAGCATTCATCCCAACGACAAGGTACGCACCCAAAGGGCGTTGGAAGTGATCTACGGCACCGGCTGTGCCCATTCCCTGCAGCAAAGCCGCCACCCTCCCGCCTATCCCGTTCTGGAAATCGGCCTGGCGCCGGAGGATCTACGCCAACGCATTCACCAGCGCACCGCGGCCATGGTTGCTGGCGGCCTGCTGGAAGAAACGCAGCGTCTCATGGAGCGCTTCGGTGTGGAGCTGCCGCTGCTGCAGACCATGGGCTACCGGGAGGCCTGCCAGTTGCTGACTGGGCGCATGGACCGTCAGCAGGCTGTGGCTGCTATCAACCGCCGTACTCGTCACTATGCCAAGCGGCAGTTCACCTGGTTTCGTCACCAGCATCAGCCCCACTGGCTCACCAGCGCCCAGGCACAGGGTTGGCAAACCATTCCCCGGGATCTGCGACAAAACATTGTCGATTTGGTGAGGAAACCGACCGACAGCGCACCCACCTCGGCTTAGGATGAAATCCGATTCAGGGTCTTCCTTGGACCCTCACTTCACCCACCACTGCGAATTTGGCCCCTCGTCCCCGCTTTGATCGCCGCCTCCCGGTCCGCGAGCTTCCCAACATCAACGAGCGGATCACCTATCCCTTGCTGCGGGTTGTGGATGCGGACGGAACCCAGTTGGGCGTCATCAGCCGGGATGACGCATTGAAGGTTTCTCAGGATCGAGAGTTGGACCTGGTGCTGGTGAGCGAGAAGGCCAGTCCGCCCGTCTGCCGGGTGATGGACTATGGAAAATTCAAGTTCGAGCAGGAAAAGAAGGCCAAGGAAGCCAAGAAGAAGTCCCACCAGACCGAGGTGAAGGAGGTGAAAATGCGCTACAAGATTGATCAGCACGACTACGACGTGCGCATCAAGCAGGCCAGCCGGTTCCTCAAGGCGGGTGACAAGGTGAAATGCACAGTCATCTTCCGTGGCAGGGAGATCCAGCATGTCGGCTTGGCGGAAAAGCTGCTTTTCCGCCTGGCCGGTGATTTGGAAGAGCAGGCCGAAGTCCAGCAGACGCCCAAGCGGGAGGGGCGCAACATGATCATGTTTCTGACCCCGCGCCGTACGCCACTTGTGAAAGCCGACCAGGCCACACGGCCAGGCAGCAGCAACCCAGGCGTCAAGAGTGGTCCGGTGTCGGCCAACGGGGACCGCCTTCGGTCCCATCCTCGCCGTCCTGTGAACTCCAATCCAGCCGTTGTGGCGCGGGATGGGGCAATGCCGTAGGCTTGTGACAATTACCAACTGTCCACATGCGCTTCCAGGTCCAGGCCTGCAGCTCGGTGTCGGCTTCTTCGCAACTCTACGGCCAACTGTCCTTCGCCATTGCGTCCCGATTTTATCGCCCAGGGCAGCGCCTACCCAGTACGCGGCAGTTGGCCATGCAGACCAACCTGCATCGCAACACGGTCAGTAAGGTCTATCGGCAACTGGAGGCCCATGGCATCGTCGAGGCAGTGGCCGGCTCAGGGGTGTACGTGCGCGGTCAAACCCCTGCCAACTCGAGCAGAACATCCGACCCCCGCAGTGTTGCTGACGTCAGTGCTGGCCAAGGCCGTGCTCAGGAGGTGGGACACTGCATCCATACCCTGCTCCGTGGTGGACTGACCCTGCAAGAGACCCTGCACCAACTCACCACGGAAATCAACTGGCGCATCAGTTGCAGCACCCAGGTGCTGGTGAGTACACCGCAAGACGATCTGGGGGCTGCACAGCTCATGGCCAGGGAGTTGGCGACGCTACCGGTTCCGGTGGCTGCGGTTCCCCTGGAATCCCTGGACCGTCGCCTGGCGGCCCTTGTCCGGCACGACAAGAAGGCAACGGTGGTGACCAGCCACTATTTCCTGAAGCCGGTAGAGGACGTGGCCAGAACCCACAACATGCTTTGCCTGGCCCTGGAACTCAACTCCTTCGACCGTGAACTCAACGTGATTGCCCAACTCCGTACGGATAGCTGCGTGGGCATGGTGAGCATCAGTTCCGGGATCCTCCGTGCCGCAGAACTGATTCTCCAAGCCCAGCGCGGGCAAGAGTTACTGGTTATGACCGCTGTGGTGGACATGGACAACCCCCATACAGGGCAGAAGATGCTGCTGAGCCTTTGTCGAGCCTCCGGCACGGTCCTGTGCGACCAACCCAGCCATCCCGTGGTGGAGGCCACCATCCGTCAACACCGTTCCCGGATGGTGCGGGTGCCGAATCTTTACTGCGTTGACCACTACCTGCGCCCGGAAACGGTGGACGTGCTGAGCAAGGAGATGGGCCTTGGCTGTCGCGTTGCTTGAGTCCCGCCGTTCTGCACAAGCCGGATATCAAGCTGTCAGGATAGATGTTGAATCCACCCCATGGTCATGCGCACGCTTTTGGCTGACTTCCGGATGATTCGGGAGCGCGACCCGGCAGCCCGGGACTGGCTGGAGTCTCTGACCTGTTACCCAGGCTTCCACGCTTTGGTGCTTCATCGCTTCAGCCATAGGCTCTGGCGCCTGGGACTACCGTTGCTACCGCGTCTCGTTTCCCATATCGGGCGTCTCCTGACCGGCGTGGAGATTCACCCTGGCGCCCGTATTGCTGCCGGGGTGTTCATCGATCACGGCATGGGCGTGGTGATTGGCGAGACCACGGAGATCGGCAAGGGCTGCACCCTCTACCAGGGGGTGACCCTCGGTGGGACTGGCAAGGAGACCGGCAAACGCCATCCCACACTTGATCGCAACGTGGTTGTGGGCGCTGGCGCGAAGGTGCTGGGGGGCATCACCATTGGCGCCAACACGCGTGTCGGCGCTGGCTCGGTTGTGGTGAAAGACGTGCCTCATCACTGCACGGTGGTGGGTGTACCGGGTCGGGTCATTCACCGCTCCGGGGTGCGCGTGGATCCCTTGGCCCATTCCCAGTTGCCGGATGCGGAAGCCCGCATCATCCGCAACCTCATGGACCGGATCGACGCCTTGGAGGGGGAGGTGGTTGCCCTGCAGGAGTGCCTGCGGGACGTGGCGGCTGGAAGGCCACTCCGTCCCCGCTGTGGAGGACAGGCTCAAAACCTGCAGGACCGGGAGATCATCGAGTTCTTCAGTGGCCAGGATTCTGGTGAGGGTGGTGAACAGGGCGGTGGGTCTTGATCCCGATCCACCGGGGACGATTGCGCCTCAGACGATGACCTCTCGGCTGGAGGGTGTGGAGACCGCTGGTGGCCGGGGTTGAAACATGAACATGGAATAGATAACGTTGCGGCGCATTTGGGTCATCATTTCCAAAAACATGATATAGCCCTCATTTTTATACTCCATCAGGGGATCCTTCTGGCCATATCCCCGTAAGTTCACCGACTCTCGTAGAGCATCCATACTCTGTAAATGTTCACGCCAGAGGGTATCAATCTGTTGCAGGATAAAGAATCGCTCAGCCTGACGCATTAAGCCAGGCTGGATTTCGTTGACCTGAGCCTCTTTGATGTCGTAGGCACTACCTAGCTGTTCGCAAAGAAAAGCTTTGAGTTCCTCAACTTTGAGACCAGAGAGATCCTGAGGTTGCAGGTCGCCGAGTAGATGCACAAATTCTTTCACTTTTCCCGCCAGCCGATCCAGCGACCATTCTTCAGGGGGGAGCTCAGGGTCCACATAGGCAGCAACAATGTCTTCCATGGTACGCTCTCCATAACTCAACACCTGTTGTTTCAGTTGGTCTCCTTTCAAGACACGGCGCCGCTCCGCATAAATAGCACGCCGCTGGTTGTTCATCACCTGATCGTAATCAAAGACTTGTTTACGAATATCAAAGTAATAGGTTTCCACTTTCTTCTGGGCAGATTCCAGGGAGCGGGTTAGCAAGCCGGATTCAATGGGCATGTCCTCATCAACGCGGAAGGCATCCATCACCCTGGCCACCCGATCCCCACCAAAAATGCGCAACAAGCTGTCCTCCAGAGACAGGAAGAAACGGCTACTCCCCGGGTCACCCTGACGCCCGGAGCGGCCTCGCAGTTGGTTGTCTACACGCCGCGACTCATGCCGTTCGGTACCGATCACGTGGAGACCGCCGTGATTGGTCACATCCTTCTGTTCACGGTCCGTCACCCTATCGTACTCCCCACGAATATTCTGCATCAGCGTCCGTAGTTTGTTGATCAGGGGATCCTGAACCGGCGCCTTCTCTGCCGCTAAATTCAGTTTCTCATCCCAGGTGATGAGGCTCAGCTTTTTCTCTCCCCAAGCTTCCACAAGTTCCACACCCAGTTGCTTGAGTTCCCCTTTTGTCTTCGGGCTGAGGTCGCAAGGGAACAGCTTGACCAGGAGGCGGAATTGCTCCACACCACGGTCACGTTGCCGGGCTTTTTCCGGTTGGTGCCTTTTGGTGCGCAGATATTCCATACCTCTATCTCCTTTTACGCGATTACAGTTTCCACATAATAATTGAAGATTGCTAATATGGTCAGTTCCACCTTTCTTGAGGGAGATGATATGATCGACTTCCAAGTTGCGGAACTCGAAATATGTGTCACAACCTGCACAGTAACCTTTCTGCTGACTATAGAGCAACTGTCGATTTTTCAGACGATTGTAACGCGGGGGCTTGCCCAAGTCCGTGGGGGAGGGAATGTCAGTGTGGATTGAATCTTCGTTGTGCGTTCTTTGCAGCCGCGGCATGCCCAGTCCGTCACCGCGTGTGAGTTGGGGATCCTCCGGGTTCACCAACCGGGGCAACAACTCCTCACGAATGCGTAGGCGCGCCATATAGTCCGTGTTGCCGCCAAGAATGATGTCCGTGCCCCGGCCCGCCATGTTGGTGGAGATGGTCACAGCGCCGGCGCGACCCGCCTGAGCGATAATCTCTGCCTCTCGTTCCACGTTTTCCGGCTTGGCGTTCAACAGGTTGTGGGTAATGCTGCGCTCCTTCAACAAACCGCTGATCCGCTCGGATTTCTCCACACTCGTGGTGCCCACCAGGACGGGTCGCCCCATCTCGTGTTCCTTGGCAATCTCATCGGCAACGGCGCGCCACTTGGCGTCTTCTGTCTTGAATACCTGATCCGGTAAGTCTTTGCGAATCAGGGGGCGGTTGGTGGGAACAACCGTCACTTCAAGGTTATAGGTTTTCTCCAACTCGGTTTCCTCTGTTTTGGCGGTGCCGGTCATGCCGGCAAGACGGGGATAGAGCAGGAACAGGTTTTGGTAGGTGATGGTGGCCATGGTCTGGGTTTCTGCCTGAATCTTCAGATCTTCCTTGGCTTCAATGGCCTGGTGCTGGCCATCGCTCCACCGCCGTGTCGGCATCACCCGCCCGGTGAACTCGTCCACGATCACTGCTTGACCTTCCCGAACAATATAATTGACGTCTTTAGTGAATAATTCTTTGGCTTTAAGAGCGTTGTTAATATAATGAGCCCAGGGATCCTTTGGATTAAATAAATCCTTGACCTGTAACAGCTTCTCCACTTTCTCAAAACCTTGATCCGTCAGCATCACATTGCGCTGTTTCTCGTCTACCTCATAATCACCCTCAGGTTCTACCCCGTCTTTTGTCATCCCTTCAGCTCGCAACAGTTGCGACGCAATTGAGGCAGCTTCCTTGTATTTTTCTTGAGGCCGCTCCACCTGACCGGAGATAATCAGAGGGGTACGGGCTTCATCCACTAAAATGGAATCCACTTCATCAATAATGCAATAATAAAAGTCCCGCTGCACCAGATCCTTAAGATCCGTGGACATATTGTCTCGTAGATAGTCGAAGCCCAGTTCGCTGTTGGTGACATAGGTGATGTCGCAGGCATAATTACGCTGCCGCTCTTCAGGGCTCATTTCCTGCTGGATCAAGCCCACACTCAGACCCAGAAAGCGATGGATCTGACCCACCCACTCCGTATCACGGCGGGCCAGGTAGTCGTTGACGGTGACGATATGCACACCCTGTCCCGTCAAAGCGTTGAGATAGGCGGGCAGGGTCGCCACCAGTGTTTTCCCTTCCCCTGTTTTCATCTCGGCAATTTGACCGTCATGGAGCACCATGCCGCCAATGAGCTGCACATCAAAGTGACGCATGTCCAGCACCCTCTTGCCCGCCTCCCGCACCACAGCGAAGGCTTCCGGCAGCAGCTCATCCATCACCTCGAGACGCTGCTCCGGCTGATGAACGTCGGCAAAGCGTTCCCGGAATGCACGGGTTCGCCCCTGCAACTCCTGATCGCTGAGAGCTGCCACCTCCTCCTCAAGGCCGTTGATCTCACCCACAAGGGGCTTGTACCGTTTCAGCTTGCGGGCATTGGGATCACCCAGAAGCAGCTTGAGCATCACGCGTCTCCGGCGGCAAAGGCGTCTTGACAGTGGACTGAGCTGTCAACAGACCGCCTTCATTGAGAGAATCATCCTACCATTGCTATCCCTTGTGGGGGCAACCTGTTCCAGGCAAGACCAGGTTCCGATCCGGACCGGGGCGCCAGCCTGTGGTTTCCGGACGTTACCCCTTGGCCAGGCCAGCGATCATCATGAACAAAGACCCCAGCACACTGCGCAGTTTCTCCCATAGCCGCTGGCTCTTCCGGCTGCCTGGCCTGCTGCGGGCGCCCCTGCAAAGGGTCCTGGAAGGGCACTCCCTGCCGGTCGGTCATTTGCAGACACTGTTTCTGGACAACAGCTTCTGGGGTCGGGAGCGGCGCCTTTCCGGTCTGCTCCGTAGCCTGCGGGGCTCGGACGTGATCGTCAGCACCTGGGATGGGGAAGATCTGGTGGCTGTGGGGCGCGCCACCAGCGACGGGATCTATCGGGCTGTGCTCTGGGACGTGGTGGTCCGCCAGGATTGGCAAGGCCGCGGTGCGGGCCGGGCTGTGGTGAACCGTCTGCTGGCGGCGCCGGCTGTGCGCTGTGCCGAGCGGGTCTATGCCATGACAACCCATGGGGTGGGTTTCTATCAGCGGCTGGGCTTCCATGAGGAGAGGAAGCAGCACCTCATGCTCTTCCACAAGGGAGCCTGAAAATCCTGGAATCTGGAATAAAGCGGATGAAGAGACTCGAACTCTCGACCCTCTCCTTGGCAAGGAGATGCTCTACCACTGAGCTACATCCGCAACTGGCTGGGCAACGCCACACTCGCCCTTCAAGCATGAACCATGCAGGGGACATCTGTCAACGGCTTACGGAGAAGACGACAGCGCGACCATCAGGCTGGCCATCTCCAGGGCCTCAAGGCCATAGGTCCAGCCCAGGTTGCTCTTGATGCCAGCCCGCTCCAGGGCCTGCTGCAGGGTATCGGTGGTGAGAACGCCGAAGATCACCGGAATGCCACTGTCACGGGCAACACTGGCCACCCCCTTGGACACCTCGGCAATCACCACGTCGAAGTGTGGCGTGTCGCCGCGGATCACGGCCCCCAGAGTAACGATCACCTGATAGCGACCACTACGGGCCAGTTGTTGAGCCACCATGGGGATCTCGAAACTGCCTGGCACCCAAACCGTGTCCAGTTGGGCACTGGTCTCGCTGGTATCAATGCCATGGCGGGTCAGGCAGTCGAGACAGCCGGAGAGCAGCCGGGTGGTGACGAGATCGTTGAAACGGGCCACCACCAGACCAATCCGGACACGAGCCAGATCCGGAGCGGAAAAGCTCCCTTCAAACGTGGTCACTGCGGGTTTGCTCCTGGATGATGCAGCCTGGATTCTCAGGCAACAAAGACACTCATACCCCAATTCAGCAGCACCAGGCCAATCCAGACCGCACTGCCCAGAAGAATGAGCCGGTTGGAGCGACCGCTGTCTTCGCCACTGGCGTAGAGCACCGGCACGGCCACCACCATGGCAAAGCTCATGACCACCAGGAGGAAAACAGTGAACACGTTGAGAATCTGCATGGGTACGCAGCAGGGATAGGAGACTCCGTAAAACAGTCTTCCATGAAAACCGTACGCTTGCGCTTTTCTGCCTACGATCCGCAACAGCTTGTGGGAGCCGGGGAAGATGGGTGACGCAGCAGCAGAACCCCCGCACAATCAACAACTGGCCTTCACCGACCTGGAAACCGTCGCAGCCGCTCCAGGCCCCGCTGCTGCCGCCAGCCCCGAACCGGCGTCACCCGCTCCCCGCCAGGCTCCCAGGGTCGCTCGGCAACACCAGCAGAACGCCGGTGAGGAGGCCGTAAGCCAAGGTCCCCGCTGGAGTCACCACAGCCAGGTGCCCTTCCTGGCCCTGACGCCCATGCTCCGCCACTACGTTGAGCTCAAGCGTCAACATCCCCAGCGCCTGCTCCTGTATCGCCTGGGGGACTTCTACGAGTGCTTCTTCGAGGATGCCGTCACCGTCTCCACCATGCTGGAGTTGACCCTGACGGGCAAGGAAGGGGGACGCACCGTTGGCCGGGTGCCCATGGCCGGTATCCCCCATCACGCTGTCGAGCGCTATGCCACCCGGTTGTTGGGTCACGGGCGCAGTGTGGCCATCTGTGATCAACTGGAGGCCACCCCCAGCAACGGGGGCCTCTTGCGGCGGGACATTACCCGGGTGCTCACCCCCGGGACGGTGCTGGAAGAAGGGCTGCTGAGCGCCCGGCGCAACAATTGGCTGGCTGCGGTTCTTGCCGGTGACAACAGCCATGGTCCAGCCTGGGGATTTGCCGTGGCGGACGTGTCCACGGGGGAGTTTCAAGCCACCCAGGTGGGCAGCAGTAGCCAGTTGAATCAAGAGTTGCTTCGCCTGCAGGTGGCTGAATTGCTGCTTCCCCACGGGGGGGACTCCGAAGAGAAAACGGCAACCGTGACGCCGCCTCCCTGGTGCCCCAAGGGTCTGGCAGTAGGGACTGTGCCCCGCCGTGCATTCCAGCGCACAGCGGCGGAGGTTGTGTTGCAGGAGCGCTTCCGGTTGGCGGGGGTCTCCGGCCTGGGGCTGGACACTCTCCCCCTCGCCCTCGGCGCCTGCGGCGGACTGCTGCACTATCTGCAAGACACCCAGCGGGGCATGAAGGTCCCCCTGGCCATGCCCGGAACCTATTCCCTGGACCAGCACCTGCAGATCGACCAACAGACCCACCGTCATCTGGAGTTGACGGAAACCCAGCGGGACGGCCAGTTGCAGGGATCCCTTCTCTGGGCTATCGACCGCACCCTCACAGCCATGGGGGGACGCTGCCTGCGCCGCTGGTTGCAACGACCCCTGGTGGATCTCGAAGCCATTGCTGCACGACAGGAGACCGTTGCCACGCTGGTGACAACACCCGAACTGCGGCAGGCTCTGCGCCGAGTGCTGCGCCCCATGGGGGATCTGGAGCGCCTGGCGGGGCGCTCAGCCAGTGGCGCGGCAGGGGCGCGGGATTTGACGGCCCTGGCGGACGGCCTGGAGCGGCTGGAGCAGTTGGCGGGCCTGCTCCGTGATGCCCACGGTCCCTATTTCCAACCCTTGCGCCACCGGGACCCGGTTCTGGGTGAACTGATGGAGACCATACGACAGACACTGGTCGGTAGCCCACCTCTGTCCCTGCTGGAGGGGGGGCTGATCCAGGACGGGGTGGACGACGGTCTGGACGAAATGCGCCAGCGCCTGGATGAAGACAAAGCCTGGCTGAATCAACTGGAGCAGCGGGAACGGCAAACCACGGGCATCAGCAGCCTGCGCCTGAACCTGCACCGCAGCTTCGGCTATTTCATCAGCATCAGCAAGAGCCGGGCCCGCCAGGTTCCGGAGCGCTACATCCGTCGCCAAACCCTGGCCAACGAGGAACGGTTTGTCACACCGGAACTGAAAGAGCGGGAGGGACGCATCCTGTCTTTGCGCTCCCGCACGGCCCAGCGGGAATACGACCTGTTTTGTGTTCTGCGTCAGCAGGTGGGGGAGCAGACCGGTCCCATTCGTCATCGCGCCGCAGCCGTGGCGGCCCTGGATGCCCTGCTGGGTCTGGCGGAGTTGGCAGCCACCCACAACTACTGCCGTCCCGATGTGGACAGCAGCCGCGCCATGGCCATCACGGCAGGCCGGCACCCGGTGGTGGAGCAAACCCTGGTGCAGGGCGCCTTTGTCGCCAACGATCTTGTCCTTGGCCAGCGCCAGGGCGCCGACCTGATCGTTCTCACGGGTCCCAACGCCAGTGGCAAAAGCTGCTACCTCCGCCAGGCGGGACTTCTCCAGCTTCTGGCGCAGATGGGCAGTTACGTGCCGGCAACGAAAGCAAACCTGGGACTCTGTGACCGGATCTTTTCCCGGGTTGGCGCCGTGGACGACCTGGCGGCAGGGCAGTCCACCTTCATGGTGGAGATGAGCGAAACCGCCAACATCCTCCACCACGCCACGGATCGTTCCCTGGTGTTGCTGGATGAGATTGGCCGCGGCACCGCCACCTTCGACGGGCTGGCCATTGCCTGGGCCGTGGCCGAAGATCTGGCCACCCGACTGGTATCCCGCACCGTCTTTGCCACTCACTATCACGAGCTCAACCACTTGGCTCATCACCTGAGCAACGTGGCCAACCACCAGGTGATTGTGGTTGAGGAGGACGACCAACTGGTATTTCTCCATCAGGTGCGCCCAGGTGGCGCAAACCGCAGCTACGGCATTGAAGCCGCCCGCCTGGCGGGAATGCCCGAATCCGTGTTGCTGCGCGCCCGCCAGGTGCTCGGCACGATTGAAGCCAACAGTCACTTGAGCGTGGAGCCTGTGAAACTGCCGCTGCAGAGCCGGTGAACATCCATGGATCGAGAGAGGCTGGAAACGATTGACAGAGGAAGCAACTCCTGCTTAGAATGAGTAAGTCGTTTTGACTTTGACCACAAGCGCCCATGAAACCCATGAACAAGCCTGATCCGAAGCTGTTGCACTTAGGAGAGGATCTCCCATGGGCGTGGGGCGTGGATGCAGCGAGGGGAGACCTGACAGTTAATGGAGAGAGCATTAAGAGCGGTAGCTTTCGCAAGCGAGAAGGAGTAAAATCGGTCCAGCGGTCCAGCGGTCCAGCGGTCCAGCGGTCC
>Ga0209021_1002632_pt1 | contig 15400 bp, 12 predicted proteins | sample PinacodermFT_FD_187299 | JGI IMG/M metagenome (GOLD analysis project Ga0209021, IMG submission 187299) | Host-associated microbial community of the marine sponge Aplysina aerophoba from Gulf of Piran - sponge pinacoderm, lysed by freeze-thaw... | ecosystem: Host-associated > Porifera > Sponge >... | reverse complement strand
CGAGGAATGGATGCCGGCTGGCGCCGTCTTCCATCCCTCGTGCTCAAGGGGTCTCCGCAGAGCTATCGCTCTGCTCCGGAAACAGCCGGCACCCCGGCCGCAGGCCGCGAACGGAATCACGCTCGTCGGCTTCGAGGGCTTCAACCACGGATGCCGCTTTTCATGCCGGCGGGGTGGGCGGGAAGACACGCGCATGAGCATTTCTCCGGGGGGGCCTCCAAACCGGCACCCATGGCGAATCGCTGCCCTTTCCGGCAGAGCACCGCGGTCAAACCCCCCGCTCAGCCCGGCCGCGGCAGGCGCGGCACATTGAGCGGACTCGCGTCCAGCACCTGACTCCAGATCCGGCGGCCGACGGCGTCAGCCTCGCGGAGGAGGTTCTCCTCGTCCATGGTGAGGACCGTGCGGTCGCGCATGACGAATCCACCGTCCACCATGACCGACTCGATGTCGCCGGGATGGCCGCTGTGCACCAGCGCCGAGATGAAGCGGCCGGCCGGCACGAGGTGGGCCCGGAGCGTGTTCACCACGAGGAGATCGGCCTTCTTCCCGATTTCCAGGGTGCCCAGATCATCGGCCTGGTTGACCGCCTGCGCGCCACCCTGGGTCGCGTCGGCGAGGACGTCTTCCGGCTGGGGGGAGAGGCCCGGGACCTCGTCGCCGTCCCGATTGCGCCGGATGCGCTCGGTCAACATGGCGATCCTCATCACCTCGAAGACGTCGTTCGTGTTGTTGTCGGTTCCGAGCGCGATGGGACAGCCGGCCGCCCGGAGCTCCGGAATCGGAGGGCTGATGCCGCGGTTCGACGCCATCCCCGCCTGGTGCGCGATGATGGTGCCGGACCTCCCGAGCAGCGCAACCTCCTCGTGGTTCACGTAGCGGGCGTGCGCCGCGAACAGCCGCGGGCCGAGGAAGCCGTGCCGATCCAGGTACGCCGCCGGACGGAGCCCGTGGTGCATGACCATGTATTCGTACTCGGCGCGGCTCTGGTTCAGGTGGATCGTGTAGCCGAGATCGTGGGTCTCGGCAAACTCGCGAACTTCCCGAAGAAGCTCGGGTGACGAGGTCTCGGCAAGCGCGGCGGCGGGGAATACCGAGATGCGGCCGTTTCGCTCACCGTGCCAGGTGCTGAAGAGGTCGCTGATGCGCTCCATGCCCTCGTCGCGCAACCTCTCGGAAAACCGCGGGGGATCGCTGACCCCCTGGGCCATCGCCCGGGTGGACATCGGCCCGGGCACGTTCTCGGCGTCCCGGATCCCTTCCGCAAAGACGCAGCGGAGCCCGGAGTCGGCGAGCACCGCCGCCTGACGCTGGACGTTCCCGGTGTACTCGACGATGGTGGTGGTCCCGGTTCGAATGGCTTCGAGCGCGGCGACCTGCACCATGAGATTGCCTTCCTCGCCCTCGAGGAGACTGGCCGGGGACAGCGCGAGGTTCGCGGTGTTCGGGAAACCGAAGTCCTCGTTGAAGCCGCGCGCGATCACCGCCCGCATGTGGGCGTGGGTGTTGACGAGGCCCGGGACCAGAGCTCGGTGGCGGCCGTCGTACTGCTCCGCCCCGGGGTAGTCCGCGAGAACCTCTTCCGTCGGCCCGATGGCCGCAATCCGGCCGCCCTGGACCGCGAGTGCAACGTCCTCCCGGACGGCGTCGGGATTCGCAACGGTGGTGTGCGTGAAGACGACCGTCCCGTCCTGCGGCGCCGAGCCGCTCGTCCCCGATCGGGTCCCGGCGGAGAGCCCGCCGGGCACGAGGGCCGCAGCACCGGCTCCAGCAAGCACCTGCCGGCGGGTGAGACCGCCGGAGCGGGGAGAGAAGCGCGGCGTCTTCGCCGAACTACGGCTCTTGGTTGTCGCCATGGTGAGGAACCTCCCTCGGTCAAGAGGGTATATCCCCGCGTCCGCCCATACGATTGCGCCATGCGCCGGACTCGTCACCTCGACATTCATCACCTTGGCTGGGCCGCCGCTCTCCTGCTGGGAGCCTGCGGCGCAGACCGCCCGGAACAGGGCACTCTGCCGCCACTCCATTACCTGGCCACCGCGGATCAGGCCGGCCCGGTCGCGTACCGCGATCCCGTGGGGGCGATTTCTCCGGACGGGAACTGGCTCGCCACGCTGGAACGCGGCCAGATCCGTTTCGCCCCGGCTCAAGGAGGCGCCGCGCGACGGATCGGCCCGGGGACGGCATCCATCCGCTATCTCACCTGGCTCCCGGACAGCCGCCGGGTGCTGGTTCACGAGAACGTCTTCGACCGGAGCCGCCAGGAATGGTGGATCTACGACCGCGCCGACGGCAGCCGGAGTGCGCTGTGGCCGGACCGGGCTGCGGACGCCACGCCGCCGACCGGTTCGCTGACCGAGCTGAGTTGGTCGGCGGACGGGTCCGCGGTCGCCGGGGTGACGCGGGCGGACGGGGTTTCGACGCTGTGGGCCATCGACTCCGCCGGCGTGAACGCGACGGTGCGAGCCAGCGGGGATCGGCTGTCGTTCCCCACCTGGTCCCCCGACGGGCGGATCGCCTGTCTCGTCCGCTCGGGGGAGCGCCAACAACTGCATCTCCCCTGCTCGGCGGCCGAGCCTCTGTTTGACGACCAGGAGGCTTACGGACGGATCGCCTTCTCACCGGACGGCGAGTGGGTGATTTACGGGGTTCCCGGCGACGGCGGCTTCCTCGACCTCTGGATGCGCCGGGTGAGCGGCGGGCGGCGCACCCGGCTCACGCGGTTCGCCAGGGACGCCTACGCGCCGTCGGTGGGCGCGGGCGGCGAGGTGGTCTTCAAGAGCCAGGACTACCGCGTCTTCCTCGCCACCGCGCCGGCAGACGGGGGACCCTCCGAAGCGCTGACCGCGTTCCAGTCGGAGACGCCGACCTGGAGCCCCGACGGCAGCGAGATCGCCTTTACCTTCGGAAGCTGGCGGCACGTGACCGACGACATCCACTATCCCGACATCGCCCAGCACCTCGGCACGGTTCCGGTGAACGTCGAGACGCCGCACCCCGAACCGCGGCGGGTCGTGCGGCAGTCCTACTCCGAGGATCAGGGAATGCAGTGGTCCCCGAACGGCCGCTGGATCGTCTTCCACACCCACGAGGCATCGGACGACATCTGGCTGATGGCGGCCGACGGCAGCGGGGCCCGGCAGATCAGCGTGGACGGCCACGAGACCGGCTGGGCGCGCTGGTCCCCCGACGGCCGCTACGTGGTCTTCACCAGCTACGAGCGTGACGAGACCGGCGTCCGGCACGGCGGGCTCTACGTGATCGGGGTGGACCAGGAGACCGGCGAGGTCACCGAATCTCAGGTTCAGGTGCCGCTCGAAGACTTCTCCGAGGACGTGATCCAGGCCGAATGGGCGGATTCAGGAGAGACGCTGCTGTTCGAGTCCGCGGCCGCGGTCGGCCGGAAGAGCCTCTGGACGGTACCGCGCGCCGGCGGTTCACCCAGCCGCTTCCACGAGTTCGGCTCCGATCAGATCCACTCCGGGATCGGGGTGTCCCCGGACGGCCGGTGGGCGGCGTACATCGACCGCGCCGCGGACGGCTTCTTCCAGGTCTTCCGCGTACCCCTCGGCGGCGGCGAAGCCGAACAGATCACGACGGACCCGACCCACAAGACCCAGCCCGCCTGGTCACCCCTCGGCGACCGGATCGCGTTCACGGTGTTCAGTTACCGCTCCCATTTCTGGCGGATCCACCCGTTCTCGCTCGCGCGCTGAGGGTTCGGCCCCGCGCCAACGCTGACGGATCGCGGTCAGCCCGGACGCGGAAGGCGCGGCACGTGGAGCGGGCTCGCCTCCGACACCTGGCTCCAGGGGGATGGTCGGCGGAGCGCGCCGTAGTCGCCGCGGATGTTGCCGCAGGTACGCCGCGGCGATCAACCAGTCGAGGGTCGCCATGCGGTCATTCAGCCACCCGCGAGGGGTGGGCCATCACCAGGAGATGGCGAACTTCTGTTTCATTGCCGGCGTCCTCACCCACGGCTCTCCGGGCAGCGTGTCGACGAGGCTCACGAACACCCGGCGAAACGGCTCGCCTCTCGCCTCTCGGGTGAACGCTTCGGCGTGAGCAGCGGGCAGCAAGGGGGCCACATCGAGCAGGAAGCGAGGATTCGCCAGCTTGGCGAACATTCGTTCCTGAGCCTGTGCCCGCGAGATGGCCTGCCCCGAAAGGGCCAGGTATTTTCCGAAATCTTCACGATCCGGCCGATGTCAAGGCCCTCGAACACCTCAAGTCCATGCGCGATGTCGTAGAGGTCGCGTCCCTTGTCGCGCTGCAACAGCGCGCGCAGCTTGGTCGCCAGCATTTCCTCGCGGGAGAACGTGGGGATGGTCGCTCCACTCGAGAACCACGGATTCGCGACCTGTAGCGGCAACGCCGTCGCTGCGTCGAATGCATGGACCTCGCGAGTGTCGATCTCGATCTTCAAACGAATCGGCACGCCGCTTGGGTCCTCAGCCGCGACTCGGAAACGCAGCTTCGGCGCACCGGCACTCTGGTCGAATTTCGCTCGGCCCAGCCACGGCTCCAGAACGGCCCGTAACGGACCCAGGATCGGACCGATCGGTCCCGCGGAAGTACGGACCAGATCAATGTCTTCCGAGTACCGCATCGGCTCGGGAAAGTGCAGCTTGTTGAGCGCCGTCCCGCCGCGAAAACGCAGTGCGCCACAAAGCAATTCGTCCGAGAAAACCTCAACCGGAGCGCGGCTGATGATGAGGTCCTGCTCAACCTGCCGGGCATTCGGCCACGGAACGACATTGCTCCAGGCAATGACGTTCTGAGCCGGGATCATGCTTCGGACTCGGGTGCGCGCCGCACGATGACCCTCCACCGGGGGTCTCGTTTCTGCGCTTCGTGCCGGAAGTCCGGATCGGCGCTTTCTTGCCGGTCAAGCTCAGTCCAGGGCAGCGGCCCCCGCGCCCGCAACGCCTCCAACATCGCTTGCGGAAGGGCCTCGTGGCCGAGGCGTTCCAGCAGATGGCCCAGACGCTGCACGACGGGCCTCTCTACCGAGCCGGAGAGGCCGGCGAGCTGGGACGGATCGATCTTGAGGGCGAGATCCGCGAGAGCTGTGACGATCATGTCTACGCCACCGGACGCTTGCGGATAACGCAGCAGATCGAGAGCGGTCAGCGCGGCCGACGACACGTTCATCACGCCGGTATCCGTCTTGCGTGCTTCGATCCCAGCAATTACCGGTTCCAGGTCCTTACGGAAATAGAAGACGATCAGACTGCGTCCCGAACGCATTCTCGGCAGACGCTTGGCGGAAACGACCTGAAACTCCATCACCGCTTGATGGGTCGCCCCATGGAATTCAGCGGCCTTCAGCAATCCGACATAGTAGTCCTGCGCCTCATGGCGCATGAGCGCATCGATGTACCAACTGGGCGGCGGCGCCCCCCAGGCTGCAAATTGCGGGGGGACCACCACGTAGAACCCCCGCCGCGGATTCACCAGCGCCTCCCGGCGCTGGAGCCGTTCGGCGGCATCCAGGAACGCGCCGTGCCCAACCCCGAGCGCGTGTTGGGCTTCTTCGGCGGTGAACGCCGTCCGGCCCTTGGAGAGCAGACCGCTGACATAGCCTGACAGGGCGGACCGCCTATCGTGAATCATGTCTTGTTATCCGTTCCACATGCGGATTTTATCGCATGATTCACCACTCATCCTCTTCGGGGCCGGACTCACTTCTGGCGGATCCAGCCGTTCTCGCTGGCGCGTTGAGGACGATGGCCCGCGCGCCGGCTCCCCGGCCCTACGGGGAGGACAGCACCGAGGCGGGATCAACCCGCGCCGCTTCCCGTGCGGGAATCCAGCACGCGAGAATGGCCACGCCGAGGATTCCAGCCGCGGCTACGCCAAGGGTCGTGGCGTCGGTGCCCGTAACCCCCCAGAGGTAGGCGTCCAGCAGGCGAGACAAGGTCACGGCGCCCACAAGTCCGATGCCGATCCCGATCGTGATCGGGAGCAGCCCCTTCGCCACGACGAGGCGCAGTACCGCATCGCCGCTCGCCCCCACGGCCATGCGGATTCCGATTTCGCGGCGACGGATGCGAACGGCCTGGGCGAGCGTGCTGTAGACGCCAACCGCGGTCAGGATGAGCGCGAGGACCCCAAACAACGAAACGAGGATCGTGCCGAACCGTTCCCGGGCCAGCGAATCCGCGAGCGTCTGGCTCAACGGAAAGACCTGGGGGCCGGGAAGCGCGGGATCCACGGCACGGATTGCCTGCCCGAATTCACTCTCGAGCCGCTCCAGCGGCAAGTTGCTTCGAACCACGAACGCCGGCATCGCGGGACGGATGCCGGCGATGACGTCGGGTGCTTGAGCTTGCGGCAGGTACATCGTTCGGCGGACCGCCGTCCGGAACGAGATGTCCCGCACATCGGCGGCCACGCCGACGATCACGATTCCGAGGCCCTTCAGCGAGGGATACCGGTGGACGTCGCCCCGACGCCCGAGGTCGATGCGCTGTCCGATGGGATCCCCGTCCGGAAAGTAACGACGTGCGAACGTCTCGTTGACGATGGCGACCGGGGTCGTGCCCCCGGTGTCCAGTGCAGTGAACGGTCGGCCGCGGATCAGCGGGATTGCGAGCGTCCGGAAGTAGCCCGGGGTGACGGTTCGCAGCTCGACGGAACCTCCGAACTCGGCGCGGCCGGTGATCGAGATCGGAAAGTTCAGGCCCCGCTCGAAGGGGAGACTGCTCGCTCCGGCGACGAAAGCACCGCCACCGGAGCCGCGGACGCCTTCGATCACCCGGCGGGCAAACTGATCGAGCCGCTCGGACGTGTCATACGAGGGCGGCCTGATCGGCAACTGCACCGCCACCAGGGCGTCGGGATCGAACCCCGGGTCGACCTGCCTGAGGTTCGACCAGGTAGTGGAGAGCAGAATCGCCCCCACCAGCAGGATCATCGAGAGCGCCGTCTGCACCGAAAGCAACACCTCCTGCAGCCGACTCTGCCCGGTTGTCGTCCGGGAATTCCGCCGCAGCGTCCCCCACATCCCCCCACGCCCTCCCGGCCACGCCGCCACCAGGCTCACCACCACGGAGGCGACCAGCGCGCTACCGATCGCAGACACGACGACTCTCCAGTCGACTGCGATCGGCCCCGCGAGCGGCAGCCGGACCGGAGCCAATGCGACCAGCCCTCTGGCGCCCCAGGTCGCGAGCGCGACTCCGATAACACCCGCCGCGGAAGCGGCCAGGATCGCCTCCAACACCCCCAGCCGGATGATCCGGCTTTCGGTTGCTCCGAGAGCCTCACGGATCGCCATCGCTCCCCGGCGCCGCACTGCCCGGACGAGGAACAGGCCGCCCACATTGGCGCAGGCAATCAGCAGGACGGCGGCAACCGCACCCATCAGGATCCAGATCGCGTTCGACGCCTGGCCTGCGTGCAACTCCGCGAACGAGGCCAGCATCATGCCGGGCTCCTTCTCGTCGGCCTGCTGGGGATAGGCGGCGCGAAAGCCGGTGTTGAGCCACGTCACCTCGGTCCGGGCTTCAGACATCGTGACGTCGTGACCAAGCCTCGCGACCGTCGAAAAGTTGGCCGCTTCGTCGTCAGGGTCGAGCGCAACCTCCGCGGGAACGATGATCTCCACGGGTCTCGCGACGTAGGGGAAGACAAACTCCTCGGGCAGCAGCCCGACGATGACGTAGGGCTCTTCCTCCAGCCTGATCGAAACGCGACCCGATACCTCCACCGGCTCCCCGAAGTGCCTGCGCCAGAACCCGGCGGACACCAGCGCCACCTTGCGGCCCCCGGCCCGGTACTCATCCTCCGCGAAATCACGCCCCACCGTGGGCGGCATGCCGAGGACACGGAAGAAGCCTCTCGTCACCTTCAGTCCCCGAGCGCCGGTGATCTCGCCGACTTCGCCCACGCGTCCGAGAAACGGCTGCCAACTCGCCACCGCTGCAAACGAACGGCTGTGCTCCCGCAAGTAGGAGAACTTGGCTGAAGTCAGACTCGGGGAAACGTAGTCCCCGTAGTTCCACGCCAGGCTCACGACCCGGTGGCCGTCCGGAAAGGGCACGGGCCGCAACAGGGCGGCGCTCAATACGCTGAAGATCGCGACCGTCGCTCCGATCCCCAGAGCGAGGACCGAAACGGCGACGGCAGCGAACCTGGGGGTCCGGCGCAGAGCCCTCACCGAATGGCCGACGTCATCGAGAAACTCGCGCGTCCGGACCAACCCGTGAGCGTCGCCGGCCTCGGCGCGCAGCGACTCCCGGGAACCGAATTCGAGGCGGGCCCGGCGCCGGGCCTCTGCGGGATCGAGCCCGTCTTCCCTAAACTGCGCTTCAAGTAGCTCAAGGTGAAGCTGCATCTCCGCGTCGAGCTCGCGTTCTGCCCGACGGTCCCGGAACAGGAGCCGCAGCCGGCGAAAGAGCGAGGATCCGGTCAATCGCCTAGACGGCGTCCAGCACCCGCTGGACCGCCGAGGCGAAGTCGGCCCAGTCGTCCCGCTCGGCCGCGAGTTGCCGCCGGCCCGCGGGGGTGAGCGAATAGAACCGGGCTCGACGGCCAGCCTCGGACACGGCCACCTTGGCGCTGATCCAGCCCGCCGCCTCCAGCCGGCGAAGCGCGGGATAAATCGACCCTTGTCCGACCTCGAACACCTGGTCGGACAGAATCCGCAGCCGCCCGGCGATAGCCCAACCATGCATCGATCCTCCCGTGAGCAACGAGAGGATCAGCAGGTCCAGGTGGCCGTGCAGCCGGTCGTTGGTCGGTGTCATCCAGCGATGATTATGATAATCGACAACAATGCCGACGGTCCGAATGCACCGGCCTCCGTCCATAGAATCGCCTCATGCGTACCGACTGCCCTACCCCAATGCAACATCTTCATGGGATCACAGCTCTTGCCGTGTTACTGCTCGTCCCCTTCCTGGCCTCCGCCCAGGGGCAGACCCACACCTTCATCCCCGAGCGGGGCTACCAGAGCTTCGCGGTCCGGGAGCCGGTGCTGCGGCTCGCTCCCGGGGACACGCTGATCAGCGAGTCCATGGGCGCGGCGTTCATGCCGGAGGAAGCAAGGCACCTGGCCGGTGAGGTCGGACCCATTTACATCGAGGGTTCGGAGCGGGGTGACACCCTCGCCATTCGCGTGGTCCGCCTGGAGCTCAACCAGGACCGGGCGTTTTCCGGGACCTCCACCGGGTTCGCCGCACTGACCATGACGCCCCAGACCGCGATGCTCCACGAGCCGGTGCCCGAGCGGCGCTTCGAATGGAAGCTGGACCTCGAGGCGAACACCGGAACGCTCGACCTCCCGGCGAGCGGCAAGGACCCGGTTACCGTGGGACTCGCGCCGATGCTCGGCCGCATGGCGGTCGCGCCGGACCGGGGCGAGGTCATCTGGAACGCCGCCCCCGGCAACTTCGGCGGCAACATGGACACCCCCGAAATCCGCGAGGGGGTCACCGTCTATCTACCGGTCTTCGAACCGGGCGCCTACTTCTACTTCGGGGACGTCCATGCCCTCCAGGGCGAGGGCGAGATCACCGGCACCGGGCTCGAGACCACCGCCGAAGTGACCTTCGAGTTCGACCTGATCAAGGAGAAGTCCATCGCCTGGCCCCGGATCGAGAACGACGAATACATCATGGTCGCCGGCTCGGTGCGGCCGCTCATGGACGCCTATCGCATCGCCCACACCGAGATCATCTTCTGGCTCGAAGAGGACTACGGCCTCGATCGCTGGGAGGCGCTGCAGCTTCTATCGCAGGTCGGCAAGGCCCGCATCGGGAACGTGGTGGATCCCCACTACACCGTGGTGGCGATGTATCCGAAGAAGTACCTGCCGCGCTGACGGCCGCGGGGTCGGCACACCTTCGCCGCCGGGGCTATTGGAGTGGCGGGCGGTAAAGCCGCAGTCCCGGGATGTCGACGAAATCCTTCTCGTTGAGCGTCCACAACTGCGCCTCGGCGACCAGTGCGCAAGCCGCGATCGCGATGTCCGTGTCCCGCCCGCCCGCGCGGCGGACCTGCCCGTAGATATCGGCGGCCGTCCGCGCCTCCACGGCGCCGAAGGGAAGGACCTGATTTTGAGGAAAGAACCGTCGTTGGATCTCGAGTTCGTGTTCCCGCCGTGGCCCACGCCACCACTCGTACAAGACGACCGCTGGAACACGTACGGCCTCATCGGACTCCAGAAGGTCCAGCATCGGTCCGGGCGTGTCGGCCGAAGGGCCGAGATGCGCGACCAGGACGGAGGTGTCCAGAACGATCAAGGTTCGACGGGGGTCCGGCGGCCCCCACTCCGCCGCGCGAGCCGAAGTTCGTGCAACTCCGCGTTGATTTCTTCCTGAGACCGCGGGGGATTCTTGGCCAGGTACTCTCTGAACACCCGGACTCGCTCGACGCGCTCCTCCTCGGTGACTTTTCCAGCACATCGAGCATAGACCGAGACTGCCTCACGGACTATCGCGCTCTTGGGTTTCCCCAGATCGCGGGACAGGGCCCCGATGCGGGCGGCCGTCAGCGTGTCCAGACTGAAGGTCATCTTCTGTATTGCCATAACTCCATACTACCGTAAACGCACCCTGGATACCGAAGACCGACAGGTCTTGAGGGACCGCCGGTCCTGGACCGGTATCGTCCGCCGGAGTCGAGCCAACCACGCCATGCCTCCCTCTCGGAGCACGCGTACGCGTGTCACCAGGAATCGGGGTACCGGAACGGGAGGATCGTGGTCGGCCCGGTGGCCTCGAAGTGGATGATGACGTCGTACGACTCCGACAGGTTGGTGTCGAACCAGGTTCCGTAGTTTGGCGAGAGACAGCAGCCGATCGAACGAAAGAGTCGCCGTGCCCCGAGCCAGCGCGTCTCTGCCCGCCTGGTGTCAAGACCACGGAGGTCGAGGACGAACCTCGGAAACCGTGCCGTCGCGAACCGACTCTCGAAAGACCCCGTTGGTGGGGGTTCCAGATCATGAGGACCGTAACCCCGCCGTGCGTTCGGTCGCAGGTCCACCGCGGAGAACTTACCGGTTTCGTGACTGAACGCGACGACGACCATGTCGTCTCTGAAAGCCTCCCGCAGGTATGAGCCTTGGGCGTACGGCCGGGTGGCTACATGACCGTTGTGAGCCCAGAGCACCATCCGGCCCTCCGGGCCGATCCGCTCGCTGATCCACACGGTGTTTTCTGCCATGAACTCGTCACGGTTTCCCCCCTCCGCCCACCTCAGGTGGTACTGGAAGGCCACCCTGAGGCTCTGAAGAGCCACGTAGAACGAGTCCGCGCCGGCTACGGCCTCGTGTTCCTGCCGTCGTTCGAGGAGAAAATCCCGCGTCTGCTCCATCGACCTGCCGCAGGTGTTGTGGTAGGCGGCGCTCCGCTGCGCGTAGGCCCCGCCGAAGCCGTCGGGACCGTTCGCGTGGGTCGTGAGGCAGTTCAGTTGCGCCGCGACCTTGTCGAAGTTCTCAGGATCTACCCTGTCTACGTATTCACGAACGTTGTGCAGCGCCATCCCCGGATACTGCATGTCGAAACCGTGAAAGCCCACGTCGCCGCCGGCCTCGTTGTGGGCCCGCATCCACTCGATCATCTCGAGCACCGATTCGGTGTTCCAGGTCCAGAAATAGAGTCCGGACAGGAGCACCCGGGGGTCCCCTTCCCCGGTCCGCACGTAGTGGTCGAGCCGCCGTGATTCGGGCCAGGTGGCCTCGATCGCAAAGGTGTTGAAGCCCATCTCTTCGACGAGAAAGCGGAGGATCCGCGCCTTCATCTCGAAGAAGTCCCTGGTGCCGTGCGTTCCCTCGCCCAGGGACACGACGCGCGCGTCGCCCACGATGTCTCGGAGGAACTCGAGTTCGGTGTGAGGGAGCGAAAAATGGGATCCGTCGAAGGGATGGACATTGGCATCAAGCCAGGCCGGTACCGGGTCCGGGGGGAGTGTCGGCAGCGGGAGCTGCGGCACGGTCCCGACTGCCGCGTCTTCCTGGCATGCCGGGATGAGCGCCAGCGGGGCGGCGATCAGAGTGAGCCGCATTGTGTTGCGTATCCCGGACAACGGGAATCCGAACATCGGCAGTCTCCCTTCCCATGGAGAACTCAGCCGCGCGGCACGCAAGCGGTTTGCCATGACCTACGTTGGAACTCCGAAAGCGGCAATGCCCCCTTCGCCCGCCTCCTGCGGGCGGTGCCGCTCTGAATGAAGAGCGGCAGTCTCTGAACTGCGCTCCCTACGGCTTATGGCGGTGCGCCACCGCCGCGGGGCTGGGGCCCGCGGTGCCGGCCGGAGGTCGGCGCTCCAAGCCGTTCCCGCCCTTCTCCTCCAGCGGCTAGACGCGTGCCGGCCTGAAGGCCGGCGTCGTAGCAGGCTCCGAAACTTCGGAACGGTCAGCCTACGCCTCAGCACGAACATCACCAGGAGTCGGGGTATCGCAAAGGCAGAAGCGTGGTCGCTCGGGTCGTCTGGAAATGGATCAGGACGTCATACCACTCGGTCAGCGGTGTGGACATCCAGAAGATCTCGGGCTCCGAGGGGAAGTAACAACAGCCGATGAATCGAAATGGGCGCGTTCCCCGGAGCCAAATGCCTCCCGGGGAGTCGTCGTCACGATTGCGGAGGTCAAGAACGAACCAAGGCAGCGAACTCCTCGACAGATAGCTCTCATACGAACCCTCAACCACGGGGTGCAGTCGGTGAAGGCCCAGAGGTCTGGAGCCGATTACATGTCTGGCCGTGAACCAACCGTCTACGTGGCTGAACCCGACGATGACCATGCGGTCCCCGACGGTGTCCCGCAGAAAGGAACCCTGGGTCTCCGGTTCGGCCGAAACATGGTAGTTGTGGGCCCACACCACCAACCGTCCATCAGGCCCGATCCGGCGGTTGATCCATTCCGTGTTTTCGGCCATGAACTCGTCGCGATTTCCACCCTCCGCAGTCTTGAGGTGGTATTGGACCGCAACGCGCAGACTCTGGAGAGCCACATCAAATGCGTCCGCGCCGGCCACCCCCTCGTACCGGTCCCGATTTGCCTCCAGCCGGTCACCAACTGCCTGGAGCGAAGCTCCACAATGGCTCTGGAATGCGTCCGGCTGGTCCTCATACAGCGAATCCGGCCAGTTGCGGGCGTGGTCATTCGCAAAGCGTGTGAGGCAGTCCAGCTCCTCCGCTACCGCGTCGGCATTCGCAGGATCGACATCCCGGACATACGTACGGACGTTGTGGAGCGCCATCCCGGGAAACTGCATGTCGAATCCGTGGAAGCCAATATCACCTCCCGCTTCGTTGTGGTCCCGCATCCACTCGACCATTTCCAGAACCGACTCGGTCCGCGTGATCCAGAAGTAGAGCCCCGCAAGCAGTACCTCAGGGTCTCCCTCTCCGGTACGCACGTAGTGGTCGAGACGCCGAGCTTCCGGCCAGGTGACCTCCATCGCGATGGCGTTGAAGTCCATCTCCTCCACCAGGAACCGGAGGATGCGCGCCTTCATCTCGTAGAAGTCGCGCGTGCCGTGAGTATTTTCGCCGAGCGCGACGATACGCGCGTCCCCGACGATGTCGCGGAGGAAGTCGATGTCGGAATGCGGGAGGGAGAGATGCGGCCCATCAAAGGGATGGGTGTTAGCCCCGAGCCACGCGGGCACCGGGTCGGGCGGCGGGTCCGGCAGCACGAGAGTCGGTGTCACCGCGTCCTCGGCGCATCCGTGGGCGAGGATCAGCACGGCCGTGAGCAGGGCGAAGCTGGTCAGACCGGAATTCGTCGGCCCCGGAATGGTCATGAGGAGTCCCCTTTTCGTGCGCCCTTTCCGGTACCGGAGCATCAGAAAGAATCAGGGGGGCGGTGAGGGAGCACGGTGGTCTCCCGAGTGACCTCGAAGTGAATGAGAACGTCGTACCACTCCGTAAGCGGCACGGGGCGCCAGTAACGGTCAGGCATGGAAGGCCGGTAACAGCAGCCAATGGAGCGGAATAGGCGCTCCCCGACGAGCCAGGAACTTCCCAGGACACTCGTGTCGCGGTTGCGGAGGTCGAGAACGAATCTGGAGGCGGCGCCGCGCGCAAGTGAAGCCTCGAAAGAACCCGGCATCGGAGGGTCGAGATCGAATGCGGGAAGACCGCGGTAAGTCGTCGCTTCCAGATCCACTCCAGTGAACCGACCGCCTTCGTGGCTGAAGCCCACGACGACCATGTCGTCGCCGAACGTCTCGCGCAGGTAGGACCCCTGGGCGCCCGGCTGGGTGGAAACGTGATAGTTGTGGGCCCAGAGCACCATGCGCCCCTCCGGCCCGATCCGGCGGCTGATCCACTCGGTGTTTTCCGCCATGGACTCGTCCCGGCCCTGTTCGCGCGCCGCGCTCAGGTGGAACTGCACGGCGACCCGCAGGCTCTGGAACGCCACTTCGAAGGCGTCCTCGCCGGCGGCGGTCTCATATTCCTCGCGCTTCGATACCAGGAACTCACGAGCCTCGTCGAGCGACGCGATACACGTCGTCCGGTAGGAATCCGACTCGTCTGAGTAGCGCGGCTGCGGGCTCCGTCCGTTGGGGCCGTTCGCGAATCTCTGGAGGCATTCGAGTTGCTCGGAAACAGCCTCCAGGGCCTCTGGATCCACACTGCGCACGTACTCGCGGACGTTGTGCAGCGCCATCCCGGGGTACTGCATGTCAAAACCGTGAAACCCGACATCGCCTCCAGCCTGGTTGTGCTCCCGCATCCACTCGATCATCTCCAGCACGGATTCGGTGTTCCAGGTCCAGAAATAGAGGCCCGAGAGCAGTCTTTCCGGGTCGCCCTCGCCCGTCCGCACGTAGTGGTCGATACGCCGGGCTTCCGGCCAGGTCGCCTCGATGGCGAACGTGTTGAAGCCCATCTCTTCGACGAGGAACCGGAGGATGCGCGCCTTCATTTCAAAGAAGTCGCGGGCGCCATGTGTGTTCTCGCCAAGCGCCACAATGCGCGCGTCGCCCACGAACTCGCGGAGAAACTCGAGTTCCGTGTGTGGAAGGGAGAGGTGCGGGCCCGTGAAGGGATGCGCATTCGCCGCCAACCACACCAGGACGGGGTCCGGAGGTGGTTCCGGCAGAACAAGCGTGGGCGTCACCGCGTCGTCGGCACACCCATGGGCCAGAACCAGGAAGGCCGCGATCGGCAATAGCTGGAGCAGGCTCAAGGAACGCGTCTTGACGAATGGCGATTCGGGCATTGGCCGTCTCCCTTCCATGGACAGGACCGTCAGTAACGTAAGCAAACGGTTTGCCATTACAGCCGTCACGCGGGGGGCGGTCCCTTCCCAGGGGCCCTGCTAGCCCGGATTTCTCATACTCACGCCCGGGGCGGACCGCAATGGGTCGTAACCCACTCTGTTGCGGTGGTTTCTCCACCAGGTGCCAACCTGGACGCACCGAACGGCGCGCAGCGTCGCGGA
>Ga0209021_1002630_pt1 | contig 15414 bp, 13 predicted proteins | sample PinacodermFT_FD_187299 | JGI IMG/M metagenome (GOLD analysis project Ga0209021, IMG submission 187299) | Host-associated microbial community of the marine sponge Aplysina aerophoba from Gulf of Piran - sponge pinacoderm, lysed by freeze-thaw... | ecosystem: Host-associated > Porifera > Sponge >... | reverse complement strand
CGCTGCTGCTAAGCTATGGCCATAGATGCGGGTGTAATTCAGTGGTAGAATGTCAGCTTCCCAAGCTGAACGTCGCCGGTTCGAGTCCGGTCACCCGCTCTTGTAATCTCTTCTTTTGGCCTTGTGATCTTACCCATCCCTCCTAACCCGTCACAACGCCCCTCGCCTGATCGCGATCATCCCTCCTGTACAAACTGACACGATGGAACCTTTGATTGCTCACAAGTGGAAGCGACTCGACGATCTGCCGCAGAACTGGCAGGATCTATGCCGGGAAGACCTCACAGCGGTCCAAAAACAGTGGAAGGAAGACCGCGATCTCATTCGAGACGACACGAAAATCCAGAAAATCCGTGAGAAGCTCGCACTTCAGTGGGCAATCGAGACAGGAATTATCGAGCGTCTATATAAAGATGACCGCGGCATCACGGTTCAGATCCTCGAAGCCGGGATGGAGGCCCTGGGCAAATTCCATGCACAAGGTCGCATTTCCAAAGAAGCCCGAGCCTTGATCACGGATCAGCGAGCAGCTATTAAAATGGTGATGATGGACTTAGTGGGCGGGAGACGCGCCCTGTCTGACTCCTATATCAAGGAACTTCATGATTGTCTTACTTTAAGCCAGGAGACATGCCCGGCTGAAGATCCCGACGGAAACCGCACATCCGTCGAACTCCTGAAGGGACAGTGGAAGAAGCAGCCCAACAACCCAACCCGACCCGACGGATCAATCCACGAATACTGTCCCCCTGAGTTTGTACAAGACGAGATCGACAATCTACTGAAGTTGCATGAGAAGCACACCCACGACCATGTATGTCCCGAGGTCGAAGCGGCGTGGCTCCACCACCGGTTCACACAGATTCATCCATTCCAGGACGGAAACGGCCGTGTAGCGCGCGCCCTCACCTCCGCTATCTTCCTAAAGGCTGATTGCCTCGTCCTTGTGGTTCGCGATGCAGAACACAGGGATCGCTACCTTGACGCCCTGGAGGCCTCTGACCGTGGCAATCTGAAGCCGCTGGTCGATCTGTTTGCCGACATTCAGATTGGCGACCTGAATGAAGCGATTCACTCCGTGAGAGAAATTCGTGGCCAGCCAATAGTCAGTCTTGCGGAAACAATCGCGGAGCGAGCACTGCGGCGCAAAGTGGCCTCGCAGGAGCAAACCAACGAAGTCACAAAACATCTGATCGACGTTGCCCACACTCGCCTCAACGAGGTGGCGGGTGAGCTTGAGCGAGCTTTCAAAGACAAAGACGTTTCCTCCCTGGATGCTCGTGTTCAGACTAACGAGCAAGATCAGCAAGACTGGTGGTCCTGGCAGATCATCGAAGCCGCAAAGAAACAGAAATACTACGCCGACCTCAAACAGTCACGTCGTTGGGTGTCTCTGTCTCTCAAGAGACCCGATTTCGATGACGTGGTAACCAAGTTTGTCATATCGCTACACGCGGTGGGCCGGGCCGCAGACCTTCATGCAGCGGCGGCTTTCCTGACATGGCCGTTAGAACATGAAGATGAATCCGGTTCCAGGAGTTGGCATTGCGACGTTGTGGCTGAACCCCGTTTCCGAGTCCGAGCTGAGACGGTAAAAGTCGAGGCAGCCGAAAACAACTTCCGAGATTGGCTAGAACGGGTAATCGAGAGCGGTCTCAGCGTATGGGGAGAGAATGTATAGGCGAAAATGATCTTTAACAAGGGCACCTTCATAACCGTCAGGGCGTTGAAGGTTTGCCCACACCTTTTGCAGCAGAGGCGACGAAGACCACGGGCCTTGCCACAGGATATCAATAACTGCACCTTGTGGAGAATCTCATCAAGGGTTTGCAGGGGCAGAAGAGTAAGGGGCAGGCGTTGGCCGTCGCCCCATTGATGGTAAAGGTATCTGGTCAGGGGACGAGCGCAAATCACTGTCCACATCTCCCCCAATCCCGCAGCGCCAACGTCTGGCCCATGGAGAGTGAGCCATGTAGGGGTGGCGCCGCCCGTCACCATGGAACAGAGAGCCGGGAGCAGGGGCAGGTTCCAGCGTGCTGCTCAGCGCAGCCGCCGCCGTCATGTGAAGCCGGGTGGTCATCAGCCATCACCCGGAACCTGCCTTCACGTCGTATTGGCTATGCCATTCCTACGGTTTGCGAATTGAGCCTCGGATTCTTCCGGAGAAACAGTCATCACTGGATAGCTACCAAAATTCAGCAGTTGCTCACAGATGGGATACAATTTGTGCAGAGCTTTCTGGAAAGCTGCCGTCTGATAGTGACCCTCAACGTCAACGAAAAACACATATTTCCCCAAGTCGGTTTTGGCAGGGCGAGACTCAATGCGAGACATGTTCAGAGCCTGCTCATGGAACACCTGCAACGCCTCCACCAATGCCCCAGGACGGTCCCGTTGCCGCAGAGCAAAACAAAGGCTGGTCATCACGGTGTGGTCCGGAGGTGTAGAAGGAGCGCTGGAACACGTCGTTGCATCAACAGGTTGCACCAACAGAAAGCGGGTGCAATTGTTGGGTTCGTCGTTGATGGGATAGGCCAGAACGCTCAGATCCTGCTCCCTGGCGGCATCCAGCGAGGCAATGGCCCCACGGAAGCGACTCCCTTTCACCATCCGCGCAGCTTCTGCCGTGGACGTAGTGGGTAATTGGAGGGCCTGGGGAAGGTGGTTGTTCAGCCAGGTGCTACATTGACCCAGAGCCTGGGGGTGGGAGATGACTTCACTGATGTCCTCCGTGCGGGCGCTCCCCAGTAAGGCATGGCGGATGGGCAGCACCAGGCCGCGCACAATTTCCAGACCTTGGGGTCCATAGGGGTTGGAGGAGTCCGGAGGGCAACAAGGAGCACTCAAACTCCAGAGGGTATCCAACGTGGCCGTCACGCCACCCTGCACGGAATTCTCCACGGGCACTACAGCGGCGACCACTGTGCCGTCTCCCCCATGGTCGGCCTTGAGTTGGTGCAACACGTGCTGGATGGACAGGCCGGAACGGGGAGTGTGGTCCCACAGCCCCTGAGCCTGAGCCAGTTGGTGGCAGGCCGTCTCGGCATAGGTGCCGGAGGGACCCAGAAAAGCAATGAAGGGAACAGACAAGGGTGGGGTGATGTGATCTCACTTGGCTAAGATTCAATCAACAGTAGCGCCATGGCCATGAAATTGGCCTTCTCAGCCCGGCAAAAGCTGGGTCTGGCTGTACCAGGGTCCTCGGAAAAGCTGGGTGCTTATCTGAAGCAAGAGGAACGGGTGGTCAGACTCCTGCTGGGTTCCGGTGCATTTCAGGTTCTACGGCCGGCCCATTATCGTTACACCCTCCCCCAACTCAAGGTCTTTCAGTTGCAGGTGCAACCCATCGTTGACCTGCGCGCCACGCTCTCACCACAGCGGCTGGTCATTCGCTCCTACGATTGCTGCCTCAACAGCACGGTACTGGCTGCCCATGATTTTCAACTCCAGTTGGATTCCCGGCTGGAGGCCCGTGGTGAGCAGTTGGAGGGGGACGCATGCCTGGCTGTTCAGGCGAGCCGTCCACAGTTGCTGCGCTTGATTCCCCAGACCGTCCTGGAAGGCACGGGTGACCGTGTGTTGGCCAGTGTTTTGGGCGGAATCAAGGCCAGGATCAGCCGGAAGTTCGTTCAGGACTTCCAGGCCTGGTGCCGTGAGAAGGGGGTGGCATCCTTGCCGTCGTCTCCGTTGTCCCCGGAATCTTCCCCAGAAAGCTGAGGCGGTGCAGTGGCGTGGGACCCAGGCGCTTGAGTGCTGCCCGATGTCGAGGTGTTCCATAGCCTTTATGGCTGGCCAGGCCATAGCCGGGGAAGTGCTGATCCAGTCGGAGCAGTAAACCGTCCCTGGCTTGCTTGGCCACGATGCTGGCACAGGCAATGGTCAGACAACGTTGATCGCCGCGCACCACTGTCTGCTGACGGTTGTGCCATGGCCGCAGCTTCAGGTTGCCATCCACCAGCACCAACTGTGGCACCCTGGACAGACGCTGCAGGGCACGGATCATGGCCAACTCCGTTGCCGCCCGTATCCCCTGCTGATGAATCTCCCGGGCCGAGGCTTGCCCCAGGCCCAAATCCGTGGCCAGTCGACGAATGATCGGCAAGAGTCTTTGGCGGTGCGTTGGTTTCAGGGTCTTACTGTCTCGAACGCCAGCAGCGGCAAGGATGGGCAATGCCGCTGTATTCAAACAACAGGCTGCGGCAAAAACAGGACCAAATAAGCAGCCTCGCCCCACTTCGTCGACACCAGCGAGAGACGGCAAAGCCACCCCGGCGGCAGACCCAAGGCGTGCGTCCTCTCCAGCCTGGATCGGGTCTTCAAGTGCTAGAGCGTCGCCGGCGGCGTCGAGGTTGCTGTCGGTCATCGTCTTGCTCCTCCTCGGTTTTTTCCCCGGCAGCCGCACCATCTGCGTGGGGGGCACTGGTGTTCTGCCCTCTGCCGTTCCCCTGGAGTGGTTGAAGTGCCGGCTGCTCTCCTACGGCGTCCTGATCGGACGCCCTCGGCCCGGGTCCCTCCCGGGTGGCCGTGGGTGTTTCAGGTGAAGTTGTTGTGGAAGATTCCTGATCGGCGGTCACAGGTAGTGGGCCAGGCTTTTGTGAGCGCGTGCGGCTTTTGCGTTGACGTGCAGGTGCAGCGTTCTCCTCTTGCACCTGCACCTGGCTTTGCTCGTCCGGTTGCTGGTCCGTAGCCACCTCCAACACCACGGGAGGCTTGTCTGTCTCAATCCTGTTGCGCTGGCGGCGACGGTGACCGGGTGACCCGTTGGCCACTTGTTCCCTGGCTTCAACCGATGGAGACTGGGTGTCCTCGTCGGAGCAAATCACGCGAACCGCCACATTGCTCAAGTCCTTGGGTGGTGTGGAAGCCATGAGGGCAGGATTGAAGCCACACCAGCTAAAGACCGTCTCCTGGTCTTTACTCATGGGCACAGCAACGATTTCCGGCTCACCGGGTGGGGTGGACTCTGCCTCGGGAGACGGATCGGTTTCCGGTTCGCCTGAAACCGCGCTTGGAAACGTCGGCGTCTCAACAGGCGTTTGCGTACCATTGCGGCCACCGCCACGGCGACGACGACGGTTGTTGCTGTTACCACCGTTGCCCACGTCCGAACTGGTGTCTCCAGGGGCAGCGGCTGGGGCCATGGGGGCTTGCACCATCCCCTTGACCAAGGGCTGCATGGTGGCCTTGCCCGGCACCCTGGCCACATGGCCTTGCCCGGAACAACCGGGGCACTGGTGACCAAAGAGCTCGTAAACGTTCCGACCCTGGCGCTTACGGGTCAACTCCACCAATCCCAACTCCGTGATCTGAGCAATCTGAGGCCTTGCCTTGTCGGGGGCCATGGCCTTCATGAAGTGCTCCAGCAACAACAACTGATCTCGTCGGGACTCCATATCGATAAAGTCGACGATGACCATGCCGCCAATGTTGCGCAGTTGGAGTTGGCGGGCAATCTCGGTGGCGGCTTCACAGTTGGTCCACAACACTGTCTCGCGAGAAGTGGCGGAACGGGTAAAGGAGCCGGAGTTCACGTCAATCACCGTCAGGGCTTCCGTGGGCTCGATGATCACGTAACCGCCAGAGGGCAGATCCACCCGTGGCAGAAGGGCTTGGTGAATTGCCGCATGAATACGGAAGGCCTCCAGCAACTCCTCCGCGCTCGCAAAGGAGTCCACCGCAACGGCGTTCCTTTCTGCGTCGAGGAAGGTCCTGACCCGCTCCACCACCTGCGGGCTGTCCACCACAACCTTGTCCAGATCCGGTCCGCAGTGATCCCGTAGGGTGCGATGAACAAAATCGTCGTCCCGGTTCAGGAGCACTGGCGGTTGGGATGTCTCCGCTGTGGCCTGAATGGTCTCCCATTGGCGGCAGAGCGTTTCAAGGTCGTCAATAATCTGGTCCTCCCCCACCCCCTCGGCTTTCGTACGTACCAGCAGGCCGGTTCCAGCGGGTTTGATCAGAACCGCCAGTGCTCGAAGGCGATCACGCTCGGCTTCTTCGTTAATACGTCGAGAAATGTTGACTCCCTTCCCACTGGGCTGGAGCATCAAAAAGCGACCGGGCAGGGTAATGTTGCCTGTGAGCCGAGGCCCTTTGCTGCCTGTGGGCTCTTTCATGACCTGCACCAGAGCTTTCTGACGTGGCTCAAGCAGGTCTGTGATGGATCCAGCCGTTTTCCGCAGCCGCAGGGGGCCCAGATCGGTGACGTGAATGAAGCCGTTTCTTTCACTTTCGCCGATTTTCACAAAGGCAGCATCAATTCCTGGGTGGACATTCTCCACTGTTCCCAGATAGATGTCGCCGATCTGATGTTGGCCTTGGGCAACAATCAACTGGTCAACACGTTCATTGTTGAGAATGGCAGCAATGCGGAGATCTTCAGCAATAAGAATTTGCTTGGTCATGGAAGAAAATCTAAAAGTTTTGCCGGAGGCAAGGATTGTTGAAGGGCGTTATTTTTATGTCACTCAAGCTGTTCAGCAGATTGAGGAATGGGGGCAACCGTCAATCGCTGCTGTTGACAGGAGTCGGAAGAAACATGCCGAGGTCAAGGGGTAACCCCCGGTATGAGGTGAAGTCTTGTCATCCCGTCCACGGGAACAACCTATCACAGGCAGGTGATCTCTTGCCGGGGCGTGGCAGCCTCGGGCCGCAGGTACAACCAGTCGCGGCACAGAGTCGTGATGCACAGTCCCTCACCGAGACGGCCAGCCAGAATCGGCTCCAACTGCTCAGGCTTCAGGCTGCGTCCGGTGGGGTCAATGGCCACATCAACGGCCAACTGCACAGAAGCGCCTTCTTGGCCATGGAGAGTTAAATCCTTGAGGAGAGGGCGCAGATCCCGTTGCCGGGTTCGTCCTTTTTTATCAATGTCTTCCCAGGGCAAGTCGGGAGCAGCCAGCACCGCCCGACAAGCGGCTTGCCATACCTGGCTGGGCAAGGTGGCCCCTGATTCCGTGCAGAAGCCCGTAATCCAGCGGGCGCCCTCCAGCAGTTGAGCCAGGCTTTTTTGTCCGAGGGGAACCTCTTCGGCCGTCAGAAGCTGGATCCCCGTGGGCAGTTGGGGCTGGAGGGTGTTGATCAGTGTCACCGGAGGGACGACTTCGGTCAATTCCAGATCCAGCAGTTCGCCGCCACCATGAACCCCCAGGGGTAGAGCATGGCCAACCTGCAGCCGCGGCAGTGGATGGAACCCTGCGCTGAAGCTGATGGGCAAGGCCGCAGAGCGTAGGGCCCGGTCCAGCAGGCGCAGGAGATCCAGATGGCTGAGCAGGGCTGCATCTCCTTCCTTGGTGAAGCGCAGCCGCAGCCGCTGGACCCGGTGGCTCACGGGCTGGACCCTGGGTAACGCCATCGGCACCGGTGGCGGCGCCACAATCCGATTGTGTCCGAACTCCGGTCCACACACCCCACAACTGCTGCAGGCGGCAAAGGAACAGTCCGGAACCACCATGGCGGCCATGGCCCGTTGCAAGTCCTCTCGAAGCCACTGTGGATCCACGCCTGTATCGATGTGATCCCAAGGCAGGGGAAGGGTTGTCGGATCTTTGCTCTCCGGCTCCTGCCGCCGACCCCTCCAGCTCAACCCCGCTTCATGGATGGCCTGATTCCAGGCGTCGTAGGCCCGCTCCACGCTTTCCCACCAGGCATCCATCCCCGCACCATTGCGCCAGGCTCCAACAATGACCTGGGCCAAGCGACGATCCCCACGGCCTACAAAATCCTCCATGGCGGAGATCCGCACGTCCGTTTCATTCACCTTGAGGCGAGGAATGCCCCGTAGCGCCTGACGCAGCAACGCCTGTTTGCGGCGCAGGTCATCACTGGAAACCTGATGCCACTGGAACGGTGTGTGCGGCTTCGGGGTGAAATTGCTGACGGTGAGATGAAAGCCAAGCGGGCCATGGCCATGGCACTCCCGCTTCAACCAACGCACCGTCTCGGCAATGCCCAGCACGTCGGCATCCGTTTCGCCGGGCAAACCGATCATGAAGTAGAGCTTGACCGTTCGCCAGCCCTGCTCGTAGGCGGTACGGACACCACGGAGCAGATCCCGATCCGTGAGGCCCTTGTTGATGATGTCCCGCAGCCGCTGGGTGCCCGCCTCCGGGGCAAAGGTGACGCCTGTGCGGCGTGCGCCGCCGATAATCCCGGCAATGGTTTCGTCAAAGCGGTCCACCCGTTGACTGGGCAGGCTGAGGCTGACCGATTGTCCCTGGAGACGATTACGTAACTCCACACCGACGGACGGGAGTGCCAGATAGTCGGAGCAACTGAGGGAGAGAAGGGAGAAGTCGCTATAACCGGTTGCCTTCATCCCCGTTTCCACAGCCTCCACAACCGCCTCCGGCGCCACGTCCCGAGCGGGGCGGGTCAACATGCCGGGTTGACAGAAGCGGCAGCCCCGGGTACAGCCCCGGCGGATTTCCACCACGAGCCGATCGTGGACGGTTTCCACCTGGGGCACCAATCCTGTGGCGTAGTGGGGGATGGGATCGGCCACCCGCCGCACCACCCGGGCTGGAGTGGCGGATGATCGGGGCACAACCCGTCCATCGCCGTTGCGCTTGTACAGGCTGGGGACATAGACCCCCGGCACCTGGGCAAGATCCCGCAACAGCGCCGAGCGGCTCAGGTGCGCGGCCTTACCCTCCCGGACCACCAGGCCGATCTCCGGCAACAACTCCTCCCCGTCCCCGAGAGCGATGAAGTCGAAAAAAGCGGCATAGGGCTCGGGATTGGACGTGGCGGTTTGGCCACCGGCAAAGACGAGGGGTTGGGCCTGGGGGTGATCAAAGGGCACATCCGGACGTTGCCGGGCCCACACGGGCAAGCCACTCAGGTCCAGCATTTCCAGGATGTTGGTGGCTCCCAGTTCGTAGCTGAGGCTGAAGCCAAGAATGTCGAACGCCCTCAGGGGCCGACGACTTTCCACCGCAAACAGGGGAACCTTCTGCTGCCGCAGTCGGGCTGCAAGATCTGCTGCAGGCAGGTAAGCGCGGTCACAGAGCTGTCCCGGGAGGCGGTTGAGGATGCCGTAGAGGATGATGTGCCCCAGATTGCTGGCGCCCACTTCGTACAGCTCCGGATAGGTGAGACACCAGCGCAATGACGCCTGGTCCCAGGGCCGATGCAGGGCGCCGCGCTCTTGACCCAGATAGCGGCCCGGCTTGCCGATGCCGCGATTGACCACCTGATGGAAGGGGATGGGATCGGTCGCAGTGGCAGGGAACATCGGCTGGAAATCGACAAACGGCGCAGGGTGCGGCACACCCCTCTATCCATAGGATGGGGTCTCCGTGCCTAGTGCTGCCATGGTGCGCGTCAACAGCCACTACCAAATGTTGCGGGCAGGCTATCTCTTCCCGGAGATTCAGCGCCGCATCAAGGCCTTTACTGCCAAGCATCCCGAGGCCGATCTCATTCGCCTGGGCATTGGGGATGTGACCGAGCCCTTGCCTGCCGCTTGTCGCGATGCCATGGCAACGGCCGTTGAAGCCATGGGGACGAGAGCGGGGTTTCATGGCTATGGCCCCGAGCAGGGCTACCACTGGCTACGGCAGGCCATTGCCCAGCACGATTATCGGCAGCGGGGCTGTGACGTTGAAGCGGACGAGATTTTCATCTCCGATGGTTCCAAATGCGACACGAGCAACATTCTGGACATCCTCGGGGACGACAACCGCATTGCCGTGACCGATCCGGTCTACCCCGTCTACGTGGACTCCAACGTGATGGCTGGCCATACGGGTCCCGCGGATGATCAGGGTCGCTACGGCGGCTTGCAGTACCTGCCCCTGACTGCGGATAATGACTTCTGCGCCCCCTTGCCGGCAACGCCGGCGGATCTGATCTATCTGTGCTTCCCCAACAACCCCACCGGGACGGTGGCCACCCGTGCCGAGTTACAGCGTTGGGTTGACTATGCGCGCAGTCATGAAGCCCTGATTCTGTTTGATGCGGCTTACGAAGCCTTTATCCGGGATCCGGAATTGCCCCACTCCATTTTTGAAGTGGAAGGGGCCCGGGACTGTGCCGTCGAGTTCCGTTCCTTCTCCAAGAATGCCGGCTTCACGGGAACGCGCTGTGCCTTTACCGTGGTGCCCAAAGCCCTGACCGGCCGCACCAGTAACGGAGATGCCGTATCCCTCTGGCAGCTCTGGAGCCGTCGCCAGAGCACCAGGTTTAACGGCGTGGGCTACGTGGTGCAACGGGGCGCCGAGGCTGTCTATTCTTCTGCCGGCCAAGCCCAGGTGACTCGGTTGGTGACCTTTTACATGGAGAACGCCGCCATCATCCGACAGCAACTCCGGAGCCTGGGTCTGGCGGTTTACGGTGGTCAACACGCTCCCTATGTCTGGGTCAGGACCCCGGAGTCAAGGAGTTCCTGGCAGTTCTTTGACCAACTGCTCCAGGAGGCCCATGTTGTCGGCACACCCGGGGCTGGTTTTGGCGCTGCCGGGGAGGGCTACCTGCGCCTTTCAGCGTTTAACGGTCGTGCCCAGGTGGAGGCTGCCATGGCCAGAATTGCCCGGTGCAATCTGCGATGAAACGCCATCATCCCATCGGTCCGCTAAGTTGGGCACGACGATCCTGTCCAGAGACTCGGCGTTGATCATGCCCCGTGAAATGCCTTCACAACGAGGCGGCGCAACTGTCCTTGAGCGTGAGGACCAGCAGACACGCAAGCGGCAGCCCCTCTATCGCGTTCTTCTCCACAACGACCCTGTAAATACGCGGGATTACGTGGTGGCAACGCTGCAAACGGTGGTTCCCCAACTCAGTGAGCAAGACGCTGTGGCTGTGATGTTGGCAGCCCACAATACGGGTGTGGGTTTGGTGATCGTCTGTGATCAGGAGCCCGCCGAATTTTACAGCGAGCAGCTCAAGAGCAAGGGACTCACCAGCACGATTGAACCGGAAACGTGAGGCGGGAGGCTCAACCGGGTCCCCGTTGGCTGGGCACCTTGCTGTTTGCGCCTCTGTTGCTGGCTGTGGCCTGGTTGGTTGCCCGTCCCCTGTTGTGGCTAGGGGTGGACGACCCCGAAACGGTGAAATTGCTGGTCATGCTGGGGGCCTTCCTGTTGTTTCTCGTCTGCCTGCCCCTGCGCCTGCGTCGTGTCTGGGGGAGTCGTCATCCTTGGCGCCGTCTGGGTCTCAACGCTCCCCTCGGCAAGTCCATCCGGGCCTTGGCCCATGGCCTTCTGGATGCTGCCCTGTTGCTGCTGGGCTTGACCATGCTGCTGCTGGTCCTGGGTCAAGCCCGTTGGGGTGGTGGTCTCACCGTCGGCCAAACCGTCAATGCCGTGGCTTTGGTGGGGGTCGGCTTTGCCGAGGAGTTACTGTTTCGTGGCTGGCTCTGGGGAGAGCTGCAGTTGCGCCTGAACCGTCGCCAGGCTGCTGTCGCCCAGGCTGTGGTGTTCAGCTTGCTGCACACTCGCTTTGACCAGGGATGGGCAATCCCCCTTGGGCTGTTGCCAGGGATGTTTGTGTTGGGGCTGGTTCTGGCTGGGCAGCGCAGCAAAGACGGCGACCTGTTGGCCGGTGCCGTGGGTCTGCACGGTGGGTTGGTGGCAGGGTGGTTTGCGGTGCAATCAGGACTTCTGAGATTGGAGCCTTCCATCCCCGTCTGGCTGATGGGTCCCGACTACGCTCCCACTGCTGCCCTACCGGATTACAACCCCATTGGCGGACTTCCAGCCTGGCTTGGCTTGATCCAACTGCTCAGGTTGCGCTGGCGTTGGCTACGGGAATCACAACCCCGAATCCGTTGACGCAGCAGCAGCAGAGACGCTAATGCCCGGCACGGCTGTGGGGTGTGCTTTCGATGGCCACCGTCATAAAGTCCTAAGCTGGACATCCAACTGTTGAAGCAGTGAAGTCCTCTGCATGGCCGACTACTACGACCTTTTGAATGTCAGCAGGGATGCCGACCCGGAGACCCTTAAACGCGCCTACCGGCGCTTGGCGCGTCAGTACCACCCTGACGTCAATAAGGAGCCAGGGGCCGAGGAAAGATTCAAGGAGATTGGCCGGGCCTACGAAGTGCTCAGTGACCCGGAAAAACGGGCCCGTTATGACCAATTTGGGGAAGCCGGTGTGGGCGGAGCTGCCGGCGGGATGCCTGACATGGGCGATATCGGGGGCTTTGCCGATCTCTTTGAAAGCTTTTTCGGGGGGGGGGCGGCAACCGGCCGAGGATCACGGCAACGACAAGGACCAACCCAGGGTCAGGACCTTCGCCTGACCCTGACCATTTCCTTCCAGGAAGCCGTTTTTGGTACAACCCGGGAGGTTTCGATTCGCCACCTGGAGACCTGTGCCATGTGCTCGGGTAGTGGTCTCAAACCCGGCAGCCGTCTGAGCAGTTGCCAAACCTGTGGGGGTCAAGGTCAGATTCGTCGCACCAGCCGCACGCCCTTTGGCGTGATTTCCCAGGTGACTACCTGTCCTGCCTGTGGCGGTAGGGGGCAGTCGATCAGGCCGGAGGATGTCTGTGGCGCTTGTCAGGGCCAAGGCGTTACCCAGGTGCCCAAAAAACTCCGCATCACCATTCCCCGTGGCGTGGAGTCCGACCAGCAGCTTCGGGTTACCGGCGAGGGGAACGCAGGAGAGCGGGGCGGTCCGTCCGGAGACCTGTTTGTGCAATTGCAGGTGGCATCCGATCCCAGGTTCCAGCGTGAAGGCGTCACGATCCGTTCCACCGCCGAGGTGAGTTATCTGCAAGCCATTCTTGGCGACACAATCACAGTCCCCACTGTGGAGGGCGATCAGTCCATCGAGCTACCCGCCGGCACGCAGCCGGGTGCGGTTCTCACCCTGCCAGGCCTTGGTGTTCCCAAGCTGGGCAATCCTGTAGCGCGAGGCGATCATCTGCTGATGGTCAAGGTGAGACTTCCCAAGGGCAGATTTTCCGTGAAGGAGAAGGACATCCCCGCCGGTCTCTCGACGGAAGGCCGTACGTTACTGAAACAGTTGGACAAAAAAATTCAAGCCAGGGGCAGCATGCTTGGCGGCTTTCTCTAAAAGAGTTGTTCTCGAAAACCATGGACACCATCGGCCTGGACCTGCGCGGCGTTCCTTGTCCTCTGAATGCAGTGCGGTGCCAGTTGGCGTTCGAGAAGCTGGCAGTGGGTGAAGGGCTGAGGGTAACACTGGATTCCGGTGAACCCCTGAAGAGCGTGGTCCGTCAGTTTCTCGACGCTGGACAGCAGGTGGATGTGGAGATCAACTCCGAACAAGACGCAACGGTCCTCGTCACCCGCCTCTCCCCCTAGCCCTGCGGGACGCTGCAAGAGAGCAGTGCCAGCGTCACCCCCCCAGCAGGTTGGGCATGTTGAGGTTCCCGAAACTCCCTGTGAGTTCTTCCATGCGGGCTTTCATGGTTTCCGTGGAACTCAGGTGGGCGGCCTGCAGGGCTTCCAGGACAGCGGCTTCCACCACTTGCGGCTCCTCGTTGAGCAAGCCGGGATCCAGAAAAACCCCTTGTGGAACCTGGTTACCCGAGATGGTGACCCGTACACGCCGATCTTCACTAAACCCTTCCAACACCAGGGCATCCAACTCCTCCTGAAGCTTCACCGCATCCTTCTGGATTTGCTGCGCCTTCCGGAAGGCTTCAGTGAGTTGGGACAAATTGGGGAGTCCGAAGCCGGCCATCACGACAGACCAAACTCCGATCAGCCTACGGGACTTGGGGAGGATTGGTCGAATCGGCCAAGGCACTTGATTTCCGTCTGCAGCGTGATGTTGTTTTCTCGCCTGACACTGTCCTGCACCAGACGAATCAGTGCCTGGATGTGCCGGGCCTTGGCCCGACCACGGTTGACAATGAAATTGGCATGCACGGTCGAGATCTCCGCATCACCCCGTCGCTGACCTTTCAGGCCCAGGACGTCGATGAGGCGCCCTGCTCTCATGGGGAGAGGATTACGGAACACGCTACCTCCACTGGGCAAATTGCAGGGCTGCGTTCTATTGCGCTGGCTGAGGTTGGCTTTGATGGTCTCCAAAAGGCGCTGGGGGTGATGACCAGGGTTGGTGCGCAGGCGAACCGAAACCACGATCCATGGCGTCCGGGCCGCCGCCATCTCCTGCAGCAGGCTATGGCGATAGCCAAACGCCATGTCCTGCTTTTTCAAACGCCATGTCCTGCCTGTGCCGGGATCCAGCAACTCGACATCAACCAGTCGCTCCGCCAGACAGCTCCCCTGACAGCCCGCATTCATGGAAACGGCTCCGCCAACGGTTCCTGGAATTCCGGCAAGCCATTCCAGGCCCTGGAGGCCGGCTCGCGCAGCCTTGCGGGCCAGGGTCGGGAGAGGTTCACCGGCGTAGCACTCGATCAATCCCGTCGCTGGATCAAGCTGGGCGCCCTGCAGACGCCTCAGACCAAGGGAAAGTCCCTGCACGCCTTCGTCACTCACCAGCAGATTGGAGCCGGCTCCCATGGGATGAACGGTCAATCCCATGGCCGCGGCCCACTGCACCACAGCGGCCAACTGGGCAACACTTCCTGGCTGGGACAGATATTCGGCGGCCCCCCCCACCTTCCAACTGGTCAGACCAGCCAGTGGCTGGTCCGGCAGAACAGTTGCGGGAAGGGAGACAGGCAACATATCGTCTATGCCGCGACGGGGACCGCAGAACGCACCAGGTCTGGTAACCGATTAACGGAGCCTGCCCCCATGGCCAGCATCAGATCACCCGGCCGGGTGTGGCGATGAAATTCCTGCGCCAGGTGCTCCAGGCTGTCAAAGCAATGCACCGTTCCTCCAGCGTCGGCAATGGCCCTGGCCAGAGCCGCATGGGTCACTCCAGCGATGGACTCTTCCCCAGCGCTGTAGATGGGGAGAAGCAACACCGCATCCGCAGCAGTCAGAGTCAGGGCAAATTCCTGAAGAAAGTCTTTGGTTCGGCTATAGCGATGGGGCTGGAAGGCAACGACCACACGCTTCGGCGTCAGTGGTAGGGCGGATTGGTCATCCCCCACCATGAGCCTGGCCATGGCAAGGGTTGCGGCCACCTCGGTGGGGTGGTGGGCATAGTCGTCCACCAACAACCGCCCATCCACAACACTGTGAAACTCGAACCGGCGACCAGGAGCACGAATGGCTTCACAGGCCTTCTGCAGAGCCGGGAAGGGAATCCCCAACTCCAGTGCTGCCGCCAGTGCTGCCGCCAGATTGGCCAGATTGTGGAGGCCCGTCAAGGGGAAGACGACCGGACCAAGGCACTCGGAACCGGCATGGACAACAGCCTCGCTGGTCTGGCCGGAGCAGCGGATCTCCGAGAAGCGGTAGTGGGCAGAACCTGTCCCGTCAAGAGACCATTGCCTCGTCCCTGGAAGACGTTGACTCAGGAGGGGACAATCCCCGTTGGTGACCAGAGTCTGGCAGTTTCTGCCAAACGTGG
>Ga0209021_1002629_pt1 | contig 15418 bp, 8 predicted proteins | sample PinacodermFT_FD_187299 | JGI IMG/M metagenome (GOLD analysis project Ga0209021, IMG submission 187299) | Host-associated microbial community of the marine sponge Aplysina aerophoba from Gulf of Piran - sponge pinacoderm, lysed by freeze-thaw... | ecosystem: Host-associated > Porifera > Sponge >... | reverse complement strand
AGGTCAGCGAGGCTGAGATGGGATAGCACCTTCTCCAGCAGATATGCAGGCCAGCAGCCGATATCCTGTCCGCATTGCTGCGGCATGGCGACAGACATGCCCGGCTGAGCTGTGGGCGCTGTCGTCGGGGTTGATTCTTGTGCCACTGGCACAGCGATGCCATAACCGAAGGCGGCCGCTGAGTGTTGGGAGTCGAGCGCCAGACAACAGGGCACTGGCTCTGTGGGGGGGCTGAGGGGGAGGCTCATAATCTGGCGTTCCTGCTCTTTGTGTGCGGGTGGGGTCAACTTGGACACTCGCCAGTGGACAGGGTTCAGCAAGGCTGTAGCCAGTACCGATTACAGACACTGGTGCTTCTTCCTTCCAGATGCCGCGCTCTGTCAGTCTGGCAACAAGACGCCGACCAGCGTCGGGGGGCTGCCAGATGGCGGCGGCACCCCTGGTGTCAGTCGGTTGTTGCCGTCTTTGCCAGTGGATCAAGACGCAGAACGCGTGCGTAGGATTCCAGGCCATGAGGGCCATCACAGGCCAGCAGCAGTCGGGTGCCTTCCGGAGAGAACCGCATGGCTTTGATCTTGCAGCCCTGCTTCCATTCCACTTTGGTGAGGAAGCGTCCATCAGGTCCGGGCCCATGGATACTGACCTTGCCGTATAGGCCTCTGGCCACCGCACAATGGTAGCCATCCGGAGAAAACACACACAGTAGTGGGCAGAACAGCGGGCTAAGCTCATGAGGATCGACGTCTTCTATCCAGGCAGCAGGGTTCCATGACCCGGCCTGGTACTGCCAGAGCTGGACACTGTCGACAGCCGTTGCGGCAAGATAATGGCCATTGCTGCTGAAATGGATCGAGAAGGTGTTCTGGCGTTGCAGAGGGTGCACCAAGCCCGGTCCTGGCAGCAGCTGGCAAGCGCACGTCCAGTTGCCCTGCGGTGTCAAAGACAGCACTGATACGCAAACAGTGTTGTGGTCCAGCCGGTCATTCAGGGCCAGCTGCTGGCCGTCGGGACTGAACGCCATGCTGAAGCACAACCAGGCGGACCTCTTGTCGTATTCACTGACAAAACGCCAGCTCCCGCTTTCGTCATGATGGCGCCATAACTCGAGGGGAAGACCTGTGCCCGGAGCAACATACTCAGCAGCCGAGTCATTTGGAGCTGCTGCAATGGCAAGCCAGGTTCCGTGCGGCGACAGCAGACCTTTCCAATAGCAGGAAGCGGGCCCTCTGGTAATGCGTTGTGTCTGCCAGTGGGCGCCATGGCGGTCAAAAATCCAGGCAGTCTCAGCCCTGGTCCTGCTCCCGATGCCTACAAAAACGAAGTGGCGGCTGTCGCCACTGAACTGCATGGTCCTGGGAAGAAAGCTGAGTATTGTGTCTGGATCCTGATTGCTTGCCCATCGCAGGCTACAGCATTCGTGCCATACGCTGGGTGCTGTCTCGCCATACAACAGCAGCCAGGCACCGGTCTTCAGGGCCAGCCAGTGTGCATCGGGACTGAAGACCGCCATGTCAACTTTGGTGTGGCACAGTTCTACGTCAGGAGCCGGCAGCCAACCGTCATCGGTCTGCAATAACCATATCTGCAGGCGTCCCGCAGGGTTGACCGCCAGCAACTGACGACTGTCCAGGCTGAAGCGCGCCCCATTGAAGAGACGACGGTCATCGGAGAGGTGCACAATTGTCCTGTGGAGGCCGGCGTTGTCTTGCCGCCAGACACTCATGGTTTCAGTGCCCAGGGCTTGAGGCGAGTCCCGAATCATAAAATGGCGACCATCCGGGCTGTAACCCGGTTCGTCATTGTCAGAAGATACGAGGCAACAACAAGGGATGGTGGGGACACTATCATCGACATGAATACGGTTGGTCTGCAGCATGCATAGTGTCAGAGCATGGAAAAGCGCTTCTCTTGAAAGAAATTGCCCGGCCATCCCCGCTGGCTCCTCTCTGTGTTCCTGTGCCGGTGGTCGTTGTTCATGGATCGCCAGCCGTTCACGCAGGAGATCTGCATCCAGTGTTTGTTCCAGGTAGTGCCGGAAGTGAGCGGGATAAGCGTTTGCAAGGCAGCGCAGTTGCAAGCTGCGCTGTCTTGCAATCTGGTACCAATGCGGGCAGGTCCCGGCTGCGCGGCCCAGGTCAGCGAGGCTGAGATGGGATAGCATCTTCTCCAGCAGATATGCAGGCCAGCAGCCGATATCCTGTCCGCATTGCTGCTGCATGGCGACAGACATGCCCGGCTGAGCTGTGGGCGCTGTCGTCGGGGTTGATTCTTGTGTCATGGGCACAGCGATGCCATAACCGAAGGCGGCCGCTGAGTGTTGGGAGCCGAGCGCCAGACAACAGGGCACTGGCTCTGTGGGGGGGCTGATGGGGAGGCTCATAATCTGGCGTTCCTGTTCTTTCTTTTCTGGTGGAATCAGGTTGGACACTCGCCAGTGGACAGGGTTCAACAAGGCTGTACCAGCACCGATTACAGACACTGGGCTTCTTCCTTCCGGATGCCGCGCTCTGTCAGTCGGTTGTTGCTGTCTTTTCCAGTGGATCAAGACGCAGAACGCGTGCGTACGATTCCCGGCCATGAGGGCGGCGATCGCAGGCCAGCAGCAGTCGGGTTCCTTCCGGTGAGAACATCATGCTATAGACCTTGTCGTCCAGCTCGCTTTCTCCTTTGGTGAGGAAGTGTCCATCAGGTCCAGGTCCATAAATACTGATAGTGGTCCGGCCGCGCTGCACTATCGAGACGGCACAATGGTAGCCATCAGGAGAAAACACGCAGCAAGGATCCATCCTTTCATCATCACAAACGCGGTTTTCTATCCATGCCAGCGGGGCCCATGAACCCGCGCGGCATTGCCACAGCTGGACACCGCCTGCGGCCGTCGCAGCAAGGTAGTGGCCATTGCTGCTGAAGCTGATCTCGTAGATGGCACCGCCCAGAAGGTCGTGCGCGCAGCCCGTTATGCCCTGCGCGAAGCCCGTTCCGAACTGCAGTCTGCTGCGGCGCACCCAGTCGCCCTGCTGCGTCAAAGACAGTACTGATACGCATACATTGTCGTTCTCAAGCCGGTCGGCCAGGGCCAGCTGCTGGCCATCACTACTGAACATCATCCGACAGCCGAACCCGGGATTTGCCCAGATGTATTCACTGACAAAGTGCCAGCTTCCGTTGTGCTGATGGTGACGCCATAACTCGAGGGGATGCCTTGTTTCCGGAGAGAGGTTGGGATTTCCGGGGATGGCCAGCCAGCTTCCGTGCGGCGACAGCTGACCCCTTGCGTAGCAGGAATCGGGGGCTCTTCGGAGCTGCTGCGCTTGCCAGCTGGCACCATGACAGTCAACAACACAGGCGATCCCGGTGTTGACAAACAGGAAATGGCGGCTGTCGTCACTGAACAGCATGGTGTCAGGATCAATAGTGACTGTTGTGTCTGAATCCAGGGCGCTCGTCCACCGCAGACTACAGTATCCGTGCCACACACCGGGTGCTGTCTCGCCATACAAAAACAGCCAGGCTTTGCTTTTCAGGGCCAGCCTGCGTCCATCAGGACTGAAGGCCACCATGTCAACAGCCGTGCGGCATAGCTCTACGTCAGGGGATGGCTGCCAGCTGCCATCGGCCTGTAACCGCCATATTTGTAGATGCCCCCGGCTGGTGACGGCCAACAACTGGCGACTGTCCTGGCTGAAGCTGTTTCCATAGAAGGTACGATCGCCGTCAGAAAGGCGCAGCCATGTCCGGCCGGTGCCGGTGCTGTCGTGCCGCCAGACACTCATGGCGGGAGAAGGACTGTCCTGAGGGCGATCGGGATCCCAGGTGACAAAATGCCGCCCATCCGGGCTGTAGCCTTGTCTGCCAAAAGGCAGAGTGTGGTCACAGGGGATTCTGAGGTCACCGTCATCGAGATAAATACGATTGGTACGCAGCATGCGTTGTGTCAAAGCATAGAAAACGTCTTGTTTTGACAGATAGTGCCGGTATTGGCTGGCCATCTCTTCCTGCTTTTCCTGGTGTGCCGCCCCGGAAACTGGCTGTGCACTGCACACCAGTCGTTCACGCATGAGGCCAGTGTCCAGTGTCTGTTGCAGTTGGTGCCAGAAGAAAGGTGGATAGCTCCTGGTAAAACTGCACAGCTGCAGCCTGCGCTGGCGCGCGATCTGGTACCAATACCGGCAGGTCCTGGCGGCGCGGTCCAGGTCAGCGAGCTCCAGCTGGCACAGCACCAGCTCCAGCAGATGTGCAGGCCAGCGACCAATATCCCGTCCAGGCTGGCGCAGGGCGACAGCCGTATCCGGCTCCCTGATGCGGGCTGTCGTTGCGGTCGCGTCTTCCACCTCTACTGCCGCCAGGCTATGACCAAAGGCGGACCGCCTGTCCCTGCCCGAGGGCGCGGGAGAGCAGGCCGGTGACCTGGGGGTGGGTGTAATGGGAAAGCTCATGGCGAGGGCGACTCGTTTCTTTTTTCAGCTGGTGTTGCATATTCGACCGGAGGCAGAGCACAAGGTTCCGCATCAAGGTGGGAATCGTCGGCTTCAGTCGCCATGGCGGGCAGCAGGTCATCCGGATGCCCGTCCAGCGCGGGTGTCAGCTGCACAAAGCACAGGCAACCGCCGTCACTCTGGTCATCAGCACCCAGCAGGGTCAGCCGCTGACCATCCGGGGAGAACAGCATCTGGAACAAGGGGAAACCCAGAGTCAGAACCACTTTGGTGCCGTAGCCCCCACCCGGGAGCGGGCCATGAATGCTGAGGGTCCCCAGCTCGCCCATGGACACTGCGCAATGATAGCCATCCGGAGCGAAAACGAACTCGATGGGGGGCTCGGCAGGAAAGGACTCAATCCAGCCCAGAGGGGTCCATGCTGCTGTCGTGCCCCTGTGCCACAGCTGCACGCCCTGCCGGGCGGTGGCGGCAAGGTATTGGCCATGGGCACTGTAACTGAGGCTCTCGATATGATTGAGCAGCGTCATCGGCCCGGTGTCTGAGCCAAACTGCAGTCTTGCCGCCAGCTGCCAGCCGTGGGCGCGCGCCAGTGACAGCACTGTCAGGCCCCGTGTTCCATCGTCCAGCAGGTCAGGAAACGCCAGTTGCTGACCATCAGGCGCGAATACCACGTCAGGACGCAGCTCCAGTCCGGCGAAGAGCCTGCTGCTGACGAAGGTCCAGCCCGCTCCTTGTGTGTAGCGCCAAAGTTCGAGGCTGTGATCATGGGTTTGCGTCGGGATATCGCGGCCCGGGTTGATTGAGGTCATTGCCAGCCAGTCACAGCCGGGGGAGAACCGACCCGACACATAGTGGGTCTCGTGGCGGCGCTCTGCGATCTGCTGTGCCCGCCAGTGGTTGTCACGGCAATCAAAAATGAAGACCTTGTCACCAAACCCATACAGGAAGTGGCGGCTGTCATCACCGAACTGCATGACACTCATTCTGACGTAAAAATCTATTGTCTCCTCGTCGGTGAACTCGAGGCATCGCTGGGCCTGGGCCTGCTGCCATACCCCTGTCTCCACTTCATGGAACAGCAGCACAGAGCCATCCATTGCCAGGGCCAGGCAGCGGGCATCCGGGCTGAACACGGATTCGTGCACCTCCCCTGTACACAGCCGGGTGTTGGTGGCGATCTGCCAGCGATCATCAAGACGGTGCCATGTCATCAGGCAGCCGTCTTCTGTCACCACCAGCAGATGGGAGCTGTCCTCACTGAATGTCAGGCTATGGCAAGGGCCAGGCTCGCAAGCAGGGGGACAGAGTTGTGCCGGTTGCATGCCGGTCAGGTGCTGCTGCAGCAGACTGATTTCGAAGCAATCCGGCTGTAGCATATTGCACAGGCCCAGATGGGTCCCGTCCGGGCTCCAGAGCGTATCCAGGCCCAGCATGGTGCAGTCGTGGATACAGGTGGGATCGAGACTGACCAGGATGCGTTCTGCATCGCGCAGCTGTTGCGTCTGGGCATGGAACAGGCGCTTCCAGGATGGGGTGCTCCCGGCCAGCAGCCGCTCCCGTTCGGCGCGTGCTGCACAGCCCGGTGGTAGCTGCTCGCCCCAGTGTCGCAGCAGCTGCGGTGCCAGACGGTTCTTCATGGCCTGTTGCAACCGCTTCTGGTGGCGTCTCGGGTAGCTCTGTACCAGACTGCGTGCCTGCAATAGCGGGTTGGAAGCCACCTGGTACCATTGACGGCAGACGCGCCCGGCACGCGCCAGGTCGGCAGGTCCCAGATACCCCAGCACCAGCTCCAGCAGCGGCGCAGGCCAGCAGGAGAGGTCCTGACCGGGGTGCTGCATGGCGACAGACGCGCCAGACTGGTCACCGGGAGCGGCAAGCGAGGCTGTTTCCTGCCTCCCTGGCACCATCACTGCATGGCCGAAGGCGGTTGCTACGGGTTGAGGCTCCGGGGAGTTTGATGCCGCTCTTGTGACGGGCGCAACAGGCAGGCTCATAGGTCGGGTTTGCCGTTCTCGGTTCACTGACAGTTACGGACTGCTGCCTGTGCACAAGGTTCAGCACCCGTTCAGGACATTGTTGTTATTGTCGAGGGCATCACAGCTGGCGAGGTCTTGTCGGGCTCAAGACGCAGTATGTGCATGCCATGGCGCTCGGTCACACCTTCATGCCATAAGAAGGACACGAGCAGATGGAGTCCGCCAGGCGCAAACTGCAGTTGATAGAGGGTATGGCCATCGCTGAACTGCATTTTTTTCCGGTAGTTTCCATCAGGACCGGGCCCGTAAATGCTGACCGTTTCCCGCGTTCCGGTGGATGCCGCACAGTGGTTGCCATCCGGAGCAAACACCAACAGCGGATCCGTCAAGGGAAGCGTGCAACCGCTGTTGTCAATCCAGGTGACACTTGTCCACAGGCCGGCGTCATACTGCCACAGCTGTATTCCCGCATAGGTGCTGGCCGCCAGGTAACGTCCCTGGGCACTGTAGGCGAGGCGGAAGATCTCCGTGTCGCAGGAGGACTCCTGCAGGCTCGGGTGGCAGTGCAATCTGGCGCCAGGTTTCCAGTCAGCACCGCTGCGGCGGGACATGACAGTCACGCCAGGCTTTCCCGTCTTGAAGTTGTCGGGAAACACCAGCTGCTGACCGTCCGGGCTGAACGCCAGGGCTAACTTGTGCCAGGTGTCAGAACAGTGCAGGAGCTGACTGAAACGCCACTGCCGGTCCTGCGTACGCTGCCACAGCTCTATGTTGTGCTGCGGCTGTGGGGCAGAGGGATCAGTCTGGGGGATTGAGGCCAGCGCAAGCCAGTCGCCCTGCGCGCTCAGCACCGCAGAATCGATGAGGTAACAGCGATCCTGTTGCCAGAGTCTCTGGCATTGCCAGCGGCCTGCGTGGCAGCCGAAAATGAAACAGTTCGTGTTCACAAATAAAAAGTGGCGGCTGTCAGCACTGAATTGCATGACATCCGGCTCGCGCATCTGCATCTGGCTGAGCGCGGGTGAGCACCATTGCCGGGTGACGCAGGCTTGCCATTGGCCGGCATCTGCGTTGGCAGGAACTGTGAAAAGTTGAATGTTGCCATGGCTTTGCAAGGCCAGGCACGAAGCATCTGGACTGAATTTCACTGCCGTCACCCGGGCATGGCACAGGCGGCTCGTGCCTGATGGTTGCCAATGGCTCGGGGGGGGCGGTTCAGGAGGCTGGTCGGTCCAGGTCCATGTCCTCATTCGTCCCAGGCATTCCACGGCCAACAGCTGCTGGCTGTCGGCGCTGAAGGTGACGCCATGGGGGAGAGGAGCGGCGCTCAGCGTACAGCCACCTGTCATGTAGAGCCCGTCGCTGCTATGGCGCCAGATACGAAGCCCCCACAGGGCATTGGTGTAGTCAGGCGTTTCGTGGCGCAGTACCAGATGGTTGCTGTCCGGGCTGTAGAGGACTGGCTCTGTCGTCCCGGGAGCGGGAGCACCACGCATGTTGCCGTAGTGCCAGTGGTCTGCGTGACAGTAAACAGGGTCGAAACGCCACTGGAGGCTCCGGGCCTGCAGCATTTGTTGCACCAGAGCGTAAAACAACATCGGTGAAGACCAGTTCTGGCCGGTCACGAGGCTTGTCATCGCCGGGCCGAGCGCCAGATGACGGCCCAGGTCGTCGCACCAGAGCGCCAGCCGCTGGCGGCCCGGGCCTTGCGTGAGTGCCTGTTGCAACGGCTGCCGGCAGTGTGGCGGCCAGGTCTGTGCGAGCCGGTCAGCTGCATGCTTGAAACAGTGCGCCTGCAATCTGGGGGCACGGGCCACCTGGAACCAGTGACGGCAGACGCCACTGGCGCGCACCAGGTCGAAGGGATCCAGATAGCCCAGAATCTGCTCCAGAAGCTCCGCCGGCCAGCGCGACAAATCCTGTCCAGGCAGTTGTGGGGGACAAGCTGTGCCCGATGCTTCAGTCGCCGCTGTCCCTTGCGGCTGTGACACCCTTGCCGCATGACCGAAAGCGGCGGCAGTGAGTGCGGGTGAGGATGCAGACAAGCGCGACTCTGGTGCGCCAGTCGGTATAACGGGCAGGCTCATGCGTGTCGTCCCCGGTTTTCCTCCAGTCGTTGCTGTATGGACAGCGGCACTCTGGCAGAGTTCAGTGTCAGCGCAGGTATCTTTTGTGTCAGGCACGGCGTCAGATGCCCGGTCAGAGTCAGTGCGTTGTCGGCGTCAGACTGCTGACAGTGCAAGCGGTGCTTGCCGTGGCGTTCGTTGGGTGTCAGTCGAAGCTGCCGACCGCCATTGGGCGAGAGCGGGCCAGGGAACAGGGGAACACCCGGTGTCGGGAGGATTTGAAGAAGAGAGCCTGGTGCGACCGGCAGCCGCGAAGGCCGATAGCTCCCCTGCTTGTTCATGGGCAGGGCACAGTGACAGCCCTCCGGCGTCAGTATGCAGAAGACGGGGAGCATCCGTGCATTCCGTGTACAAGAGTGCGCGCCAGTTCAGGAAGCGTTTGTTGGCGATGACACCAGAGTTTGCAGGGGCCTGGCCGGTTCAAGGCGTAATATGTGCATGGCATGGCGCTCCCACTTTTGCATCCATTCAGCGTATGAAAAGGAAACGAGCAGATTGAGACCATCAGGCGAAAACTGCAGTCGATAGATGTGATGAACGTCTTTGAACTGCATTTTTCTCCGGTAATGTCCATCAGGCCCGGGCCCGTAAATACGGACAGTTTGCCGCCGCCCGGTGGACAGCGCACAGTGGTTGCCATCCGGAGAAAACACAAACAGGGGATCGGTCCGGGGACTCATGCCACGCGGGTTTTCAATCCAGCGTACCTCCGTCCACAGGCCGGCGGCATACTGCCACAGCTGTATTCCTGGCTGGCCAATAGCCGCCAGATAGCGCCCTTGGCCACTGTAGGTGAGGTTGAGGATCGCCGTATCCTGGCAGGCTCCCTGCAGGTCGGGGTGGCAGCGCAAGCGCGCGCATGGCTTCCAGTGAGCGTCGCGGTGACAGGACATGACGGTTACGCCCGTCTCGCCCGTCTCGAAGCGGTCCGTAAACACCAGCTGCTGGCCGTCAGGACTGAACGCCAGGGGTAATTTGCGCCCGGTGTCAGGGCGGTGCCGGAGGAGGCTGCAGTGCCAGTACCGATCCTCAGTAAAATGCCACACCTCCATGATGTGGTACGGCCGTGGCGTCGCGGGCTCAGATTGGGGGGTGCAGGCGAGTGCAATCGCGTTTCCCCGCGCGGTCAGCACCGCAGAACCAATGAAGTCAGGGCGTGGCAGATCGGGATGCCAGAGCTCCCGCCACTGCCAGTTGCCCTGCTGGTAGCTGAAAATGAAACAAGCCTCTTTGACAAACAGAAAACGCTGACTGTCAGCACTGAATTGCATGGCATGCGGCTCGCAGGCTTTCTGGTCTCCAGGCGGTTCCCGGCTGGTCCATCGCCGGGTGATGCTGGGGGGCCAGTCTTCGTCGTTCATATCCTCTTCGCCCAGTTCGTCGTCCATGGTGACAGGAACTGTAAAAAGATGGATGTTGCGACCGGTCTGCAAGGCCAGGCAGGAAGCATCCGGACTGAATTTGACGGCCGTCACCAGGGTGCGACACAGGCGGAACATCCCGGATGGCGCCACACTTCTCCGGGGAGGGATGGTTGATCGCCCATATATTTTCAACCGTCCTGAACGCTCTACGATCAACAGCTTGCGGTTGTCTGCGCTGAAGGTGACACCATTGAGGGCAACATCGTCATGAAGAAGCATCAATTGTGCTGTTTTGCAGAGCGTCTGGCTGCCTCGCCACCAGACTTCATGCCCGAGCAGGTCATTGTCGTTGCCACGCTGACCGTGCAGCACCAGGTAGTTGGCGTCCGGGCTGAAGGGCACTGGCTCAGGCCTGTCAGGGGCGGGGGCGCCACAGATGCCTCCATTGTGGAGCCAGTCATCGCCATCCTCGCTGTCGTAGGTCCAGTGCTCACCACTGTGGCTCCAATGCTCGCGCTGGCTGGCCCACTGGCCGGTCCACCAGTGCTCCAGGTAGGTGAAACGATCGAAATGGAAGAGGATGCTGCGGGCGTGCAGCATTTGTTGCGTCAGGCTGTAAAACAGTGCCTGTGGGGGCAAGTCCTGATCCAGCAAGCGGCGCGCCAGCTCAGGCCCGTCCCCCAGCCGATGGACCAGTTGCTCGTACCAGAGCGCCAGCCGCTGGCGGCCAGGGCCTTGCGTGAGTGCCTGTTGCAGTCGCTCCCGGTGGTGCGGCGGCCAGGCCTGTACGACAGGCTCGGCCGCCTGTCGGAAACAATACGCCTGCAGCCTGGGGTCACTGGCGACATGGCGCCAGTGACGGCATACGCCACTGACGCGTATCAAATCGAAAGGATCCAGATAGCGCAGTACATGCCCCAGGAGTTCCACCGGCCAGCGTGATAAATCACAGCCAGGCCCTTGTGATCCTCGTGGTGCCTCCGCCGTGCCCGACGCCTTGGTCAGTGCCGCGGCCTGCGTCTTTGATACCGCTACGGCATGATTGAAAGCGGTCGCAGTAGGCGCAGGCGCAGGCCAGCGCGGCACTGGGGGGGGAGCGGGTATAACGGGCAGGCTCATGGTGCGTTCTTGAGTTTTTGCTTTGCGTCGCTGGCATCAGGACTGGGGGGGCGTTCACAGAGTCCTGTGTCCGCGCAGGCTTCTTCTGACTCAGGTCCCCCAGCACTTGTCGGGCGCGTTGTGGGTGTCAGCTGGAGAAAACGCAAACAATGGCCGCCATTTTGCGTGTCAGAGGTCAGCAGCAGCAGCCGACTGCCATCCGGCGAGAACTGGATGTCGAACACGGGAGCACCCAGCCTCAGGCGCATTTTGCTCACATAACCGCGTCCTGGCAGGGGGCCCTGGATGCTGACGACCCCTTCCTCGCCCATGGCCAGGGCACAGTGACGGCCATCGGGTGCCAGGGCACAGGTCACAGGGGAGTCGGCGGCGGGAGTCTCAATCCAGGCCACCGGAACCCATAACGCAGTGTCATCAGCTTGCCAGAGTTGCACGCCCCTGTTTTCGACGGTGGCAGCAAGGTATCCACCATCAGCACTGAACCTCAGGTCAGTGATATCTGTGAGCTCGAAATCTTTTCCGAGACCAGTCCCGGGCCGCAGTCGGGTCGCCAGCTGCCATTCTTCGTCATCTTCGCTGCGGGTCAACCTGTATACGCGCAGGCGCAGATCACCGTTGCGCAGCCGGTTACGGAGTGCCAGTTGCTGACCATCAGGGCTGAATGTCACCACCTGCCGTTTGAGATGGCTTCGCGCGAGGGCGCAGATGGTGTGGACGGTCCAGCTTTGTTCTTCTGTGTAACGCCAGAGTTGCAACTGGGCAGGAATCGGCAGCAAACCGAAGCGCCGGGGGTAGGCTATCAGTGCCAGCCAGGGGGTGCTGGCCTGGGGGGACAGCCGTCCCGCTCCGTATACGCCGTTGAAGTAGGCGTCAGTGAGGCGTTTGAAGGCGTCAGTGAGGCGTTGTGCCTCCCAGCGGTTGCCGCATTTATCAAAAACGAAAGCGTTATGCCCCCATAGATACAGGAAATGCCGGCTGTCATCACTGAACTGCATGCACCCGCTCTGCTGCCACATGATTGTCCACCGATCAGCCTCTTTCAGGTCGTCCTTGCTGTGACAGTTATGGGCGCACATCTGCTGCCATGTTCCGGTTTCCAGCTCCTGAAACAGCAGTACGGCTTCATCTTTTGCCAGGGCCAGGCAGCGGGCATCCGGACTGAACCAGCACATGTTCACCTGTCCGGCACAGAGCCCGATCCTGTCAGAGAGCTGCCAGCTGTCGTCGGGCTGCAACAGCCATGTCTGCAGGTATCCTTCTTTTTCCATCGCCAGCAGTCGACGGCCGTCTTCACTGAAGGCGCACTGGTGGAAGCTGTTGGAGGCCATCCCGGCATGACAAAGTCTGGCCTCGCGCGCGCCGGTCAGGTGCGGCTGCCACAGGCTCAAGGGTTCGGCCTGATCTGGAGGCTGATCTGGAGGGAGCCGATGGGACACCGCCAGCCAGGCACCGTCCGGGCTCCAGTGGCAGGGGCTGTTGTGTGACGAGTGCTTATTCCAACGCACGCGGGGAACAAGGCTGTGATCCTGCTCGCCAAAAATATGCGGGGCATGCAGCATTTGTTGCGCCAGCGCATGAAACAGCCCTTGCCAGGAACTGTTGCGCCCGGTCAGCAGCCAGTCGCGCTCGGCGCGGGATGCGGAACCGGCTGGCAGCTGTTCTCCCCAGCGTGCCAGCAGCTGCGGCACCAGCCTGGCATCCATGGCGCGTTCCAGCCGTTGCCGGTGGCGCATCGGGTAGCTCTGTATAAAGCTGCGTGCTTGCAGTGACGGGGCACTGGCAGTCTGGTGCCACCGGCGGCATACGCGTCCGGCATGCTCCAGGTCGGCAGGCTTGAGGTGCTGTAGTATCAGCTCCAGTTGCGGTGCTTGCCAGTGGGAAATATCCTGGCTGGGCTGCGGCAGGGCTACAGACCTGTCCAGCGTCTTGTCTGTGGGCACCGTTTCTTCCGGCCGGCCCCCCGCCACTGCATGACCGAAAGCGGTCGCTGTGTGTCCGGGTTGGGGTTCCAGTAAGCGCGATGGTGTTGTCGCCGTCGCCGTCGCCGTCGTTGTCGTTGTTGTCGTTGGCGTTGTTGTCGTAATGGGCATGCTCATTGGTCAGTCTCCTGGTTCGGTTGGTCCGTACCTGGAGACCGCAGCCAACGCAGGAAGTTCAGCACAGCGCAGTGCCACGCGGGCGGCTATGGTTTGTCAGCTGTCCGGCTCTGTCCGGGGTGCGAGAAGGCGCAAGCAGGTTGTATAACCCGGGCGTGTGTACTGAGGGCCTGCGCAGGACACCAGCAGTCGGGTGGCATCCGGCGCGAACAGCAGCTGTTCCACGAGACGCCCTGCTGCAAATTCCAGTTTGGTCACATAGTCCCGGTCCGGCCCGGGGCCCTGTACACGCACATGCCCCCCTTCACCCATGGCTGTAGCGCAGTGGTAACCATCCGGGGAAAAGGCAAACCGCATCTCCCGCGTGATATCGCCGTTTTCCATCCAGCTGACCGCGACCCAGGGCAGGGGCGCTGCACTGCCGTGCTTTTGTTGTCCAAACTGCCAGAGTTGTATGCCGGCCCGTGTCATCGCAGCCAGGTAGTGGCCGTTGGCACTGTAGTGCAGGGCGGTAATGCCATAGGGATAATCCGGGCTTTCGATAGCAGCCCCAGGTCCTGGCGTCAGCCAGGCGGCCAGTTTGCAGTGCCCGGTGTGCGCCAGCGACAGTACGCAGACACACACATCCCCGTTGCTCCACTGGTCGGGAAAGGCCAGCTGGCGGCTGTCAGGACTGAAGGCCATAGGGTATTGGTACATAAGCGCGCTGACGCAGGTTCTGCTGTCGATACAGTGCCACCCCTTCTCTCTGGAGCAATGCCAGAGTTTGGCTGTGAGCGATTTATGGTGGGGCGGTATCATCCAGGCCTGTCGCTTGTCGCGCAAGGCCACCGCAATCCATGAGCCCTGGGCGTCCAGTATGGCCGTTTCTACACTGCCGCCCTCGACATCGCCGATGCCAGCTGTCTGCCAGCTGGCACCACAGTGGTCAAAAATAAAGGCCTGTCCGGTGTTCACGAAGAGAAAGTGATGGCTGTCAGCACTGAACTGCACAAACTCAGCAGAAGACGTGGCCGCGAAGTCGAACGGCAGCGGAATTGTGTTCAATGGGAAGCTGTAGCTTTGTTCCCATTGTTGCGCATCGTCTTCCGCGAAAACCAGCAGGTTCCCTCCCGTCTGTATGACAAGGCAGCGGGCATCCGGGCTGAATCGGGCCCCTTCCACCCGCGCAGGGCTCAGGCGGCCTGAGGCCAGGGCGCGCCAGCTGCTGTCGGCTTCCTGCTGCCAGCTGTGGAGCTGCCCCTGGATGTCCACTGCCAGCAACCGGCGGCTGTCTGCACTGAACCTCATGCCGTGGCAGAGGGGCAATGAGGGGGTATGAGTGCACGCCAGCTGACGCAGCCCAACTCCCTCATGGCTCCATACACTCAGGGACTCACGCCACTGTCTGGAACTGCACGAATGGCGTATCACCAGGTAGTTGCCATCCGGGCTGTAGAGCTCCTCATTGCAGGAACGTCCGATACTCCTGATGCAGGTGTCTGAGCTGTCGAAAGCGAGCTGGCGTGCATGCAGCCAGTGTTTGACCAGCGTGAAGAAAAGACGCTGCGGTGAGTGCTCCTGTTCGACCAGCCATTCTGGTTGTGTTTTTTGTGGTGAACCGGGTGTCATAGTCTTGCCTGGCAGCCGCAGCGACTGGAGCAGTGTGGCTGTGTGCAAGGCTTGGCTGAGCCGCCGTCGCTGCGCCGCCGGGTAGCTTTGCATAAAACAGTGGACCTGGAGGCTGCGATGACTGGCCGCCTGGTACCAACGTCGGCACACCCGAGCCGCACGCGCCAGACCGACGGGATGCAGATAACACAGGAACAGCTCCAGCAGATGATCCGACCAGCAGGAGATATCCGGGCCGGGCAGACGCACTGCCGCTGCCTGCTCCAATGAGGTAGTAAGCCTTGCAGCGGCGAGCCGGTGGCCATGCCGGGATGCGCTGTCTCCGGGCTGCCCGACGCGCCGGGCTTCGCCTTCCGTGAGCATGGGTTCAGCTGGCGCGTTCCGCGATGGCGAGCCTGACGGCCGGGCACCGGATATAACGGGCTTGTTCATTGAGGTAGCTCCAGATGGGTTTCCTTCGTTTGAGGGGTTCTCAGCGCAGAAAGTTCAGTGTGATCCCCGCACATCTGTCCTCATATTCCCGGACTGGCCCTCCCGGAGCTGCTGTGCAGATGCTGGTGGCAGGCAGGAGCAAGGGCTGTTTGCACTGCTCTGTGCCTGTGTGTCCGGCATGTTTCAACAGACTCTGTGACAACACAAAATCACAAAGGTAGCGGAGGCTGTGGTACAGCCGCCCATGGTCTATGA
>Ga0209021_1002620_pt1 | contig 15449 bp, 13 predicted proteins | sample PinacodermFT_FD_187299 | JGI IMG/M metagenome (GOLD analysis project Ga0209021, IMG submission 187299) | Host-associated microbial community of the marine sponge Aplysina aerophoba from Gulf of Piran - sponge pinacoderm, lysed by freeze-thaw... | ecosystem: Host-associated > Porifera > Sponge >... | reverse complement strand
GCGATCCCGATGCGCGCTTGCTGCTGGTCGGGATGGCACCGGGGGCTCACGGCGCCAATCGCACAGGCCGCGTGTTCACAGGCGACAGTTCGGGCGACTTCCTCTACGACGCCTTGTTTCAGACTGGATTCGCGTCGCAGCCTACCGCCACATCCAGCGACGACGGCTTGGTTCTGCGCGACTGCTACATCGCCTCGGCCGTGCGCTGCGCTCCTCCTCAAAACAAGCCTCGCTCGGACGAGTTCGCGGCGTGCCGCACATTCCTTGAACGCGAGGCGAGCCTACTGCCGAGGCTACGCGCAGTGGTAACTCTTGGACGTCTCGCACACGCCTCTTGGCTGGGCGTTTTGCGCACGCACGACCCATCGTTGCGCGCAAAAGACTACGCTTTCGAGCACGCGCGCCATTTTTCTCGCCCTAACAATGGGCCGGATCTGCTCTGCAGCTACCACCCCAGCCGCCAGAATACACAGACTGGACTACTCACTAAGTCTATGTTAATCAATGTCTTACAAATTGCTAGACGAATTGTTTCCGACACTTAGAATCCTGCAATACGAACAGATTGCTGCCGGAAAGAAATTTTTTTCAAGAGGTGCAACCACTTGACGGTGGTTTGCATCTATACTCTACTAGTTAAGAAGATCGATCCGAGCACATTGCCGGGCCGTTATTGCTGGCGGACCGGCGTCAGCAACCAGGCTCCAGATCTTCTGCAAGGAGAATCACCACCATGGTCACCTTAGAAAAAGAAGTTGTGCGCCAGCAGCTGCTGGCGAAACTCGACGAGCTGACCCGGCGCAATAACCGGGACGAATTGATCCGCGACCGCTGCAACGATCCCATGGACCAGATGCAGACGCGGTTCGAGATGGATCTCACTATCAGCGTGATCAACAACGACTTCGAGACCCGCAAGGCTGTCCAGACCGCACTCAGGCTGCTTGACGAAGACGAGTACGGCATCTGCCAGGACTGCGGCGCGGAGATCAACCCGCAACGGCTCGCGGCCATCCCGTGGACCACGCTGTGTGTCTACTGCCAAGACGAGTACGACTGCTCGGGCGTCGTCCACCAGTCGGACGACTTCGTGCGCGCCGCCTAAGCGCCCGTACGCGACAACCGGACGCCGAGCGGTCGTTGCACTCCGGCAGCGGAGCTGTTTCCTAGCCACAGACACAATTGAGTGCTGCCCTGCGTCGCGTTCAATTACGGAAGCGCGGCGGAGGGCAGCGCGAAGCTCACGACGTTCTTGTCGGCGGCTATGGATACGAATTGCCTGCCGCCGAGCATGTATGTCATGGGAGAGGCGCGCACGCGGGCGTTCAGATGGCGGCTCCACAACAGCTCTCCATCCGCGGCTCGCGCGGCTGAAAATGTCCCGGAGTTGTCGGCAAAGAATACAAGCCCGGCTGCCGTGGTGAGCACACCTGACCAGTTCTCGCGAATCGAGTCTCCGAGCTTGCGCTCCCAAGCGATGTTGCCAGTTGCGACCTCGATAGCACGTAGGTAGCGTTCGCCCGGCTCCCCGGTCTGCTCACGCGCCGAACCGCCGTAGTACGTCTTGCCTGCCTGCCAGGTCTCGTCTCGCTTCGTGAAGACATGACAGAACTCCGACGCCATCGTGTAGAACAGCCCGGTCGCAGGGTCGAACGACTTGGCGGGCCAGTTGGTCGCGCCTTGCAACCCAGGGCAGACCAAATTCCCGCCCGGCGTGGGGCGCTTGCCCGGGACCAGCACCGGACGGCCGTCAGCACCGACTCGTTCGGCCCAAGTCAGTTTCTTCACGAAAGGCTCGGCTAGCAGCAGCTCGCCATCTTCGCGGTCCAAGACATAGAAGAACCCATTGCGGTTGGCGTGTAGCAGCAGCTTGCGGCGCTCGCCGTCCCAGTCCATGTCCGCAAGGATCGGTGTCTGCACCGAGTCCCAGTCGTGCTCGTCATGCGGCGTGTATTGGAAGTGCCAAACAAGCGTTCCGGTGTCCGGGCGTAGGGCTAGGATCGAATTCGAGTAGAGATTGTCCCCCAAGCGCTCGTCGCCGTTCATGTCGGGACACGGATTGCCGGTGGGCCAGTAGAGCAGGTCGAGGTCCGCGTCATAACTTCCGGTCAGCCAAGTGGTGGCGCAGCCGTGCGGCAATACCGAGCCCTGCCAAGTTTCAGCAAGCGGCTCGCCCGGCAGCGGGATCGTCCAGAAGCGCCAGACCTGCCGTCCCGTCGCGGGATCATGAGCGGCCAGAAACCCGCGCACGCCCTGGTCGCCACCTGAAATGCCCGAGATCACCATGTCCTTGACACTCAGCGGGGCCATCGTCGCGTTGTAGTTCTCCCGGTAATCGGCCATTTCGACATCCCAGAGTCTGCGCCCGCTGACCCGGTCGAACGCCAACAGGTGGGCATGATCCGTCACCATGAAGACCCGCTCTCCAAGCACCGCGACGCCTCGATTGGCGGCACGCGCCGCCGCGCCGAGAATGCCAGGTGTGCGGAGTTGGCTGTAGCTCCAGATGCGGCGTCCGTGCAGCGCGTCCAAGGCATGGATCTCGTTGGAGAACGTGACATACATCACGCCGTCCACAACCACAGGAGTGGTCTCAAGCAGGTTGGGCGAGTCCAGCGGATACATCCAAGCCAACTCGAGACGGCCCACATTGCCCTGATGAATCTGATCGAGTTGGCTGTGGCGGTTGCCGTCAAGCCTTCCGTTGTAGGTGGGCCATTCTCCAGGCTTGGGATCAAGGATGCGCTCGAACGGCAGGCCCGAATCCGAACCGTACGAAGCTCGGGCCTCGGACAGCGCACCGTTGCCGTCCTGCCGGCTCAAAAAAGCCAGCAAGTCCCTTTGCTGGTCCCGGTCCAGATCCGCTGCGGGCATCAGAGAATCCGGGCGCTCTTCGATCCCCGCCACCTCGGCGAGTGCGAAGAAGCGGAATTCGCCATCGAAGGTTTGCAGTTGGAGGTCTAGAGCGCTCCGATTGCGAGCAAAGCCCTCGACGGCTTCTCCCGTGTTCAAGCGCACCTTGACGACGGCATATCCGTCGGTGAGATGCGAGGACGGATCGGTGACCGACCGGCGGATTTGCTCCAAGGTCTGCTCGGCACCGATCCGAGCGAGATCCGGGCCTCTAATCCGCATTGCAGAACCAGGCACATGACAGTCGCCGCAGCCGCGCTCTCTGAACAGCGCCGCTCCGGCCTCGACACTTCCCGCCGCACGGCTGCGCGCGGCCGGCCTCGTCAGCGAGCCATAGAACGTCAATAGCTGCGCCAGTTCTTGCTCCGGGACCTTGATCGGCGGCATACCCCGGTCTGGCAAGCCGGCTTGGATGATTTCCTTGAGCTGTGCGTTGCCGCGAACGAGCGCAACGCCAGGTGTCACGATGTCCGGCGCGTATTCCCCGCCCCGCCCGTCACCGCCATGGCAGCTCCCGCAGTAGGTTTCAAATGCCACCCGCCCCGCATCCAGGTCGGCGGTGCCCTGCCCTAGGGCGGTGGCGGCACAAGCGAGCGAAATCGCGAGCGGGCCTACTCCTCTGCGGGCCGGGCGTCGCGAGACGATCTTGGCAACAGCGCAAGAGCAAAGTGCCAGCCGCACCATTGAGGCGACTATCCGAAATAAGCCGGAGCGTTGCCGGGAGCCCACTTGATGTTGCAGCCGGCGCTCGGCACCTGCTCCTCGGGCACGGGCCCGCCAGCCTGCAGGGAGTCGATTGCCGCGCGCAGGTCGCTGCCGTCCAGCGGCACCCCGTTTCCGGGACGGCTGCCATCGAGTCGTCCGCGGTAGACAAGCTGGCCCGCGCTATCGAATAAGAAAAAGTCCGGCGTGCATGCGGCAGTATAGGCCTTCGCCGTCTGCTGCGATTCGTCGTACAAATAGGGAAAGTTGAAACCGAGCCTATCCGCCATGGCCCTGAGTTTGTCGGGCGCGTCCTCTGGGTGCGTTTCCACGCTGTTGGAGGAGATCGCGACGACTCCAAGGCCGGCCGGACCGGCATAGTCCTTGCCCAGCCGAGCCAGTTCGTCTTCGACATGCAGAACGAACGGACAGTGCGCACAGATGAACATCACCAAGAGGCCATCGCGGCCCTCGGAAACATCCGCTAGCGACATTTTCCGGCCGGAAACCACATCTGGGAGCGAGAAGTCGGGTGCGGCCGTGCCGAGCGGCAGCATAGTGGATTCTGTGAGAGACACGAGGCGATTATACCGCTACCGAACCGCTCAGCGAATCCTGAAGTCGTAGCGCTCGATGGCGTCGGCACCGCCGACCCTGTCGCGCAAGCGCAGCACTACGGCGTAGCGGCCAGAAGGAATCAACTCGTCAAGTTCCAGCCGAAGCTTTGCGGGCAACCACAGCCTCGGGTAGAACGGGCTACCGGCTTCGCCTGCGGGCTCGAAGTCGAACAACTTCTCGCCGGCGGCATCCTGCACCCAAGCATCGGATTCCACCTGGTACGTGTTGTCATCCCTGGTTTTGTAGCCGGTGATGAAGAACTCGGCCCAAATCTCCTCGCCGGCGTCGAAGACGGGATCCTCCAGCGGAGTTCCGCTCTCAGCGCGCAAGAATTTGAAATTTCTTACCAGCAGCTGGTCCGCGCCCTGCACGCGGCTACCGTCGACCTCGATCGGAAGTTGGACTGAAACGCTCTTCTCAGCCAATTCGTCACGCACGACGATCTGAATCGAATAGGTGCCGCCGCCGGCATGGTCGGGAATGCGCGGCGAATAGCGCACGACCGGCATCCAGTCCTTGTCTTGCGGGGCAAGCTCGACATCGATCTCACCCCCTTCGGCAGTGTAGAACGATCGTCCGCTGGGGTCGACGGCCCTCATTTCGTAACTGAGGGCAATGCGGTACTCCCGACCGACCCGATAGCCATCGATCTGAAAGTAGACGTGCACCGTCTCCCCCGGGAGGAATCGGCTGTCAGCGGGAATCGCAAAGCCGTCCCGCCTGTCCAGCAGGTCCAAGTTGACCAACTGAAGGCTCAGTTGTGCTTCGGTGTGGGCCTCGGCAGGCTGCGCCCATGCGGGTGCGGCCAGTGCCAGGCATTGCAGCAACCCGGCAAGGCCTGCGAGAAACATTCGGCCGCTCCGCTCGGGACCCGTCCAGCTCGCCCTTGCGACCACGCTCACGATTAGCGTTCGCACCAGTTCTCATGGTAAATCCGCCGGCCCAGTCCGGTTCCGCCGAGCACGGTGCGGGCTAAGGCATTACATGCAATTGGGCCACCTTTGGGCGACAATGCGAGAAGCATGCCAGATATCTCTCCCGGAGGAACTCAAGCCTCATCGCGACGCAGATTCCTGCAGGGCGCCGCAACAGCCGCCGGCACGGCCTCGCTGCTGACAGGGGCCGAAAGCAGCCAAGAGATCAAGGTCGGCCTTGTGGGCTGTGGCGGGCGCGGCACCGGAGCAGCGGCCCAAGCCCTGCAGGCCGATGACTTTGCGGTCTTGACAGCGGTAGCGGATGTTGAGCAGGAACGGATCGACCGCTGCTTGGAGGCAGTCGAGGGGCGCCATGAGGGCAAGCACAAAGTCCGCGTCGAGAAGCGCCACCGGTTCCTCGGGCTCGACGGCTTTCAAGGCGTAGTTGACAGCGGGGTCGACGTGGTCTTGCTGGCCACGCCGCCGGGATTCCGCCCGCAGCACCTCAGGGCCTGCATCGAAGCTGGCAAGCACGTGTTCTGCGAAAAGCCCATGGCCGTTGACGTGCCCGGGGTGCGATCCGTGCTGGAAACGGTCGAGTTGGCTGACAGCAAGCGCCTGTCACTGGTAGCTGGGTTCTGCTGGCGCTACAACAACATGATCATCGAAGCCATGGACCGAGTTCGGTCCGGCGAGATTGGCGACATCGTGGCCTACTACGCGACCTACTACACCAACCCGGTCAAGCCCATGCCCCCCGCGTTCGAGCGACCGCTCGGCATGAGTGATGTCGAGTGGCAGATCCGCAACTGGTACAACTTTGTATGGCTGTGCGGCGACGGCCTGGTGGAACAGGCCGTCCACAGCGTTGACAAGATCGCGTGGGCCTTCGGCGACGAGCCGCCGGAAAGCTGCGTGGCCGTCGGGGGCAGGCAGATCCCCTCGCACGATGGGAACATCTTCGACCATTTCGAGGTCAACTACCTGTATCCCAACGGCGTGCGCGCCTTCATGGGCTGCCGCCAGATCACCGGCTGCCACCGCGAGAACGCGGACTACATCCTGGGCACTAAGGGCCGGCTGACGATCGGGCGTGGCCTGATGCCGCGCATCGAGGGCGAAAGCCCGTGGGTCTTTCGCGGTCAGCAGCGCAACATGTACCAAGAGGAGCACGACGAGCTGTTCCGCTCGATCCGGCGCGGAGAACCGATCAATGATGGCGTGCGCATGGCCACCAGCACGCAATTGGCCATCCTTGGCCGCACGGCGGCCTACACGGGCCAAGAGCTTACCTGGGAACAGGGCATGGAATCCCAGGAGAGACGATTCCCAGAAAACTTGCGCTGGGACATGCCGCTCGACGTGCCGCCCTTGGCGCGTCCGGGCGTGACGAAGTTCGTCTGATCGTGCGTAACCTGATCCTGTCTCTGCTAGCAGCCGCGATCGCGCTTCCGGCTGCGGAGTTCGACAGCGAAGTCCGGCCGTTGATTCGGGCTAAGTGCCTGAGCTGCCACCAAGCGTCGAACAGGCTCGGAGGCTTGAGCTTGGAGAGCCGACAAGAGGCACTCCAAGGCGGCGCTAGCGGGCCATCCATCGTGCTAGGGCAGCCCGACCGCAGCTTGCTGTTAACGCGCATGGAGCTGCCGGCCGACGACCCTGGTGCAATGCCTCCCGGTGGTCCGCAGGCGTCTGCTTCAGAGCTGGCAGCGGTGCGCTCGTGGATCTCCCAAGGCGCAGCATGGAGTACGCCGGTCAGAACTGCAGAACGGCAATCTACGGCCGCGACCGACAACTCCGAGCTGGCCTTGGTGAGGAGCATTCATGCGCTGATCTCCGCCCGCGCCAGAACGCAGGCAAGCGAGAGCTTCGAGCCCTACAGCGAAGCTGTTCCCGGCACTGACGCAGCGCTGCAGATGGTGCCGATCCCCGCAGGCGAGTTCGTGCTTGGAACAGCGCCGGGCGAGGCTGGCCGCAGCGAGGATGAAGGGCCCCAAGTTCGGGTCGCTATCGACGGATTCTGGATGGCAGCCCACGAAGTGAGCTGGGACGCCTTCCGGCGGTTCATGTTGCGCCAAGCGGATTCCTACGTAGATCCGGACAAGGTGGCGGCGGCCGTATCGAGCCCTACGCCGCCATACGTGGAAATGAGCTTCGGCATGGGTATCACCGGCTATCCGGCAATCAGCATGACCCAACACGCTGCCAGCAAGTACGCCCAATGGCTCAGCGCCAAGGCCGGCCATTTCTACCGCTTGCCGACCGAAGCCGAGTGGGAATATGCCTGCCGCGCGGGGAGCACCACAGCGTATTCCTTCGGGAACGACGCGGAGGCGCTTGACGAGCATGGCTGGTATTGGGACAACAGCGACGGGCAGTACCGCCCGATCGGCGGCAAAGCAGCCAATGCTTGGGGCCTGTACGACATGCACGGAAACGTTTGGGAGTGGACGCTCGACCGCTACGAGCCAACCTACGCGGCGAGCGAGCGGCTACTGGAGAACCCGTGGGCGCAGGCCCGCCAACTATACCCGCGAGTGGTCCGCGGCGGGTCATGGATGGACGACGCGCCGGCACTGCGCTGCGGTGCGCGCAAGGCTTCGTCGGAAGACTGGCAGATGCAGGATCCGCAACTCCCGAAGAGCATTTGGTACCACACGGACGCCCAGTGGCTGGGGTTCCGCCTAGTCCGGCCGAGACAAGTGCCCACCGCCGAGATGATGCATGCCTACTGGAACTCCGCCACAGGCGCGAAGTAGCCGGCGAATCCCACTCGGCGTCGCTCTTGCTCTGCTTGCTTGTGCCGCTGCCGGGCATTCCGAACCACGCCGACTGGTCGCGGAGGAGCCTCACATGGGCGTCGTGGTGAGGATCGAGGCATACGTGCCGGAGAACATCAATCCGGCGCGCGCATTCCGTGCGGCGTTCGACCGCGTGGGTGACTTGGCGCGAAAGCTGTCTAGCTATCGCGATGATTCGGAAGTGCGCGAGGTCGAACGCAAGGCTTGGAGGTCACATGTTCCGGTCTCCGAGGATCTTGCTGCCGTGCTGGGCCGTGCACTCGAATTGGCACGGCAATCCGAGGGTGCATTCGATCCGACGCTCGGGCGCGTGACGAGGCTGGTACGCGCCCAAGGCAGGGGGCAGGCCAGACCCGAACCAGCAGCCCTTCAAGACGCGTGGAAACTGAAGGGCTGGCAGCATGTCGAACTCGATCAAGCATCGCGGACAGTGTTTCTGGGGCTGCGGGGCCTGCAGATCGACCTAGGGGGTGCTGCCAAGGGCTTCATAGCGGACGAAGCGCTGAGGTCGCTGCGACAAGCCGGTATCTCGCGCGCGCTGGTCTCGGTGGCCGGTGATATCGCAGCGGGCGCACCACCGCCGGGAACGGACGGCTGGAGTGTCGCGATTGACCAAACCGGAGAGCGCGGTGAAATTGAAGTCCAACTGCAGCTGCGACACCAAGCTGTCTCGACTTCTGGCGGCAGAGAGCGCTACTTCCTAGCCGGAGATCAGAAGTGCTCGCACGTACTCGCCGGCGATGATGCCCGCTGCGTAGATGTGTCAACAGCGGCCAGCGTAGTAGCGTCAAGCGGGCTCGAAGCCGACGGACTCGCCACTGCGCTGGTCGCGCTAGGCCGAGGCCGCTCGGCTGCGCTGCTGTCGCGATACCCGGATGTGCGGGTCTACTGGTCCTCTGAAGGCCCGTCGACTTCGCGGCTGTCTCACCAGCGCATACCCTCCACAGACTCCCAGAGGTGAATGCAGCCGAGGAGCCCGGCGATGTTCGAAACGATGCCTACGTTGTCTGGCAGGCTAGCCCGCGCCGCCTTGCCGGAATTCCCGCCACCGATGAACAGCCGCTGGTAGTTGAAAGTGGCCTCGAGCTGGCCCACAGCCTCTTCCAAGCGCCGGGTCCACTTCTCGCGCCCCAGCCGTTCCAACGCGGCATTGCCGAGCATCTCCTCATAGGTACTGCCCTTGCGGAACACGTGATGGGCAATCTCAAGGTTGGGCACCAGCTTGCAGTCCACGTACAGTCCCGATCCCAACCCAGTGCCCAGCGTTAGCACTAACTCGACACCAACGCCATCAATTACTGCCAAGCCCTGCACATCCGCGTCGTTGGCGAGCCTTGCCGGAGCGCCAGTCATGCTCTCCAAGGCCGTGGCGAAGTCGAAGCCGACCCAATCCGGGTGCAGGTTGACAGCGGTCAAGGTGACACCGTTCGAAACAACGCCCGGGAAACCGGCGGCCACTCGGTCGAAGGCTGGCTGAGCGGCAACCATCCGTTCCAAGATAGGGAGAATCTCGGCGGGCGTGGGCAGGCCTGGCGTGCGCTCGCGATGTCGCTCGTTGAGCGGCTCACCGGCCGGCCCGAGAACGATCATCTTCAGGCCGGAGCCGCCGATGTCGATGGCCAACGTCCGCGGGCCGGATGCCATGTCGCCGTCCTTCATCGGCTCGGTCGCTCGCACCAATTCTACCAACGGCCGGTCGGGCAACCAGAGCCGGTAACTTCCGGTCCACAATGGCCTCGAGCGCCTAGCCCGCAACCCCTGCGCTAGCACGTGGCGGCGAGGCTTCCCTTGTCGATTCCTGATTCTCGACCATCGCAATCTTCTGGCATTACCGACGCTCGCGGCGACCTCTCTATTGGCGCAGTTCGACACGCATCGGAAGCCGGACAACGTGCGCATCGAAGCCATCGCCGGCACCCCAACCGAGGCTTCACCGAGTCCAGTCGCCGGTGTCTGGCGCTGGGCACCGCTGAGACGTTGATACCCTTATTGCTACCCTCACTTAAGCGTTACTACCCTTATTTCGAAGCAAACGCCAGCGGGCACCCGGACCTCGTCCGCTGCAAACCACATCGCCGGATTTCTTGAGGTTGCCTAGGATCGTACGAATCCAGTCGCGCCCGACACTTGGACAGTCGCGTTGCAGATCCGTCAAGCTGAATTCGCCTTGGTACGTTCTGATAGCTGCGAGCACCATCTCGGCTTTGGTGCCCCGCTGGGCTTTGGCGTTCGCAGCGACCTCATCCAACTCGGCATAGGCCCGTCGAATGATCGCTAGGATGAAATTGAACCACGGCGTCAGATCGTGCCGGGCGTGGTGCCAGCGCTCAGAGCTTCGCTGCAGACTCTCGTAGTAGTGTTCCCGGGACTCTTCAACAAGCCGCTCTAGGCTGACATAGCGACCGACACCGTAGCCATGCTGATACAGCGCAAGCAGAGTGAGTAGGCGAGACACACGGCCGTTACCGTCCCGAAAAGGATGGATGCAAAGGAAATCAAGCACCAGGGCTGCAACAGCGATGAGCGGTGGTACAGCGTGGTCTTCGAATGCCTGGCGGTACAGTTCGCATAGCTCTGCTACAGCCCCCGGTGTGTCCTTAGCCGGGAGGCAGCGAAACCGGACGATCGGTGCCTCGCCGGGAACGAGTTGAACAATGTCGTTGTCGACGCGTTTGAAGTGTCCAGCATCACCGCTGGCGGGCTGGCACAGCGCGTGCAGGCTCTGGATCGTGGTTGGCGTAATGACGAGATCGGCGTGCTGGGAATGGATTTCGCCCAGCGCCCGTCGATAGCCCTGAACTTCCTGCTCGGACCGATTCTGGGGTTTCGAGTTGCGCAACACGATCGGTTCGAGTCGGTTTGGGGCGACAACGACCCCTTCGATCCGATTGGAAGACTCAGCGCTTTGAACGAGCGCCGCATCACGCAGCGTCGCCAGTGAGCGCGGAGTTTGCCGTGCGAGTGACTCCTGCTTACCCCTGAATTCAGCTATGTCGTTAAGCAGCCAAACCGTGCTGACGGGTACGCGATAGTCCCTCAGGCAACCGTTGCGGAACGACTTCATGCTTCACATTACATCTTACGGGCTGACTTTGAGCCCTCCTCGAGCTCACGAGCCAGCGTCCCGGACTGAACTCCCTTTGGGTGATGGGTGGTGCAACTTCCCGCCTAGCCTCCGACAATCGACAGTCTTCACGCACGTCCGCAATCTGGAGATCGGTGACCGTCTCCACTGCCGCGGCGGCCGCCCCGTCAATCCGTACGCCTGCGGCGGTATCACCCGGTACTGCAACTAGCGGCTCGCGAGGCCGTTGTTCGGCGCCAGTGCCGCGCATTCGGCTGATCGAGGCCACGATCCGCAGCTCGCCAGACTGCCGATCCAGCAGCTGGAACGCGTGCGCCCGGCAAAGGTCTCACACAGCTTGCTACTCAGTGGTCGATTCGTACTCGATCCGCACGGTCCAAGCGAACTCCTCGCCGGGCGCCACGAAGACCAGCCCTTGGCGCTGGACCAGCGAATTCTGCAGCCCGACCCAAGGCTCGGGGCTAAAAAAGCCGCTCCGCACATCGCCCCAGAGATTGAACAGTATCACCGGCTGCTCCGGAATCCGGTCAGCGCGATGGGACATCCGAATCGTCAGACCTCCCGGGTCGCGGTACTCGATATGGGGATCGGCACCTTCGGGATACCCGCTCAGAGACGTTGGAACCAGCGGCGGGTATTCCCCAAGGCGCATGCCGTCGGCAAACGATGCTGGCCGCGTTTCGCCCGTTGGGATGCCGTAGTCTGTCTTCAGCAATTCGAGGCTGGCTGGACTCTCCAAGACCATCTCGTTCGGATCGCTGCCCTCGAGCAGAGGTGCGATGAAGGTGATGTGATTGCCGAGCGAGAAAAACATCGGTTCTGGATTTTGCGCACTTGCTCGCACCACATACTGCAGGGCGAGTTCGCCGCCGGACACGACATACTCGACCGAACACTGGAATCCGAATGGGTACATCTCGCGCGTCTCCGGATTGTCGGCGAGGGTCAACAGCGCCCGCGCCGATTCCGCTGACGCAGAGGTTTCTTGCACAGTCCAAGGCAGGTCGCGGGCAAATCCATGGATCGGCATGGCGCGGCGCACCCCACCGTGCTCGTACGCTCCACCATCGAAGACCTCGCCATCGCGGCGCCGCTGCTCCAGGTCGGGAGGGAAGTTCCGACCGGTCGCCGGCCACAAGAACGGCCCCTTGCCAGCAAATCCTTCGCGCGGTGCGTAGTTCCGGGCAAGTTGCAACGTCTCGATCCACTGCCCGTCGTGGCGAATCTTGAGTCCGCTCAGTTCCCCGCCCTTCGCCGGCGCAACCGCCGCTTCAATGCCGCCGACCTCGTCCCTCAAGACGATGAGTTCGACAGCAGAGGCGTCGACGCTAGCGGCGGACTCCACGACATAGGGCAGCGGGGCCAGATCTCCCCCACATCCTGCGAAAAGAAGCAAACTGAGCCAAGCGGTGCGCACGGCGACCAGATTAGCGCAGCCCAAGCAGCAGTCCCGATTCATCCCGGGTCGGCCGACTCAGCCGTTCTCTCGTATAATTCCATCCGCCATGCGACGCCGCGACCTCTTCCGCTACTCTCTGCTCGGCCTAGCAGCACAGGTCCGCCCGTCTGCTGCGCAAGCGTCACTGCCGAGCGCCAAGATCAAGCGGGTCCGCTTCTACCGTGTCTCCGATTCCCGCCCGATTTTCAACCAGAGCGGCCATATCGTCACCATCGAGACGGACGCCGGCATCACTGGCATCGGCGAGGGCGGCTCCCCTGACACCGTTGAGCAGTTGGCCGGCCTGCTGGTCGGCGAGGACCCGTTCCGCACCGAGCACTTGTGGCAGCTCATGTATCGCGGTTTCTTCTATCCGCCCGGGCGCGAGAAGATCCACGCTCTGGGCGCACTCGACCTAGCCCTGTGGGATATCAAGGCGAAGGCTCTCGACGTGCCGGTCTGGCACTTGCTCGGCGGACTCACGCGCCAGTACATCGAGTGCTACTCGACGGGTTTTCCGAGCGCTGGATCGCTGCGCGAGACCGCCCGAGCCTGCATCGAGGCGGGTTTCCGCGCCTTTCGCACGGGAGGTTCGGGCGCGTGTGTCCAAGGTCCGTACAGGCATCGCCAAGCGGTCGACGACACATTCGCGATGTGCCGCGAAATCCGCGAGGGCGTCGGCGCTGACGGAGACTGGGCCATCGACTACCACACCCGATTCGACCTGCCGGATGCTGTCAGGCTGTCTTCTCTGCTCGAACCTTTGCGCCCGATCTTCTGCGAGGATCTTGTGCGCTCGGAAAATCCCGAGGTCTACCGCACCCTGCGCCCGCTGGTCAATGTGCCGATTGCAGTTGGCGAGCACTTCGGGGATCGCTGGGATGCGAACGTCTTGATCGAGGACCGGCTGATCGACTATTCGCGCGTTTCGATTCCCAACTGCGGCGGCATCACGGAGTTCATGAAGCTCGCCGCGCTGTGCGAAACCCACTATGTCGGCCTGATTCCGCACTTCACCGGGCCGGTTTCGGAGGCAGCGCTGGTACACTGCTGCGCGGCGCTGTCCGGCCCTGTGATCATGGAGATGACTGGCAAGGACTCCAAGGTGCATCCCCACCTGCCAGTCCATTACGACTTCCGCAACGGCAAGATGTGGCCCAATGGCCGACCGGGCCTCGGAGTGGAGTTTGATGCCAGCCGGGCGGCGCTCGAACTCGAAATCACCGAGCACTCGAGACCGATCCCCCTGCTGGAGCGTCCGGACGGGTCGATTACCAACTGGTGAATCCAGACATCGCCAAAGCCGCGCAAGCGGAGATGGCGCGAGACCTTGAGCGGAACCTGGGACAGGCCGTCGCGCAGGGCCAAGCTGTCGACCGGTTGCGTGGCGCGAATTTCGTCCGCGCCGTCTCCCGCCGATGTGCCGGGCGCTAGATCGGCGTGTCGCCGCGGTCGATTAAGTGCAGGATGTTCCCTTCCGGGTCCAAGAAGAACGCCAGCCGGTTGGGACCGGCCTCGACGAACTGGACGATCTTGATGCCCTTGCCTTCCAAATCCTTGACGCCCTCGTCGAAGTCATCGGCCTTGATCGCTAGGTGGCGGATTCCGGGCGTTCTCATCCCGGTTTCGACCTCTACCCCGTCAGACGGGATCATCTCCAGCATGGTGCCGTCGTTCGCTCGCACGAAGACGTTTCCGCCGTATCGGTGGACGATCGGCATCTCCAAGTTGTGCTCGTACCAACCCGCCAAGGCCTCGGGGTCCTTGGTGGCAATTGCCGTGTGTTCGATTCCGTTGTACATCAGTCCTCTACTCTCTCACGCCCCTTGCGGCGACAGACTCCGCGCTTGGAGGCGCGGATGAACTCAACCATGTGGCGGGCATGGCGGCCCTCCACCTCAGCCTCGACCTTGGCCAGCGCCTCTGCGAGCGGCAGCGCGGAGCGAAACAGTATCCGGTATGCGGCCCGGATGCGGTCGATCTCCCCGGCCGTGAGCCCGGCGCGCCGCAGGCCCACCAGGTTCAACCCATGCACCGCCATCGTCGGCCCGACGTGCGTCAGGTATGGTGTCACGTCCTGATTGACCCTGGTCATGCCCCCGACCATCGCCAACTCCCCGATCCTCAAGTGCTGCTGCACGCCAATCCCTCCAGACACAAAGGCTCGGTCTTCGATTTCAACATATCCAGAGATCAGCGTCGCGCTAGCGATCACAGCCTCGCTGCTAATCCGGCAGTTGTGGGCTATGTGCCCGGAGGTCATGATGAAATTCCCATCGCCGATGACCGTTTCGGATTCCGGTGCCGTTCCCCGAGAAATCGTGAAGTTCTCGCGGATCGTATTGCGGTGACCGATGCGCAAATAGGATCGCTCTCCCGAGAACGCCTTGTCCAGCGGGTCAGAGCCCAGCACCACGCCAGGCGACACCACGTTGTCATCGCCCAGACTCGTCCAGCGCTTGACGACCACGTGCGAATCGATTCGACAGCGCGTGCCGATCTCCACGTCGCGCTCAACGACGGAATACTCGCCGATCACGGTCTCGGCGCCGATTTCCGCGCCGGGGGCTATCCGTGCCGTGGGGGCGATCCTAGCGGAGGGGTGTACCGCTGCCATCGAATCTCGGAGAGTGGCACCACCGGCCGCAGATGATTGCCTGTAGGCCGAGGCGCAAATCGATCTTCACACAGCCAGGGCGGGTATGTCTACCACTCCTATTCTCTGCTCGATCTGGGCTCCCTCGGCCCATTGGCGGGGCTGATCCGGACGCCGTGGCACACTAGTTCAGGAATGGCGTTCGACGATGTTGGCAACCGTGAACGGGTGGAGAGCCTGCGACGTCGAGGGGTGGATGTGTGGGGCCCCGAGCGTGTCTACATCAATGGCGATGTAAACCTTGACGCGATCGAGCCCACGGCCGTCATTCGACAGGCTACGCTGTCCGGCAAGGATCTCACCATCGCCGCCGGAGCGGTGATCG
>Ga0209021_1002619_pt1 | contig 15451 bp, 8 predicted proteins | sample PinacodermFT_FD_187299 | JGI IMG/M metagenome (GOLD analysis project Ga0209021, IMG submission 187299) | Host-associated microbial community of the marine sponge Aplysina aerophoba from Gulf of Piran - sponge pinacoderm, lysed by freeze-thaw... | ecosystem: Host-associated > Porifera > Sponge >... | reverse complement strand
CGAGCCAGGCGCAAACAATCTGGTTGCCACTGGCCAGCAGCGAGAGATCGACATCTCCAAGTTCATAATCGATCGGAGGGGCCGACACGATCGGCAGTTGGTGTTCGTACGCAGCAAGCAATACGCCTAGGGACAGCAGTTTCGACGAGTGAGTCGAGAGCGCGAGCGTTGTTGTGTCGAGTCCGCCGAGAGCGAGCCGAAACTTCTCCTGAAGACGCGACAGGGTCCGGTAGAGGTCGAACGGATTTCGTTCATCCGCGTAGATGATGTTCGCTGGCTCTACCTGAAACGTGTCAAGCAGTTCAACTTGGTGTTGGAGCAGCAGATTGTCGGCTCGTCGAGGATCGCGCGATGGAAATGGTAGCACCGGAAACACGTCTTGAGGCACTAGGAAGTCATGGACAGCGCTGAGAGAATGACCCACATTCTCGCCGATCACAGGTGCCCAGATTACTGTGGCCTTTGGTCCGCTATCGTGCTCCAGGCCGCCGCGAAACCCCCCGACGGCCGCCGCTTCAGTGACACCCAATTCAATTATCGCCGCGTCGACCGAAGGGTTCTCACACGCTACGACCTGTACCTCTGCCGGGAACCCGATGACTCGTCGATCAGCTGATGTCAAAACCGCAGCAATAAGCGGGAAGTGCAAGCTAGAGGGCAGCGACGAAACATCCACGATGATGTGACCAACGTCCCTGAGGAAGGATGGCTTCGTTGCCTCGCGTGCAACCCTTGGCCCGGCGTTGTTTCGCGCGTGGACAGGTTGGTGCGGCACAGTGCGGACATCCACATTGCGAGTCAGCCTGGCAAACGCGGCCTGATTGTCTGCTGCGAGCGCTCTTGCGGACAGTCCCGAGGCTGGGGAAGGGGGCGGCAGTTCAACGAGGCCAACCAGCGGTGGCCTCGGGTGATCAAGTGACAAAAACTGCTGGAGGCCAACCAGGGCTCGGGGGTCAAATCCGACGCCGAGGATGTATATGGATCGCTGTCCATCCGTGGCCTCCGCCGCTGCAGACCAAAGAGCGTCAGCGGGCTCATCCGCCCTTCCACCGCCGACAACATAGTCCTGCCACCTAAGCCTCAAAGTTCAGCCTCTCGCCAACTACCAGTTCCTGTGGTCTATTACCCAAAGCCGGGAGTTTACGCATCCATCCGATCATAACCTGCAGACGTCGCTCCCGGAAGCTGCCGTAACCCAGGGGGAGCATGAACCTCGGGCAGAGCAACCTGTTCAGGTAAAGAACCATGTATCGGTTTCTCTTGACGGAGTAGTCCAGATCGGCGTTGAGGATGTTGTGAGCCACCGCCGAAGCCAAGGCCGCGAACAGACGTTCAGCTCCCGGAGTTGCCTCGCGGAACTTGGGGTCTAGCAGGAGCTTTCGCTCCGCCATGAGAATCGCTGTCCCTGTCACGCCCGGCGGATATGGCAGACGAGGCTTCGCCTTCTCCGCTACGGAGATCGCTACAATCTCGCGAACCAGAGCCTGCACGTCGCGTCCATGCGGGACGGTCCGAGGTATCGACTCCCAGAATCGCTCGCTCGCCTGTCGCAGCACCCGATGCTGTCGAGCAACGTCCAGGTGCGGAGGCCGACCAAGGCTCACATCTACAAGCATCTCGGCAAACAAGTCACCACAGACATTGAGGAACTGATGGGCGTTGTGTGAACCGAGTTGCGTAACCATCGACGAACCCCCGTAGTAGGGGATCTTGAACTCATCCGCGACCGACAGGGCTGCTGCATCCCGAAGCGCTGCACTCGAACGCGCTGAAATGTCGTCCGTTGAGAGCGTGTCCTCGAAAAAACCCGGTTGGCGGTTCTGATCCCGATTAATGAGCACTTCTAACTCGCGCCAAGCGGTTGCCGCCTCGAACCCTGTGAGTGAACGAGCGTGATCGACCCACAGCTTGTAGCGGTCGTCGGTTGCTTCCAGGTCACGTACACGGGTTTCGAGTTCCTGGATTACCCCTTCCGCTTCTGATCCGAGAGCCGCGTCTCTGTCCTCGTCTAGGAGTTCAAGGAACTCTTGGTTCTCTTGCGCGTATGTTGATAGCTGATGCGCGGCACGCCGCCTCGCTATATCAGCGAGTACGCGATCGTATCGACCTCTAGTGAACCGCTTTCCGTCGTTGCTTCCTTCCCGCGCGATTGCATCAAGTTCGACTAATGCAACGTCACGGCCCTCAATACCGACTCCCGCTAGGAGTTCTTGGTGCGAGAGTGCCTCAAACCGTTCAGAGTACCAACGCGCGACCGTCGGACGGCGGCGTCGCAACTCGGCTAAAAGCGCGTCCCGTTGCGGCCGTTCGAGGATGTGGCCATCGTCGAACATGATCATTGGTTGGGCTGTGATTGTTTCGGTGCCCACAAGTACGCTAGCTTGTGCAAGTACAGTCAAGGAGTAGAGTTCACTATGACCCTCTGGAATCTCGGCAACGTCAGATTCAAGGAGGGCATCAAGCATCCTCAGAATCGATCGTTCGGTTGATCGTGCGTACCCGTGGATCCCGGCTCCGTCGGGCCCACCGAGTCGTTCCAAGAGGGCCTCCACCCGGCAATCGCCGTCCGCGTCAAACCGAAAGTCCCCGACCGCTTCTGGGAACGATAGCCCGGTGAGGCTGAGCGTACTCCGAAGTACACCCACCAGTATTCGTACATCAAGGAGCCGAAAGAACAGTTTTCGGCCGACATCGCCGTTGAGCGGGAGATCGAGCAGTGATCGATAGTCGCGGTCGAGGTCGATCAGCACACCGAGCTTGCGCGTCTGTTGTTCGTCAATCGCTCCCAGTTCCATCAGCGCTTGACGGACTGGCTCCGTATGGGGGCTGCGCTTCCGTGCCCACTCAAGATTTTCTGGTAGGAACAGCCGCATCAGAGATGTTTTCCCAGCTCCCGGCGAACTGCGAAGCAGTACGAGTCGATCCCATACAGCTCCAGGCAGCATGTCGAGCGCGCCGGGTCCGAACGTGGTCACGAATCGATGCGCGTCACGATGCTGTTCGGACGCCCGAGCGTAGAAGGGATTTAGATAGACGCTCATGGCCTGTCTACGTGGTGCCGCTCATATCGACGAAAGAGTGCATGCCGGTCAAGGCCGCCCTCCCTGTCGGTGCTGTCGGCCCACAGAACACTCAGGGAGTTGTTCGGAGTGTTGTGATGTAGAACTAGCGGCAATGCTGCGCCGCCGTAGCCCAAGGGTGTTTTTTCCTTCTTGTGTTTGTCCACCAGCACGGGATCGAAGAAACCTTCGCACATGGCGATTAGCTCCGGGTCATCGCAGGAGACTTCTCGGGGTAGCCGCTGGACCACCTTGAGACTCCAACTTGGCTCGAACTGCTCCATTGTGGTTCGAATGTGTTCCTCCGCCTGTTCGCTCGCTATGTAGATGACGACGGTCACGTCAGCGCTTTCCTCAAGAAGAGGGTCCCTACCTTCGCGGAGGTCATCATTCAGATGTGTTCTGGCGCGGGAGAGCTTTCCGCCCCACACGCCATTCTTCTTATGCAAGAGCGAGGTTCCGCTACCGTAGAAGTCGTCCACAAACACGACGTGACGAAATTGCGGCCCTTCTAGAAGTTGCTGCTCCTCGATTGCGTCAGCGAGTTTTTTCTTCATCGTGTCAACTGCGTGCGAACCAAGCTCGGGCGACAGCCAGAACTGCTCGTGTGAGAGTTCGGGGCTCGATCTTCGCAGTCGATCCATTCGAGCGCCATCGCTGAGACCGAGATAGAGGGTCTTACGACGAAGTGTGCGAAACGCGTCGGAAGCCACCAGAGTCCTCAATTCGTACGGGTAGATTCCGAGTTCGTCCGCGACTCTCAGGATCAGTTCAGGCTTGATGAAGTCGGGATACACGCACGCGATCGCATGGTTCATCTCCTTGCTCGAGATGAAGATGAGCTCGTTGAGCACAAACGAGACGAGCCTCCGTCGCGCATCGGGCGAGTCGAACTGACCAAGCCAGCGCGCAAGGCTCTCAAAGAACCTCTCTCCCGCGGCGAAGCCGTCATAGCTGTCGTACTTGTGGTTGGCCAAGCGCCGAAGGTTTGTCATCCACTGGGCCTGCTCGTCCGCGTCCCAGGTTAGGAGTTGGTCCAGCAGCCGCCCGGCGACCTCGTCTCTCACGAGAGCTTCCAGACAAAGCGAGCACCTGAGCCTCGCGGCTTCAGTGATCGTAAGTACCGGATCAGTAGGTCCGGCCCTTTCTCACCTCGCCGATCAAGGTTCCAGCAGCGCGTGGGGTCGAGCGAACAGCGGTCGACGGATAGCGTGGTCTGACACGAGGCCAACAGTTGAAAGTCGTTCCCGTCTACCTGGCCTTGGTCTCCAATAGCCAACACCGCGCCGCCATCTATGTCCCGCGCGACTCGCCGAAGCACCGCCATCTTGCCAGCTTCTGACTCTATGACATCGACCGAATGTCCTGACGCTACCGCCTGCAGGCTGAGTCGTGGCTCGCGAGATAGCACTGAACGAATGAGTGGGAGGAGTTCCGACCCCTTAGTTGCTCCGGCACCGTGACTGACTAGCAGTTGGGTTGGCCGCTCCTCGAACACGAGTCCCACAGACCCAAGGTCACGCAGCCGACGGACCGCTTCCTGCAGGTGGTCACCCAATTCTGTCGCCTCGGGTGGATCGTCGGCGAGACGTAGGAGGTGTGTTCCGTTGTACAGGCCCACATGGACATGGGGCCAGTGCGCCTCTGGTAGCCAGTCGCGCGTTTTCATGTGAAGGGACTTGCCGCGGCCCGTCGCGAAGCCGATCCTGAGCCCCGCATTGAGGAGCCTTTCAATCTCGTGCTGAACCTTCTCATGCGGGGAGTCGTATCGCCCTTCGGTGCTACATACCGTTCCGTCGTAGTCAAGAACGACAGCTTGGATAGCTGTCCTCTGCATAACCTGAAGCCAGTCGATCAGTGCGTCTTCGTACGTCTGACGCATCGGCCCAGCACGGTCTCGGAGTAGGAGTTTCCTTCCCACCGGATCTGGACTCGGTGTCTCGACGAGCTTTTGAGCTGGAAGGTGGTACAAGCGCCGTCCAAATCCGGCGACTCCCGGGCACCCGGGATCTACTCCAGCAGACTCGCCCGTCGAGGCTACTATACCTATCGACTGAACCAAGAGATCTAGGACACTGACTGGCCATGGCAACGCGGTTCGGAGAACGACCACATCCAGGTCACTAGGCAGCAGCTCCATAGTCCGGGTTGCGATCTCTTCTGATGATGGGTCGACTACCACAATGACAGTCGAGGTATCAGCGTTGCGCTGCAGACCAACGTGTCTGCCATGGGCCAAATTCCGGTAGTCAGCAAGCTGAACGCTAGCGAGGCCAGTCTCAACTAGGCGCGCTTCCAGATCGACACCAATCGCCGCTAGCCCCGGCCCGGTGACCACGAGACAGGAGTTTCGTAGCGGTCGAGTCCCGTCGGTTGAAAGTCCAGGCAGAGTCGCTGGAAGCTCGGCCCCATGAGCGACGCAAAGGGACGCGGCCATTGCGACCAAGCTGTTCGTGGCCAAGAACCCGTCTCTGGGGCTTGGCACTGTGGCTACGTGAACGTCGGAAGCTCCGAGCGCGGGGGGAAGTTCGTCACGACTCCGGGACGAAACGACACCGAGGAAGCTCGATCCCCGACGGCGAGCGGATCTGATAGCAAGCGTGGCATCAGGGTTACGCCCCTGAGCCGAAAACAGCACTAGCCCCGTCTCGCTGGATACGTCTGCCGTCGCCGCCTCGAGAGGTGTCATAGCCGTTGCCAAGTATCCAGTCGAGTGTATGTGTAGGTCCGAGGCCAGTCGTGCAGCCGCCAGCGCGCCACCGGATCCCACAAAGATCATGGGTTGGTGGGCGCCTACCGCCTTGGCCACGCACTCGCCAACCGCATCATCGACACTTTCAAGTGTCGTTTGGAGTTCCTTGATCTCTGCCTTGTAGTTGCGCTTCATTCTTTCGTCCTAGCCGACACCCGTAGCTACTCTATAGTACACCTCTTCGAGTCGAACACATGTTCGGCATCTGGGCTCAACGCAGCCGTAAGGTACGAGGTTCTGGACGAGCGCGTCCAAGCGCGCCAAGCAGAGCCTTCAATGCCCAGTCGGCATGGACTGCCCGGGAGCGGTCCAGTTCTGTAAACCTGGCGCTGGGCGTCTCGTTCAGGCGGAGACTCCAACCAGATCAGCGGGTTCTTGGGTATCGAATTCGAGGTAGTTGAAGAGGCTGGCTTCGTTGAACGGGTCGGTGTCGTCGAACAGGCCGGCCTCGTCGAACAGGATGCGGTCCTCGTAGTCGTCGAACCAGAGGGCTTCGGGGTTTCGGCCCACGATGCACACCTTGCCCCGGTCGTGGGCGTCGGCGACGCTGCGCAGGAGCTTGAAAATGACGACCCCGTTCTCCGCTGCCGCAAAGCCCGCGACCGCGCTGTCGGTGACGGCGCACACCTCGGTCTTGCCCCGGTAGTGCGAGAGCGCCAGGCGGGCGTGGGCCTCTACACCCGACAGCCCCTTCTGCGACTCGTTGACGATCCGCCAGGCTTCTTCGACAGGCACGTTGAACGCCTTGTAGGCGACGATGTCTCGTCCGCCGAAGAAGTAGTGGTTCTCGACGCCGACCCGTTTCAGGGTGCGCTGCAGGATCTTGAGCGCCTCGGGGTCGTCGTTGACACCGCGGATGATCGGCGACTGGTTCTCAACGCTGATCCATCCTCGCGAGACCACGGCCTCGACCGCCCGGCGCGTGCTGGGGTGCCATTTGTAGAAACCGTTGCCGTCCTCGCTGTAGCGGCCGTCGGGGGTCTTGGCGAGCAGCTCGTCGGGGTGGTTGAAATGCGTCATCAGCCGGAACCCAACCTCGGGGTAGGTGTCGTGGAAGCGGTCGATCATGTCGAGGAAGGCACCGTCGAAACGGTCGGGGTGAAAGGCCAGTTCCTTGGTGCCGAGCCGGATCGCCTCAACGCCGGCTTCGGCGAGAGCGGTGAACCAGGCGGCGAGCTTGCTGTTGGGCAGCACCATCGGGTCTCCGCCCGACAGGAGTATCTCGCGGAGCTTCTCCCGTCCGGTTTCGGGGTGACGACCGCCGTTGGTGGCCACCGCGGCGTTGTGAGAGCGGATGTAGTCGGTGATCTCACCGATCCGAGCGAGGCTCTTCTTCTTGACGGTGCCGTCGCGGTGCTCGACAGGCTTGCGGGCGATCAACTCCTCCCGGTAGCAGAACCGGCAGTGCGCCGAGCAGGTCGAGATCACATAGAGGAGGCCCATCTCGTACTTGTGGAGGAGGCCCTCAACGGGGCTGTAGTCCATCTGCTTGCCAGGGTCCTCGGTACCGTCGAGGTCGAGGGTCTCGTCGGGGGACGCTTTGACGAGCCGCTGCAGCGCGGGGCTGTTCTTGGCCATCTCGAAGTAGTGACGGGTCGTCTTCACCGGCATGCGGGACTCGATGTCGCGCTCAGTGCCGCGGATCTGCACTAGTTGATCGAGTTCGGAGGAGGTATAGAATCCGATCATGTCTTGGGGGGCGGTGCCGTTGACGAACGGGTCGAGGCCGTTGAGGATCTGCCGGTCGTATTTCGGGTTCTCCACCGTGTCGAGGACGAGCCGTTCCCTGTCAGTCGGTTCGTATTTTGTCTTGCCCATGATTGCTCCCTGCTTCCGCTTGCTCTGGTCTGTTGAAGCACCGTCCACCCACGATGTTCAACAATGAACACCACCCTACACCAATTGTTCTATGCTGCACAACCCTGAACAACAGTTCGCCTCAGATTCAGCAGCCGAAAACCAGTTCGGGTCGCCTGCGCTGTTGACGGTCACCGAACTGATCGCTCGGGCAGGCGGGGAGTTGACCCCCACCGAGCGCCGTATTGCGGAGGTTCTGGTCTCCGAGCCGACTCTGCTCGCGTTCGGGACTGTGTCTGATCTAGCCAACCGGATCGGAACGAGCCGACCGTCGATCGTGCGGTTCGCCAACAAGCTGGGGTTCGACGGCTACGCATCGCTTCAGACTCTGGCCCGGCGGAGAGTCGAGGACGACCTCTCCCGCCCGCGTGACCGCATCAGGCGCGACCCCACCGAGGGGCCCTCGGCGCTCGACGAGCTCGTCGAAGGGTTCGAGTCGGCCGCAGCCACGGTGGCGCGAGGTGAGATACGGGCCATCGCCGAGCGGGCTGCGTCCGCAGGGTCGGTCTGGATCGTCTCGGGGGAGACCTCATTGGCCGGCGCCTACGCACTGCGCAGCGGCCTCTCCATGATCCGGCCCCGGGTGTACCTGATCGAGGGGCACTCCGCTGGCCGCGACCTCGTCGATGCCGGACCGGGAGACCTGGCGATCGTCATCGCCTTCTACCGCTACCGCAACTTCTCGGTGTCCGTGGCCAGCACCCTGGTCGGCCAGGGAGTTCCACTAGCGGCAGTGACTGACAGCCCGCTGTCCCCGCTGGCAGACGCAGCCGAGGTGCTGTGCCAAGTGTCGGTACCGGCCGTCGGCCCATTCGACAGTTCCGTTCCCGCGGTGGTAGTCGCCGAGCTGATAATCGCCGACGTCGCAGTGCTAGTCCAAGCAGAAGCCAAAAAACGCGTCGACCGCCTCGAAGCACTCTGGTCCGCAACCGAAACCTTCCTCCCCCGAAGCTAGACCCGAACTCGATTTATGCATAGAGTTTCCGCTACACGCAAGCGTGAAACACAAGCGTGAAGCACAAGCGTGATGTTTTGCTGTTGTGACTGAGGCCACCATTGTTGACCTCAACGCTTCAGCCGCCAAAGCGACTCTCGAACCAGACAACACCTGTAACTCTGGGCACGTATTTCGGGTTCAAGTGCCGTTAAGAGCAAGTTGTCGAAGGTTCCCTTTAGGCGCAATGCTAATCCCAGATTGCTACTATTTGCCATTGGTTGGCTTCTAGGGCTACTAGGCGGGCTAGACCATCATCGGTTAGAAGCTGAAAACGAGCTTGTCGGCAACGGCGTTCGTCATCCCACCAACGTTCTTCAATGGGCCACGGTCCAGCCCAAGCAACAACTTTGTATGGGCGATTTTCGACTACTAGCCAATGTGGTGGAGAGGACAGCATGCCGTGTCCGTTGACTGTAACGTTTGCGCTGTCAGCATCAAGCACTTCCACTGCATAAGGGGTCGACAACACTTGAGTGGGTGAAGGGGCAGGCAAAGCTCCAGGCCATGGGGCAACACCGTCAACGCTAGTGGAACGTGGTGTGTCTGACGTTGTAACCGCTCTACCCAGAAGCTCAACATCAGCGGACGGAACCAACTTCAGTTGCTCATGATGATGGCGGCCACCTTGATATATAGGCACCTGCACTGCTGTCGCACCAAGTTGCCCCTGGAGGCGATCCGCTACCCGCCAGGCCCGCCTATCGGCCTCGTTTGTTTCGTTGCCAGCACTGTAACTACCCCAGAAATCAAGCTGCTTGCCGTCAGCCGCAATCACTTCTTGAGGTGCTAAAACAACTCGGGTTATGCCTCCCGTAGGTCGTGGTGTTGAACCAGAAGCTCGTCCGTTCAGCCAACCGTCTAACTGCCAACGCACCCGTTCTGTTATCAACCCCGCCGAAAAGGCACCTGCATCACTGTTACGCCAGACACGCACCATCGATTCGCCGTGTTCGGTCTCTGCCTCAATAGCGATACGAGTGCATTCCACCCCTTCTGAGCTAAGACGCTGTTGAAGTTCAGCAGCCAATGAACGAGCACAGAAAGCCACCCTATCGATACGGTCTGCGGGAGGGTCTATCTCGCTGGCCACAGACCAATCAGGCGCTGGAGGCTGCTCGGTTGGTATGTGTTCGTCTAGGCCTTTGGCGAGACGATGCGCGCGCATTCCCTCATTACCGAAGCGCGCTAGAACATCTGTGGCTTTGAGAGCTGCGAAAGCCCCGAGAGTGTTGAGGCCGAGTCGTGCCAACACCTCAACCAACTCAAAGCGGTTGTCTGGAGTGCGGCGCTTGCTTGACTGATAGCCGCCGCTGATTTCTTGGTGGAGCAGCACAGATATCGGCATTGGCGCTAGGAACACAGGGCTGCGCCCCGGTTCAACGATACGTGTTGGAGTAGCGGAGCGTGTTGGAGTAGCGGAGCGTGCTGCGAGTAAAGCTGCGAACGGCCCATCAGCCACACCCACACGAACAACATCGGTAGCTGCATCCCCCGAACATTTGGGGAACAGCTCCCCAATAACCTGACCTGTTTTGCTAAGCACCAACTCGGTTAACACTTTTTCGCCACCGAAATATCGTGTGGGACCACGAGTAGTGAATGCACAAGTTCCTAAGCGGGTGACCTCAACGTTTGGTGTCACATCGTCGAGTGCGGCGAGAACCGGCTCAAAAGTTTGCGCCTCTCGGCTAAGGTCACGTGCATGAACCGTGAGTTCAACACAACGTGCTTGCGCCTCTCGTTTACGAAGCCCACGGATAACGCCTTGCTTTCTGGCTGCTGGGGAAGCAGCCACGACCCGGTTGGCGTAAACTACCGCCACTGGTTCATCAAATGAACAGCCCAGAGCAAGCACTGGCCAATCGAGGCACCACAACACCAAAGTCCGCACAGCCACAGCCACAGCCATGTTTACATCGCCGACAAGGTTGTGTGCATTGCTTGATCAGAACGCAACGGTAAACCGCTATGTGTTGACATTGGAGTATCGACGCGTCTTGGTGTACCGTCGGGGCCGGGGAGAAGCAACGAAGCCGTTCTGGCTTTTGAGGCCGCGCCACGGCCTTGAGCACAGACCTCCACCTTCCGCGAACGCAACAGACCGTACCCCTCTCCGAGCCCCAACCACTCTGACGCGGTCACCTGCACTCCGATATCAACTCCAGATGCTTCCCTCGAACCGATCTGTATCAACACCGATCCGCTTTCTCGCAAACGGGCTGCTAAACGACGCAGTTCAGAAGGGCCAATCCGCAAACTCGGCCCAACTATCACCACATCAACAGCACCAACAAGTGCAGCTATGACACCAACGTTAGTTGAAGTGTCAACTGTGTCAACAACTAGCAGCCTTTCAAGAGCAACCCCTGCCTCAGCTACAGCAGCAAGCCCCAACCCGTCAACACCCACAAAGGCAGTCCATGAACCGGCTTGTGAAGGACCTGCTGCCAAAAGCAGAGCAAGAGACGTAGCTCCAATACCATTGACAGCAACCGTGAAACCACGCTGAAGCGACCCACCGACAAAGAGTTCAGAAAGAGTTGGCAGAAGCGGCAACATGCGTTGGTTAGCCAACACCAAAGGCGTTACCTGCTCAGCGACAAGCCGTAAACCGGCTCGGCGCTCAACATGCGACTCGGCAAAAGCAGCAGCGACCATCAGTTCAGTATCGAACACTTGTTCGCTTTTTGCAACCTCTTGACGCTCGTCCTTGAGCGCCAAGAGCCAATCAAGAGCCGGTCAAGAGCCGGTCAACTGCCCATTGCATGCGAACATATGTTCGTATACGGTTAGGGTTATGGACTGGCAGTATCCCAACACTCGTTGGAAAGACCTTGAAAATATCCTTTCAGACCGTGGAGCACCCCTTACCTCACGCTCGACCTCACGCTCGCAGCAGCCTCAAAGAAAGAAACCAGAACCCACCTCGTTTTGGAAGCAAACTGCGGTTCCCTACGCAGAGTTGCATTGCCACTCAAACTTTTCGTTTCTTGACGGTGCCTCACATCCCGAAGAACTAGTCAACGAAGCTGCCCGGCTCGGGTTAGAAGCGTTGGCTCTCACCGACCACAACGGCTTTTACGGCATCGTCCGCTTCGCCGAAGCTGCCCGTGCTGTGGGCCTTCGCACCGTCTTTGGCACTGAACTCACGCTCGCTTGGCAATCAGCACATAATCTCGATAGAACTGGCCCAGCCGACCCGAAAGGACAACACCTGCTGGTGTTAGCCCGTGACCCGCAAGGTTACGCCCGGTTAGCTCAAGCTATCAGCGAAGGGCAGTTGGCAGGCAAGAAAAACGCTCCGCAAATATGTTATGAACGCCTTGTTGAACTTGGCGGCGTGGGCACCGGCGACCATTGGGTGGTGCTCAGCGGATGCCGCAAAAGTGTGGTGCCCGAGGCGTTAGTCCAGCTAGGGCCAGCCGCAGCGGCTAGAGAACTTGAACGGCTAGTTGCCGATTTCGGTCGTTCGAATGTGGTTGTGGAGTTGTGGGATCATGGCCTACCAACCGATTCGGTTCGCAATGATGAACTCGCTGCCTTGGCAGTGTCGCAGCGTCTCAAAGTGATCGCTAGCGGTAATGTGCATCAGCACAGTGTTGCCCGTCAACGTTTAGCTGCAGCGATGGCCGCGGTGCGTGCCCGCCGCAGCCTTGAAGAAATAGACGGTTGGCTCCCCCCCACTGGTCGCCCCTTACGCTCTGGCGCTGAACAAGCCGTCCGTTTTGCTCGTTACCCGGGTGTGGTTGCCGCAGCAGCCGATCTGGGCATTGAGTGTGCATTCGATTTGCAACTCATTGCCCCCCAACTGCCGCCTTTCCCGTGCCCCGATGGGTTAGATGAGATGACGTATCTACGCCAAATCGTGGAGCAAGGCGGTGCTCACCGTTACGGTAACCGTTCGGCTGAGCGAGTTGCGGGAGCTTGGATGCAACTTGATAGAGAGTTGGCGCTCATCGAACAGCTCGGGTTTCCTGGCTATTTCTTAGTTGTGTATGACATAGTTGAGTTCTGTCGCAAGTCTGGAATCCTTTGCCAAGGGCGGGGTTCAGCAGCGAACTCGGCGGTGTGTTTTGCTTTAGGTGTCACCAACGTTGATGCTGTTTCGTTGGGATTGCTGTTTGAACGTTTCCTGTCTCCTCAGCGTGACGGCCCACCCGACATAGACATAGATATAGAAAGCGACCGGCGTGAAGAGGTCATTCAATACGTCTACCAAAGACATGGGCGCCATCACGCTGCTCAAGTCGCCAACGTGATTACCTACAGACCCAAGTCGGCGATTCGGGATATGGCCAAAGCGCTCGGCTATTCCACAGGGCAGCAAGACGCTTTCTCAAAACAAGTCGACCGTTGGCACAAAATCGCTCTGAACGAAGCGCAACGCGATACCGACATTCCACCGCTAGTGTTAGAACTCGCTGCCGAAATCGAACATTTTCCGCGTCATCTTGGTATTCATTCGGGTGGTATGGTGATATGCGACCGGCCCATTATTGAAGTGTGTCCAGTTGAGTGGGGGCGCATGGCCGACCGCAGCGTACTCCAATGGGACAAAGACGACTGTGCGGCTGCAGGTCTCGTGAAGTTCGACCTGCTGGGGTTGGGCATGCTCTCAGTGCTGCGCTACACCATTGACCTCATCGCCGAGCACGAAGGCAAAAAAATCGACCTCGCGATGTTGCCACAAGACGACCAAGTTTACAAAATGATGCAGCAGGCCGACACGATTGGAGTGTTCCAAATCGAGTCACGAGCACAGATGGCTACTCTGCCACGCCTCAAACCCCGATGTTTTTATGACCTCGTTGTGGAAGTGGCGCTGATCCGTCCCGGCCCGATCCAAGGCGGTTCGGTGCATCCCTACATTCGGCGGCGCAACGGACTCGAAAAAGTAACCTATCTACATCCACTACTCAAAAATTCTTTGGCTAAAACCCTCGGCGTTCCCTTGTTTCAGGAACAGTTGATGCAGATTGCGATTGATGTTGCCGGGTTCAGTGCCGCCGATGCTGACGAACTCCGCCAAGCAATCGGCTCCAAGAGAAGCCAAACACGCATGGAACGGCTTAGAGCACGCTTCTTTGAAGGCATGCGCTCTCGGGACATAAGCGACGATACCGGCGAGCAGATCTGGCTCAAACTAGCAGCCTTCGCTAATTACGGTTTCCCTGAGAGCCATTCGGTTTCGTTCGCGTATCTTGTTTATGCCTCGGCCTGGCTCAAATACCACTATCCCGCTGCGTTTTGTGCGGCGTTGCTCAATGCTCAACCAATGGGGTTCTGGTCACCGCATACCTTAGTTGGTGACGCACGTCGCCATAATGTGGTGGTTAACACTGTTGACCTCAACGCTTCAGCCGCCAAAGCGACTCTCGAACCAGACAACACCAGCAACGGCGGTTGGGCGGTGCGGCTCGGCTTCGGATACGTGCGTGGGATCGGCACAGAAATAGCTGCCCAGATTGACGCTAACCGCCCCTACAACTCAGTTGAAGATCTCCGCCGCAAGATACCCAACATGTCTCTCACAGCGCTTGAGATGCTTGCCACCGCAGGAGCGTTCGGTTGTTTTGGCATCGATCGGCGAGCAGCATTGTGGACGGCTGGAGCGATGAGCCAGACCACAAAAGATCGTTTGCCAGGGATTGTTACTGGCACCATGGCACCTTCTTTGCCGCGTATGTCTGCAGCTGAGTTAGCAGGATCCGATCTTTGGGCTACCGGCATCGCCCCCGACGGGCACCCCACCATCTTTATTCGTTCTGAACTCAGTGAAGCTGGTGTAGTCACCGCCGCTGGTCTTGCTGACCGTCAACATGGTGAACGGGTTTTGGTTGGGGGTGTGGTAACGCATCGCCAACGACCACCCACAGCTGGCGGTGTGACGTTTTTGAGTTTGGAAGACGAAACCGGTTTAGTGAACATAGTTGTCTCCGCAGGTTGCTGGTTGCACCACAAACACACGGCGCTTGGTGCTTCGGCGTTACTGATTCGTGGCCGGCTCGAAAAGGCTGACGGAGCTATCAACATAGTCGCCGAGAAACTCCAATCCCTTGATGTAGGGTGTGCGGTGGCCCCCAGCCGAAACTTCCATTAACGCGAACCGGCCGATTGGGGCGACCCGTGTCGCTTGTGATGCGGATTTTGTTGGGGGCTGTTGTTGGCCCCCATTAACCGTGTTGCCGATACCGTGTTGCCGATACCGTGTTGCCGATGGTTCTGCTGGACGCGACCGACGCGCTGAATGCATCCGGGCGGGGGCCCGACCGGTGGCGGTTGTGCCGTGCGGGCATCGTCAACGTCTACCAGTACGAGAACGAGGTGCTGCATTTCGCCGGGGGGCGGTTGTTGCTGCGGGGCGTCAACGGTTCGGGAAAGTCCACGGCGATGCGGATCCACGCCTTGGGACCCGAAGCTACGAGATGTCTTCAATCGCCGCCGCCTCATCGTCCACGAAGAGTTCCTGCTCGACCACCTGCTAGACGAGTTCAACGCACTTGTGTTCGATCCCTGAACCCTGATCCCTGACAACACGGCATCGTCTGATCTCTGCCTGTTCGACGAGGTGTGACGTATGTCACATGTCTTGTTGGTGGTTGTGGTTGCTTTTGCAGGTGATGCGGATTATTGTCGCTTGTGTGTATGACAGGTTTGTTCGACAGGTGACGTTCATGACTGTTCGCCCGGCGCGCTGCCACCGGCGTGGCCGTTGTTTTCTGAAGGAGTTGACGCTATGAAGTCCCACTCGGATCCAATCCGGTCTATCGCCCCCCCCCCCCCCCC
>Ga0209021_1002616_pt1 | contig 15457 bp, 13 predicted proteins | sample PinacodermFT_FD_187299 | JGI IMG/M metagenome (GOLD analysis project Ga0209021, IMG submission 187299) | Host-associated microbial community of the marine sponge Aplysina aerophoba from Gulf of Piran - sponge pinacoderm, lysed by freeze-thaw... | ecosystem: Host-associated > Porifera > Sponge >... | reverse complement strand
TGCTCTGGCGCTGCCGATCAGCCGATGGCCGCGGGTCGGCGCCGCGGAGAAGACGATGACCGCGGGCGTCTGGGCCATGCGGCAGACATCGAGGCTCATGCGGATCGAGGCGAGGTCGAACGCCTGGGGGCGGCAGGGGACGATGACCAGGTGGGCCAGCTGCGCTGCGGTCAGCATCGACATGTCGGTATGTCCGGGCGTGTCGAGGACGATGACCTCGTAGCCCCGCTGGGCCGCCCCACCGATCTCACGGGGGAGCCGGCTCGGCTGGGTCGTGATGACGTCCGGGAAGGGCTTCTCGCGAAGATCGCTCCAGGTACCGGAGGAGCCCTGCGGGTCCGTATCCACGATCATCGCTCTCTTTCCGGCCAGGCAGGCCTCGACTGCGAGGTTCGTTGAGATCGTCGTCTTGCCGGAGCCTCCCTTCTGAGAGATCACGGCGTAGATGTCGGGTTCGGTCACGATTTTGCTCCTGAGCGCATGGACAAGTTCAGGGGTGGCGGGTCGGGTTCAAATTGAGGCTCGTTTGCTCTGCCTTGCGGAACAGCGAAGCGAGCAAACCGGGGTTGCTCGCTTCGCATGAAGTGGTCGAATGAGTTGTTGAGTCTGTTCTGCCGGGCGTGTTCACGGGGGTCTCGTTCCGAGGCCGGTTGCTGTTCCGGACGTCGTGAGGGGCCGGTAGCGCCAATGGGGGCAGGCCTGTCACAGGCCCGTCTCCACGCTGACGGAATCCGACACCTTGAACGAGGTCCTGGACCGGTAGAGGAGCCAATTGCGGCGGAGCAGTTCCGGGAGAGACCCGGGGCGCGTGGCTTCGTGGAACACGATCTTGGCGAAGTTCTTGCGGCTCCGTTCCTCTTCGAAGGCGGCTGCCGTGAGCGCGGCGGCGGCGGCCCGGTGGGGGCCGAGAATCCGGCAGGCGCGCCTCCAGTCGTCCTCGGAGAGATGCAGCCGCCCGGTGGCAAGGCCGCGCCCGGTTGCGGTGAGTTCGTCCCAGTCCAGTTCGGAGCCGTCGTCGATGCGCTCGCGTATCGACCGGGGGCCGTGCCGCTTCATGACATCCGGGCCAGGCAGGAGTTCGGGGGCTGCGGGCTGGAATTCGCCGTTCTCGAGCGCGGCGACGACGGCGAGGTCGATCTCGGCCTCGATCGCGGAGAGAGCCCGTGCATGGATGCCGGAAAACCAGTTCCTGTCGTAGCGCGACCTCAGCCTGGCGATGCGGTCGATGAGGCGGGGCTCCGGGGCCAGCGCCGGGCGCGGAGTGGCATACAGAACCGCGGCGGCCGCGCCTCTCGGCTCGATTTTGTCTTCGAGCCGGGCCCAGGTCTCGTCGTCGATGTCGAGCGCCTCCCGGCCCAGCCGGCGGGCGTTGTCGATCACCGATGCCCAGCCATTGCGCTGGCCGGGCTCGGCGGAGACCGGCGCCCATTGCGTTTCGGGGATGAGGTTCCGGATGTCGTGGATGTCCGGGATCGGCTTGAGAGGCGCGGCGAAGGCGGCGTTTACCGGAACGGGATCGGACTCGTCCCCGGCGGCGACAAGCTCGTCGAGGTCGAGCGGACCGGCGCTCGCCGCGCGTATCGCCGACTCGAAACAAAGCTCGCCCAGGCCGGAATGCCGGAAACGCCTGATGTCCCGGAACAGTGTCAGTATGGCGACGACGGTGAAGGCGCGCTGTCCCAGCAGCTCCTTCGCCTCCGACAGGTCGGGCTTGTTGCCGAACCGGTGCTGGTCCGGAAGATCGATGCGCACGATCCGGTCGTAGAGATTGTGCCAGGAGCACTTGTCCGTGTCCGGGCCTGTCGGCGAGTGCGGGCAGAGGCGTGTGTACAGTTCGCGGGCGCGCTTCAGCGACGGGGTCCGGACGTCCAGGGTCCCGGAGTCCGGGAGGAGGGACAGCCGCGCGGTTGCCTGGACGAGCTTGCGGGCGGTCCGGTCGAGGGTGGCGGGCTTCTTGAGCGCGGCGGCGACCGTGCCGCGCAGCGAGCCTGCGGGGTCGGAGACGAGCTCGAGCGACTGCTTGGCCGCGGCGACGATGGCCGCCGCGGCCGCGCGGTGCCGCCCGAGCTGCATCCGGGCCTGCCGCCAGTCCTCTCTCGGAACGAGCCGGTCGAAGAGGGCGATGCGGCGGGCCTGGTGGATGACCTGGGGCCAGAGGGGCGCCTGGCGGTCCGGCCCCGGCGGATGGATATGACGAAGGAGAGTCGCCAGGACATTCGGGTCGGGAAGGCCAGGCGCCGCGACCGCGGGCTCGGCCTCGGACCGGATCGCGGCGAGCAGCTCTTCCGCCCGGGCCCGGAGGTCGCAATCGCCGCGCGCGATCGCGCTCAGCGTTTCGTCGAGCAGAGTCGGTCCGGGCAGGGTTCCGACGACGTCCAGGGATTCGGCGACGTCGGCGAGAATGACGGCCGCTGCCGCGGCCTCGGGACCGACCTTGCGGGCGTGGGCCTCAAAATGATCGTGGGGGTCTCCGGCCCGGAAGAAATCCGAAGGTATTACCGGACCGCCGCGATCCGCCTCGTCGTTGAAGGAGTGGAAAGGACTGCCCGGATATCCGGCCCAGAGGAAGCGAAGAATGTCGGGCGCCAGGCGTGCGAGGTCCTCCCGGGTTTCGGGCGGGCCGCCCGGCAGGGCCCGGGGAGCGGCCTGCGACCAGGGCAGCAGCTGGCGCAGGGTCTCTATCGAGGGAAGGGGGACGGGCGGCCGGTTCCCGTCCGCGATATCGGTGTCAGTCATGGCTATTCGCCCTTGAGCTCGCGGGACTTGATGAACGCGGTCGTGCCTTCATGGGTCGACAGTTGCTTCAGGATCTTGTCGGGCAGGTCGTCCGGGACCGGGCCGGGATGTTCGAGGATTTCGTCGACTGTGATGCACACGGCGATCACCGCGCCGAGTTCGTCCTGTCGGCGGCAGAAGGCCTTCCAGGCGCGGGGCGATATGCGGAACTCCGGCAGGGCCTGCTTCGTCGCCGCGATCACGGTCTTGCAGTCCAGCCTGCCGAGAGGCGGCATGAACCGTGCGAGGGGCACCGGCATGCGGCTGACCGCCAGGGCAGCGAGCAAATCGTCCATGTCGGCCGGCTCAAGCGCGTCACGCTCGGCTTTCGTCATGGTCTCGATCTTCTCGATAAGTGCATGCGCTGCCCTGATCGAGGGAGGCATGCGCTCCCATCCCCGGATTTGCACGGGCGGTAGATCGTCGAACGCAGCGGGAGATATCGCCGGGAGCGGGGTATCGGGGGTCCCGATATCTTCTTCGATCACGATCTCGGCCGGTACGAAAGCCCCGATCTTTCTGAGCCGCCGCGCATAGTCCAGAAACTCGGCCTCGGTCAGTCCCAGATCGATCATGGCCTGTTGCGGCGAGACCGTGGATACGGGACGCCCGCCCGCGAGCCATTCCTTCTCATCAATGCTGCCGATCCAGTATTCCAGCAGGCGGACCGGCCCTTCCGGATCCCTGCCCAGCCCCGCGCGCGCCGCAACACCGGGGAGTCGCAGGAGCCGGATAACCTCCCGGGGGTCAGTGTCGTTCGGCAGCCCGTTGGCAAGGTCAGGCATGGTGCAGTTCCGTTTCCCTTGGAGCTCTGCGGCGGCTGTTTCGGCCGGTGCGGACCGCTGCCTGCGGCGCAACGAGCTGCTCGTACTGGCGCTCGACCTCGTCGAGATACGGCCAGCAGCGATATCGGGAGACCAGCTCTCGCCAGACGAGGAGAAGGCCGCGCGGGTCTGCGGCGGTCCGGCAGATGGCCGCCATGGTCGCCTGGTCGGCCCGCTGCCCGCCGACTCGCAGCGGTACGGGTCGAAGGCCCGGGTCCGGACCGGGGATGGAATGTTCTCCCTCCGTTGCGGGCGCGACCCGGTCGACGTGGAGCTGCTCGCTGCGCTCGATCACGCCCCATAGCGAGCCGGCAAGGTTGAGAGTTCCCTCCCGGGCCCGCTCGGTCAGCTTCCTGAAATAGCCTCCGGCGCTCGTGTGGATCTCGCCGGCGTCGTCCCGCGAGGCGACGATGACGACTGCCATGGATGCCCAGGCCGGCGACAGGGCGGTACAGGCGTCGCGCCAGGCTTCGGGCGATATCCCGAGCTCGCTGCGGGTCCGGCCGGCGGACTCGAAGAACTCATTGGCCGTCGGAGGCCGCCCGGCAGGCAGGAAACGCGACAGGCGCGGGCTGAGGGAGTCCAGGATGAGCCACGCCGGCGGTCCTCCGGGTACCGGCGAGCGGCTGAGGCGTGACGGACTACCGGTTCCCCTTTCCGGCGAAGGGCGGGCGGCAGGCGCCGTGCGCGATTTCGGAGAAGGCTCTGTCGGTGGGCCTGCCGCTACAAGAGTATTTTTCTCTTTGAATTGGTCTGTAATTGAATTGGACCCTGTCGCCGGGGGGTACCCCAGGGTGAAAATTTCAGCATCTTTTTCAGGTTCCGGAGACGTGGGATCAGGGGGTTCGACCTCCTCAACGATCGGCAGCTCGACGGCATCCAGGCGCGGTTCGGTGAGTGTGCGAGCCTGGTGCTCAACGTCCAGGGCTTCGTCCCGAAGAGAACGAAGGATGGCGATGTTGGAGCGGTCCATACGTTTCGCGTCGGGGAGAGCCAGGACACGGGCGAGCAACGGCTGGAGTGTGCCTGCGGGCGCCTCGTCTCGGCGCAGCGCGGCCTGGAGAAGAATCCGCGTGTGGCAGCGGATGGTCGAAATCCTGTGGACCAGACCGTTGCTCTCGATCTTCTCTTCCTCGGCCAGGCGCGCCGCGTCCTCGATTTCGGAGGCGATGGTGTCGAGGGGGGCGAAGGTCACGCCATGGGCCCAACGAATGCGGCTGTCCTGCTTGCTGCGTTCGCCGTCACGGCGTCGGCTGGCCGTGTCGGTCCAGTAAAGGAAGCCGGCTCGGGCGAGATCCTTCTCGATGTTGGAGATGGTGCGCGGGCTGAGGTCCAGCTTCTCGGCAAGTTTCCGTTTGCTTATCCAGACGGTCGGCGGGCAGCCGCCCGGCTCGAAGTCCTCCCGGAAGAGCTTCTTGAACGACAGGCGGAGATATTCGACATGGACGGGCTTCAAGCCGAAGCGCTCCCGGACGCGCCTGACCTCGAGGCGGGCGTGAAGCGCCCAATGGTCGAGGCCGCCCTCGCGGCCCGTCCAGGCCTCGGCGGCATCGCGTGCGCGGTCGAACTCGGGCTTGTGGAGCCGGCAGCCGGTAGAACCGGGGCCGCGCGGGGTGTTGCCGCTGCCGGAGCGGCCTGTATCGCCTTGTTCTGACATGATTTTCGACGCTCGGCGTCGTCCATGCCTCGATCCCCACTTTTTTCGCTCCACCGGCTTGACTGGGCAGACCGGGGGGGTTACCTTCCGCGCTTGACAGGCTTCGGACGGTCCTGAATTGGCGATTGGGGACTGAAGCTACAGTCCGATTTTCGGGCTAAATGCGGGGAACGGAACTGCTATTCCGTTCCCCGCTTTCTTTAACCGCTTGACTGATATGAGCTAGCCGAGCACAATTCTCCGGCTCCTAAGGTTAGAAGCCTGCCGGCTGTGGTGGCTAAGACAGGAGCCTCGACCTGCCGCTATACGACACCCTTTTCCCCGGATTGTCGGTCTCGCCCCGCGGGAATTGCGTCGACGTCGAGCGGGCCGTGCGCGGTCTGCGCGCCACGGGGGATCGACACCATGTTGAGGCTTATGGCGTCGTCGATCAGGACGACCGCGACGACGCAGCGGTTGAGAAACTCGCTATGGAGGGCATTTTCGCGCTGGCAGTGCGGTCCGTCGAGTCGCTGTACTACTGTTCCGACGCCATGCAGGCCATCGCGCGACACCAGGCGGACTCCATGGGTCTCGACGCCGAGAAGCTGGCGGCGTCAGCGAAGCGGGACGCCCTCTCCGCGCTTGAGCAGGAGGAGGTCATTGAGCGGATGGCCGCGCGCCGGTGCGAGCGGCGCATGCGCGACACTGCCCTCAGCCAGCTACCGGACTGGAAGACCATCCGATCCGCAACCGGCCCGACCATCAACCTGCATGTCCCGTCCGCCTACGCTGACGAGGTCGCCCAGTTCCGGCAACTTCTGGCCGACAAGGACTTCGATGCGCTCGTCGCACGGTATCCGCTACGCGAGACCAAGGCTTTCGATGTGATCGCCAAGGCCCTTAAATGCGCCTCGACGCGTGATTACCAGCAGATGGTTGCGGTACGCACCGCCAAGGACGACACGTTGGCGACTGCTCTGACGAGTCGCCTCCAACCATTGGCGGATGCGATCGCTCCCGCCATGGTTGGGTCGTAGGATCGGCCGACCGCAAGCATTAACGCGAACAATGACCACCGCCTGCCCTTGCGCACCAGCGGGGAAGCCGGGGCTTCCCTCCAATACCGCCCCTGCCGCGCGAGGCCCCGGCCTTCGAGGTGGTGACGGCTTCATGCGGCGTTGACGGCGGAAGTTGCGCCGGCCCAGACTGGCGCGCGAAGGCAACGGGGGAGAGTCTGCGCCCATGAGCTACGAGAAGCCCTATGCGGGACTGCGCGTCGTCGATCTGAGCCAGGGGATCGCCGGGCCCTACTGCGCGATGCTGCTGGCGCAGTACGGCGCCGATGTCGTCAAGGTCGAGCCGCCGGAAGGGGACTGGTCGCGCGTGCTGGGACCGCGTTACGGCAGCCACACCGCCTTCTCCGTGATCGGCAATCTCGGCAAGCGCAGCATCGTGCTGGACCTCAAGCAGGCCGGAGACAAGGAGAAGCTGCGCCGGCTGGTGGGCACGGCGGATGTTTTCATGGAGGGTTTCCGTCCGGGCGTGGCCGCGCGGCTCGGCTTCGGCTTCGAGGCCGTGAAGGCGCTGGCGCCGGGCATTATCTATGTCTCGGTCTCGGGCTTCGGGCAGACCGGCCCGCTCAGCGCCAAGCCGGCGATGGACCCGGTGCTGCAGGCGTTCACCGGCTTCACGCTCGACAACAAGGGCCATGACGGCATCCCGCACCGCGCCAACCCGGTCATCGTGGACATGTCCACCGCGCTTTACACCCACCAGGCCGTGGCGGCCGCCATCTATGCGCGCCGCGACGATGCGCGCGCGCGGTTCATCGATTCGAGCCTGATGGCGGCCGCGGCCAATCTCCAGGCGGTCAGGATGTGCGCGACCGTGATGGAGGGCGGGACCATGCCCATAGCGACCTCGCCTTCCGGCGTGTTCCGCACGGCCGACGGCTGGCTGCACCTCGTCGTTCTGAAGAACAGCGACTTCCAGGCGCTTTGCGGGCTGATCGACCGACCCGACCTCGCAGCCGACCCGCGCTTCGCCGGGCCGGCGGGACGGGCGGCCCACGCCGAAGAGTTGAACGCCGCCGTCGCGGCGCATGTCGCGGCGCAACCGACCGCATACTGGCAGGCCTGCCTTACGGAAGCCGGCCTCCAGAACGAGGCCGCACAGGACTACACGCAGTTCACCGCGCACCCGCACACGGAAGCGACCGGCCTGATTTCCCGGTTGGCGCAGCCGGGCGGAGACCGCATCTGGCCGGTTCCGAACCCGGCCGGCGCGCCGCCGCTGGTTTCGGGTTCGCCGGAGGCCACCGCGCCCGAGCTAGGCCAGCACACGGAAGAAGTGCTGCTGGAATTGGCGGAATCGGACGCCGCCGCCGCCGCCGAGGAGTGAGGCTCTACGCCGGGCGTTGTCGGCGCCGGGCGCATCTGCTAAAGGCTGCCCCCGCAGGCGGTCCCGGGGCCGCCCTGGCGGGGGGACAGCATTGAGCCAACCGGTTCTCGAAGTCCGCGACGTGGCGGTGCATTTCGGTGGGATCGTGGCGCTGGACGGCGTGTCCTTCGACATCCCGAAGGACCTGATCGTCGGTTTGATCGGCCCCAACGGCGCCGGCAAGACGACGCTCTTCAACTGCCTCTCCCGGCTTTACACGCCGAATGCGGGCGAAATCCTGTTCAAGGGCAAGTCGCTCCTGGGCCTGGCGCCGAACCGGATCGCCTCGCTCGGCATCGGCCGCACCTTCCAGAACCTGGCGCTCTTCCCGACGCTTTCCGTGCTCGACAACGTCATGATCGGCGGCCATTCCCGCACGGGAAGCGACTTCGTCTCCAACGCCTTCCGTCTGCCGTGGGTCCGCCGGGAGGAAGCGGAGCTGATGGCCCGCGCGCTGGAGTCGATCGAGTTCATGGAGCTGACGGAGTTCACGCACACGCCGGTCGGCGGGCTGCCATTCGGTTACCAGAAGCGGGTGGAGCTGGCGCGCGCGCTCGCCAGCGAGCCGGAACTGCTGCTGCTCGACGAGCCGGCGGGCGGCCTCAACCACGAGGAACTCGACCACCTGATGCAGCAGATCCGCCAGATACGGGACGAGCGCGGCATCACCGTGCTGCTGGTCGAGCACCATATGAGCCTGGTCATGCAGGTATCGGACAAGGTCGTGGCCATCGACTTCGGCCGCAAGATCGCCGACGGCACCCCGGAAGAGGTGCAGCGCGACCCCAAGGTCATCGAAGCCTATCTCGGGACAGCGCACTGATGGCGTTTCTCGAAGTCCGGGGGCTGGAAGCCTACTACCGCCAGACCCAGGCGCTGTTCGGGGTCGATTTCGTGCTCGACGAAGGGTCGATCACGGCGGTCCTGGGCGCCAACGGCGCGGGCAAGACGACCACGCTCAGGGCGATCTGCCGCATGGTGAGGACGGAAGGCGAGGTCGTGTTCGACGGGCAGGACCTGTCCGGCCTCTCGACCGAGCGCGTCGTCGGGCTCGGCATCGCGCATGTGCCGGAAGGGCGGGGCACCTTCGTGCGCCAGTCCGTCGAGGAAAACCTCCAGCTCGGCGCCTATACGCGCAAGAACAAGGCCGACATCGCCGCCGACATGGAGAGCGTTTACGGCTATTTCCCGAGGCTCGGCGAACGCCGCCGCCAGCAGGCGGGCACGCTTTCCGGCGGCGAACAGCAGATGCTCGCCATCGGCCGCGCGCTGATGCTGCGCCCGAAGCTCATGCTGCTCGACGAGCCGTCCTTCGGCCTCGCGCCGCTGATCGTGCAGGAGATTTACGAGATCATGGCGCGTATCCGCGAGCGGGAGGGCACCTCCATGCTGCTCGTGGAGCAGAATGCAAGCATCGCGCTCGAACTCGCCGACCACGCCTATCTGCTGGAAACGGGCAGGGTGGTGATGGGCGGCGAGTCCAGCCTGCTGCGCGACGACGAAGACATCCGCCGCAGCTATCTCGGCTACTGAAAGCGCGCGCCCAACGATGGACCTGTTTCTTCAACTGACGCTCGCCGGCCTCGCTATCGGGTCGATCTACTCCTGCGTCGCGCTGGCCGTGGTGATGATCTACCAGGCCACCGACCACTTCAATTTCGCCCAGGGCGAGATGGCGATGTTCTCGACCTATGTCGCCTGGACGCTGATCGGCCTGGGCGCGCCCGTCTGGCTGGCCTTCCTGCTCGCGGTCGGCATTTCCTTCCTGGCGGGCGTCATCATCGAGCGGGTGATCGTCAAACCGGTCGAGAACGCGCCGGTGCTCAACCAGATCATCGTGTTCATCGGCCTGCTGGTGATCTTCAACGCGGTTGCCGGCTGGATCTGGGAGTTCACCATCAAGCCCTTCCCGAGCCTCTTCCCCGAGGACCTGGGCTTCAAATCGGAGCTGATCGGCCCGCACCATCTTGGCGTCATCGCGCTGACGCTCGGCGTGCTGGCGCTGGTCTTCGCCTTCTTCCGCTTCACGCGCGTGGGGCTCGCCATGCGCGCCGCCGCCGCCAACCCGGACTCGGCCAGGCTGGTCGGCGTCTCGGTCGGCTGGATGCTGGCGCTCGGCTGGGGGCTGGCGGCATCCATCGGCGCCGTCGGCGGCATCCTGGTCGCGCCCATCGTGTTCCTGGAGCCGAACATGATGGCCGGCGTTCTGCTTTACGGCTTCGCCGGCGCGCTGCTGGGCGGCGTGTCCAGCCCCGGCGGCGCGGTGCTGGGCGGCCTCGTCGTCGGCGTGCTGGAGAATTGGGTCGGGCAATATGTGCCGGGCGGCTCCGAGCTGAAGCTCACCTTCGCGCTGATCCTGATCGTCGGCGTGCTCGTCTTCAAGCCGGCCGGCCTGTTCGGCCGCGTCGTGGTGCGGAGGGTCTGACCGCCATGATGCGCCCGAACCCCGTTACCCCCCGGCTGCTCATCGGCTTCGGCGCCGCCATCGTCTTCGCGGCGATCCTGCCGCATCTCGTGTCGGACTTCACCAGCTTCCAGTTCACCCTGGCTATGTCCTATGGCATCGCGCTGCTCGGGCTGAACATCCTGACCGGCTATAACGGCCAGTTCTCGATCGGCCACAGCGCGTTCTACGCCGTGGGCGCCTATACCGCCGCGATCCTGCTCTACCATTTCGAGTGGAATCACTACGCCACCCTGCCGGTGGCGGCGCTGGTGGCGTTCGTCGTCGGCTTCCTGTTCGGCCTGCCGGCGCTCAGGCTGGAGGGGCTCTATCTCGCGCTCGCGACATTCGCCTTCGCCGTGGCGACGCCGCAATTGCTCAAGTTCGATGCGTTCGAGCACTGGACGGGCGGCGTGCAGGGGCTGTTCGTGCCGAAACCCGAGCCGCTGATCGGCGGGCTAAGCGCTGACCAGTCGCTCTATTATGTTGCGCTGGCCATAATGGTGCTGCTGATGGGCGTTGCCTGGTGCCTGCTGCACAGCCGGTCGGGCCGGGCGATCATGGCGATTCGCGACAACCCGATCGCGGCCAGCACGATGGGCATCAACACAGCGCTCTACAAGACGACGGTCTTCGGCATCAGCGCCATGTACACCGGCATTGCCGGCGCGCTCAGCGTCTTCGTTACCGAGTTCGTGGCGCCCGACGCCTTCAATTTCTTCCTCGCGGTCAATCTTCTGATCGGGTCCGTGGTAGGCGGCATCGTGTCGATTCCGGGCGTGATCTTCGGCGGCCTGTTCCTGGTCTTCGTGCCCAACTTCGCCCAGGACATCAGCCGCGCCTATCCGTTCGTGCCGCCGCCCTGGGCGATCTTCGGCATCTTGCTGATCCTTGCGATATACTTCGTGCCGTTCGGGGTCTGGGGCGCGGTGGAACGAGTGTCCGCCCGGTGGAAACGCAAATCGGCCGCCGGCCGGTAGAGCTAATTCTCAACGAAAGGGAGGTTTAGACCCATGCGTATCAGGAACCTGCTCGCTGCCGCTGCGGCAGCGGGATTGCTCGCCGGGACGGCGCAAGCCGCCGACATGACCGGCATCACCGACACCACGATCAAGATCGGCAACACCAACCCCTATTCGGGCCCGGCCTCGGTCTACAGCACCATCGGCAAGACCATCTCCGCCTATTTCAAGATGGTGAACGAGATGGGCGGCATCCAGGGCCGCCAGATCGACTTCATCTCGCTGGATGACGGCTACAGCCCGCCGCGCACGGTCGAGCAGGTCCGCAAGCTCGTCGAGCAGGAAGAGGTGGCGCTTCTCTTCCAGACGCTCGGCACGCCGACCAACTCCGCCATCCACCGCTATGTGAACTCGAAGAAGGTGCCGCACCTCTTCGTCGCGACCGGCGCCAGCAAATGGGGCCAGCCGGAGAAGTATCCCTGGACCATGGGCTTCCAGCCGACCTATGACGTCGAGGGAGAGATCTACGCGAAATACGTGCTGGAGAATGTCGAGAACCCGAAGATCGCGATCCTGTTCCAGAACGACGACTACGGGAAGGACTATCGCGACGGCTTCCTGCGCGGGCTCGGCGACAAGGCGGACGAGCTCGTCGTCTCCCAGTTGCCCTACGAGGTCACCGACCCGACGGTGGACAGCCAGATCGTGGCGATGAAGGACAGCGGCGCCAATGTGTTCTTCAACATCACGATCCCGAAATTCGCCGCCCAGGCGATCCGCAAGTCCTGCGAGATCGGCTGGAAGCCCACGCATCTGCTGAACAATGTGTCGTCCTCGGTGGGCGCGACACTGACGCCGGCCGGCCTCGACTGCTCCAAGGGCCTGATTACGGCGATCTACCTGAAGGACCCGGTGGACCCTCAGTGGCAGGATGATGCGGGCTACAAGGAGTGGGTCGGCTTCATGGAGAAGCACATGCCGGGCGCCGACATGACGGACGTCAACTACGCTTACGGCTACAACGTCTCCAAGCTGATGCACATCACGCTCGACGGCTGCAAGGACCTGTCGCGCGAGGGCATCATGGCCTGTGCTGCCAACCTCAAGGACATCGAGTTGCCGATGGTCCTTCCGGGCATTCTGGTCAACACGGCTGCCGACGACTTCTACCCGATCCAGGCTGAGCAGCTCTCGCAGTTCGACGGTGAGCGCTGGGTCGCCTTCGGCGGAATCATCGACGCCAGCAAGTAACCGCGCCGGCATAGCGGAAACTGGCCGCTTCCCCCGTCGGGGAGGCGGCTTTTTTCTGGCCTTGTTTCAGCGAAAGTCCCGAGGCCGCCACAGCCCGTTATGGGCTATGGTTGCACGATGGCTCGGCATAGCAGGAAACGGAGGGCAGCGATGGCCGGGTTGGCCCTCGCCGCTGCAGGCGCAGCAGCATTGCCCCTGCTCGTCCGTGCCCGCTCGACGCCGTTGGGCTATGCCTTTCCCGGCGCGGCAGCCGACCTCGGCCTCGGGCTGGCGTCGCCGCCCGCTTGCACGCCCGGCACCCGAGCGCAGACCGAAGGGCCCTTCTACACACCCTCGACGCCCCACCGCGCCGATTTGCGCGAACCCGATGCGGAAGGCGAGCCGCTCATCTTCCAGGGCCTGGTGCTGACGCCGGACTGCCGGCCCGTGCCCGGCGCGGTCATCGACATCTGGCATAGCGACGAGCGCGGGCGCTACGACAATCGGGGCTTCCGCTACCGGGGCCACCAGTTCACGGACGCGGCGGGCGCCTTCCGGTTCCTGACGATCAGGCCGGGTCGCTATACCGGCCGCACGCCGCATATCCATGTGAAGGTACAGGGCAGGACGACGCGCCTGCTCACCACGCAGGTCTATTTCCCGGACCTCAGTGACGCCAACGCCCGCGACTCCATCTACCGGGACGAGTTGCTGCTGCGCCTCGACCGGGCCGACGGGCTATGGCGCGGACGGTTCGATTTCGTGCTTGCGCCGGCCTGAGATTCGCGGGCCGGCACGACAAACCTCTGCCGGCCCGCATCCGTCGTTACGGACTCAGTTCTGCGCTACCCAGCGGTTCCAGCGCTCGGTCAGCTCTTCCTGGTAGTCCACCCAGAAGTCGAGCGCTTCCTGGCTGCCGCCGAACAGGCCCGTCGCCAGATTGTCGCCCGCCGGCAGGCTCTTCGCCCGCTCCGGATCGACCATCGCAACGCCGTTCTTGTGCGTCGGCCCATAGGCGTAGGCCTTCGTGAAGGCGGCCTGGCGTCCGGGATCGGTCGTGTATTTGATGAAGGCGTAGCCGGCGTCCTGGTTGGGAGCGCCCTCGATGATGGCCCAGGAATCGATGGCGAAAATCGTCCGGTCCCAGATCATCTGCAGGTTCTTGCCGTCCTTCTGCGCATTGGTGATCCGGCCGTTATAGGCCACGCTCAGCTCGACATCGCCGGCGGCGAGCCATTCCGGCGCCTGCGCGCCTGCCTCCCACCACTGCACCAGCGGCTTGACCTCGTCGAGCTTGGCGAAGGCCCGGTCCACGCCTTCCGGCGTGTTGAGCACCTTGTAAACATCCGCCGGCTCGACGCCGTCGGCCATCAGCGCATATTCGAGGTTGAGTTTCGGCCCTTTGCGCATACCGCGCTTGCCGGTCCAGGTCTTCGTGTCCCAGAAATCGGCGAGCGTGGCGGGTGCCTTGCCGACTGTATCGGCGTTGTAGGCAATGACCACCGACCAGACCAGCATGCCGACGCCGCAATCGGTGACCGCGTCCGGCAGCATGTCTTCCTTGGGCACGAGCTTCGACCAGTCGAGCTGGACGAACACGCCTTCCTCGCAGCCCCGAACCAGTTCCGAAGTCTCGACCTGCACCACATCCCAGGGGATTTGCCCCGTGTCCTGCATGGCCTGGAACTGGGCCCAGCCGCCGAGATAGACGTCTTCCAGGAAGGCGGTGCCCGATTCCTGGCTGAACGGAGCGAAGTAAACCTCGCGCTGCGCGTCCTGATAGCTGCCGCCCCAGCTGGCAATCGTGAAATCTCGGGCTTCGGCGGCCCCGGAAAGCACGCCGAGCGCCGCGGCAACCGCGAAAAGGGGCCTGAAACTCCTCCCGATGGTTTTCATTGCTCCTCCTCCTTTCCGCCGCAAACGGCACCTTGCTGATGGTCGTAAACTACCAGTGTCCTTCTCCGGGAAGCGCAGTGCAACCTCCCTCCGGCCGTGCCGCTCAGTCGGTGCGCGCGGAGCGCTGGCGGGAGCTTCGCCATTGCAGCAGTTCCACAACGACGAGCAGGGCGATGGAGAAGGCGATCAGTATCGTAGCTATCGCCACGATCGAGGGATCGACCTGGTCGCGGAGGCCAGTAAAGAGCTGGCGCGGCAGGGTAAGCTGGGCCGGACCGCTGACGAAGAGCGCCACGATAACCTCGTCCAGCGAGGTGACGAATGCGAAGACCGCGCCCGCCAGCACGCCCGGCAGGATGAGCGGCAGCGTCACCTGGAAGAAGGCCGCGAGCGGCCGCGCGCCCAAGCTCTCTGCAGCGCGCACGAGGTTCCAGTCGAATCCCTTCAGCGTCGCCGACACGGTGATGACGACAAAGGGCACCGCCAGCACGACATGCGCGATTATGAGCCCGATATGCGTTTGCACGAGGCCGACCCGCGCGAAGAAAAAGTAGAGGCCGAGCGCGGTGATGACGAGCGGCACTGCGAGCGGCGAGATCAGCAGGCCGAAGACGAACGGCTTTCCCGGGAAGTCGGCGCGGGTCAGGCCGTAGGCCGCAAGCGTGCCGAGCGCCGTTGCAATAATCGTCACCGTGACGGCGACGATCAGGCTGTTTTCGAGCGCGAACATCCAGGGGAAGGGCTCGACCACGGCGTCGTACCAGCGCATCGAAAAGCCGGGCAGGGGATAGCTGAGGAAGCTGCCGGAGCTGAAGGAGATCGGCACGATGACGATGATCGGCCCGATCAGAAAGACGAAACCGAAGCCGCAGAAGAGCCGCAGGCACCAGTACCAGACATGCTGGCCGCGCGTGGCGTTGACGGGCATCGCCATCGGCCGGCCTAGCCGAGCCGGAGGCTGCCGCCGCGCACCAGCCCCCGATAGATCGGGTAGAGGGCGGCCACGCTCAGCAGCAGCAGGATGGCGATGGCGCTGGCCATGCCCCAATTGCCGGTCCGGGTCGCGAACTCGGCAATCAGGTAGCTCAGCATCTGGTCGGACGCGCCGCCGATGAGGGCGGGCGTGATGTAGAAGCCCAGCGACAGGATGAACACCAGGATGCACCCGGCGCCGAGGCCGGGCAGGGTCTGCGGCAGATACACCGACAGGAACGCGGCCAGCGGCTTTGCGCCGAGCGAGGCGGCGGCG
>Ga0209021_1002615_pt1 | contig 15468 bp, 4 predicted proteins | sample PinacodermFT_FD_187299 | JGI IMG/M metagenome (GOLD analysis project Ga0209021, IMG submission 187299) | Host-associated microbial community of the marine sponge Aplysina aerophoba from Gulf of Piran - sponge pinacoderm, lysed by freeze-thaw... | ecosystem: Host-associated > Porifera > Sponge >... | reverse complement strand
GCTCGAACATATTCCTCATGAAAAGAGGAAGTCCTCTAGTAAGAATATCCGTTAAATTATTAGTGCCAAAAGTTTGCTCTAGTGTGCGGAATATTTGGATTGAAAAAGTACCTACCCTCTCGGTACTGCCTCCCGAGGTTTTGCTCCCGTTAATGTAAAACACCACCGTTCCACGATTTGAGTTTGCAACATTCCTTAGTGCAGACTTTAAATCACTGGCCAGAGTAAAGGTTAAAACAACCCGTACCCCTGCAGTAATTGCATTTGCCGAATTACCGTCTGCGATTGCAGGTAGCACGGTGGTGTTCCCTTGGATGCTCACATTTAAAGGTGTGTGGATCGTTGTGTCGGTTTGTAAAACCAAAGTCATCGTGTCCGGAAGAGTGTCTTCGCTATCGAATACACTAACCCCATCGTTAACCGAAACAATTCTAAGGCCACTCGTTCCCGAATCACCCTTGTCACCTTTAGGCCCTTGCGGCCCTGTGGCCCCGTCTGATCCGTCTGCCCCAGCTGGCCCTTGTGGCCCTTGTGGCCCTGCACTACTCGGAATCCTTGCTATGGCCGCATTAAGATCGGCCGTTGTTACATCGCCTAATATATTTGCCGCATTTAGCACCCGAATAGGACGGGTAGCAAAAGCATCGGTATCGACTTGATAATCCCCGTCGGAATCTACATAGGCCTCACCTATATATAAATAAGTGGTATGGTCGGCCTGGCGTAATATATTGTGTCGATCCGCAGTAGTAGGCCCCCAACCATACTCCCAATTAATCCCTGAACCGGTCGCAGTGTTAAACCCAACAATATGAGTGATTTTTTTTGGGTTTTCAGTCTGTGTTACCGTAAAGGAGTAGTCCATAGGGTTGAATGCCGGTAAGGAACCGTTTGCCCGTATGGCCGTCCAGAATGCAATTTTAATTCTGTCTTGTCCCGAACCTGCAGGCCCTTGCGGCCCTTGCGGCCCGGTTGGCCCTGCGGCCCCGTCTGCTCCTTGTGGGCCAGGGTCTCCATCTACTCCGTCCCTTCCGTCTACTCCTGCAGGCCCTTGTAGTCCTCGTGGCCCTTGAGAAAACTTTAATGGGCCTGACCATTCATTGTTATTAATACGGGCCACAATAGGAGCATCCCTACCGGCCTGATCGAGATGGACGATGTTTTTAACAACCCATACGACTTTTCGTCCTTCATTTACCGATTCTTGTATTGTTGATCCGGGGGTATCACTATCCGATGAGTCCAATAATGTTTTTAAGTCAGGACTCCAGGAACCTATGGGAACCCGTGGAATTATAGGAAAGGCAATATCATTTGGAGAATTTACATTATAGGATACGGTAATACCACTTTTAATAGTGTCAAATGTCTCCGGGGCCGTGCCGGTTTCAATAATATTATATAAGGCCACCTCTCTCGAAGCGTGTTCCCCGACATCTCCTTTGAAATCATCCCGATGTACCAAAACCAATTTCTTATTGTCATCATCCTCGGTATTTAATACAACGACACTTTCACCGGTCGTGGAGAATTCACCCTCCACGAGGCCCGTTACCTCGCCGTCAAACTGGGGGCCTAATTTTATGGCCCGATCGAGTTCCCGATTAATGGACTTTATTGCCATAGTATTTCGATCAAGTGATTTTTCGATCGCTAAAGGAGTCGTTCTCGAACCTTCTCTCAACGCCGCCGATTGTAGGGGATTGGGGTTGAAAGTGACTTGTAAAGTGGCGTTCGCTTGTAAGACTCCGGCAGTAATAACGGGAGTACCGTCAATAGATATATTGGCCGTTGAAATCAACGAAATAACAGCAGTACCGGTTGAGGGAAAAACATTATTCAGTGTGTAATGAGTTCGTTCAACAAGAACCTCCGTCTTACCGGCAGAAGTCCCCGAGGTGAGATAAACCGAAACTACTAAGTCCTCATTGGTGAATCGGGGGAGTCCCGTCACATTAAAGGTTGGCCCACCGGAAGTGAATTTACGAACAGTTAATTGATCTCGTGAAATGGTCATGACTCTATACTACCTCTTTCTTTTAATTTTTCTAATAATTCTTCGTCTTTGTCGTGCTTCCGCTTTTTTCTGAGAAGTTGACTTATTTGCTTCAATAAAGGGAATAATCGTTTTGTCGATCACGGAGGTCGGTAATCCCGTACCTACCGTGATGGCCGTCATGAGATTGCCGATATCCTTATTCGTCATCGGAACCCCTTGGGCCATACTCCTACTAAATGCACGGAGGCCTCGAATAGATTTTCGGTGGGGATGGGCCACGGGGCCTAATCCGAAGAGTTCCCCTCCTCGCACACCCTCAATCCCTGCTCCTTCTATAACACTGGCGGCGAATGGTAGGGCCAAACGGTTGACTTGAGGAAAGTAAGCGTCGGCGGTATCGGAAGCTATATTGGCCAAGAGTTTAGCGATTTCCGGATCATCGTCATCGTCATCTGCCTCCGAGAGTGCGTCTAGTGCCAAACCGGCCGCACTGGCCACCACACTAGGCATGACGACCAGCCATGTTAATGCGTTTAGTCTGGCAAGAGTTACACTCTGCTCATTCGCCTCTGCTCTGGCCGCTTCTTCGTAAATCCGCCCTCTTAACCCATAAGCAACCATCGAAATCATCATGGCCAGTCTTTCGAAATGAGTACCGTGTAAGGCCCCGGCCCTAGCGGAAATATTTCCCGATGCTTGAGTTCGTTCTACCAACCTATCGGCATAAGCGTAGGCCTGAGCGTCGGATAGTCCGTCCTGCTTAGTCCTCTCTACTGCCGCCAACCAAATTGACATATCGACAATATTTTGAGTGAACTGTAGCCCCATAAAACTGAACGCTTCCGCTTTTGATTTCACCCATTCTCTTTTGTTTTGGGTTAAATCCATCTCATCCCAACCCCTTACGAGGTTTCGCTGGTTATTATCCATTCGATCCTTCATGAATACCGACTTCTTACCGATGTCTTCTTTTAAGGACGCATAATTCCCTGTAGATACTGACCCTGCAACCTTGGCCGTATGTTTTAATACTTTGGCATTGCCGACATACTGGGCGAAGGTTGGAATCCCTTGCACGATTCCTAAAAACTGCATGGCCATAGATTTGACATTGCCGAAGAAGAGAGCAATATGAGTCGTTCGGCGAACGAATAGCGCAAAGGATGAGAATAACCCCGCATCGGAAGATACGGCATATTTCTGCTGTGCCGTACGACGGAGCCACGGATTAAGAACCTCTCTGATAAACCCCTGTTGACGATTCTCGAAAACCTTCACGATTCGCTTATCCTTCTTAAGATTCTCGATCAATGTCAACGGCCGTTTTAAATAGGCATGGACGAGGTGTTTATTGAGAATACCCATCATCAACCCCATATCCAATCGAACGGGATAAGTACCTCCTCCCCGAGACCTCTGCATGGATGAATCTAAAATATCATAGGCCAAGGTGAAATCATCACTCGTACCTTGTTGCTCTCCCGATATGATAGCAGAAGTTAAAGTCGTGTCTTTCATCAACGGATAGTACCCACCCCTATAGGTCTTCTTCGTACCGTCGGCAAATGTCATGGTGTAGGGTAGCCCCTCTACGAAGTTTAATTCCACACCCTCGACCTCGTTAAAGGATTTCTGTACCATCGGATAGATTTCATTAAAAATGTCGTGGATTTCTTGAACCAAATCAAAGGCCTGTTGGTTTAGAGTCCCCTCGGCCACGAGTCTTTTAATGAATGCGTCCCAATTGTTCGACATTGTAACCGGATTAGTCGTATCTCCCAACGGCCCCGTCTCGACACCGTCTTTGGTGACAAAACCACCCTCAATTAATTTCGCTTTACCGGATGTCGAACCTGCGTAGAGAAGTCCGACAATAACCTGCCCGATGTTGGCAAAGACCACATCGTTACCGAGTTCCGGTGCGGCGATTCCTCCACTATCGTTTTTCCCCAATCCTATTAACGACGAAAACAAACCGCCCTTCTTGGTAGGAGACTCGAGAGCGTTCTTATACTCCTTTTTTGACTTGGTAAATTTACCGATTGCTTGAGTGATCTTCTCATAATATCGGTTATGCTCCACATTCTTCTTTGCCTCTGCCTCGGTCACTTTCTGAAAGAGGGCATTCAACCATGAAGTCGGTAGATTCTTCTCATCTATCATCGAAGCGATGAAGTTCTGCATACTTACCGAAGAATAATACATATATCTACCGATAGCGGATGTCGGGGCCGCTTTGGCCTTTTTAAATAATTTTACTTCCTCTTGGATTTTGGCCACGAGGGTGTTCATGGTGTCTTTCCACTTGAGTTGAGGTTTTTCTGCCGGCATGGCGTTGATCTCCTCAACCGGAATTGGCGGCATATGGATCGGGTTACTCTCCGTCTCGGTCGATTTGATCTTCTTCGGGGCCGTAAACTTTAAGTCTTTAAATTCTTTAAGTTCGATCTCTTTGAAATCTCCGGGTTTAGTATCGGGAGTCGTGTTGTATAGAATGTTGACTCGACTCATAATGTATATCTCGTCGTAGAGATTCCTGTAGTTGTTTCGAGTGGCGACATCTTGGGTAAGACTTCGATTGACTATATCCTCCATAACGGCCACGAGGTCGTTGTTTTCGATAGTTGCACTGACTTCCAGTTCGTCAAATAGCGTCGAAGTAATGCCCCTAAAACTGACATATAGTGATTTCCCGGCCTCATTTTTCACCTCAATAACCTGACCGGGTTTCAATTTGCTGTGTAGCTTACGCCAACTTTTTTGGATATTTTGTATCTTATCCTCAAACCATTTCGTCATGTATTCTTTCGACTCATTCACTTCATGTCTGGCCAAAGCGTTGAGGATGACGGGAATCTCTCCGGTCTTGAGAGCGTCTTTAACCCTCTTGGCACTATTGAATATTCGGGTGAACCCCAATGTTTCCAAGGAGGCCGTTCTTTTTAGTTGCTCCTGTCGTGTCGCATGGGTAGGAGCGATGAAGAATACTTCTGCATCATCATCCTTTCGATTCTTTTCATACTCTTGTCGGGCCTGTAGATTTTCAATAGGTACTCTATTGGGAGTACTGCCCCATTCGGCCTTGGCCGTTCGTAATAGAGCAGACTTATTAAACTTCTTTCTAAATTCTTCAGTTAGTGTGGGATTGTCGGGATCGGCCTCGGACAAATCTTTTAAGTACTTTTTAATCGCTATACGGTTGGCCTCTTTCCTCACCTTACGAATATCTTTGTCGTTGAGGATTAAGTCTTCGGCCTCATCCATCGTCATTCCCGGACGGTGAAGTTCTTGAGCGTCAAACATGGCCTCCAGTTTTTGTAGCGACTCTTCCCGTGCCGTCTGTTCGAGGTTGGCGGCATTTCGGATTTGTGCGGCCAAAGTATCTCTTTGTCCGTCAATAAAACCATATTGCTTTAAACTATCTAGAGTGGTGGTTGATCCTATAGAACCCTCTACAATAGGGACATATTCTTTTAATGTGGTTAATAGTTCGGCCAAGTTTTTGCCGGACATCCCTGTGTACTGCTCAATATCAAACTCATTGAGAACAATAAACCCGTCTCTAATCAATTGATGAAATCTCCCGATAGGAGCGTCCATTAATTGATCATAAGTCTCTTGGAAAACTTCGGGGAACATCCTCTCGTAGAATTCTTTCCTGTCGGTATATATGGCCTTCATAACCTTCATTAACGCTTTTTCCACCGCTTCCCGATACTTACCCATCCAGTCGGTATAGGCATCACCGAGTACCGACTTGTCGAAATCAGGCTCGGGAATGAGAGGGTAAACTTCTTCTTTTAATGTGGATTCTGCACCCATTACGGCCTTAACCGTAGTCTGCACCTTCGTCCAATTATCACCGTCTTCCGGAGTAACGGGAGCGACCCCTCGATCGGCGTAGGCCTGTCCGATTTGATTGTACATATTAACAGGCATAACCTCTTGCATGAACTGACTATACCGACGCATAAGTCTGCCGGTCGTCGAGTCTCCGAAATCGCCCTCCTTAAAAAACATTTCTATCGTCGTGGCGAACTTTTCATGCCCCTTCGTGAAATCCTCCTTCTTATTTCTAATTGTGGCCTCTCTAAGATTGGGTTTACCTAGGAATTGGGCCGTAAGGAGCATGGCCTCTTTATAATCCCGTTGTGCGTTGGTCAAGGTTTTTGGGTCTTTCTCCATCATGTAGTCCCAATCCGCCACCATGTTTTCCAAAAACACATGGCCTAATTCGTGAACAAATGTCGATATCGGAAGGTTGTAGGTGGCCGTGCTGTAAAACACGAGTTGTTGAGAACTACCTTTTGGCCTCCATGCAAATCCATAGGTATTAGCACCTAAGGCCGGGTCGGGGGCCTCACTCACGATTTCATAACGATCCACCATCTCCTTAAGCGGTCTACCAAGAATTCTGGCCCTATTCATAATCGAAGAAAAAAAGATATCTATATAGAGCTGTACACCCTCAGGGGCCACTTCCTTACTCGTAGCGTAGTGAAGTCCATACTCTCTCCTAATTTTCCCGATGGATTTTAACACCCTCTCTTTAAACTCGTTATAAACATTCTCCTCATCAACCGATCGGAACTTACCGAAAACTTTATCGACTTTACTCTTAACAGGTGTTTTCGCCTTAACCTTGGCCGGATCGGGTTGCTCCTCTACCTGTTCCGGTTTAACGGGTTTAACTTCCGAAGTGTCGGCAGGATCACCCCATATAGGACTCGTACTTAAGAGAGTATCCAAATGCCCAAGATCGGTAGTAGCTATAAGCCAATCTCTCGTCGGAAGCGTCACCGAATCTTCTGTACCCAATGCCTTATCGAATTCATCGGCAATATGATCCGGTAGTGATTCGAGGAAGTTATTCCAACTAACACCCTCTTTGGTCTTACCGAGTTCACTGAGAGCGTTGAAGAGTTCTGCGGCATTAACCGTTGCCGTTTCAGGAGTCTTCTTCCTCGGAGGTGTTGGCCTCCTCGGAGGTGATTTATATTTAGGTTGACCCGTATCCGGTGGCGGTTCAACCGTAATGGTAGGGGTTTCGACTTTTGGAGTCTCCACTTCAGGCGGATCAACAACCTCTTCCAGTCGGGAGAGCGTATCGAACACCTCGGAGAGTTTCGCCTTGTCTTCCGGAGTTTTTGCAACCGACTCGATCTCTTTTCTCTGCTCGGCGAGTTTCTCTTTTTTACTTGCGTCAACCTGTTGGGCATTATGCTGTCGTTTGATCCTTAACAGTTTGTTGGATAGGGCCTTAGACATTCCGGGGATGTAGGAGATAGTGGTTGTGGCCCCGGAAGTAGGAGTCGCAAGTATGGACTCGACAACACCTTCGGTTATACCTGCTCCGATGGACTCCGTAACAGAATCACCTTTTGCGATACCTTTAGCAGTGGTTGCAACTGCTTCGGCAGTACCTTCTCCGGCAACATCAACTCCTGTTCGAGTGAGGAGGCCACCCTTGGCCAAATTCCCTCCTAGTCTGGTTAGGGCCGTATCGAGAACACCTCCGACCAATCCGTAGGTTGTTGCGATCTTTTGAATATTTTTCATCGTCACCGGATCGTTTAGGGCCTCTTCGTAGTCGATTTCGCCTTTTTCGTTTCGATAGAGGTTGAGTTGTTCGCCGATCTCTTCGGCGTAGCGGATGAATGCCGATCCTGTCACACCGCCGATTGCTCCACCAATAGGGCCAGCACCTACGGCGAATCCTGCGGCACTTCCTGCAAGTGTTCCGGCCGTTGGCCCTAGGACAGAGCCTACCGATTCAACCGATTTCAGTATCGTTGCAGGTGTATTGACGATTGCCGAATAGGCAAAGTTAACGATGTCGAGAGTTGTTGCTCCCGACTCCTGCATACCCTTGACGGTGACTTTAACAAAGTCATCCCAATCATTGACGGACATATCGGCGATGTCGGCGAATGATTGGATGTTCTTTCCCATCTCGGCATTAAAAGTTTGCATGGCCTTATTGAATCCGGCCATACTCGTTCCGTAGGGTGTTTGTGTGTTCCGCCTCTCTCGAATGTTCTCCAAGGAGTCGGCAAATTCTTCTTTTGAGAGCAGTCCGATCGAGTATTTCCCGACTGCTACGGCATTCTCTAGAGTCGGCATATTCCTGGCCAAGGCGTTTGTGAGGTCTTGGACATAGGTCGGTTCCGATGCGAACTTATCCTTCTTCGTTAAGGCCAGGATGCCGCTAATGTTATTCTTTACAAAAGAATAGTTCTCAGGCCGTGCGGCCCATTCGGTTAGAACCGGAGATCGTTCATTGAGTTCCGGGGCCTTATGGAGTAGTTCGGCATCTTGTGGCGACATCGTGGCCAGTACGGCCCTTGTTGTGTTCGCATCGGTTCCCCATTGAAGGGAGTATTTTGTCACATCGGGTTCGTCTTCGGGTTCATCACCGTAGTTTAATGCCGTGTCATGGAGTTTCTGTTCAGGTGGAGGAAGCACATCGGCATATTGAGCGACATCCACTTTATCAAGTGAGGGTAGAGGAGACTTACTCAATTCATTGAGAGGGTCTTGTTGGAGTAGGGCCTCGATGTCGTCTTGTACGGGGTTGGCCATAGGTTACCGCTGTAATGTTTGTCGAAGTCTTGCTTCATTTAATAGTTTTTCGACCTCGGCCCATGAAAGTGTACGCTTATACATTTTTTCGTATCGGTCCTTAAGGTCAAGGATTTCATCTCCCATTCCTTCTTTAAAATAACGATCCACCGTCGGAGCATCATTGGCCAATTTGCCTGTTGCCGCTATTCTTTCAAGCTCTTCGTGCTGAGTTTCATCACCCGTAAAGAACGCTTTGGTTCTGGCCAAAAATTTAGTAAGCGTCCATTGTTGTTTTCCTTCCAAATAGTCTAATCGCCCGGCCGTATCTTGCATCCCTTCGGTTTTTTCCCATTGACCGCTTCTAGCGGCCTTTTCCAATCCATGATATAGATTGGCCTTAGCTTCTTCCGATATATCCATGTCTTGAATCCTCATAACACTGTCTTTATAAAATTGGCCGTGATTCGACTTTCTGGCCACATATAACCCTCTCTGCAACGCTCGGACAGCATTATGTGCGCCCTCGGACAATTGCATAGCAATCGCCGACTCTTCTAAATTCAGGTCGGCAAACGCATCTTCGTTGAACCGATACAAATCCATTAAATATTTATGGAATTTAGGGTTGGTGGTTATCTTCTTCCCGGACATTCGCTTCTCGAACCATGATCGTAACTGCATTCGCTCTCTGTAAGGAAGGTCGGTATTCGTACTCATCTCATTTTCAAAACTGTTCATAATTTGTGCCTTTGGCACTTTATTGGACAGGCCGATATTTACGGCCTTCATCATCGAGGTCATCCTGTTATCAATGCCCACTCTCTTGATCTCTTTCTGTTCGGCCTTAAGTATGTTCATGGAACGAGTGACATGATTAAGCAGGCTTTGATCATTACCTGTCTTTTTTGCTATGAGTTCTGCTTGCTCCTTTAGAGGGAGTTTTAGTGCCTCTCGTGCAATTCTCAAACCGGTATCGGCCTCTAGGTTTTCCTCTGCCGCCTCCAACATCCGCTCAATGTCGTCATGCTTTGTCGGGTCGATATCATTTCGATTCTTAACAAATATAAATCTGGCCTCTTCAACTTTCTTTTTACCGATAAGGTTTTCAATGGCCCCGATATGGGTTCCTGAAATATACTGCTCCCTAAACTGTTCGGCCTCTTCTTTTCCCATACCAAAATATTCAATACGATTGTTGAGTGCCTCACCTACACCATCCACATCCACCCCTGTACCTTTTAGAGCATTGATATATCGGGCGTAGTTACTATCATTATAGAGCTTGGCACTACTCTTAAAGTTTGCCGCACCTACCGAGCGGATAACATCCTCCATCTTGCCGGCAACAAGAGCGTTATGCTCGTTCTTCGCCATGATGTCGGTCTCTTTGGCCACATGGAAAGAACCGGTCGTAAGAAACTCGTTTTGCTGTGTCTGAATAATAGGCCGGACGACCTCTAAGGCCTCTTTGGGGAGACTGTCAACCGTTCGCTCCACAAAATCCTTGTATTTACCGGACTCCTTATCAAACTCTTTTTTAGCATTCGCCTTATCGGCAGTAAGGACGGAGTTTAGTCCCAGCTTCTTGGCCGTATTGAGTTTGTTGTAAACCGATGCTTTTAATAGCCCCTCTTGAGTCCGCTTATCCTTTTCGTTTTGCGATCTTGCTCGACCTGCTATGCCTGCAACGGTTTCAGTGATTCCCGTATCGACATCGTACGGAACCCGACTGCGAAATCGAAACGGCCTCTGCCTTTGGGTCACTTGAGGTTTAAGTTTTCGTTGTGTTTCCTGCTCCTGTGCAGTCGGAATATCACGGGCCACTGGCACCTCCTAATAGTCCTGAAGATACGGCCCCTTCGGCAAGATGAAACCCTGTTCGCACGAGGCCTCCGAAGGTTTTAAACTTTCTACTAATATCGGCATAGGCCAAATCTCGATCAATTGATATCTTCTCGTATTCATAACCCATCGCTCTTGAGATCATGGCCGTTCGGGCATCGACGGCATTTGCCACCGCTGTAAGTTGATGGGATCGCTCGACTCTTCTGGCCCCTGCTCCCGATAACCTCTGTCCTTGTGCGGCCAACTTTAACTGTTCAGTCTCCGCCTTCGTTCGGCCTGCCGCCTGCTCCAACATGGCCTGACCCTGTCCCGAGGTAATCATCCTGTCGATCTCTTCGTCTATAAGAGTCTTGTTAAGATCGGACTGCTCCGCCATCTGGGCATACTCTTCCCGAAGCTGGATGATGCCGTTAACCGCTTCCGTCGCCGCTAGGGCAGACTCGAGGAGTTTTAGGGCAGAGTCTCTTCTTACGGTTTTAACATATTCATCCGCGGCCTCGTCGATTCTTCCCGATCTTCTACCGGAGTCGTCGATGTTTGAACCTAAAACCCGACCTTCAGTTGAATCACTAAGCGAATCAGTTTGCTCCCCTATATTAGGATTCTTATCAATAGATGTTGCTGTCTCGGTGTTGACGGCATTAACATCATTCCCTTCATAATCATAATCTATAGTAAAAGGAGCAGTTCCGGTTACAGTTTTCTTATTGGTCGAGGCCAAATCCCTACTTGCTTTGTTTTTTTTGAGTTTATCGGCATATTCCTTACGGGTAATATTAGGATTAGTGTATTTCGCTCTTGTCTTCTTTTTATATTTACCACCTCGAAAAATTTCAAAATCTTTTGATCCGTCATATATCGACTTATTAAATAAACCCATACTAATCTCCCGACTCTATGCCTTTCGGATAGATGGCATTAACCGTTACGGGTGTGGGGTCACTATTGGTTATCCGCACCCGTCCTCCTTCCGACCAACCGGATGCGAGGAATGGCTCCACCGCACCGGAGAAGGTCTTATTAGTCGGATCAATTGACTGCTCCCGAATCTTTTCATCGTAGATCGGGTAGGATTGATCCTCGTTCTCATCATACTCGAAACCCCTAATAGAAGATACATGAATACCTTCTCTAGAACGATGTAGGGCCAAAGATAGCTTATTGACCACCTTCTTCCCTGCTATAAGGGTTCGATCGTCCTGTGCCTCGATCTGTAGCGACTCCATCTCAAATTTATAAGGAAGCCCTACCAGACCCCATTGATAATAGTCGGGGAGTTCGAGGACTCCGTTTTCATCTACCGTTAAGATTTGATCCTTAAAGCGTTCATCCTCAGTAAGCGGATTGGATACCGTCTCATTGTCGGCAAATACCGACACCTGTTTATTTGCTAAGTGTTGAAGTCCTGTAACCCTATTGGTTAATCCCGACCAGTTGGTAAGATGTTTGATCTCTTCTCGAGATAAAGGAGTCCCGTCGTTGCTTTTTCGTTCGAGGATTTGGGTATAATCCAAGGGTATTGTGTCCGCACCTTCAAGTGTATAATCAAGTTCTAAGAGGAATAGTCGATCGTCTATAAATCGACCGGGATTATAACTATAAGGCATACTGATTCTTACATCATCGGCGTTGTTAATGTAGTCTAGATTGATGTTAAGTCTTTTTAGCGTCGAGGTGTTGGTACTGAACCATGATCCGACGCTATCACGAAGTCCTAAACTTGAAACTCTATTAAATATTTCTACGGCCGAGTCCGGATGATCTAGTAATCGACTTTTATAAACTACTTTTGCCGAATCTGAATTCTTTCTAAAATAGTAGGCCCTATCGTCACGATGAAGCACTACTTGATCCCTAAGGTTATGTCGAGGTATAGCTACACCCCCATCGACGAGCATTCGTATTAAAAATTGTTGTTGGTTTGGAGTAAGAGTTTCTAATAACGGCCCATTATGCAGTACCTCACGGGCAAATAAAGTGTACATGACGATTTGAGCAACGATGTGGGTAGGAGATACGCCCTCAGGCGTACTTTGCATATTTAGGTTATCAAGAATAATAGACGGCATAAACGAATATACATGACTACTACTACCAACAGCAGGGACTCGGAATTTAAAAAAATTGGAACTGCGGTCAATATCAATGTCGGCGTATAGATCAGTATCTGTAGTGTCAAATTGTGTTTTAAAAGTAGTTAAATCAGGAAACTGCATGGCCGCGGCAATAGAGCGGAGAGTGCTTTGAGACACTGTAGGAGTACCTGCAAAAAATTTATCAACAATTCCTCCCGATGTGGCCGTTAGTAGGACATTCCAATAACTCGTTAAGGCCGCATGAACAGCATTAAGATCAGCATCTGACACAAAAGTATTTCCCGACACATCGGAAAGTTGAAGCCGTCGAGATTCGTCACCTCTCAAATCTACAAACCCCGACCCATCCGATTGTTCGACCAATCGACCCCCGAAGGGTATAAAACTATCCATATAGCACATATTCTCGGGTAGATTATCATCCCGAGCGTGCATAACCTCCAATGTTCGATTGTCATCTCTAATAATCGTCGCCGCCAAAACTTCCACATCGGGAACTCGCCAACCTTCTCTATCATTAAATTGATGGATTCTTTCTTGATAGAGCATTGGCATTCGTGTAGCAGTAATATTCTCGATGAAACCGTCCGATAACTCATGCAGTCCGAACCCGAACACATTGTCATCATATCGAGTCATTGATAGTAGTGACCCGTCTTCTCTCAACAACCATACAACCGTCTCAAATGATTTGGTTACGGCCATTTGGATGATCGACTTTTCGAGGAAGTGTTTGGCGTGGGTATCGGTCTCGATAAGCGATACTCCTCGCCCTCCCGAAGCGTTGAACTCGATCATCACAACAGATGAGTGGTCGTTATTAAGAAAGAAAGTCGTATTGTCTATAAGTACGGGTTGTACGGTGTCCGAACACCCTCCCGAATAGATAACCAATGGGTTGATCTCGGTAGGAGTAACGATTCCGTTCTCTCCTCCTAATAGCATATAGGCCCTATTCACGGTAAATATAAGTGGTCGTTCCGATCCAAGCATCGCTACAACCCGACCGGAGTCATCAAGCGGTACATTAAACTCAAAAGCGTCAACCGGGTTGACAACTTGGCCTAAGGTAAAGTCAATATCCGAATTGATTTTGGACACTCCTATAACCGAAAGCAACGAGTTCGCCGATGTAAGTCTTGGGCCTGATACTGTATATGAAATAAACATTCTTTGTTGATATCTCATCATTCGACTAACAGTTCTTAGTTCCACGAACCGTTGATCCAAAGTATTCACATCACTGGGTACATACGGCCTATAAAGTCTATGAACAGCATTATTGGCCAATCTAGGGTCAGGAGATTGATCGACTTCTTCCCATTCAATAAAACCCGGATAAATATGCCTACTCCTTCCTGATAGGGCGTATAGTCGTAAACGGTCTCTAATAGTCCTCGATGCGATAGACACCGTCGCTGAAGAATCTCTTAACACGACCGGTGATGCTAAAGTTATGCCACTTGAATAGCTGGCCGATGCCGAGGCCACCAGTGAAAGCGAACTTTCAAAAGATAAACCTCTGTAAAGATTAAAAATAACACCATCATCTCGTGCAACTACTAGTCTATTAGTAGAGTTACCGTAATCTCCAAAAGCCACACCGTCACCTAATGCTTTTATTTGATCCAGTTCATTTCCGGTGAGTACTGTCCATCCTTCATTCGCTTTTATGCCAAAAGTGTATGCCACCTGTCCGAATCCTCCCACTTGAAGAGTGTTAGTGCCGTCTTGTAATAATAAAACACCTTTATTTCTACGCTGAAAATGGGTTGCTAATAATTGTTGTGAGGACTCCAATGCCCGTTCTGCGACATATGAATCTGTAGTGAATCTAAAAGTAGAATCATATTTTTTCGTGGCCCAAGCTCCACTAATTAACCAAAACTCAACGGGCCAACCTTGATAAGTCGTCCACGGCCCCCGATATCCACACACAACCTGTTCCGTACCGTCGTCATATTGTGCAGTAATAATATAGGCCCCTTCGATTCCTCGATTGGCCCTGGCCCCTAGTCCCTGCCCACCGGTAGGAGCATTAGGCCTACCGTGAATTAACAAAACAGGGCGAATGTCATTATTCTCCGCAGGCGAACCCATAGGAGGCGTATTCTGACTTATACCTGCATATAAAAAATTATCTACAACGCCGTGCCGTCGATAAAGCTCCTCCCTGTGAACAGCAAGCTCACTCGTGCGAAGTCCCTCCTCATCAATATAACTATAAGGAATTTGAACAGCATTTCCCGATCCGAAGGATATCCAAATATTATCCTTCACATTTAATGCCGTGGCCGAGTAAAGAGGAGACGATGTGGCCGCATTCTGAAACCCCACAATTCGTTTAAGATTGCTACCCTGACTAAAACCTCCTTGATTCCACCTACTTAACTCATAGATATCCACTCGCATATGGGGAGCGGACGATAGAAAATATAACTCCCTATCGGAAGTTTCAAAGGAAAACTCCTTCGTCCGATTCACATAGATCAATCGTGAATTACTTAATGATCCTCTGGTAGGAACCCCATTATTCGGAAGATCACCGATATAAGCAAACCCCGGCCGATTGGATACGCCTCCACCCCTACGGGTGAAACCATTCCTTAATTTATGGAGTCCTTCCTGATAGGTGACCGATGCAGACTTATAGCGAAACGGCGGTGATACTTCACCTCTTGAAAAATTGAATTGTTTGCCGCTCGCCATTCATCTATTACTTTAATATGAAGATTTCTTCTTCAGTATGTTTTTAATTCTTTTCCTATGGGCCTTTTTAACTGAAGGCGTTCTGACAAAAAGGGTTCTATTTTGTTCGGCCTCCGGCGACTTAATCTTAAACGGCCGCATTAAATTATCGTAGGCATCAGACTGAGAATTGGTTGGTAAGCTCCCCGTCTTCTTATACCGCTGTGCCGCTTTATCTACTATCTTACCTGCCGCCGCTCTATGCTGATTCTTCAT
>Ga0209021_1002608_pt1 | contig 15490 bp, 13 predicted proteins | sample PinacodermFT_FD_187299 | JGI IMG/M metagenome (GOLD analysis project Ga0209021, IMG submission 187299) | Host-associated microbial community of the marine sponge Aplysina aerophoba from Gulf of Piran - sponge pinacoderm, lysed by freeze-thaw... | ecosystem: Host-associated > Porifera > Sponge >... | reverse complement strand
GAGCTGCGGCAGGGGGCCCTCGAGCGGGGCTTGGGGCGCGCTTGCGCTGGCCCGGCGAGAGGGGCGCTTGGCGGCCCCGTCCGGGGCCTTGGCGGGCGGGCAGGGCCAGGATCGAGAGCCGTTCGAGTTCCTCCAGCACACGCATCGCCAGCTGGATGCGGTTGCTGCCGCGAGGGGTCTGCCAGCGCAGGTGCTGGCAGACGGTGTGGCCCAGTTCGGTGCGGCTGAGCAGGGGCAAGCTGGTGACGATCTCCTAGATGTCCGCAATCTGGCTGCGGCGCAGGCGCTGTCCGCACAAGGTGGTCGAGGCCAGCCGCGCGATGCGGAGATGATTTCGAGGGCTGCCGCCGCTTGGCCGACAGAGATGCCCGGATTCAAGCGGCCGATCACGTTCAGCCATGACACTTGCCTGCCGAATGACTCGACAGCGCCCTCTTGCGAGAACGGCACCCACAGCTTGGGTGCCGGACTCTCGATGTGGAATTCTTCGGGTAGCACGCCGACGATTTCGTACGGAACCTGGTCTAGTCGGACGCTCTTGCCGATGATGTCTGGGTCGCCTCCGAACTGCTGGCGCCAGAACCCGTGCGTGAGCATCACGACTGTTCGGGCACCCTCGACATCCTCTTCCGGAAGGAAACTCCGCCCAAGCACGGGACTCACGCGTAGCATGGGCAGTAGCGAAGCGGACATCCTCCCACCAAGGACCTGCTGGGGCTCCAGGTCGGAGCCGCCCATGTTGTACGTTCGGCGCGGGAAGAAGTACCCATACTCCTCAAAGATCTCGGAGTGGTCGCGCCAATCCAGCAGATCGGGGCACGACGAGGGCGATCTGAGATTGGAGGAGCCGATCCAATGGGTCCACACCGCTACCAGTCTTTCGGCTTCGCCATACGGCGCGGAACGGAGCACCGTGGCGACGACAAGCGAAGAGATGGCTGTGTTTGCCCCAATACCGAGAGCAAGCGTAGCCACCACAACTGCGGTATAGACCGGAGCTCGCGCTAGCATTCGAAGCGCGCACCTAAGGTCGTGCAGAACACTCATGCCTTCAGGACGGCGGGCAGCTCCCGGACGCGGCAACTGATTCGTTGCAGGTTCGTGCCAATCATAGCAGTGCTCTCGGTCCTAGCACTGACAAACGGGTGCTGAGGCCTGCGAAGAATCGATTCAGCTAGAGGACAGTACATCTTCCTTCGGTCAGACAGGATAGTGCATGCGCAGGGCGCCTCGCGAATCGCAGGTCGCAAGCTTGAGGACAATCTACTACGCCGTCGGGGCCTCGAATGCCGATGGCGATCTCTCCGTGTACCGTGCATGGCAGCAACTGATCCGCAGGTGATCTGTAGGCTTATGGGTCGACTGCTAGTCCGTCAACGAGGGCTTCTATCGCAGCCTCAAACCCCCGCTTGCCCTCCAAGTACGGCTTCCACTCTCTCTCGAGGGCACCGAGATGGTCGGGCCAAACCCGCTCCCAAAGACCATGCTTGAGGGCGTATGGTGTGTAGCCGGGAATGCGCTCTCGAACAATCTCCCCGGTCGAATAGAAGAGGACGGCGTGCCACAAGGACTTCTTGGGAAGCAGCCTCCCAAGCGACCGAACTTGCTGGCTGATGGCCGCCTGGACCTTGCCAATCAGAGCATGGGAGACCTCGTGGAACAAGATTTCCAAAGCCTCCGGCGGTGGCTCTCCGGCGTCCTCGCTGGAAACCGTGATCCGAGTGGGATACAACGTCGTGTAAGCGCCAGCCCAGTTTGCATGGAACACGACATCGGCTTGGATATTGGAGCCCGGCCATTCGGTCCTGTAGATTTCTGAGAGGCGGACTCTTAGCCCGCCCTCGTGTCGAGCTATGAGGGGAATCAGCCGCTCAATCCGGGAGCGGTTGCTCCGATCATGCGCTGTCCACCAGACGGCTCGGTAAACTGGAGCCGCCATTTCCAGTGCATCAACGAGCCCACCATCCAGACCAGTCGCATTGAGGGAACGGGCGTTACCCACATCCCCGAGCGCGTTCTTGATTACCGCCATGTCTCGATCAAGCAGGTTCTTGCCATCGAACTGCTCGTGGTAATAGCTAAGGGCCGTGCTCCAGTCTTGGGCCTGCACGGGAGCGAGACCGGATGTGGCAGCGATGTTGTCTGCTGACTGTGCGACAGCACGCTGGAAAAGGAAATGGTGGAGGTTAATCCAGAATCCGCTCTGGAACCGGAAGGTCTTCTGTCCTTCCCACTCCGCCAGAGCCGAGCAAGGTAACAGGACGAGCGCTGTGAGCGCGACGTAACGGGGCCTCACAAGATCATTGTGTCAGCCGGAATCGGACTCGGCGAAGGTTGTCCTCCTCGCCGACCTCAAGGTCAATGCCGGTCTCGCAGTCAGTAGCGCGGCGGACAAGCACCGGTCGGTGCTCGTTGCGAGAGAAGACGTCGGTGTCGCCATAGTCCAGTCTCTAGTCGACTATAAGACGGCCGAGGAGGAGAGGGCCTTCATGCGTGCCGTGGTCGCTGGACTCACGCGGAGTTGGAGTCTCGCAGGGAGATAACCCTCGTTGCCACCAAGGTGCGGCTCGGCCTCAAGCAGTTGAATGTACGAGACCGCCGGTCGTTTCACCGAGCCTCCGAAAACAGACCTCCAAGGCATCAGAAGCTTGTGTGCCGTCCAAGCTTAGCTACTGGACTTGCGGCGCAGGCGGTCTGGAGTCAGCAGTCAACGATGACTGGGTGAGAATCAATTCTGTGGCCGGCTACTGTGATGTCTCCGTTGGTTGGATGTAGTATGCCCGGAAGGACACTAATAGTACTAGATTTCCCGGTACCATTTGGCCCGAGTAGGACGCAAGCCTCGCCTTTATTCACGTCAAATCTGATCTCGTCGACCGCGGCAAGAGTTCCAAACGTGATCCGAAGGTTGCGACAACTGATCATGATTTTCAACATAGCGGGTCGTGCCCTAGGCGTCAATTCTCCGCTCCCAACCCACTGGGTCTTTCTTGCTCCGCCTTCAGGGCGGTGTCTAGTGGGGGGAGGAGCCTGTCTGCCGGACAGTGCCCTATGCTCTGCGCCGCGGTTCCGACCGCAGGGCCTGGACATTTCATTGTCGGCCTGTCGTCATGGGCGAGGTGTAAGTGTCGCCGGGCGACCTCCCGCCTTGGACTTGTGCGCAGTGCGCGCGCCCCCTCCCCATGTCGCGCAGGAGCACGACCGCTGGGATAGCTTGGTCTCATTGGCCGTAGATCCACGGATTATTCGGCCAGGGCTTGCGGCAGCTGACGCCGTTAGGCTCGACTATCGCCGCACCATGCTATACCGAGACTCATTGAGCCGGGGCTAGGCGATGCGATCACCGTCTACCGCCACCAATATCCGCTGGAAGGGACAACACTGGCGGTGATCGGCTCGCGCAACGCGGGGCGGCATGGCCTGAAAGTGCAGGTCCGGGTGCCGTACGGGAGCCATTGCTGGCAGCCAGCCGCGGGCACCGGCCCAGGGCGCACTGGGCCCGTGTGCGCCTGGGCTGGCCAAGGAGTTACCGCACTTCTACAAATTGCGTAAACTCCATGGAGGCCGCGGACGACTCCTTCTGCGATGCGAAGTGATCATGTGATGGGCATAAGAAATCGAAATTTCTGGCACTCTTCGGCAGGTCGAGTACTCGCCAGTTTGGCAGTCAGCATCGTACTGTGTGCGATCTATGTTGTCATGATCGTGTTCAACTCGGAGATGGAGTTTCGTCCGCTATCCCTTCTGATCTTCCTCAGCTTACCGCTTGGTGCGTACTTGCGCCATCGACTCAAGATGTAACGGTCTGCTTGACTTCGCCTCGCCGCGGTTGCTGATCAATCATTGCCGTAAGTCAGTTTGCCCCCTGCCGTCCAGCACCTCGTACCGGGGCCCCCGGACAGCGGTGGTCCGCGCTCGACGGTAGAGTCGGCCAATTCATTCGTAGAACGGCACGATTCGGTGGCTTCCACCCTCCATTTTGGCCGACACGACATCTGCGAAACTCTCGATACGGAGGTGAAATCGATACCGAGTCGACCATGCGTGCTTCATGTCGTCCGCTTCAGCGATATTCAGCAGATTCTCGCAAATCATTGACACGACCAAATCTTGGGTCGTCACAATCCTGAGCCTCGGACTGATCTCCAGTGCTTCTCTCGCTGCCCGCCGATCATCGATGGCCAGTTGCCACCCCTTGGCTATCGCCAACGCGATTGCAGATCGCTCGCCAAGACCCAACCTCTCCGATGTGGCCGATGACGCGGGACTAGTGGCTAGGCTCGGCGCTTCGACACGCTCCTCCCGGAGAATGGCTGACTTGAAGGCGTTGTCAAGCCGCGTTCGCTCGTCCGAATAGTAATTCTTGACTTCCTCTGCAACGTGCTCCGTGACGATGAAGCTATGGCTGTGCCTAGCAATTAAGTCCATTCGATCGATGCAAAGAAAGTTGATAAGTACCGATCTATCTACCACTAATGTGGTTGAGTCGTTGACCTCCATCAATTCTTGTCACTGTAAGCGCAGGGTTTCGCCAAGTTCCAGCAATTCCCGACCATCGGTTCCCAAGAGGCTGCTCAATTCGAGAAGTCGCCCTCGCGAGATTTCTTCGCAACGGTACGCCTCCATGGCTAGACTTGTGATCTCGCTCCGCAGTTCACGATTCCGAGACTGCTGTTCAGTTGCACGCATGGCCTCGTCATGTTGCTCTTGAAAGCCGAGAACACGCACGTAGTCTCTGCCGAGTTCTTCGCGTTCAAGCAGTTCATCGCACTCGATCTGTGAGATGTGCCTTAGACTCCTGAGACGATACGCTGACGCTTGGTAGCTGACTCCGAAACGCTGGGCGACTATAGCGACATCCTTGTACGTGATGCGTTGAGACTTCGTCGACGAGCGAAACTCCGCCTCAACTGAGCCGTCGCTAGCGGCATCATAAATCAAGCTTACGGGTCTCTCCCGAATCCCCCTGCCCAACCGCTGCAATGCCTCGAGCACGCCGTTTCTCGGCATCAGAAACGCTGCGGCGAAAGCGTTAGCACGCTTCTCCACCTGATCTGTTGAATTGTCTGTGCTAGAGATACTGATGGTTCGGTCTCGATCAAACAGGGCGTGTGCGTATTCGTGGGCGAAGGAAAACCGCTTGCGGACGTGAGGGTGCGAGGCATTGACCAGAATCGCCATGCCTATAGATGGGTGTCGGAGGAACAGGCCGGACATATGATCCGGCAGGTCAACCCCAGACGCCCAAATACCTTGCGAACTGATGAGTTCCGAAATGTCCTCTAGGGGAGCATGGCCGATGTTCAGCCGCAATCGCTCCTCGTCGGCGATTCTTTCCGCCTGTGCGATTGCTTCTCCTGTCGAACGCGGCGCACGTAGGTCACGAGCTGGTGGCCCAGATCGTCGGTCCCAGCCCAATAGGCTCTCAAGCGTGACACCTTCGCGACACAAGGCAACGCAACGATCCACTTGGTCACGCACTTCGATGTCCGCTTCCAATCCGGGAGCAACTCGGTGCAGGGCTACCAATATGTCCTCGTCCTCGCTAGTACTGGATAGAAAGAACTCGACGGGGCGCCGAAAGCACGAAGCCATTCTTGCGAATTCGAGCGTGGAGACGGATCGATTGCCCGCCTCGATCTGAGTAATCGCGGTCCGTGGCACGCCAACTATCGCCGCTACAGCCTGTTGGCTGAGCCCACGAGCAACACGTGCATCGCGCAGTCGGCGAGAGAGATCAAGCGGATTCATGGAATGCACTCCCATCGGCAAGGGCACATATGGATTCTAGTACAGAAATGTTAGAAATTCAATCTAGTTACCCCAATATAATGATATTGTCAGATCGATAATCGAACTGCTAGATTCACATTGTGCGTCTTGCCCAGAACTCTGATTGGTTACAAGCAACCGTCACGGGGAACTGCGACCAGACACAATAAGAAGGCGTGACCGGACACCTTGGATGAAGACAAGACTCACACCACATTACATCTCGCTAGTGTACGAGGCGTGCCTAAGATCGTTTTGGAGACGCAAAGCCCTTGCCAAGTTCCTACGACAGTGCAATATATCAGCGGAGTTTCTCCAGAATTGGGCTCCTGATGAGTCCAAGCGAGATGTGCTTGACAGGCTATTCCTTCGTCTTCCTAAGAGCGACAAGGGACGTTCGGCTTTGGTGAGGATGGCAGGCTTTCTGATGGAGCAGGAGTCCTTTCCAGATCTCAATAACTGGGAGGATTCGGACGTAAAGCTTAAGGAGGCTCACGATGCCGTCTCGAAGCTGCGCCGCTATCATTCGAGGCAACAGGAGGAGCTTAGATCAGAGGAAGACAAGGTCGCTGCACAGAGGAGCTTCGCCGAGCTACAGCGTCAAGCGACCCAGTCCCAACAGACGCTCCGGGGCCTAAACGATAGGCTCAACTCTCTTGCGCGGTCACTGGGCGAGCAGAAGGCAGGTTATGACTTTCAGGAGTGGTTTTTTGAGTTGCTCGACTTCTCCGAACTCTCGAATCGGAAGCCATATGTACACAGGGGTCGCCAGATCGACGGCTCGCTGACGGTATCTGGGACGACCTATCTCGTGGAACTGAAGTTCACGCGGGAACAGGCTGGTGCAACCGATATTGATTCGTTCTACAAGAAGATCACAACCAAAGCCGACAACACGATGGGCGTCATGGTCTCGATCTCCGGCTATTCATCAATAGCTAAGCAGGAAGCTTCCGGCCAGCGTACGCCGATGTTGCTGCTGGATCATAACCATCTGTATATGGTTTTGGGTGGCATCATTGGACTGGGCGACCTAGTTGACAGGGTTCGTCGACACGCGTCTCAAACGGGAGAAGCGTATCTGAGCGCCGACGACTTTGGTGGTTGACGTCAGAGGATAGCCAGCGTGTACAGACTGCCCGGAATCTGAGCGAAATCGGAAGGCCAAGATGCCCAAGTCCGAACTATCGCAATTCCGTGGCAAGTTGGGGGCTGCACAAATCGCCGACGGAACTAATGCAGCCCAACCTAACGCTCGCCGCTTGGCTGACGACTCCAAGTCCTTGTTTGACCCTGCCCGTTACCCGACCGCAACTGCTATAGCCATCCTCTCGATAGAGGAAAGCGGGAAAGTGAGGACACTTCGGGGACTCGCCCTCGAACGGAATGCGGAGCGTCAGCGCCAACTGTGGATCGAATTCAGATTGCACCGAAGCAAGAACGTTGCCTAGATAGTTCCGGAACCTTACATGAACGGCACCAGAACCTTGGAGTCTCTTCGCCTTGCCACGGATCCTTCCGCCAAGCACACCGCGGTACTTGATCAAGTGAAGCAAATCGCTCAATATACCGACTGATTAGGCACCGAACACTGGAGCGAGCCATTGAATTTGATTGATGAGGACCTAACATGTTCAAGTACAGCCGACTTGTTGGCAACATTGATTGTGAAGCTGAGCGGCACCTTCGTGCGGATGGCGAAGGGCGAAACCGGCCTAGATGACCTTGACGGGCAGATTCTGTAGCATGGTCCTACTGGAGGCCCGATCCAATGCAGCGCAATCTGGACTTGGTGCGAGACATATTGCTGTTCGTGGAAAGCAGGTCGGCCACGGTCGATTATTTTAAGGTTCAAATTGATGGATATAGTGAGCGCGAGATCAACTATCATGTCTATCTGCTCATGCAGCAGAAGTTCATTACGGGTACAGAGCCGCCTCTCAGGCATGCTCGAGTCGTTGTCACCGGACTAACTTGGAATGGCCACGACTACCTTGACACTGTGCGTTCTGACAATGTGTGGAAGAAAACCAAGGAGCGCTTGAATGGGGCGGCTTCACTTGACCTAGTGCTTCAAATCGCTAAGGACGTCATTGTCAAGTCAGCGATGGGAGCATAGCCCAAGAACTTTCGGCGCAGCCGACTCGGACCACCTCTCACGGAAAACTTCGGTTACTACTCAAATATGGTGATCGCTACTATTCCGTGTCGGTACCGGTGAGCACATATTCGAACCTGTCACATTCACGTGCCAACGTCTCGATGTACAGATCTAGCTCCTCATGATCGAGCGTCGCGGCGGGGACTTCAATAAGCCCGATGAGCCGGTTCTCGTCGTCAAAGGCGAACGTGACCAATGGCTTGGATCCGTTGCGACGCCATGCTCGGTAGGCTATCCTACGCCGACGATTTCGGGTTCGAGTCGCGGCCGGCGAGGAGAGTACGAAAGACCGAAACACATACCGCTCCTGTTCTTGCGACACGCGGACGGTTTGGCTTCGACCATCCTCGCGCAGGCGAACCTGGATTGTGTCGCCCTCTAGCGTCCATCGACGGTCGGGCCTTCTAGATAGCTGCTCGATTCGTGCAATCAATTCCTGCATCGCCGGACCTCGTGCTGGAGAGCCATCTGATTCCTTATCGTTCGACCAGTCGCCTTGCGATGACTCCAGCGGCACCTACGGTCCTCGTTACGAGAGATTCGAGCTCTTCGAACTGCGTCGTATCCGGATGGAACGCGATATCCCCTTCCACAGAAACGCGATCCGTACGGTCAGCCGGGTCAGGAGACACGCATACCTTGGCGCATTGGAGTTCCTTCTGGAGCTCGTACAGTTCATCGAACAGGTCGTCATCGTGCTCGATCTCAAGAGGCCCGACCTCGCTGCTGCAATGGAGGAGCGTCGCATCCCCTGCCGGCTGCGACCGCAGCTGCAACCGAAACGGTTGCTCGATACCTCGTTCTTCCGAGTCCCGCTGCATTACGCGGCCCTGCCGCACTAGAGCGTATCCACGGCGAAGCAGCCGGTCGGCCGTGCGAAGCGGACGGATTCCATACTCCTCCTGGAAGCTCGACCACAGTTCGTCAAGGTGTTCTAAATCGGCATCCAGATTTCGTCTTACGACGGACGCAGGGTCAAGCTCGCCTTCGAGCCACTGCTGTTGAATCGGAAACGCTGACTTGAGTTCTCCCTTGAGGGGACGGATTGCCTCAAGATCCTCAAGCATCTCATGACCGATGTTGATGCGGCTGTCTAGCACCTCCGATTCTGACTTCTTCTGGTGGATGAGCTGCAGGAAACGGTTGAGGCGGTGCAAGACTCGACGCACCTGCAGAACCTCCACCGTATCCCGCAAGTGCGGGTAGTACACCTGGAGGAAGTCTGCAGCGTCTGGCTCGGTATCTTTCCCATCGAGCCGTCTCTGCACCAGCGAGCCTATCCGGTCGACACGACCTGTCCGTTGCTCGATGGCAGATGGAGTCCACGTAATGCCGTAGTGAACGACTTGGCGACAAAAGGTGTGTAGGTCTTCACCTTCCTGGAGTACGTCTGTGGTGATCAGAGCGAGCGGAAATCCGGGCATGCGGAACTGCGATACGAGGCGCTTGTTGACACCGCCAGACATCCGTCCTACCGGAACCTGCCGCTGGAGCGTCGAGCCGAGCCGAAAAGCCAGTTGATCTAGCCGTCCAGCAGGGACATCGTGGAAGTTCACCCCAACCAGAAGGTCGAAGAATTCCGCTGCTCGTGACAGCTCGTAGAATGCGTGAAATCCTGGCCGACGGGACTGCGCCTGCAGCAATCCGACAAAGGCTTGTGCCAGATCCCGAACAGGTTCGTCTGATTCGGTCTCATGCCGCAGCGTAAATGATCCAAGCTGTTTGATTGCCAAGAGATAGAGATCGATATAGGTTGCGCCAAGGCGTGCCATTGCGCTCAGGAGTTCCCTTCGCTGCTCACGCCGGCGGAATCGCTGGCGGAAGTCATCGCCAGCATCCTCCGGCCAGATCTGCCTCCTGAGGTCAGGGTGTTGGACTAACTCGGTAATGAAGCTCGTGAACCCAATCGCCTGCTCGGGTCCGGGAAAGCCCGCCGGGGGATCGGAGTTTCCAGTGCGCGGGTTCGGAAACCGCTCGTCGAGCATGATGCGAGCCTCATCGCCGAGCTGACCTCCAGCTTTCTCGATTAACTCAAGGGCCGCTTGCTGATACGCCAGAAAGACCTGAAGACGTGGGTACCCAGTCGCTCTATGGGTCAGGTGGGTGAAATGCCGGTACGCTCGCGGTTTCAGAATGTCAACCACAGCAGAACGAGAAACCTCGGCGATTCGTGCGAGTTCGGCCAGAGGATCGGCTGGGCGATTGAGAAGCCAGCTCACGTAGTCGTCTTGGAAAAATATGCCATAGACAGAACTCTGACTCGAGAGCCGGTTCTTCTGAAACGCCGCCCCGGACAAGACGCCACTCGGACCAATGCCGCGGAAGAACCACGAGAAAAATGTCTCTGCGCCGCCCTTGTCATCGTCGTCGATGCCATCGACAGCTCCTCGTTCTTCCGGGATCTCGGAAGGATCCCCTTCCGCTTCATCGAGCAGATTCGCCTCCAGTTGCTCGTCCGGACGCTTGCCTCTCTCCCGCGCATAGCGCTCGAAGAGCTGGTGTACCTCTGACACAAGGCCAGGAAGCTCCGCAGTCATGCGACGTTGGAGCCACCGGTCGAAGTGCGCGTCCAGTTTCGCTGCCAGTTCATCAATCGTGCGAACACGGCGGACGAACACCAGAGCTTTTTCACCGGTCTCGAACACCGACGCAAATGAGTCGGCGGTACCGTCTAGTTTGGGATGCGGCAGGGTGCCGCGAAAGTTGGTGCGGTACGACTCGACTATTGCCGCAATTCCATCGGTGTCGATGCCTCGTCGCTCATCGACAGTGTCTCCCTGCTGGCCGTCAAAGCTTGAGGACGGTTCATCTTCTTCGCCAGCGCCGGTTGCATCGTGAAGTCCAGCGCGTTGGCTGCGTCCCCCGACGGTTTCCAAGAAGCTCTCGAAGGAGGAGAGCATCCCGATCTGAAAGCTGTTGTTGAACCGTTCGTCACGAAGAATCTCGGCTACCTTCTTCTGCATCAGTCCGACAATCAAGCGCTGCTTGGGATCCGTAATCTCGATCGGCTCGTCGTGAACGCGGTAGCCACCTTGCCGCCATTCACGTCGATACATGTTCTTCGTGTAGCGCTGACCATTGATTCGCAGGCCAGCCACGCGCCGCACCATCAGTCGTCCAACGATCTCTCGCTTTTGGTCTTCGGACACATCGGTCCGGGCGAGTCGATCCACGTCAACCGGATCACGACCCTCCGCGTCCCTCAGGCGGGCCTTTCCAAAGCCGAGCACGTCCAATTGGCGTTGAATCGCGGCGTAGTCGTCCTCGAACGGTGTCGCCGAAAGGAGCAGCACACGCTTTGCTTTGTGGTGGTACCAGGAATTCCCATTCGTCTCGCCTTCGGGATGGCCAAAGGCAAAGCCCATCACCCGGTTTCGATTGCTGACGTTCGGGCCAAAGCCGTGCTTGAGGTTGTGGCTTTCGTCGATCACTAGGAGATCGACCTGTGGCATGGCTGCGTTGATCGCGCAACCGTAGGCATCCCGGAAAGCCTCGGGCGTCGTAGCCGACAGGGTTCCTGACGGCAGCCAGCTTACCCGGTCGCGCAACTGTCGGCGCAAGCGCTGCCGACGTTCGGGATCCTTGACCGCGAGGCTGAAGCTGGTCATGCGGAGAAAGAAATCTCGGTCTGCGTCGAGCAGGGCTTCTGCGGCGAAATCAACCAGCGAGTTGCAGTAGACCGGCGCCCATGCCGGTTCGCCCTGCAGGGATTTCACCCGGTTTCCCGTGAGCTGCCAGTTGAGGCGGACGAAATTCTTGAGCTCCTTGATCCACTTGCGCTGGATGTTCTCGCGTGGGGCGATGACAACGATACGTGCGTGCGGATTGAAGTACCGTGTGAGCGCCATGACGCCGAGCGCCACATAGGTCTTCCCCATTCCGACCTCGTCTGCTAAGTAGGCACACCTGTTCCGCTCGAGCATGTTGAATAACGCGGCGGTCCCCTCCACTTGCAGTTCGGCAAAGCCGAATCCGCGGGCCATCTCGGTCGGCGCGAAGTCGATCACTTCCTTGACGAAGGAGGGGCTCACAGTGCTCATCGACGTATCCTCGTCTGAGATGTCGGCGTTAGAAACGCGGTCTCGTACCACTGCAGGAAGCGGTCGGCATGGGCATCGTCAAGCTCAATCGAGTTTCGTAGGGTTGGCAGGTGCTCAATCAGCTTGTCCAAGCGCTGGACATGCTCCTTTCGCTGGCTGAAGAATTCGCAATGCCGCTGGCCCAGTTCCTGACGCAGCTGTCTAGCGCACAAGAACGTCACATAGTTGAGAATTGGATCGCCCTCCGGTCTGTCGAGCGTCTTCCGCAGCAGATTCGGAAGAGAATCGTACTTCGCGCCTAGTAGCCGCGCGTCAGCTTCGCTGTCTCGCCCATCCTCTAGCGCCGTATCGACGGCACGTTCAAGACAAGCGAAAGCGTGATAGATCCCGGCGAACCGATCGAAGAGCGTGTTGCGAGCATGCAGCTGCTCGACCCGCACGACCGGGAGCCCCTCGACTTGGTCGAGAACGTGGGCTTCCAAGAATTGAGTGCGCTGGTGTGGAGTTAGAAGCGACCAGTATTCGAGGATCTCCTCGGGGGTCAGTTGTGTCAGCAACGACGGCCGATGCCCCATGTTTTCCTCTCGCACGAGAATCCGCCATGACTTTCCCCGGTGCTCGATCAGAAGGAAACTAGTAGAGAGCAGTATCTCCTCCATGCGACTCCAAGCTGGCGGTCCTAGCGGCGTCCACCGACCGAACTTCGGCCCGTCAACGATTGCCAGAGGCTGCCCGGCTGTCGTCAGCACTCTTAATTCGTCCGCCGTCGATTCCTTCAGGTAATAGCTAAGCTGCTTCGCCCCCCAGTCGAACTGGAGACTGAGATCGAGACCGACCTCGTCGAGACCGTCCGCTTCCTCGGGTGGCGCCGGGGCGAACCGGTCCGCTGCTTGTTCGAATGGCTCCAACCACCAGCGCCGGTTGTTCCCGATGTTGGTGATGTCGACAAAGAATGCGGCTTCCAGATTGCCAGCCGTCGCTGGAGAGTGTCCCGCACTGGTGAGATTCGGGGATCCAACAAGGAGGAGGTCAGGACCACCCCGCTTCCACAAACGATATACCTTGGCGTGCACACGACGAGGGACGAGCCGCTCGGACTTCTCATCTCGTCCACGATTGGTGACCTCTCCGGGAAGGCGGGCCCATCGGGTATTGCTCAAAGCGGCGATAGCTTCGTACGTGGCTTTCGTGACCAGCAGCGCACCATCTGGCTCAGAAGGCAGAAAGACTCGAACCTCTCGCGGCTGTAGCGCATCGATCAGATCACCAAGCGGTCCCACACCCTGCGGATCAAAGTACGGCGAGATGACCTCCAAGTTCAGGGCCTCGCTGTCGAACTCGAGTTGTCGCAACCACTCCGAGAGTGTTGTCTGGCTCTGTGCCCCGAAAATGCGAGTGCGATGCCTCCCGCCGGACGTGTTTTTCTCCAACGAGTTGTGTTGGGGGCCGGCCGAGAGAAACGCGATGATCCCGTCGAGGGCAGATTGGTCATCGCCGTCGGAAGCTGACTGTCGAACTCGTTGCAGCAGCGGCAGCAGATCGGGGCGGAACGAGTACCGCTCGTCATTGACGTTCGAGTCCTTGATCTCCTCGATGTGCGCGCACTCGACGTTCTCCCACCACCCAGCCCTTGTGAGATTGGCCGACAGGATGCCAATGATAAGTGCCTGTCGCGCCGGTTCAGCGCTACGCCCGTTGTCAGTTGGTGCGTCACCGGCTTCGTCGTGCTCGTCGACCAGAAGCAAGATCACTTTCGGGTGGAAATAGCCAGTATGTCGACTCACATCCAGTCGTCGGTAGTCCAGCTGTGCCGGTTCCCCGTCCTGCGCGAGCGCACGGCGATCGTAGTACACAGCCAAGTGGTCGATCGTTCTAAGCGCGTCTTCGAGTTGCAGACGTCGAACCTTGTCCGGCTGACTGAATGGCTGGTCGAACAAGACCGGGAGAATGTTGAGTTCGAAGAACCCCGGATCGAAGCTGAACGTCGTGAAAACCCCACTCCGCACACGTCGACCCTTGATGGCGTCCGCCACCTGCTCCGTGAGCACTCTCATTGGGATGACGGCCGATTGCATGGTCAGTGCTTCAACTGTCGGGTCACGTCCTTTAGCGCGTCAATGAAGTAGCTATTCATCCACAGATCTTGGATTTCGTCTGCGCCTGGGAGTAACCGCTCAGTCCCACGGTATCGGACATCGAGCCGTCGCCCGTCTCCAATCCTCGCCCAAGGTGCGCTCCCACGTGTTCCTGTAACGACCTCGTTCCAAGAGACGAGCCCTTCGATAGCACACTCAAAATCCCCTTCGTAGAGGGAGGCATGAACTTGGTCCATAGCCGATCTGGTGGCCTTGGTTGAGGTGGATTCGATCTCATCCAGCAGCTCGCCAAACGCTACCCTGTCCAAGTTCGGCACACTTGAGCCGCACACCCCACGTATCTCGTCTGCGACGCTGGCAACTTGCTGTCCGTGACGCCCCAGAAGGTGCTGGAACAATGCCGCCGTTGGTGCTAGAAAGGCCTCCAAGTGAGCGATCCGACCTAGCGCAACGGACAAGCCTTGATCCCATGATCGAGCCCGGCTTGCCAAGCGCAGAATCTCGGCTCGTCCGGTCGACGTTTCGAGTGTGGAGTGTGACTCCAGCAGCTCTCGGAAACGCTCTTGCCGACCGGTATCGGCATCCTTCACGTGGCAGCCATCCCGAAGAAATGACCCGTAGAACTTCAGCTCGTCGGAACTGAATCGAGGGTTAAGGATCGGGGCGAGAGCGGCAAAGATAGGATCTCGGTCGTTAGTACGAAGTCTTCCGTCGTCGGTGAGAAGCTTCGTGAGCTTTCCGGCTGAGCCGTTCAACTTCCTGATGTAGTGCTGCTCGACGAACTCGCGTACGTCAGGCATTACGTCTAGTGCCCCATCTGGAATCAATCCAGACGTTCGCGCGGGTACCGAGTACAATCCCCACAATCCATAGACCTTTTGGTCGGACAAGATCATGCCCCGTCGGTCGGCGGCAATGATTACGTTCCCGCGCTGTTCATCGACAAACCGCTGTACACGCTCGATGCCGCGGATCTCTCCCTTGACACCGTGCGCCACGTGCCGCACGTATGCTCCGACCTGTTCCATTCGCAGGAAAATATCGAGCACGTCTTCTCTGGTTGCCATCCCTCGATCTAGGAGATCCGCCGCGAAGTAGCGACCCAGAAGAAGGATCGTGAAGCCGCGGATCGAGGTACTCTGCGTCGTGAGGTTCGTCACGACATGCCGTCCGAACGCCGACCAAATGGGTTGGACACCCAACGGATCCCGGGAACCTTTGATCTTGGCGTTGGGGTCTTCAAGGGTGATAAACGGCACGCGACAGGAATCCTACAATCGTACGTCGTCGGACCAACCCTGATCAATGACTCGCCGTGCTCAGGGTGTACGACATAGCTGTGATTTCCCTCTGAACTGAGCTGAACACCTTTGCGGCTAATTGGTTTGCGCTTGGATTTCCTCCAGTACTTTATACTGGCG
>Ga0209021_1002599_pt1 | contig 15550 bp, 19 predicted proteins | sample PinacodermFT_FD_187299 | JGI IMG/M metagenome (GOLD analysis project Ga0209021, IMG submission 187299) | Host-associated microbial community of the marine sponge Aplysina aerophoba from Gulf of Piran - sponge pinacoderm, lysed by freeze-thaw... | ecosystem: Host-associated > Porifera > Sponge >... | reverse complement strand
ACAGACGAAATTGCAAATAGCTTGCAGTATGGTCTTTCTGAGAAAAAAATACAGGTTGATGCAGTACGCGGCAGAGTCAAAGAATTCGATTCATTCATGGAAAAAATTCGGAGAAAAAACCTTCAAAACCCCTTCCAGGAAATCAATGACATCGTGGGAATACGAGTCATCTGCCTTTACCGAGATGACATTGAAAAGATCCAAAACATTGTTTGTGACGCTTTTGCAGTCATCAGTGATGACGATAAAACTGACAGCACAGAGTCAGACCGCTTTGGGTATGCGGGCTCCCATATCATCGCCAGATTAGACAACAAACAGAACGCTTCCCTTCCGCCTAATCTGCATAATTTGCGTTTTGAAATACAGATCAGAACGATCGCCCAGCATGCTTGGGCATCCATTTCCCATCACCTTTTTTACAAAAAATCTGATAAAACACCCAAAGATTTACATGCTATCAGTGCCCTCTTTTATGTGGCCGACTCTCACTTCTTATTGTTGAGGAACGAACAGAGCCATCGTGAGCAGATTCAATAAGAAGGGCAAGCCTCTACCTCCCCTTCACCCTTCCTTACAAAGGAGGGGAACCCTCACCCCAATAAAGAAAGTTGTTCGGGTTCCTGTTTCGACCGTCGAGGGCGGTCCGGGATGACGGTCGTTTCTTTCAGGCTCTCGTCGCATTCCAGAAGAAATCGCGAGGGTTCACGTTCGCAGCGGGTTCCGAATACAAACCGGCTGCGGCAGTGGAGGAGATGCGCTCGTTCTTTGGCGCGAGTCAGCCCGACGTAAAACAGCCGGCGTTCTTCCTCGATGTCTCCACTCTCCAGTGGCAGGCTCCCTTCTTCGACCCCGCACAACATCACTTCGGCAAACTCCAATCCCTTGGCGGCATGAATGGTCATCAGGCTCACCGCGTCAATGGAGGCGTCATAGTCATCAACCTCGGCGGCCAGGGTGGCTTCTTCCAGGAATTGCCGAAGAGCCGTTCCCGAATTCACATCCTCGAATTTCGCGGCGATTGAGCGAAGCAGCAACAGGTCGTTTTCATGACGGAGATCCTGGTCCATCCGCCATTGCCGGAGGCCCGTGGCGTCAGCCACGTACGCGACAAACTGCGAGAAAGACTTCTCTTCCATGTTGCCCTGCAAGTCTTCAATGACCTTGACGAGCGACCTGGCCGTGCTCCTTTGAGACGACGAAAGGAGTACGGAGCTTTCCAACGTGGCATAGAGTGAGAGACCGTGTTGTTCGGCCTCAGCTTCAAGTGCCGCTTGCGTCTGCCCGCCGATGCCCCGCGGCGGACGATTGAGCACGTGCGCGAAGCTGCTGTCGTCGTGCGGATTTTGGATAACCCGCAGGTACGCCAACACGTCCTTCACGATTTTCTTGTCGAAAAACCTGGCTTCCCCCACTAAGCGATGCGGAATGCCGGAATTTCGCAGAGCCTCTTGAAGCGGCTTCGTCAGAGCGTGAAGACGGCACAATACCGCAACGTCCCGAAAGCTCTGCTCCCGGCGGCTCACGGTATCGGTTACCTTCCCCTTGTAATGTTGATAGTGACTGGTGCCACCCACGCATTCCTCGATCTGCCGGACGATCCAGGCAGCCTCGGCCTGCTCGTCGGGAAAGCTCACGACGTGAACCGGCAGACCGGACGCATTCTCGGTATTCAGGGTCAAGGGCCGCCGGGACGTGTTCCGCCGGATGACTTGTGAAGCCGCGGCCGCAATCTGCGGCGTGAAGCGATAGCTCTGTTCCAACGTGATGATGTTCCCATTGGGATAATGCTGCTCAAACCGTAACACGTGTTCGGACTCCGCTCCTCGAAACGCGTAGACCGCCTGATCGCCGTCGCCCACGGCCCAGAGATGGTTTCGGTCGCCGGCCAGGAACCGCAGCAGTTGCTGCTGCACCGGATCGACGTCCTGATACTCGTCAACCAACACGTGCGTAAACCGTTGTTGCATGCTTTCCCGAATGTCCTCACAGCATTCGAGCAACCGCACGCCAAGAAGCAACAGTTCATCGAAATCCAGCAAATGACATTTTCGCAATTGCCGTTGATAGGCTTCGGAAACTTCAGCCAGACCCGCGTCTTCCGGCGGCAAATCAACGGGAGCCCGTCGACGGCGGAACCCCGAGACGTTATGCAACATCCGTTGGATGGCGGTTCGACTATCAGGCTGCCCCAGTCGCCTCAAGGCCCGCTGCATGATCGTCACTTGATCACGCCGGTCGGCCACGCCGAAGTCCTGCGGAAGGTCGAGCCGATGCCCTTCCGTTCGCAGTAATTGGAAACAAAAGCTATGAAAGGTTCCCAGGAACACCGTGTTCGCCTGAGATCCGACGAGGCGTTCCAAACGCTCACGCATTTCTCTCGCGGCCCGCGTGGTAAAGGTCACGGCCAGGAGTTTTTCGGGTGCGACGTGGCGTTCGCCCAGCAGGTACGCGAGACGAACCGTCAAGGTTTTGGTCTTGCCGGTACCAGGCCCAGCAACGACGAGCACCGGGGCATCATCGGCAAGCACGGCTTCCCGCTGCCGGTCGTTGAGGCCCTCGAGCAAACTGTTGATCTCGACGTTCATGGACGCATCATTCTTCAGAGGAATTGCATATCTTCACTCATTCGTTCCCCTCTTTTGCCTGCCCTGCCTGTCCTGAGCTTGTCGAAGGAAGCGAAGTCGAAAGGTCAGGAGGGGCAAGGGGAGGATAGGCCGTCGCTTCGCTCAGGATGACCATTTGTTGTAATGGCGGCTTCTGCTAAAACAACGATGTTTGAGAGGAATGGGAGTGCCGGTCCTCTTGAGACAGCAAGCAGACGGTTCCGTACTCCCCGTCGTAGCCCGGGGCAATGGTCACGTGGCCCTCGCGCATGCGTTGGATCGCAATGGCCAGGAGCCGTCCCCCATGTTCTTCGATATCCGCAATGGGTACGTTCATCAAAATCCCGAATTCATTTCCCAAATCCGCCAGCAACTGCCTGTAGGCCGCAGTCACCCCCTTGGTGTTCACTCCGGCACCACGTACCTCGGCAATCAACTCGACGAGTGGAATCAGGCTCCAGTAAGGCAACGCCCTGCCTGAGCGGTGGCCGGCAGGCTGATCGGCCAGCATTTCGACGCGATGCATGACCCCGCGCGTCACGGGCTTTCCGCATTCCGGACAGACGTTGTCCCGGGTTCTGGCTTCCTCCGGGGACAGGCGGACCTGACAGTTCCGGTGCCCGTCGTAATGGTACTTACCTTCTTCCGGAAAAAACTCGATCGTCCCCAGGAACAGCGCGGGATCGCCGCTCGTAAAGGCCGTCTTGATGCCGGCAAACGACAAATCGCCGTTCAACACGTTGGCTTCACGGCCAAGTTTGCCCGGCGAATGGGCATCGGAATTCGAGATCAGGGTAATGCCGTCGAGTTGGGTCAGTCGCCAATTCATGGGCGGGTCCGAGGATAGTCCGGTTTCTATGACCTGGATATGGGGACTCAATTCCCCGAAACATTCGTCCAACGAATCAAAACCCGAGTTGGCCCCGAACACCGAAAAGTGCGGGGTCCAGGCATGGGCGGGGACAAACAAAGCTTCCGGGGCGCGCTCCAGCATGATGCGCAGTAAGTCTTCACTATCCAACCCCAGGATGGGCCGTCCGTCCGAATGCAGGTTGCCGATACGCACCAGCTTGTCCGTCATGTTTGCCACGGCGCTGAAACTCGGCGCAAAGATCAGATTGTGTACTTTGCGCGTGCGTTCATGGCGCTTATAAATACTGCTGATCTCGGACGTCAGCATGAACCGAACGTCAGCCCGGCACGACGCGGGGATCTCGGCATCCACCAGAGCCGCAAATTCCGGCTTCAGGCGATAGAGACCCGGTTCGGCCGGTTCCAGTTTCTCCTGGAGTTCGGCGAACCAGGCGGGATGCGTGAAGTCTCCGGTTCCGACGACGGTAATTCCCTTGAGTTGCGCCCAACGATAAAGACTCTCCGGGACCATGTCTTTGCTGACGGCGCGGGAATAGCGGGAATGAATGTGGAGATCGGCGATGAATGACATGAAATGTTCCAGGATAGTTCGGCAAAGCTTAGCGGGTACCATCAACGGGGGCAAGCGGTTTTGTTTTCGCCTCTCCATGGTGTTTTCTTGCCCATTCCCGGTGAAAGCTGGGATAATGTTGCTATTCAAGAAAAATTTCGAGTCGCTTTCCCATTTCTTCAAAGGAGGAAACCATGTCCTCTCATAAACCATCACTTACCTGTGCTCTTGTTGTCGGCTTGGCGTTAGCCGTCGGCACCGGATTTGCCCTTGACCCTGCCCCGGCCATGGCCAAAGAGAAAATAAAGGTGCTGTATCACGTCGACGGAAAGGACCTGGCGACTGCCACGTATGCGATGGCGCTCATCAACAAACACATCGAAGCCGAAGGTGGACCGGAAAATATCGACGTGAAGCTCGTGGTCCATGGTCCGGCCCTCGAACTGTTCAAGGCGGACAGTGTCGACCCGAAACTCAAAGCCAAACTCAAGTCCGCAATGGACAAGGGCGCCTCAGCCGAAATGTGTCAGGTGTCGATGAAACTGTTCGGGACTCCGCTCGAAAAACTCGTGGCCGGGTTTCAACCGACCGAGCATCCCGTCGCGGTGAAACGCATTGCCGATCTGCAACAACAGGGATATATCTACATCAAACCGTAATCCCGGTTGATCATCCGTTCAAGGGAGCAGGGTTCTGGGCCTTGCTCCTCTTTTCTGCACGATTTCGGCCCTGCAAATGCAGAATCCCCAGCCGGAATAGTCCGTGCTTGCCGTTTGTCGCCCTCTGGAGACGAATATTTGGAACGGAGCTTGCATATATTATAGTAAGCGAGCCAAATGCCTCGTCCATTTTGAGGGTAACTTCATGCGAACACACGGGAATAGCGCTTCCCATAGAGGGAACGGACATGCGGGGCGTCCGTGGTCCTTGACCATTCTGGCCATTTTCTTTTTCTCACTGCTGTGTGTAAATTTTGCCACAGCCGTTTCACTTTTCACCCATTCTCCGGCCACCACAGAATATGAAACCCCCTCCGTCCTCGACGCGAGAGCCATCCTCTCTCCAGACGTACGCAAAGGAAAGCACCATACCGTTCTGGATGAAGTGGTTCCCTTTCGCTACACGCACCGTTTCAGGGTCACTTCACCATATGGCCAATTCGAGGCCTACGGGACGGAAATGCTGCGCATCCGCATACGGGAGATTCAGGCTCTCGCAAGCATGGACGAAGCAGTGAACCATCTCCAGAGCCTGGCAGCGGGGGCCCAGCATGCGATCCTGAGTCCCGTCAAATTTGTGCTGGCCCTGTTCAGTGAACCCACGGAAACCATTCTAGCCGTCCCGAAAGGCATGTGGAACATGGCAACACGAATCGGCGAAATGGCGACCGGTGAACGAGGAAACCTCGAAGATCCCGAGAACGAAGAACTTTTGGGTTTTTCAACGGTCAAACGACAAGTCGCAGATCACTTTGGCGTGGGCGTGTATTCCTCCAACCGGGTCTTGCAGAAAAAACTCAATAGCATAAGTTGGGCAGGGTACGCCGGAGATGCAGCCATTCGACTGGCAACCCTACCCATTGGAGGCCCGGCCGGGGCCGTGCTCACCGGGACGTCGTTCAGCAACACGGTGGGTGAACTCCTGCGAGATCATGCTCCTGAAAAACTTCGACGACTCAACCGTGACAAACTTGCGATCATGAAAATCGGCGACGCGCGCATCAAAGCCTTTCTCCAGCACCCGTGGTACTCTCCCCGCCATGAAACGGTGTTGGTGCAGGCGCTGTTCGAAATGAATACCGTCAACAATCGAAAAGCGTTCTTCGACCTCGCCACGTCGGCAAAATTCGAAGAGGAAGCCCTGTTCTTTCAACAAATGGCTGAAATGCTGCTCTCGTACCATCGGAACGTGGAACCGCTTCATGAAATCGTGACGATTGAAGACAGGTTGCTGATGGCGGTGACACGCGATCACACGTTGGTCGGCATGCTTCCCATCGGTTACCTTTCCTGGAGAGCCGAATTCGCCGAGGCCATAGAAACCGTCATGAACTGGAAGTCCGCCCGGCACATAGAGAACGTCGAGTTATGGCTTGCAGGCAAGCCCACGCCGCGTGCCTACGGCGAACTCCTCGCCAAAGGAATCACCGTACGTCAGGATGCCATGGAGCACCTGACCTTTCACCGGCTCGCAAACCCGGCCGACTCTCTCACTCCCCTTACAAAGAGGAAGAACTAGAAGTTCTTGGTTTCTTGTTGCCCCTCCTTTGTAAGGAGGGGCAAGGGGAGGTAGAGCACGTGTAGCGAGGAAGGCCACGGCCAGATGGAGCCCAAGGTGCCCGGACGATTGGTTCTACCCCACCCTGCCCTCCCCTTACAAAGGGGAGGAATAAGTCGACCCTGCTAAATGTAGAGACGCATCCAGGTTCACAGCCCGGAACCTGCCCCACGCAGACCCGGGGCTTGACGATGCCCCCACTCTGCCCGGACAATAAAGACATGCCAGAAAAAACGACAACGGAAGATCCGCAGAACTGGCTGTCCCAACTCCGCAAGCTCTATGACCGGGCCGTGCATCGCTTTGAAGAGGGGCATCGAGGTCCCGAAACGGTCATTGGCCGTGAGGCCCTGGCGTTTTTGGATTCGATCGGCACCTCCGCCCAGGAACTGTACGATTTCGTGGAAGATTGGGTTGAAGACGGCGAGCCCGGCTTCGATGCCGTTGCCGCCATGACCGACGTCCGCCGCACGTATTTTCTGACGGTGCAAGAGGGGAAGCCATCGGACACGGTGATCCCTTCGGCAAGCCTTCCGTCCGGCTATGCCGAGTTGGGTGGGTATCGCTGGCTCCCCCGCATTATCGCCAAAGCCCGTGCCAAACTTCGCGGGGAACTCGCACCGGATATCATGTTCGGCTGCGGCGCCGACCGGCCGTTTTTGCGGAGCGTGAACATGGAGCCGGCCGAATTCCTGAACACGGTGTGGGACGCAGGCGCTGATGATCGGCTGATCCTGGCCGCCGTGAAGAAAAAAGCCGCTACGATATCAATATCTCCCTCGCCTTCCGGGAGAGGACCTGGGTGAGGGACATGACTGAGAAAATTCACAAAACCGATGAGGAATGGAAACAACAACTCACCCCGGAACAATATTACGTGACCCGACAAGCCGGAACAGAACCGGCCTTCAGTGGCGCCGACTACCACCGTAAAGACGAAGGGACGTATCATTGCATTTGTTGTGAGAACCCCCTGTTCCGGTCGGACCACAAGTTTGAATCCGGAACGGGATGGCCGAGTTTCACGCAACCTTCAAATGAAGAAGCTCTGGAAACTAAAACCGACCACAGCTACGGGATGACGCGCGTGGAAGTCACGTGCAGCCGCTGCAATGCCCACCTGGGACACGTCTTTGACGACGGCCCGGCACCCACGGGCCAACGGTTCTGCATCAATTCCCTTTCCCTGCGTTTCAAGGAGACCCCCGAGGGCTAAACATCCATCAGCCCCCTTCCTCTGTCATCCTCGACATTTTTAATCGAGGATCCAGGGGCTTTTTCCTTTTTTTGTGCGTACAGTGAAAGACGCTGGATCCCCGATCAGGTCGGGGATGACAGCAAGAGGGACAGTATGCTTGGGAACGAACCAGAGCAGGTCGGATTACGCTACGTTCATCCTTCGCTGCTCTGAGCGAAGCGAAGGATCTCGCTGTTTACAAACCGAGAGTATTCAAATCTGCAGAAACTACATACGGATAACTGCTAGCAGCTATACTACGTCTTTCCCAGCCTCGTTGAGGAAGTCCTCCACCGTCATCATCGGAATACCGTACTCGCGCGCTTTGCGTGCTTTTCCTGATTGACTGGAGGAATCAGCCGCCACCAGCAGGTCACAGCCTCTCTTCGTAACTGATCCAACAGGTTGCATTCCGATCAGAGCTGCAGTTTCCTCTAGAGAGGATCTGGAGACCGAGGCCCCTTCGACGACGGCATTACCCGTGAAACAGACGCGCATACCGTTGCGAAGACTACTTGCGGCTGGAAGCTGTGTCACTTGCGGCACAATTACATCGACGATGCCCAAAACCTCCGCAATTTTTCTGATTAGTTGGTTTTCAGTTTCTGTGACGATGCCATCGCGTTCGGCCGCAGCGATGATCGACGACAAATAAGAGCGGTGCGCCTGATGACGCTGCTCGGCGGAGATGCCGAGAGTCGAAGCTAAGTCCTCAATGGCCGCGCGTTCTTGGTCGTCAATGTGACAGTCATCAAGCGCCCAATCCAGAGCGTCGAGATACTGGAGCAACACCTCGTCTGCGCATGGGTAATGAGTGAGGGACACGACTCGGGCCAGTTCGCTGATTCTGGCATCCGAAGACTCCCGTCTCAAGGTTCGCACGTTGAGAAGCTGTGAGACGTCACCAAGAGTCGCCGGCCTTGGGTCAATTTCATCACCAGCCAGGACCTCTCGGGCAAGGGCGGCAGTAGCACGGGCGTCAGCGAGCGCTCGGTGTTGGACGTTCAGTGCGATCCCGAACCTGTAACACGCAGCAACGAGTTTCTCGCCGGTGGCCCTGAAGGTGCACAGACCTGAGCCAACATTAAACGCAACTCCGAGCCGTTTGAACTCGTACCCCAGCATTCGGGTGTCAAAGGGAAGGTTATGCGCAATCAGGATCGCGCCATGGAGCCGGTGGGTCAGTGCAGCAGCAACCTCGGGAAAGGTGGGCGCGGCCTCAACCATCGATGCTGTTATGCCGTGCACACCCACAGGACCAACGTCGCGCTCGGGATTAATCAGGGTGTCGTACTCGTCCATCGGCTCCCACGTCTGCGGGTCGAGCGTAAGAGCAGCGATCTCTACAATACGGTCATGTTGCCCTACGCCGGTTGTCTCACAGTCGATGACGACAAGTCGTGGTGTCGATATGGACAATATTCTTCTCCTCAATCGTCTCAACTATGCAGAAAACTAATGAAGAGTGGAGATGCTGCACTCGTCTTACTTCTCTTCTCGATTAACGTTCTGTCCCTCAAGATACTACCTGACTTGCGGCCCACTGCCATAGGCCGCAGACTAGCACAAAACTGTTCTTTAATAGAAGAAATACGGCAAAACCTAGTGACCCGTGCCATCACAGACCAAGCTCGCTCAAGCCGGGATGGTCGTCGGGACGGGGCCGGAGGGCCATCGGAATTTGCGGTCGCGCCCGGCTATCGGCAGGTCATTGATGCTCGCAATCCGGCGGCGCATCAAACCGTTCTCGTCGAACTCCCAATTCTCATTGCCGTAGGCGCGGAACCAGTTGCTGCTGTCGTCGTGATACTCATAGGCGAAGCGAACGGCGATACGATTTTCACCAAACGTCCAGAGTTCCTTGATCAGTCGATAATCGAGTTCCCTGCTCCATTTCCTGGTCAGGAAGCCCTCGATTTCGGCACGTCCGTCCAGAAACTCGGCGCGGTTCCGTCATGTGCCGTCCGGGGTATACGCTAGGGCGACCTTGGCGGACTCGCGGCCGTTCCACGCATCCTCGGCCATGCGCACCTTTTGCCTAGCCGTCTCTTCGGTAAAAGGAGGGAATGGCGGGCGTTGCATCAAGTGTTCTCCTTTGGTTTCGTGGCAGACCCTACTTCACTCTCTAGGTCTGCTCACATACATCGGCCTACAGTACCGTAACGTGGACAAGCCTGAAAATGTTTGGCAGATCGCGTGCGCCTCTATGATATTTCGTGTCTTGTTGTCCAGCCATGTAAAAAACCAGACCTTCGTATACTGAAGCTCTTCTTCCGTTTTTTGCAGACCCGCTTTTTGTGCGTCCCGGAGAATGGCGGCTTTTTCTTCCTCATCAGGCCAATCATGAAACGACAGAACAATGCCCGTGGTCATCCCGAACACTCCGGACAGCGGAACATCTGCCTGCTTTGAACCGGATGCCTGAGACAAGATCGTGGCAGCGCCGGCTTGTTGCGCTGTCGCGTTCAAGGCAAAGCAAAGCAGCAAAACAACGTGCCCCGTGATTATGAGTCTGGTGCTCATTCCGCTCATCAAGCCGACCATGGCCACGTCACAACGCTAGAACTTCCAGACAAACAACGTCTGCACGACGCTCTCATCCGTGACACGGTCGCCGAGCTTGTTCATCCAAAACTGATATTCAATGCCCAGGGCAAACCGCTCGTGCACGTTCCATCGCAATTGGGGCTGCGCGAGAATCCATGGCTCGACCGTGCCGCCGAACTCGTTTATCCGCCCGCCGATATATTCCGCGTGCCCTTCAATGCTGAAACTGGCCTCGCCGATCGTGAAGGGCCGCCTAAAATTGAAGTCAATCATGAATGAGTCGCTTTCGCTCGGCGCCCCTCCGGAGGACACGCCGTCGCTATCGTCAAGATACGCCGTGAAGTCGAGATTGGCGAACGCGAATCCGTCAAGGTCCAGGGACAGCCGGAGGCCGGGAAGGTATTTTTTAATGCCGGGTTTGCGAGCCCAATTGAAGCCGAGAATCACGCCGACGTCTGAAACGATCCCGGCGCCGATCTTCCAGTCCGTGATCTTGCCAAGACTCAAGTTCGCGTACCACTCGCCATAGACGTCGAAATCCTGAAACTCCGAATCCTGGGCATCAAGCGTGTCGACGAAAAAATAGTTGTCTCCATATTGCCATCCACTGGCATGTTGCACCGTATAGATAAAATGTTCCGCATCGCCGCCGCCGGCAAAGGTCGGCACGGCCAGGTTGCCGTATTGGAAGTGCAACTCGGTCCTGCTCCAGTCGAGGGCATGGGCCGGCTGGAGCATGATGAACGACAACAGCGCCAACACCGGCCCATGGCCGAAATATCTGAGAGCTTTCATTCAGGAATTCCATGCGCCTGAGACAATTGTGCCTTGAGCGGGAAACGCATAGTGAGGTGGCCTTGCCAGCCGGCAGGATGAGTCACAGGGACAGGACGAGCCTGAGACCGTCGTCGATCGCGGTCATTCGCGTGGCACTCAGGGAGCCCAGCCGTTCGTCAAGATACCCTTTGTCAATCGTCAGAAGTTGAGAAACGTTGACAATGGACTCTTCTTGGAGACCACCCTCCGCTCGGCTCAGCCGAACGTTTCCCGGGACTGCAGCAAGCCTCAGGTTGGTCGTCACCACCGCCACGATCAGCGTTTGAATCCGGCTCCGGTTGAAGGCATCAGCTTGGACAACCACCACCGGTCGGCGAAACCCGGGCTCAGAGCCAGACGGAAGAGGGAGAGACGCCCACCAGATCTCACCTCTCCGCAAGACCATCCTCCCCTACAGAACGATACTGAAGGTCCTCCAACACCGTGTCCAGCTTGGACTCTTCGGTATCGTACACGGTATTGAGTTGCTCCGTGATGTGCTCTTCCCGTTCCAGATAGGCCCTCACGGCTCTGGTGTAGAGTTCGCTCCGCGAGATGGCCTTGCGCTTGGCGAATCGATCTGCCTGTTGGAAAACGGCATCCGGTATGGAGATCGCTGTTTTCATGGACTGGAGTATAACAACGGTAATACTCTGAGGGCAACACAATGATAATAACCCGGCCGCTTTGACGCTTCAGGCAGACGCGGCACAGTTGATCGGTTCGGGTTACCCGGCGACCGGCACCAGGGATGCGCGTTCGCCCAGGATATAGCGAATCATATCCGTGAAGTCGAAGGCGAGGGAGACGACGATCGTGGGCCCTATGGCTGTTCTTCAACGACGACAAAGGTCCGCCCCCCATATCAGGAAATATCCCGCAGGAGTCGTTTAGCCGCCACCGCGTGAACCTGTTTGTCCAATGCAAAGCTCTCCGTGCCGGCGTGGATAAGGTCTATTCGACTCAGGTTCAGATCACGAAGAGCTGATCGCATTGAGCGAGTGAAAACAGGAGCTGTCGTACGTTTGATCTCAAACCCGCGAAGTTTGGCGCCTTGGCGTACCACAAGATCAATTTCCGCCTCGGAATGCGTCGCCCAGAAATAACATTGCCGATCCCCGACTCCGAGTGCCTGAATAAGGGTTTCCATGATGAACCCTTCCCATGACGCCCCGATTTTGGGATGGCGTTCCAGTTCCATGTGCGTCGTCACATTGAGGAGGCGATGCAGGATTCCTGAATCGCGGATGTAAATCTTCGGTGATTTGACCTGGCGTTTGCTTACATTTGCGCTCCAAGGCTTCAGGCTTCGCACCATGAACGTCGCTTCAAGTGCGTCGAGGTAACGCCGCACGGTATGGTGCGAAACGCCGAATGCGCGCGCGAGTTCCGAACCGTTCCAGACTTGGGCGTGATAATGCGCCAGCATTGACCAAAACCGGTCAAGCGTAGGGCTTGGGATCGTGATCCCCAACTGGGGAACGTCCCGTTCAAGGAAAGTTCGAATGAACTCCCCCCGCCATTCATAACTTTGCTTGTGACTGCGCGCGGTAAACGAACGCGGAAACCCACCTCGAAGCCAGAGAATAGCCGCTTGACGTTCCGCAAGTTCCGACAACGAGAACCCGGGAAGCTCGTAGCAGGCAATGCGCCCGGCCAGGGTTTCAGAGCTTTGGCGCAACAAATCGGGCGACGCACTGCCGAGAACATGAAAGCGGGCGGGACAACGGGGGCGGTCGGACAACACGCGCAACGTGGGAAAAAGATCAGGCTGCCGCTGAATTTCATCCAGTACAACGAGACCTCGCAGAGGGGAAAGCGCCAGTAGCGGATCGGCAAGACGTGAGAGGTCGGCGGTGGACTCAAGATCGAAAAAATGAGTCAGACCCTTTCGAGACCGGGCAAGCTCACGGGCCAGAGTCGTTTTCCCCACCTGTCGCGCACCCAGCAGGGCAACAACGGGATTATGGGAGACAAGCCGTTTCAAGGCGTTTAAATGTGCGGAACGTTGAATCATTGCGAGAAATGATACCATGAAAATTGGAAGCAATACATCCAATTTTCATGTTTCTGGCAAAAAGGAAAAGCGCGGTTCAGCCCCGCACTCGCGGGGAACACCACGTCGTGGGCGAATTCGAGATCGTTTGCACCGGCAAGCGCGGGGAGATCGAGCGGCACATAAAGGTGACAGGCCATGAGATCCATATTGGCATCTATGACAGGGTAGCGAAAGCCGCCGCGGTCAGCGAGTTTCGAGGCGCGGACGGCAAGATTGTGAAGGGGGCGTACATCTTCGTCGGGTATTTGAGTCCGGGGAATCATTTATTTGGCTCCTTAGTGAGAAGGTGAATAAAGCGGCCGCTTCCTGGTGGATGGTGGCCTGGAGGCGCTGGATCGTGTCGAGATCATGAGTTGAGAGACGATATCGGTAGTAGTGGGTCAGCCGGTCCAATAACTGAACGACGTTCTTAGGGTTGGCCTCGACCGGCCGTGCGTGTTCAGCGCGCGCCCTGGCGACGGTGATTTTCCGGAGGCAGCCAAGGGAGAGCAGGCGGACCCACTTCCGGCCGCGTTTCAGTACCAGGTAAATGCGGGTGCCGGTGCCGAGCCGGTTTTCGTCATTGAGCGCGATGATTTCCATTAGGCAGATTCCGTCGAGTGGTTTGTGCAGTCGTGACAGAGTTGATGTTCGTCACGATCGAGCTTGGTTTCGCATGATTCGCAGTGGCGGGCGCGAGTGTTTGTGAGGATCGTTTCTTCGCATTCGGCGAGTGCATCCTGCAAATTGCGGTGTTTGGCCTGCGATACATCGTATTGAGCGATGAGGTCATGGAGAGCGGAATGGGCTTTGTTGAGGATTTTGAGGTGTCTGATTTGTGAAATGTGAAGCATGTTTGTCTCCATAAGGTTTGAATGAAAGAGAAAAAGACGCGATTCTGCGACGGCCCGAAGGCCGTCGCAGAAGCTCCGGATCACGCAGCCTTCTTGGCTTTGCGGGCCCGGGGCGCCTTCTTGGTTTTCGGCGGCTCGGCCGGAGTGGCCGGGGCGGCTTCGGCCAGCGCGGCCGGCTCCAACTCCGCCAGTTTCTCCGTGACCTGGACGGACACGATGGCCACGTCGCCCATGTCTTTCGGGCGCAGGGTCTTCGTCCGCTGCCAGTTTTGATCCCGATCCATATAGGAGCGAGTCAGGGTGACTGTCCGGTACGGACCGTTTTGGCCTTCGTTCTTCCAGATCGAGGTCACAGACCAAGAAGCAAGGGAAGGCGCGGGATAAGAGTCGCCACACGAAGGCCCAGAGAACCAGCACCCTGACAAAAATGGGAGGGTAGAGGCAGCGGACCTCGACGCCAGCAGCCGACGTCGGCTGGCCTCGTGACCGGTCCGGAGAAACCAGGACGGGCCCGGAGCGAGATCATAGGACCGACGAACGATTCAGCAAAGCCATGTGCGGATCAGTTGAGCCGGAGCCCGCGCGGCGTTCCCGTCCAGGAGGACCCCATGGGGCCTGAAAAGCAGGGTAAATCTAATTGAGATTGAGAAAAGTGGTACCGGTGATCGAGGAGCTTGATCGCGGCCACGTCGTCCTGGAGGACGTCGGCCCGGGGGAAAGGGATTAGAAGAACTTGGCCAGAACGGCGAGCAGGGTGGCATACCCGGCCAACGAGAGAATTGTTTTAAATTGTGAGTCGGCGATGGCCTTGGTGAGTTCGTTTTTCGCTTCAAGCACGAGGGTCGTCGTGTCTTTTCGCAGGGCCTCGGTGGCGGCCGTGGTGTCTTTCCGTAGGATTTCAATGGCGTGATGGACGTCCGCGATATCGGTTTTCGTCGCGATATTATGTTCGAGGATGTTGACCTGTTCAGCGGCCCAGGCCTCGGCGACGTGTGGTTCTACGCCGGCTTTGGTCATACGTTTCACGCATGCGTGGGTATCGAAGATGACGGAATCGCTCATAAGAATTCTCCTTTCGTAAGCATGTGACGTTTATCAAGAATTGTCAAGAGCAGCGCGACGGCTGGGGAATGATGTAGTTTACTGTTCTTCAATTTCCCGGAGCCATTCGACTAGCTGCTCGCCTTCTTCTTCGTCGTAGTCTTCGTGGTCGGGGCCAAGAGCACGAAGCTCTTCGATCCGTGCCGTGATCCGTTCCTTTGTCCAAGTTTCTTTAAAGTATCCCATGCGCTCCTTTTAGCGGCCCCGGCCGGTCAGCAGTCCTCCAGTTCCAAGATCCATTGTTCGAGCACGTCCTTGGCCTTTTGAAGCGCGTCGAGTTTGCTCTCGAACGTGTAGTCCTAGTCGAGATTGAATTTATCAGAAGGGTGGACGTGCAGATGCCAGCCAGTAGCGGTTTCTTGGATCTGTAAGCGTGTCATGAAAACCTCCTTGTGTCGTTCAGTGAGTGACCTGGCCTTTCACCGGTTCATCCCCGCGCTCGCGGAGGAACATATCCCTCGCGTTACCCCTAAAATTGGGCGCGACGTTCCATAATTAAGCCTCCTTGTGAGTTTGTGAATTTTTCAATCCTCGCCCACCTCGAAAGGTGGGCGCTACGTCGCTTCGGTGATGCCCCGTTGACCTACAGTGTGTTTCAATCCTCGCCCACCTCGAAAGGTGGGCGCTACTTCGAACCTCGACCGACTCCAA